>JADMIO011429279.1_pt1 | contig 30328 bp, 31 predicted proteins | sample 8958161 | NCBI WGS metagenome assembly JADMIO01 (sample SAMN16585339, study PRJNA669376) | soil metagenome | isolation source: Crop rotation soil | place: USA: Cullars Rotation, Alabama | collected 2011 | reverse complement strand
GCCGCGACTTCAAGTCACGTGAATTCCAAGCTTCGGATCCCACTGTGCTGGAAAGAAAACAAGTCGGCCCGCGCGTCGAGCTTTTGGCCGCGCGCCTGCTCGGGAGACATATAGGAGACCGTTCCTATGACCGTACCTGCCGCCGTGACATCTACCGTTTGAGCGTTTTCCAATGTTGTCTGGGCCTGCGCCAATCCGAAGTCCAGTAGCTTGGCAATACCGCGATCGGTGATGAAGATGTTTGCCGGTTTGATATCCCTGTGAAGGATGCCTGCGCTGTGCGCCGCATCCAGGCCGTCGGCCAGTTGCATGCCTAGATCCAGTGCTTCGTCGATCGGGAGCGGGCCACGTTCGAGCCGTTCGCGGAGCGTTTCACCGCGAAGCAGTTCCATCACAATGAAGAGTTGCCCTTTGTGTTCGCCCAGGTCATGCACAACACAGATATTGGGGTGATTCAGCGCTGAGGCGGCGCGCGCTTCGCGCCTGAAGCGCGCGAGATGGTCTGAATTGTCCGCGAACTCCTGCGGCAATGTCTTGATGGCAACTTCGCGGTCGAGATTGATGTCGCGCGCTTTCCACACTTCGCCCATTCCGCCTTTGCCAATAGCGGAGAGGATTTCATAGTGGCTGATGCGTGTATGAGCTTCCATGGCGGCTGCTGTATAGAACCGGTCGAAAAACGCGCCTGACTATACTACAGGGACCTGGAATGCCGCGGGCTCATTGATTCATGAACTGGACAAGATCGCCGATCTGATCGGTCACTTCGTAATCCGGAAGACTGTCCATAAAGAGGCGGCCATATGACTTCGTGCTCAAGCGGTTGTCCAGAACAGCGAGAATCCCGCGATCCGTTGTAGAGCGGATAAGGCGACCAAACCCTTGTTTGAGGCGCAGGACCGCATTAGGTACCTGATATTCCGAAAATGGATTTCCACCTTCGCGCTGGATGCGCGTGGTGCGCGCGGCAACGAGCGGATCCGTCGGCACCTGGAACGGCAACTTGTCGATGATGACCGCGCTTAAGGCTTCGCCTTTGACGTCGACTCCCTGCCAGAAGCTTGCAGTTGCGAACAGTACAGCGTTCGGTGTCATTTTGAACTCTTCCAGGAGCCTGCTCTTGCCGCCTCTGCCTTGCATCATGCACGGGTAGGGAAGGCTCGGGGCAAGGGCGTTGTACAACGTTTCCATTTGCCGGTAGCTGGTGAACAACACGAAGGCGCGCCCCTGCGAAGCGCGAAGCACAAGCCGTATTTCTTCCACGGCCCGATCGGTGAAGGATGGATGCCGGTAATCGGGCATGCCTTTCGGGATGTACAAGAGCGCCTGTTTACTGATGTTGAACTCGGTCGCGAGCGACAGTTCTCGGCTTTCGCTCAAACCAAGCCTGTTTCGCATATATGCAAAGGAGTCGGCGACCGTCAATGTTGCGGATGTGAGAATACACGTGGGAATTCGGGTGAAGACTTTTTCCTGCAGCATGCCGGATACATCAATGGGACAGGCTTCCAGGAAAATGCCCCGCTCGCGTCGTTCGATCCACGAGACATAGTTTTCGAATCTGCCGCTGCGGAAGATTTCGAGCTCCGCTTCGAGCTCACCGGCGCGCCGCGCAAGGGCTTCGTATTCGCCAGAGAAATCTTTCATCTGCTTTATTGTCCGCCGGCCGTCCTGAAGTGCTCCGATGAGGGCCTCAATTCCGTCCAGTTTAGGAATTGGATGACGTCCATCGCGCAGCAGACCAAAGCCATTGAAAAAACGGTCTGATGCGCGCGATATCGTCTCGACGTCGACTTCGAGTTTGTTGGCGTCATGAACGAATTCCGAGAGTCGAAAATTGCTGATGTGGAATCCGAAGTATTCGGTGGCGATATCTTCGAGGTCATGGGCCTCGTCGAAGATCACGGCGCTGTAATCGGGCAAAATCGAGGCGACGTCGGACTTTCGGATCGATACGTCTGCGAAAAACAGATGGTGATTCACGATGACGATGTCGGCTTCCATCGCCTTCTGGCGCATCAGGGTCAGGAAACACCGGTCATAGTCTTTGCACTTGGTCCCAATGCACCGGTCACGTCGCGCGTCCATACGCGACCATAATTCTGAGTCATCACCGATTGACCCGAGTTCGGCACGATCGCCCGTTTCAGTTTCTCCAGCCCATTCGACGATTTCTTTGAAAGCCCGCAACTCGCGCACGCTGAACAAACCTTCCGCATGCAGGGTTTCCAGTTTCAGCCGGCACAAATAATTATTTCGACCCTTGAGATATGCGGCACGGATCGGTCGTCCGAGCAGAGTTTCAAGAAGCGGAATGTCTTTGTAGAAGATTTGATCCTGAAGTGTCTTGGTGCCGGTGGAGACGATGATCCGGCTTCCATGAAGTAGTGCGGGCAGCAGATAAGCCAGCGTTTTGCCCGTCCCTGTTCCTGCTTCGATGATGACGTGACTCTGCTCTTCAAGCGCTCGGTGCACCGCTTCGGCCATGCGCACCTGCGACGGACGGAACTCATAGTCCTCCAATCGCTCTTCGAGTAAGCCACCAGGCCCGAAAAAGTCGTGAATCACGCTCTAGAGTGTACTGCCGCCTTTGGCCAGAACCGGGGACGAGGGGACAATCTCGAAATTGGACGATTCCTGCATCTCAAATCCAAAATCCCGAAATCTCAAATTGGATTTGGCTGAACTGCCACAAGCGGCGGAGTCCAATTTGAGATTTCGGGATTTTGGATTTGAGATGCAGGAATCGTCCAATTTCAAAATTTCTCTATAATGTTCCGCTCATGCTGGACAACATCACGATCGCCGAGGAGTTTCAAGGCGCCGCCCGAATTGGCATCCTGCAAATGGAGGGCTTGCGGGTTCAGGAGTCACCGGTGGAGCTGAAACAAATGCTGAACCAACTGGCAGAGGAATGCGCTGCCCGGTTTAAGGACGCGCCCTTAGGAGAACTCGCAGAAGTCCGGAAAATACGATCGATCTTTCATCGATCCGGTCTCGACCCAACACGTTACCGGCCTTCTTCCGAATCGCTATTGCGACGCGCGGTGAAGGGAAAGGGACTGTATTTCATCAATTCGGTCGTGGATCTGGTAAATTACTTCTCTTTGAAATTGCTATGGCCGATCGGTTTATACGACGCGGACAGGCTGCGGCCGCCGATTTCATGGCGAGCCGGGGGCGAAGGCGAATCATACGAAGGCATCGGCCGGGACCGGCTGAATCTGGCGCATTTCCCGTTGCTCGTCGATCAGGAAGGCCCGTTCGGCAGCCCGATTTCGGATTCGATGCGAACTCGGGTGACGGAAGACTGCACAAGGATTTTATGGATTACGTTCGCGCCTCCGGGAAGCACAATTCCGAACCATGAGTTCGCTGAAGCAACGGCTCGCTTCAACGGAGGAGTGGTGACAGTTTCGAAAGAACTATGATCAAAATACCGGCTTCATTGTTACGTCAGATTTACGATCACACGGAGGCATCATACCCGAATGAATGCTGCGGGCTGATGATCGGAACAACGGATCAGGCGCAGAACCACACCGTTCATGCATTCCGAACCTGTAAGAACCTGAATAAGGAACGCGCGCGGGATCGTTATCTGATGGACCCGCTGGATCATTTGCGTGCACAGCAGGAGTTTGAAAACAGTCCATGGGAAATCATTGGTATCTACCATTCCCATCCCGACCATCCGTCACGGCCGTCACAGACCGATACTGATGGTGCATATCAAGGTTATTCCTACGTTATTATTTCGGTTCAGAAAGGTACTGTCGCGAGCGCCCAGAGCTGGGTGCTGCAGGACACCGAAAAGAAGTTCATTGAAGAGCCGCTTGTCAGTGAGGGAGATTCGAAATGAGCAACGTTACCGTCAAGATCCCGACTCCGCTGAGACCCATCATCGGCGGACAATCTGAAGTGAAGATCGAGGGGGCCACAGTCGGGGAGGTCCTGCGGAAGATCAACGCGAAGTACGAAGGATTCAGTGACCGTGTTCTGGACGACGGCAAAAGCGTAAAGCGGTTTATCAATGTTTTCGTCAACGAGGACAATATTCGGGATAAGAAGGAACTCGATACGGAGCTCAAGAACGGCGATACGATTTCGATACTTCCTTCGATTGCCGGCGGGAAGTAACCCCGAAAGAGACAAAATCTGACCAATGCTCAATTCTCAATGTTCATCCGATGAACATTGAGAATTGAGCATTGGTCAGATTTTGTCTCTTTGGGGTTTATAGGCTTTCTTTCAGGTCGCGAACCAGCTTGTCGTAATCGCTCCTGGCAATGTGAAGAGCTTTACCGCGTCTCTCAAACGAGAGAAAGTTTCCCCCTCGAAGCACAACTTCGATAAAACCGTCCGCGGTAGGTTTTTTGCTTCGAATTTGAACAGCGTTCGAGATGCCGTCGACCTCGATCACTTTCAACTCACAGCCCAGATAATCGATCTTTTTGACGATTGAAGCAGCCTGCTTTCGAATATCGCCGGGACGCAGCGCCCGGACCTCGATGCGCCGGACGAGCATACCGAGTTGATCCTGGGCTTCAATCTCAGCTGTGACGTTCACTTCATCCATCGATTTTCCTCTCGAGATGCTTCTCTCCGTCGAATGAGAATAACTTGCCTTTACCTTCAACCTCAGTCTTCAGGTGTACCGGCCTTGACCACATACTGAACAGATTCTTCAACGTGTCTTTTGCGTAATCGATACGCAAGTCGATGCCTTCATGGCGATGTTCCAGCAACAATTCACCGCGATTTTCGAAATTGCCGTCCGTGACGTAGATAAACGGCTGTCCGAAGTTCGTCAGCGAAAAGAGCAGTTTTTCCTTGACGCTTTTCGCATTGCGGTCCGCGATTTCATACACACCGCGTTCCGGGTTGTACTGATACGTGAAGAATCTTCGCTCGTGGCAAAACTCTTCTGTGAAAAACGTATCGATGAATGTGATGTCGTTGTGGACGCGCCGGGTTTCGAAGATTTTTTCGCGGCCAAGTCCCAATCCCATATCCCATTCCCGCTTCGATACGTAGTCGTCGCACTCGTCGTAATCTTTTCCGAACTTTCCTTTGTTCCAGCGGTCTTCGATGTCCTTCCACAGTTCGAAGCCCAGCCGGTACGGATTGATCTGGCCGGGATGAGCCGCGACCGTTCCGGAATGATGGTCGGCAAAGTCGATGACCTCCGCGTCATTGAGCGCGCGTTCCGTCATGATTTTCGCGTGCCAGTATGTTGCCCAGCCTTCATTCATGATCTTCGTTTGTGCCTGCGGCGCAAAGTAATACGCCTCTTCGCGAATCATCCATAGGATGTCGCGCTGCCAGTTTTCGAGCGGCGCGTTTTCGACGAGAAAGAGCAGGACGTCTTTCTGCGGATCTTCGGGAAAACGGCGTCGTTTCTGCCGGTCTTCTTCGAGCTTTTGCTTTTGAAGTTCGAGAAACTCCCGCGGATTGATGAAATCATCCATGTAATCGCTGGCTGCGATCTTTTTCACAACGGGTGCGTGTTCGTCGGTGTGGTCCTTGTGTTTGGTTCGCCGTTCAATGAAAACCGAATGGTGGTCGATCAGATCGTCCAGTGAGAGGCAGACGTCGATAAAGCTTTCGACCGCATCGAGACCATGCTTGTCGATGTACTTGCGAATCTTTGTTGCGTGATTCGCCATCGTGTCCATCATTTTCCGGTTGGTCTTGGAGAACCAGATGTTGTTCTTGAAGAAATCGCAGTGACCATAAACGTGCGCCATCACGATCTTCTGGTCGACCAGATGATTGCACTCGAGCAGATACGCATAGCACGGGTCATTGTTGATGACCATTTCGTAAATCTTGTGCAGGCCATACGCATAACTCTTGTTCAGGCGCTCGTACTCCATTCCGAACTTCCAGTGGGGATAACGATTCGGAAAGCCGCCATACGCCGCGACCATGTTCATTTCTTCAAAGTCGAGGATCTCGAAAAACGTCTCGTAAAAATCGAGACCGTATTCGCGCGCGTGTAATTCGATTTCTTCGCTGAGCCGCGCCAGCTCCGGGCTGAGACTTTGCCTTCGAGTTGGAACCGTAATCGGCATCGTTACTTGCCCTTTCCCAAGAAGTCTTTTATCGATTGAAAGATGTCGTCTTTGTTTTCGATCCGCGAAAGAACGAGGTTGTCGACGTCGCTGACGTTATTTTCCAGTTCGCGGATGAACTGACCGCTTCCGTAGGTGCTTTCGACCTGTCCGTAACCGAACAAATTGACCTTCGGCAACAGTTCGCCCTTAAGGATATTGATGCATCGGTCGGTGTCGCCGCCCGACCAGTTGTCACCGTCGGAAAAATGGAACACGTAGAGGTTCCAGAGTTCTTCCGGATATTCATCCTGGATGACCTTGTTGCAGAGTTCGTACGCTGAAGAAATAACCGTGCCGCCGCTTTCACGCGTATGAAAGAACGTTTCACGATCGACTTCCTGCGCGACGGCATCATGAATGATGTATCGCGTGACCACGCCGTTGTAGTTCGTCTGGATCCAGGTGTCGATCCAGAACGATTCGATTCGAACGATTTCCTTCTGCTCGTCGCCCATCGAACCGGAAACGTCCATCATATAAATGATCAGCGCGTTACTTTCCGGCCGCTGCTTGGTTTTCCAGGAGAGATAGCGTTTGTCTTCATGGATCGGCACGATATAAGGATTCAGGGGATCATATGTTCCCGCCGTGATCTGCCGTTTGAGGGCTTCCTTATACGTGCGCTTAAAATGACGGAGCGATTCGGGGCCGACTTTTGAGACCTGGGAATAGCGGTCGCGTTCGGTCCTTAATCGCGAACTGCCTTTTGGCTGGATGCGAGGCAGTTCCAGTTCGTCTGCGAGGATCTGAGCAAGCTCCTCCATCGTGAGATCAACTTCAATGATGTGAGCGCCCGGAGCATTTCCAGCCTGGCCATTGCCGTCTTCATCGACGTCGCCCGGTGACAGCGCCGTGCCGACTTCGCCTTCACCCTGTCCGACACCGCCGGTGTTCCGCCGGCCGAAACGGAAGTTCGGCATTTCGATTTGAGGGACGGGAATGCTGACGAAGTCCTTGCCCTTTTTGCCGATCAATTCGCCCTGAGAGATGTACTTCTTCAGGTCCTGTTTGATCTTGCCCCGTACGATCTGCCGGAAGCGCAGGTAATCTTGCTCGATATTGAGAATCATACGGTCCGTTTACTCTTTCGCATCTCCCCGCGCGAAGATGCTGGCCACGTAGTTCAGCACATCGGTGGCACACACGTCACAGTAGGCGTAGTTCTTGATCAAACGGCTCTTCACAACGTCGATCTTTTCCTGCGTCTCTTTATCGACGACATTCGAGACGAGGCTCGTCAGCTTTATCGAATCCTTGCGGTCTTCGAACAGCTTCAACTCGAGCGCCTTGTACAACCGTTCGTTCGTCCGATAGTTGAACTGTTTTCCTTCGATCGCAAGGGCGCCGATGTAGTTCATGATTTCACGCCGGAAATCATCCTTGCGGCTTTCGGGAATATCGATCTTCTCTTCGATCGATCGCATCAACCGCTCGTCGGGCTCTTCATCCTGGCCCGTGTATTTGTTCTTCACTCGTTCTTTCTGCGTATAGGCCTTGATGTTGTCGATGTAATTCGAGCACATCCGCGAAATCGCTTCTTCATCGGCAGAGATGGCCCGCTGAACTTCGTTCTTCACGATGTCTTCGTACTCGTGTTTCACGACGGTCAGCAGTTCACGGTAGTTCTTCCGCACTTCGTCCGACTTGATGAGGGAATGATGCCGGAGTCCGTTTTCAAGTTCGTTCAGGACCATGAATGGATTCACGCATCCGGCGAACTGTTCGTTAACGAGAGCGTTAGAAATCTTGTCCTGGATATATCGAGGGGAGATTCCGTCCATGCCCTCCCGATTTGCTTCGCGCTGAAGTTCTTTCACGGAGTCTTCCGTGTAACCAGCGAGCGTCTTTCCATCATAGAGCTTCAGTTTCTGGAGAAGCGTCAGATTGGCTTTCTTCGGCGGTTCCAGACGTGTGAGCGTTGCCCACATTGCAGCCATCTCAATGGTGTGCGGCGCGATGTGTTTGCCGCGGATCTTTTCGGAGTTGTAGTCCTTTTCGTACACCTTGATTTCGTCGCTGAGCTTGGTGATGTACGGAATATCGATTTTTACTGTTCTATCGCGGAGAGCTTCCATGAACTCGTTGTTTTGAAGCTTTCGATATTCGGGCTCATTCGTGTGACCGATGATGACCTCGTCGATATCGGTCTGAGGGAATTTCTTCGGTTTGATCTTGTGTTCCTGGCTGGCGCCCAGCAGATCGTACAGGAACGCCACTTCGAGCTTCAGGACTTCGATGAACTCGATGATGCCGCGATTGGCGACATTGAACTCACCGTCGAAATTGAATGCCCGAGCGTCGGAGTCGGATCCGTACAGGGCGATCTTCCTGTAATTAATGTCGCCCGTGAGCTCGGTGGAGTCCTGGTTCTTTTCGTCTTTCGGCTGGAATGTGCCGATTCCGTTCCGGTCCTTCTCGGAGAGCACCAACCGATGAACTTTGACATGATCCATGACCTTGAACCAGTCGCCGCGGTACCGCTTGGTCAATTCGCGATACATCTGCCTGCACGCCGGGCAGAGATCGCCATCGACCTGGATGCGGAAGCTGGAATCAGGACTGTTGCGCTGTAGCTGCTCGACCAATTTCTCGCGCTGCTCCAAAGGAATGAGGTGAAGCGGTTCCTCACGCATCGGGCAAGGCAGTTCGTCATTGACCATCGCGTAGACTTCTTTTTCCACGTCGTTGGCAATGTTTGTCCACGCGAACGTGTACATTGCGCCTTCAGGCCTGCGCGAATATTCCTCGAGACCTTTCTTCAAGAGTCGGACGATGGTGCTCTTGGCGCTGCCGACCGGTCCATGAAGAAGGATGACACGCCGTTCTGTCCCGTAATTGCGGGAGGCGGATTTAAAGATGTCCACCAGATGCGACAGGCTTTGATCGATTCCGTAGACCGCGTCGCGTCCGTTGTGGGCGTAGTCCCGGAAGAATCGATAGCGCGTGATCTTCTTCTTATGCTCCACGTGCTCTTCCACGCCGTGAGACAAGAGCATGTCGTAAATCCGCTGGAACGCATTACGCGTTGCCCGCGGATTTTCCTGAATGAGCTTGAGATAGTCCTCGAAGGAGCCTTCCCAATTCAATTCCTGGTACTCTTGCGGGCTCTGGAGCTTCGCCATTGCGCTGAGAATATTTACGGTCTCTGCCTGGTCATGCATAATGTCACCTGTTTCTTTCACGGCTCTCCTTACCGGTCGGATCTCCTTTTGGGGCTGCGCCCTGTCGGGCTTGCGCTTTGCGCAAATAAAAAAATCGGAAGGACAACCCGGTTAAAACTGCTAAAAACTCAGGTCCACTCCCGATCGTTGGTTTTCAAATCGCCTGGGACGATGCTCTTAATATAGAGCATGTGCAGACAGCTCAGGTCCATCATCCTTTGATGTGCTATCGTGCAAAAGGGAAGCGAATTACCATCGGAGCGCCTCATGCCGTCCTCACTGCCCCTCATCGCCATCATCGGACGTCCGAACATTGGCAAATCCACCTTGTTCAATCGTCTCATTGGCCAGCGACGTTCGATCGTTACCGATGAACCCGGTATCACACGCGATCGAATCTACGGAATTGTCACCTGGCGCGGACGTACTTACGAAATTGTCGACACGGGTGGAATCATTCCTGGAGAAGAGACTGAGATCCCGCAGCGCATTGTGGAGCAAGCACAAATCGCTATCGACAACGCGTCGCTCATCTTTTTAGTCGTTGATGGCCGGTCCGGCATTACCGGTCCTGACCAGGAACTCACACATCTTCTGCGTCGTACCGCCAAAAACATATTCCTCGTCGTCAACAAAATCGATTCGGAGAAGCAGTCAGCCAATGTGTCCGAGTTTTATCGCCTGGGAATCGACCATGTCTTCCCCGTTTCGTCGGAACATGGCCGCGGCATCACCGAACTACTGGACGAAGTTGCAATTTCAATACCAGCACTGGAAGAGGCGGAAGAAGGGGATTTGGGCGAAATCCGGGTGGCAATCATCGGCCGGCCAAACGTTGGCAAGTCCACTCTGCTCAATAAGCTCGTGGGTGAGGAACGCGCCGTGGTGTCTGCGATCGCCGGGACGACGCGTGATGCGGTTGACAGTCTGGTGCATCACGAAGGGGTAAACGTCCGGTTTATTGACACTGCCGGTATCCGAAGAAAGGGCAAGACGGAGCTGAGAGCTGAAAAACTGAGCGTAGTCATGGCAAGGCGTCATCTGGAGCAAAGCGATGTGGCAATTCTCGTCATAGACGGATTGGAAGGCGTGACGGCACTCGACGCTCACATCGGCGGCTATGCTCATGAAACGGGAAGGTCCATCATCATCGCGGTCAACAAGTGGGACACGGTACCGAAAACCCATCGCGTAACCGCGGACTACGAAAGCCAGATACGGGAAAAACTCAAGTTTCTGTCTTTTGCACCCATCGTCTTCATTTCTGCAAAAACCGGCCAGCGGGTTCAGCGGCTTTTCAACATTATTAATGAGGTGTACAAAGCCCGTTTCGTGCGCATTCCCACCCGCGATCTGAATGAGTTCTTGCGGGAGGAAGTCCTGCATCGGGGGGGATTGCCGTCGGATATCAAAATTCGATATATCGCTCAGGTTAAAGTCAATCCGCCGACGTTTGTCATGTTTTCGAACAAGCTCAAGAAGTTGCATTTCTCCTTTGAGCGATTTATTGAAAACCGTATCCGTGAACGATTTCCATTCCCAGGAACGCCGATTATAATCAAGCAACGTTCAAAGACGGCTGGAGCAAATGCCCACACAACAACAGATTCCAGATAAGCTTTTCTTCAAAATCGGTGAGGTCTGCGAAATCGTGGGCGTCGAACCTTATGTTCTTCGTTTCTGGGAAACCGAATTCCCGAGCCTCGCTCCGGAAAAGTCCAAGGCCGGTCATCGCGTATATAAGAGGAAGGATGTCGAAAACTTTCTTCGTATCAAGGACCTTCTGTACGAGCGCGGTTTCACTATCGCGGGCGCCCGAAAGATGCTGTCTAAATCCCGAGGATCGAAGAAAGAAGACCGCGACCAGGTGCTTACTCAGGTGCGTAAGGAACTACGCGACATCTTGACTTTACTCCAACGGAAAACCTAAAGTTGGGGACATCGGGACGTAGCGCAGCCTGGTAGCGCACACGCTTGGGGTGCGTGTGGTCGGAGGTTCAAATCCTCTCGTCCCGACTATATTTTTTCCAGCCTCTTCCGTTTTTTGCCTACCTGTTATCATGAGTCCCATGCAGATTCTGGTCACGAATGATGATGGAATTCATTCACCACCGCTTCTCGCTCTGGAGAGAGCGTTGAAGGATCTCGGCAAGGTTGTCGTCGTTGCGCCGGATCGTGAACGAAGCGCGGCAAGTCATGGGATTACCTTGAACCGGTCCATTCCGTTTTTGCAAGTAGGGCCGAATCGGTTTGCCGTGGAAGGAACGCCGGCGGACTGTGTGATCACCGCGATATTGCGAATCCTGAATGAGGCGCCCACGTTGGTCGTATCCGGTGTGAATTGTGGAACAAATGTCGGAACAGACATTCATTATTCCGGTACCGTTGGCGCCGCTTCGGAAGCCGCGCTGCAAGGAATTCCGGCGATTGCGGTCTCCGCGCATTCCGGAGCTGACTTCGTTTCGGCGGCTCAGGTTGGTGCGAGGATTGCGGCGCAGGTTCTCGAGGAGGGTTTGCCGCCGGACGTCATTCTCAATGTGAATTATCCGCAGAACTGGAATGGTGCGTTCCGCCTAACCCGGCAAGGATTGAGGCCCGGCGAACCGCTGGCCGATCGTGAAGCATTATCTTTGGGATTTGTGTCGATCACTCCGCTTCACATCAATCGAACCGCAGAACACCATTTCGATCACTTCGAGAACGCTTTCTTGCCGCTCCTTCGAGAGGGTGTTGGAAAACTTCTCTAATTCACAGGCCCGCATTAGACCCGCCTCAGTTCCTCGACTCCACTTGCTCGAAAAGTCCTTTCCAGTTTTGGGAGATCTTCATCTCGCGGGCGCTCGACGGCAACCATGATCTTTCCCTGCGAGACCTGGGGATCATAAACACGGGATTGTGTTGCCGGCAGCTCAGTCGTAATGAGAAGGCTGACCACGGTTGCCAGAATCGCTCCCAGCATCGTGAGTTCGAACATGATGATGATATTCGGCCACCACGCGACAATCGGCATCCCGCCCGTAACGATCGGCCAGAATGTTTCCGTAACGAGAGCCACCCCTAATCCAACGGACAGCCCCACAACTCCGCCACCTGCCGCGATCCAGAACAACCATGTTTGTTTGTATCGATGACTGAACTCGTACTCTTCGTATGGTTGAGAAGTAATGACGGTAATGGATCGATCCGGAACGCCATCACGACGCAGTTCGTCAACAACGTGCTGGGCGGAGTTCGGATCTGCGTATAAACCGTAAATTGCCTTCACGGTCTCGCCCTCCACAACGCGCGCTGCTCTTCTTCCTCTTCTGCAGTAAGTAACGGTTGAGCATGTCCTCCGACCTTTAATTCCCAGATCGAAATGATCGGCACAGCTTTCGCGAACAATGTGTACAGCAACACCATCGCTGCAAATGTGGCAACGGTGATCATGATCTCGACAGGTTGTGGACGGTATTGACTCCACGTATACGGTAGATTCTTGGTGGCAAGCGACGGAACAACGATCAGGAATCGTTCAAGCCACATGCCGACCACAATGGTGGATGACGCAATGACGCATCCCGTTATCGTGCGTAGCTTTTTGATCGCGAGAATCGGGAAGGGGAGAATGAAATTGCAAAACACCATCGTCCAGAACAGCGGGGCGTAAGAGCCAGTTTGGGTTTCCCAGAACACGGCCATTTCGGCCGATGAATTTCCATACCAAGTGGTGAGCCGTTCGACGAACGTGAAGTATCCCCACAAGAGGCTCATCAACAAGAGTAGCTTTCCGAGATTATGAAAGTGGACGGGATGCAAATAATCTTCGAGGTGCAGGACCTTCCGGATGATGGCCATCGCGATAATCAGTCCCGCGATACCGCTGAAAATTGCACCCGCGACGAAGTATGGACCGAACACGGTCGAGTGCCACATTGGTACAGGCGACATCGAGAAATCGAAGGACACGATCGTATGCACCGAAATCGCGACAGGCACTATGGCAATCGCCATGATCTGCATCGCCGCCTCGAGTCGATGCCATTGTTTTGTCGTTCCTTGCCAGCCCAAAGCCAGTACGCGATAAACGTTGCGTCGCCAGCCCGTCATCTGATCGCGCATGAGTGCAAGATCGGGAATCATTGGAAGGAAGAGAAAGAGTGTGCTGCCGGTCAGATACGTCGAGATCGCAAAGAAGTCCCACGCGAGAGGCGACCGCAGATTAGGCCAGATCTGCCGTTCGGAAGGATAGGGAATCAACCAGAAGAATAACCACGGCCGGCCAAGATGAATGATCGGAAACATGGCGCCGATCATCAGCGCAAAGACGGTGATCACCTCGGCGCACCGCGTCACAGGCCGGCGCCATGTGGCATTGACGAGACGAAGGATTGCTGAAATCAGGGTTCCCGCATGGCTGATCCCGATCCAGAAAACGAAATTCGTGATGTAAAACGCCCAGTAGACGGGGAATCGGATTCCCGCGACCGCGAGGCCATTGGACATTTGATAAAACCACGCACCGGCGCCGGCCAGAATGACGGTTCCAAGAAAAGCAACAAGCAGAAAAAACCAAATCGACGTCCGGCGAAGCGGTCGAAGCAGGTCGGCGTTGATTTTCTGTTCCGTTTGCAGATCCATTTAGATTTGCTTTTGTAAATATGTAACCTTCGGCAGAGTCCCGAGATCTTCCAATAACTTTGTGCCGCGCGATGATCGAGCCAGCCGCGAGACCTGGCTTTCCGCATCATTCAAATCGCCGAAAACGATCGCAGACGTCGGACACGACTGCACGCACGCCGGCTGGATCTCTCCATCTTTCAGATTGCGCTTTTCAGCTTCGGCCTGATCCTTTCCGGCATTGATTCGTTGAACACAGAACGTGCACTTTTCCACCACGCCGACTTCGCGCACCGATACGTCGGGATTCAACGCCAGTTCGCGCGGCCGATCCCAAACCGGATTTCCGAAATTGAAGAAACGGACGTTATACGGGCAAGCGTTTGCGCAATAGCGTGTGCCGATACATCGGTTGTACACCTGCGCATTGAGGCCCTCTTCGGTATGGTGACTCGCATATGTCGGACAGACCGGTTCACAAGGCGCCGCATCGCATTGCTGGCACATCACGGGCCTGAACTTCACCCGGACGTCCGGAAAGTCGCCTTCGTAATATCGTTCGACCCGGATCCACGCGATGCCTCGGCCACGCGCCGATTGTTCCGGCCCGGCACTGCGAATGTTGTTCTCGGTCCGGCATGCCGTCACGCAGGCTTCGCAGCCTGTGCACCGATCCAGATCCACCGCCATTCCCCATCGATGTGTCATCTGTGTACCTTCTCTCCCGGATAATCCCTGAGCGATCCGCCGAACAACACAAGTCTTCCATCTGCATTCGCGACTTTTGCAATCTTCACGCGAGTCGCCGCCCATGCCAGGCTTCCCGTTTCTTTCTCGTAGACGCCGGCCAGAATGCTAATCGGATTTTGCCCGCGCCCGCTGGCATATCGCGTGTAGTTTTCGTGGCCTTGTCCAACCGGCATCGCGACGACGTCGGGCGCAATACCCGGCGAAGGAAATGCGGGAACTCGAATCGAACCCTGAGTGGATGTGATCTCGACCAGATCGCCTTGATGGATACCAAGCCGGTCCGCCGTTTGCATATTGATCTCGATCCAATCACTCCAAACGGCGCTCGAGATGGGATCGGGCAATTCCTGCAGCAGAGGCAAGTGCGCCAGCGACCCATCGAGAAATGCAATCGATGGGTACGGCAGAAAATGAAATCCGTACTGACTCGGATCTCCATCAAATTGCGGATCTCCGTACTTAACTGCAGGCGCGCTCTGCGAACTCGCGCTTTCCGTTTGTTGTGCAGCGACTGGTGCCGCAGCACGAGTCTCTTTCAACATATCCTCAAACTTCTGCCACGGCAGATTGAGCGGCTTCTTCAATTTTCGTGATATTTCCAACAGCACGTCAGGTGTGGATCTCGTGTCGTGTAGCGGCCGCATTACCGGTTCTGCCATCTCGGACACCGGCACCTTCGCACCCGATTCCGGCGCTGAATGAACCCACGATTCCAGGAACGAGTGATCCGGCAGGATTAAATCTGAAAGCACGCTGGTCTCATCGATGAAATTTCCAAAACTCACAATGTAAGGAATCTTTATGAGTGTGTCCCTCGCGTTGAGTGCCTTGTGAAATGTGAATACGGGGTTCGTCCCGTCAACGAACAAGACTTGAGTGTCGGGCGCTATTCCCTTCGTCCGGGCAGCGACAGGCTTTCCTTGCGGCATGAAGAAGATGCCGCCGGGCATTCCCACACTTCCTATCAACGCATTCAATGCATTCACTGCCAGCGCCGTGAACAAACCATTCGTCTGCGCTAAAGCCGCGCCGGCCGCGAAGGCCATTGCCGGCTTCTGTTCCGCAAACTCTTTCGCCAGCCGCTCGATCCTTGCTGCGGGGACTCCGGTCTTTTTCTCCACGGCTTGTGGCGTGTAATCACTCAGGCCATTCGCCCAGCCATCAATCAACATACCGGCGCGGCCCGCGTCCGCAATTTTCCTCGCGCCGGATTTCAGGATGACATTTGCAAGACCGAGAGCCAGCACTCCTTCAGTTCCCGGTTTCACTGGAACCCACTCATCCGCGTTGGCGCCCGTTTGCGACATGCGATATTCCACCTGTACGAACTTGCCGCGGATTCCCGCTCGTCCCTGTCGCATATGTCCGTATCCCGCGTTCTGGGATACCGGAGAATTCCACGTACCGAGAAAATCCGCGCCGAATGAAATCACATAGCGGGATTCCGCCAGATCGAGTGTCGGCAACTGTGACTTTCCGAAGCTGAGCTCATTGGCGCGTCGCAACACGTCATCGTCGAAAAACTCTGCGATCGTTGGAGCAGGGGCTCCGAACTTGCCGGCAAATTCGGCCATTAATTCCTGCCGCTTTCCCGGCCTTCGCGACATCACCACAGCGAGACTCTTTTGATTGTTTGCGGCTGTGAGTGCGTCGAGTTTTGAGATGACGTCTGCCAACGCCTGTTCCCAGGAAATCTCTTCGAACTTTCCGTCGCCACGATTCCCGACGCGTTTAAGGGGATGGCCAACGCGATCCGGATGATAAGTGATTTCGGCTGCTGCGAGGCCCCGCGTGCAGAGCTTGCCCTCGTTGATCGGATGCTGGGGATCGCCTTCGAGTTTCTTCGCGAGTCCCATTTTCGTGACGCCAAGTTTGCCGTCGCGGATTACTTCAGCATCGCCTTCCATCACACGAACGGTCAGACCGCATCCCGCGGGACACAGAGGACATATGCTCGGTTTCCAGACCGCGATTCCCGGCACAATCCGGTCTTCTGGAACAAACCGGATCAGGTGGTATTCGGGATTTCCACAGCTGGCCAGTGTCGCGCTGCTTCCCGTAAGTGCGGAAATTTTTATGAATCGGCGACGGTCCATATTAATAGTGACAAACCAGACAGTCGATCGAAGCACCCTTTTGTTTGTGGCAGTTGATGCAAAAACCCATCGAATGATCGACGGCGCGTTCGGCCACTGTCATCTGGCTGAGATTCCCGTGACAGGTCGCGCAATCGACGCCCGCACGGATGTGAGGAGAATGATTGAACCGCACATGCGCCTCTTCCACAAATCCGTAAACGCGCTGCCACGGCATGTCTTCTCCACGTTTTGCGTGATCGCGCAACATTTGAATCCGAGGATCTTTAGGGTCCCCAAGCTCTTCGTGACACGTCATACAGATGTTGATGCTCGGAATCCCGGCCCGCGGTCCCGTCTTCACGCCGGTGTGACATTCCTGGCATTCGATTCCGATCTCATCAAACGAATGAATTTTGTGAGGGAACTCCATGGGCTGTTGCGGTTTGGGGGTGACAGCGAAGAAATGTTTGGCGGCGTCGCCAAAGCTGGAGTGCGCCGTGGTAAAAACGGGCGAACTCCATCTTTTCGCTGCATACGGATCGGCGACCCGATTCGAATAGCCCGGGACATTCGGCTGCTGCACGCAGCCGACTAACAAAATAGATGCCGCGAGCACGCTAATCAGTCGCCGCCCGTGGCTATCGATGAAACGTGTTCCCACAGTTCCGAAAAGTTCCGCTCGGTTTTAAACCGTTTGATTCGCCCTTTGTTCTTATAGTTATTGTGGCGAAATGATAGGACTGTTGACTGACTCCAGCTGTGCCCCCGGGCTCAAACTGGCCTCGGAAAGGTATCACACGCAATCACAACGTTGCAATGGAGGCGCCCCTTAAAGTCCGTGTTAGAATTGTCGGGTTTCCCTGCGGGGCGTGGCTCAGCCTGGCTAGAGCGCGTGGTTCGGGACCACGAGGTCGGAGGTTCGAATCCTCTCGCCCCGATGCAAGCGGCCCGTTGCGGTCAATCGCAACGGGCTGTTGATTTTTACGCGTTAAGTTTTGACCCTCACTAATTGACTCCGGTGGCCGGATCGGCTTCGATTCGACTGAACGCGTGTCCAGGGTTCAAGCCGCCGAGGGCATTCGAAAGCCTTTGTATAATAGGCGTTTCTCTTTGGTCACGATTAGCATCTCGCGTGGAAAAAGATGCACGTAGTCTGGCGGGACCGTCCGTATGCAAATGGAAGAATTTAAGCCGAATGTGACCGTGAAAGGACCGCTTTTCCCCGAACCGGTTCAGGTCATTGTTGTTCTTCTGATGGGCGCGCCCGTCAAACTCACGAAAAATGCACTGCGGGAGTTGGGTCTCGACGAGCATGTGGATGAAGATTGACCACGAATCGGTGCTCATGGCATCAGCCTGACCGAACCGGTAAGAGGGTTGGAAGCGCATGAAAATCTTTTGGTCGTGGCAATCCGATACGCTAGGGAAGATCGGTCGGTTCCTTGTTCGCGATGCTCTGAAGGAGGCCGTGGAGCAACTCAAAGATGCGCCTGAGATTGAGGAACCCACACCAAGGGAGACGCGGGAGGCATTACACGTTGACCACGATATTCAAAACACGTCCGGCAGTCCGGATCTTGCGCGGACGATTTTGCAAAAGATCGACGTCTCGGCTGTAGTTATTGCGGACGTAACGCTGGTAGGAAAAACCTCAGACACAGCGAAAAAAGACACCCTTCCCAAGAAACTAATCAATTCGAATGTTGCGATTGAACTTGGATACGCATTTGGTCGCCTCACCGATGAGAACGTTCTAATGGTGATGAACGGACACTACGGTTTGCACGAGGATCTTCCGTTCGATTTGCGCCACAAAGGCGGTGCCATTGTTTTTAACTTGTCACCGGACGCCGACAAGAAAGCCATCGAACAGGAGCAGCAGAATCTCAAACAGAGATTCATTACGGCTCTGAAGCCGTTTATTCAGAAAAAGCTCAGCTCGTCCCTCACGTTTTCAGAGACCGCCGCCACCTTCAGCAAGGGGACATATTTCCAAAGAGAAGAGATTCTGGTTCAAATAGGTGAGTTTCCCCGGCAACAGGTGACATTTCGGTATCTGGTAGATTCGTTGTGCTACGTGCGCTTGATACCCATGTTAGGTCTAACAAAGCCAATTCCTCTCGTGGCCTTAAGGACAGCAGCGCCACGCGTACCTCATCTTGGTCGCGGCGTGAACGTGACGGTCGCTCAAAATGATTACGGAATAATTCGCTATGAATCTGATTGGATCAATCAAGAGGGGTCTACGGATCTGACACTTTCCGCACAATTGTTTCAGAATGGCGAAATCTGGAACATCAACGCTTCTCTGATTGTTACTGAACCAAATAGTAGGCCTGCCGGGCTGAAGTATCCCTTCTTGCCAAGTCTGCCGTTTGAGCAAGCTTTCTTCGACGCAGTTCACTCACTTCCCAGATTCGCGATGACGGACTTGAACGTTCCGCCTCCTTGGCAAGTTGAGGTTGGACTGGTCGGCATCAACGGTGTTTATGTAGGCATGGCGCTCAATGGATATCCGGAGCAATATGGGCCGATCAGGAAGCCGGAAATCGTACGGCGCGCAGTCATTAATGAGGACAGCAACTCAGGACTGGACGGATTCTTGGTGGATTTCTTCACCGATGTATACGATTCAGTTGGATTGAGCCGACCTGCAGATTTGCACGGATTTCCTCCCTCCCGGCCTGCGGCCCGATAAGTTTCTCCTTCTTACTGCGCGCGGTCCTGTCTTGTCCGATCCGCAGCGTAGTCTCCAAACTGGATTCTTGGCTACTACGTAACAGGAACCTGTGCTGATTCGATCGGAAGCGCGCCATGTCAAAACGACTTGCCTTTGCCCGGAAGGAAATCCGAGACGATCCAGGAGTCGAAAGGGATCTCTTCCTTTGCCATACACGTGTCGACAAGTCTGGACATTAGAACTGGCTGGTCGTGTTGAAGCTGAACGCTATCAGAATCGAAATCTAAGAGTCATTTTTGACAAATGGGACTTCAGAAAGGGACGAATATCGTCCTCGATATCGAGAGAGAAATCGAAGCCTGTCGATTTGTCGGACTCGTTGTCAGCAAGGCGATGCTCGGCGCGCCATGGCCTACCCTGGAACGGACCATTGCAGTCTGGTCGGACCCTTCCGGAAGCAAGGGGCGCGTTATTCCAGAATGGCAAGCACTGACGCCAATGGCGAGGTGCCGTTGATATCGTCACGAGCGGTGCTATCCCATGCTCCAAGGCTCTGCGGCACAAGCACGAACGCTGGATGTCGTGCCTGGTTTTCAGCGGTTGTCCAAATGTGTGTTCCCCGGAATCTGATCGCCCTGAATTTGTCGCGAATTTATTCGATCCGACGCCGCCCGCGCCGTGCAGCCAAAGGATCAGTGGGTATTGCAGCGCCTTGCAGCGCCTCCTTGTATTCAGCAGGTATAAAGAGACGATAAGGCATTGTTTGCGCCGATTGCGACTTGTAGAAGCGCGCGACAAAACTATCCACTTGGTCGTCTAGGACTAGTGGCAGCGCGGCACAGCCTGTCATAAGCATTAACAACGCGAGCCGTTTCATGTAGAAGGTCATACCGTAAGCAGTGCTGCGTGCTGCGATCTCACGGTGAACTCATCTTGAATTCAGCGGCACAATCGACGCCTGAACAATACAGCGAAGTGATGATGAGAAAATCTGCCAGGCTTTCTTGGCGAGACATTTTGCTTTGTTCTCTTGGGTGTTAGCGGCCATACTGTTCCCCGTTTCTAACCATTGGTGACACCTTCCGGGGCCGGATTTCCCGAGTTTGACGCTCTGGAAAATTTCGGTTTTGCCACGTCTTGATTTTTTAAACGCATTTTTGTCGATGTTTCCAACTGGCTCATCCGGAGTCTACAAAGTGACCCCGGCCATGCACAATTCAGACGTCATGGAGGATACTGAAAATGAAAACAGAATTTAGTGAACCGCTCGCCTTCAAGTTCGATAGGTGTCATAGGACAACGTGCGTGCTGGGATTGGCACTCGTTATCATGCTGATCGCGTCGTCGTCCGTCGAAGCGTCAGGGTTTAACGTTAATTCCGAAGTGATGTTCACCCCGCTCACTTCGACATATAGGACGACCAACAGCACAACGGGGTGTCCGGCTGGCTTTGCGGGAAAGTTCACATTCACCGCGCTACTGACGAACAAAACTGGAAGTCCGGCAATGCCGGGCGTCGTTGTTCACGTGCTGACGCTGACCAACGGCAATGTATTGCTCGATCCGCAGACCAACGCGATCCTCGGCGGAGAGGGTGCCGAGATGGCAGTGCCAAAAGTGGAGCAATATGCCGATGGCCTGCTGAGTCCGAACGAGTCGGTGAACGTACCGTTTGTTTTATGCCTGAAGGCATTCCAGCCCTTTCAGTTCTTCGTGGACGTGTTCGGCATCGTGACGCGGTTGGTGACGGTCAACCGGTTTGGAATGGGGGCCGGCACCGTAAGCAGCTTCCCTATGAACAGAACTACCTCAATGGCACTGAGCGGGGACGGTTCTGTCCTGGCGTTCTCTACCTCCGCGAGCGACTTGACGGCGATAAACGATACTAATGACACTATCGACGTGTTCGTTCGAGATTTTCAATCGGGAACGACGAGCCTGGTCAGCGTCAACCGATTAGGGACCGCGTCTGGCAACGGCGGTTCGGGGGCGCCAGTCATTAGTCAGGATGGTCGTTTCGTGGTGTTCACAAGCTTCGCGAGCGATCTAGTGGCGAACGACACTAACGAAGATGGTGACGTGTTCGTTCGAGATCTCCGGTTGGGGACAACCACTTTGGTCAGCGTCAATCGGCTTGGAATTGGGTCTGGGAATGGTTATTCCTTGGGCTTACAGATAAGCGCGGATGGTCGTTTCGTGGCGTTCGAAAGCTTCGCTACTGATTTGGTCGGCATTCCTCGCGCCGGTGCTTCCCATAGTGACGTGTTCGTTCGAGATCTGCAGTTGGGGACAACCACTTTGGTCAGCGTCAATCGGCTTGGAACTGGGTCCGGGAATGATTTCTCAGTGGGGCCTTCGATCTCCCCGGATGGTCGTTTCGTGGCGTTCCAGAGCCAGGCGACCGATTTAGTGGCCGCATTCGACACCAATAGTCATAACAATGACGTGTTCGTTCGGGATCTGCAGTTGGGGACAACCACTTTGGTCAGCGTCAAGTGGGTACTGGGTCCGGCAATGATTACTCGGTGGGGCCTCGGATCACCCCGAATGGCCGTTTCGTGGCGTTCACGAGCCTCGCTAGCGACTTAGCCGCGAACGACACCAACGGCAATTATGACGTGTTCGTTCGGGATCTGCAGTTGGGGACAACCACTTTGATCAGCGTCAACCGCTTTGGAACCGCGTCTGGCAACGGCGGTTCGGGGGCGCCAGTCATTAGTCAAGATGGCCGTTTCGTCGCGTTCACAAGCTCCGCTGAGGACTTAGCCGCGATCGACACCAATTTTGCTGGTGACGTGTTCGTTCGGGATTTGCAATTGGGGACAACCACTTTGGTCAGCATCAACCGCTTTGGGTCCTCGTCTGGCGTGGCGGCTTCGGGGGGACCAATCATTAGTCAAGATGGCCGTTTCGTGGTATTTACAAGCTCCGCTGCTGACTTAGCCGCGAACGACACCAACGGCGCTAGTGACGTGTTCGTTCGGGATTTGCAATTGGGGACAACCACTTTGGTCAGCATCAACCGCCTTGGGACCGAGTCTGGCAATGGCTATTCGCAGCAAGTAGTGAGTAGCTCGGACGGTCGTTTTTTAGGGTTCTCTAGCGTTGCGAGCGACTTGGTGGTGACGCCTGACACCAATGAAGGGGAGGACGTGTTTGTGCGGCCGATCGCGCCCTGACGACGCCACGGACGAATCGATCAGTCGAATATACCGTCTGGCGGCCGTGCGTGGGTCGTTATCTCAAAGAATCCAACCAGCGTTCAGGACTGCTGAGACGTTTAGGTCCAGTCGCGCTCCCTTTTTTGCCCGCTGTTGATATTGGATTCTGCGTCCACGTCGCCAGAGCCAAGTTGTACGAAGTTTATTGAGGCGTTAACCCCGTTTCAGTTTTGCCGAAGTGCTCACTGATTCCCCAATTCGGACGCAACAAATTGCGCGAGATTACCAACGCCCATGTGCAGGCGTTTATGGGCAAATTTGCTTCGAGACGCTTGCGCCTGACACCGTACGCACAATTCGCAGCTGTCTAAGCAAGGCGTTGGTCGCTACAGTAGTACGACAATTTCATCCTGAGGAAATGCGACGCTTCGAGTTAGCTTTTAGTGAAGGCGACGGAAAAAGTTCGAGGATCGTATCAGATTAAAAAAGCCGCAGAATCCAGGGCGCTTGAATTCGCCTAGGACAGGCAGAACAAGCCTGAAAATGTCGCGGACATTTCGAATCAAAATGCAAGGGCGCTAGTATTCAAAGCGCTTGCGGAATTCGCACCCACAGAATTTCAAGGGACTCAAAACGAGATTAATTCTTCTTTGGCCGGGCACCGCCTTCTCAGAGATTCGCAATCACTTCAGTACGGCATTTAGGAAGATGCGGGTATTGATGACGTCAGGCATGAAGCCGACAGTTGCAGTCACAGTGGATGCACGTTTTGTTCGTCGCTTACGCCTTACCGCTAATACCGCACGTTCATTGAAAGGAAGGATCCGAGAAATGAAACAACTATTTACTGTTCCTACATTAATACTGTTTGTGGTTGGCGTACCACTGAAATGGTTAAAGAGAATCCCGCCGTCGAATTTTGCCAGATTAGTTCATAGCCCCACGTGCCATCGAGTTTTGTTAGCTGTGTTCTTGTTAACTGGCATAGCGAGAGGAATGGATGCTGCACCGGTCACGTTTGAATTTAAGGGAGTGTGGCGAGATCCCGTTCTTGTTAATGGACCAGTGCAGCCGGGAAACACTTTTAAGGGCCGCTTGTTTTATGACCCAAATGCTGCGGTGATTTCATTTCACCGGAACGGCGGCCTAAGCGGTGAGGTCACGGATTATGTACTGAATCCCGGTACGGCTGGCATCGAACTCGATGTGACTACCCCAAGTGGCATTGTCTCGTTTCGGAGTGACTCGTTATCGATGCAAGCAGAGGTCATGAATAATTTTTCTGACGGCGCCGCGCCACCTACTGATAGGTTTTTCATTCAGAGTTTTCAGACAGCATTGTTTCCGAATGTATATGACAGAAGTTTTAAGAGATTCGATATCGATATTATTGATTATGACCTGAACCTTGTCGGTAGTGCGGCACTACCAGTCAATCTAAAAATTCCGCTAAACGGCTATGCATTGGTCGGCATTCAGGGTGGATCCGCTCCTCCGACACTCGATTACAGTGCTGCAGGAACACTCCAGACTCTGACTGTGAACTTGCCCTCAACGAATCTCGACAATCTCGTGACGTTTGAGCCAATGTCCTCGACGGTACGGACGTCACTGGACACAAGCGGCTGTCCCTCTGGTTTTGCCGCCAAATTTAGCTTTACCGCACGACTCAGTGTAAAGACAACGAGTCCCAGCATTTCTAATCTGGTAGTGAGCATCGCGACGCTAACAAACGGAAACCTCGTTCAGAATGCCGACGGTGGCCCAGGGGGAACGGGGTCGGTATTATCGATAGCTAAAATGGGTCAGTATTCGGACGGCATACTGAGTCCAAACCCTGCAGAATTCGTGGATGTCCCATTTACGTTGTGCTTGAAAACGGCCGCGCCTTTCGTCTTTTTTGTTGACGTGTTAGGCAATACGCAGTGACAAGATTTTTTCCGCTGCGCCTCGAGTTCCGTTCCGACCGCGAACACTCGGAGCGCACGAAGGCTCCGTAGTCGAACGATTTGGGTTTGAGCGTGCCTATCGTACCGACCAGCAAGTGGAACAATCACAGAAACGCCCCTATAAAAATGGGCGGCTTTACTTCGGGTGTTCCGGCGCGCTGCGTTTTTCAACCAAATGGGCCCTTGATGAGCACGATCGATGCAAGGAATAATTCGTCGAATGAGACTCAGATTCAATGGAGATTGACAATCGTCAGGACAAAAACATTGTTGGTCCGGTTCGGTCGCGGTACCTGCAGACTACGGCGAAGTTGTAGATGACTCCTGTTCTTGTGCGAATGCCCGTGCAGACAACGTTAAACTAAGCATCAATAGGTAGGCATCGAGCTAGAGACTGAAACGAAGCGGAAAATCCGTGGTGACATCGAGTTCACTTGCCACCCCTTTGGCTGATAGCAAGAGACAATAAGTATTGAGAAGTAGATTTGTCAAAGAAATCCACCAGCAGGGCAGTGGTCTAGCTGGGCAGGAGGTGTCTCAGCAGAACCGGTATCAGGTGCATTCCGTGAACGATACCAGGACGAACTGATCGAAGCGCATGGCGGAGCGACGAGCTTCTCAATTGTGCAAGAGAGCGTGCATAGCCGCGCAGGTGATCGTGCCAGAAATATCTTAGTCGATCGCGCCAGTTCTCTCTCGTCATCAGAAAAAATTTCAAATGGTCGAATTGATTGGGCACAAGCTTTCCTCTCGGACGCAGAGTCGCGCAAGCTTGCGCAGCAAGCGAGGGAACGACGGGATCGCTGTGCACTTGTTGCCATACATCTGTGGGAAGGGGCGCATCGAGCAAGTCTTTCGCTAGGAAGAGTCCGAGAAAAAGAAGCCGTCGGCAACGAAGCCGCTTCGCCTGATTGAGCAACTGATCCCATGGTAAGTCGGGTCGCCTGTCGATTAATTCAGCAATATCACAAACCCATCGCAATCGAGTCCACCAGTGCTTCGCTCCATGCGCCGAGAGAATCAAGAGTTGATCTTGTGGAGACATATTGCGAACGGCGGTTCCTCCAAGCGCTGCAGTCTCTAGTCGCTCTTCCATGGATTCGAAATCGATATGAATCTGCCAATAGACGGGAGTCAAGGCCCAATGAAGTTCGATGGAGACCTTGTTGTCGTCACGAACAAAATCCAAATGATTGTGGTTCCTGAAAATCCCATCGAGATTGAATTCATTGAATTTATCGGCGTAGGCTTCCTTGGCCATGTTTGAGATGTTGCTGTCATTGTTGCGTTCGTTTCGAGTCTATTTTCGAAGTCGGGCCGATCTCCAAACCGAGATCCTCGCCTTACGACATCAGATCATTGTGCTGCAACGGCGGACTCCAGCCGAAACTGAAACCGGCCGATCGCCGCTTCTGGATCGTTCTATCCCGATTCTGGTCTCGGTGGCACTCCACGCTCTGGATTGTGAAACCAGCCACTGTCATCGATTGGCATCGTCGCGGTTTCCGTTGGTACTGGACCTGGAACGTCCGCCATGGACAATCTGGCCGTCCACGCGTTGCGAAGGAAACACGCGAATTAATTCGCACTTTGAGCCGAGACAATGTCGGTTGGGGAGCGCCACGAATTCACAGTGAACTTCTGAAATTGGGAATAGAGATCTCGGAAGCCTCGGTGAGCAAATACATGGTGCGGCATTCGAAACCGCCATCGCAAACATGGCGGACCTTCCTAAACAATCACGTCACACAACTCGTATCCATCGACTTTTTCACCGTTCCGACAGCACTGTTCCAGGTTCTCTTCGTGTTCATTGTCATCCACCATGATCGCCGCCGGCTGGTGCACTTCAACGTTACCGATCATCCGACGGCCGAGTGGACAGCGCGGCAGATCGTGGAAGCTTTTCCGTTCGAAAGCGCACCGAAGTATTTACTGCGCGATCGAGATGGGATCTATGGCGACGCATTTCGGCAACAGGTCTCTGTTATGAACCTCAAGGAAGTGCTCAGCGCACCGAGGTCTCCTTGGCAGAGGGCATACGTGGAACGCGTGATCGGTTCGATACGGAGAGAATGTCTAGACCACGTGATCGTCTTGGATGAAGAAGGATTGCGCCGTGTGTTGGCTTCTTATGTTTCTTATTACCACCGAAGGCGTCTTCATCTGTCCTTGGATAAAGATTCGCCCGATCCCCGGCCTGTGCAGTCGGTCGGCGAGATTGTTGCGATTCCCGAAGTCGGCGGTCTGCATCATCGGTACGAGCGTCACGCTGCCTGATCGAGTTTTGTCTCAAAAGCGATCCGGAAATCTCGAAGCACGTGTCCAGATGTGTGCGCACAGTTCGGCTGCGCCATACGTGGGCTGAAAACCGTGGCCTTCGTTTCAAAAACGAAGTTCCAAGTCGAGCCTCGCGGTTTCGCTTCCGGGACAATCAACTCCGATTAGTTTTGCAGGATGGACAGTTGTGGAAACACAAAACTGCGGCTTCCAGAGTCGTGGCGACGTTCGCGGCTGATCGGACCACCACCATCGAGGCGCCAATACCAAAGTGCGAACACGAGTACATTCGTAAACCAAAGTGCGACACCCGACACCAACAGGCGAGCAGGAGGTTCTTCGTGCGACGGCAGTGTCCGGATCAATAGAAATACTGAACCGATCAGTGCGATCGTAATGATGCTGCCGTTCACGATTCCAAGCGCATGGTTCAGAGAATGACGTCCGGTACGATGAGCGACAATGGTCGGTGCAAGCGACACCGCGATGATCACCGGCAAAAGCCAGATCGGACCGACGACGAGACTTCGGGGCAGAGCGAGATAGATTCCGGCGACCGCAGCCAGCGCGAGAGGAGCTTGCCAGAGGGGTTCAGGCTTATCCACGTGTCCGCGTGTCGGCATTCTTTTCGATAACCCTGTAACAAGATCGTTATTTCTTCATTTTCTGAGAAAGTTTCAGTCGAAGCAATTCCTGTGGTCCGCAAATATTCTATTCGCTCGTAAATGGGCCATCGTCCATCGCTTCGTAGAATCGATTTATGCCATCGCTTCTGCACACAGTTCGTCAGAACCTGGTGTCGTGAAGAACAAACGATTGGAGGTTTTTTTACTTCAAGGCGCGGTCTAACCAGGGTCTATGTTGGACAAGTCTGGTCATCGACCGCCCCTATCCGCCCAATCTTCCGTAGAGTTCGAGTGCGTTCTCGAGAGCTGCGCCACTAGCGGTATTGTCGAAAATACACCACGTGTCCGCTGACGCCGATTGTTCGCTCACCGTTCGAGCCAGCACATCGATGTATTCCTCAGAATACCGCGACCAGTATTTGCGTGGCGACCCATGGAGGCGAAAGTAAACGATCCCGTCCCACGCGCCAGGCCGTTTCCCGATCTCCAGAATTGCCGGATCCGTGGCAACACGCGCAACGCGGTAGCAGACGAGCAGTTCGGAAGCACTTGGAGAGAACCACGTCTCGTGACGGGGCTCACATACCAGCGGACCGCCGTAAAGAGCACGCACCGTTTCAAGAAATCGCTTCACTCTTCTGCGCTCGAATGCAAATGACGGAGGAAATTGCAGCAGTAGCGGCCCACGCTTTGCCTTCAATCCAGAACTCTCTTGAAGAAAGCGCTTAAGCGGCGCCTTGATTCGAATGAGTTGCTGGTCATGGGTGATGATATGGGGGAATTTTACGGCGAACCGAAATTGGCGGGGCGTCGCAGTGGCCCATTTGCGATATGTTCCCGATTCATGAGACCGATGAAATGAAGAGTTGATCTCCGAAGCCGAAAGTAGGGATGCGTACTTCTGTAGGTGGGTACCGGTGCAATCGAAATGATGGGCGGATGAGCGAGGAATGCTCCATCCTGCGGTTCCGATAAAAATCCGCCGTGGAGTCGATCGGTTCATAACGCTGAAAGTGCTCGCTAGGGACGATAACTATAAGATCTCGATTTGCATTTTTCGGATGATGATCTCGTCCTGCCCAAAACTCTCTTCGAGGTCTTCCTTGTATCCGTGCCACCAATCGCGGTCCAGAGTGTCGGTCATCACTTCAAACGTAACGACATCATCTTTGATGAACCTCTTAGGGGATTCCCGCCACACGCCTTCGCCGGGCGAGTTCGCAAACGCCGTGACACCGCCGAACTTTTCGACTAACTGCTCTTTGACGAGTTGAAATTTTCGAAAAGGAAAAGCCTCGCCGTGGTTGTCACGAAGAGGCAGAAAAATCTGAATCAGTTCCATATCACGCTCGAGTTCGGCCGGTGTCCATGTTTTGTATGGCATCTCATTTGCCATAAAGCATCCCGCCTTTTTCGCAACTCCGTTAGAAACACTTCTCTTACATCTCCACGCAAAAACCATCATTCTCGTTGGCTTGACCACCGATGCATGCATTCTGATGACGGCGTCCGAGATACATATGAGATATCGACCTCATTGTTCCCGCCGACTGCGTTGCCGCGTCGAGCAAAAAGCAACACGAAGCCGCACTGGACATGATGAAGAAGAGTCTCGGCGCGCGCACAGCTGTTTCAAAACGGCTTAACCTGAAGAGAATTCTTCTGACGGGCCGATAAGGATCAGTACGTCAATGATCCACAAGCAATTGCAACTCCAAACTGCCTCGCACCGGCAGTACCGGAAATACCTCAAGCCTTTGAGCGCGCCGCACGAGCCTCTGATGCTGCGAACAATAAAACGTCCGGCGTGAGAATGTGCCGAGGCTTTCTCGCACAAGCTTTCGCTCGCATAAAGGACACTGCGCCTGACCATAGACCTGCCAGTGCTTTCTCAATTCGAACTTTTTCTTCCAGTCAAAAAACTGCCAGCAGTAATCACGCACCGCGTGCGCGAGCTTCGGCCAATCCTTATTCGACACGTAAGCAAGCTTGGTGAGCGGATGGCGTCGGATATTAAAGAGCACTTCGTTCTTGACGATATTGCCGGATCCGGCAAAAACCGTCTGGTCGAGCAACAAGTCACACAGCAGGGCGTCCTTTTTGCGGACCATCAATCGGACGACGTGCTTTTCATCCCACTCCTCTGACATAAGATCGACACGCCGATCGAGCGCTTGCAAGGCCTCGTCGGCGCCGAATTTAATCGAACAGGCGTAGAACGAAACCAGCCCATTTGCAAAACTCAATTCCAGCCGCGGGACACGTCCGATTCTTGGATCATTGATTCGATAACTCCCGAACATGAGGAAGTGCGTTTTCGTTACGATTGGAGCGGCGCTTCGCCTGATGGCGACAAAGGTAAGAAAGAGTTGTTTACCCCAAGTGTCGATACCATGAAGAACGCACCCTCTAAGCAGTTCTTTCGGCTGCTTCGTGTTGCCTGAAACCTTCAGGACTCGCTTACCGCGAAATGGTTCGAGTTCTTGACGGAGAATCAAAAGCGACGGCCCTTCCATTTTTGACCCCTGCTGTTAACGTATCGCGGTTCGCAAAACTATGTGTGAAATCGTGTCTATGGCGAATCGTATTCATGCGGCGACTGGCGTCTCGTATAACCCTCGACAGTGTTTTTGCCATGCGTACGATCGAAGATCAATGCGCTTGGATTCCGGCGTTTCCAACGGAGTTCGTGCTTGGAGCGCAGCGTGAGTTCGATATCGGTTGTAGTCGGTGTTAAGAGAGTATGTGAATATGAACAGATGGATTGCGGGGATTGCGATCAGTCTTGGCATGTCCATTACTTTGGATTTTATCTGTTCATTTCCGCATCTGATCCAAGGGTGAAGAGACGCTCGTGGATCGATGGAAATTCTGGACTACTTAAGCCGCCCGGCAGGAAAACTCACAGAGTGGCTGTTACCCGCC
>JADMIO010928623.1_pt1 | contig 30334 bp, 29 predicted proteins | sample 8958161 | NCBI WGS metagenome assembly JADMIO01 (sample SAMN16585339, study PRJNA669376) | soil metagenome | isolation source: Crop rotation soil | place: USA: Cullars Rotation, Alabama | collected 2011 | reverse complement strand
GGCACTCGCCAATTTTGTGATGTTCTCCAGTCCTGAAGCTGTGATACTTTTTGGCGGACTCACCAAAGCAGGTGATCTTATACTTAAGCCCACACGGGAAAATATGGAAGCGAATCTGATCAAAGTATTTCAGAATAAAGTAAAGATATTAGTGAGCCACCTCAAAGAAGCCGATGCTGCCATACTCGGAGCAAGCGCATTGGTGTGGGAAATGAAAACCTCGTAATACAGGTAACCCTTGGCAATGAATATAGGAATATTTGAACAGGAACATTTTGAAACCGGCTATGCACTGATAAGGTTGTTCGACGTTCCGGAAAATTCCATCACTATTTTCACCAACGATAAAAGTTATCTGCGATTTGCCGAATTTCTCGGAAATGATATCCACCGCATTAACTGGATCATACAAAAACAGAATGAATCACATTATGCTTTCATCAGGCGCATCGACAAATATCTTAATAAAAAAAATATCGATCTTCTTTTCTATAGTACGATAAGCAATAATCATCTGTTACATGCTTTGTTATTACAACGCCATAAAGCGATAAGGACTATTCTTACCATACATGCCGTTAATGCTATGTTCGAACCCATTGGTGGTATAAGTGTAAAGAACATTGCACGCAATCTTGGAAAGAAAATGCTTGTCCGACAGATAAAAGAACTGAACGTTATCAGCGAAACTATAATTGCATATTTAAACAGTCAGCTCTCACGTCCAAAAGTGATCCACAATATTCCAGGATCTGTTTTTGAAAAGCATGCTGTTTGTCAGAATATATATGATCGCATCAGGCTTGTTATTCCCGGAACAATAGATGAGAAAAGAAGGGATTATGATAAACTTTTTCTACTGGCGGATCTGGGTGAAAAAAATCTCCTGCCCATTGACATTACTTTACTCGGTGAACCATATAACGATTTCGGCAATGAAGTAATTAACCGGATAAAAAGCCAGCCGCAGAATTACGTGAAAATAAAATATTATGAAACCATTGTTTCACAACCGGAGTTCGATGAGCAGACAGGAAATGCACATTTTATTTTTGTGCCTTCTGTTATAAAAACAAAAGACAAAGGTATTACTGAAATATATGGTATTACAAAATCATCCGGCAGTATTCATGATGCAGTACGACATGCAAAGCCATTAATTATTCCTCAACGATTTGCGCTACCCGATGGAATGGTTAAAAGTTCGTTCCGTTATTCAGATGTTATGGAGATCATTGAATTTTTTCAGGCGCTCTTTCATGATCCACAACTATATGCAACCTGGCAGGAAAATGCATTAGAGAATAGCCTTCAATATACTGTTGAAAAAGTAAAACAAAGAAATCCTTCGCTGTTTACTGATTTTTTAAAGCCTTAATGATCTGAACAAAATCAGCAGCAACCAGAGATGCCCCTCCTACTAACCCGCCATCAACATCCGGTGAAGCAAAAAGTTCGGCGGCGTTGTTCGGCTTTACGCTGCCTCCATACAAAATGGGAATAGTTGAAGCGATGTCGCCTCCGTATTTTTTTTCTATAACAGACCTGATAAATGCATGCATTTGCTGCGCCTGTTCTGTAGAAGCCGTTTTACCTGTACCTATTGCCCATATAGGTTCGTAGGCAATTACCATACGTGCGATATCGTCAGCCGCAAGATGGAAAAGAGATTCATGGATCTGTGTACCTACATGCTGATCCTGTGTACCCGCTTCTCTAACTGACAATGGTTCACCGCAACAAAATATCGGTGTGATGTCATTTTTAAAACAAAGATCAACCTTGGCGGCAAGCTGGGAATTGGTTTCATTAAAGTATTCTCTTCTTTCACTATGACCTACAATACAATATTTTACACCGAAGGATTTAAGCATTTCTGCGGAGACTTCACCAGTGAAAGCACCTGAGGGCTGATGATAAATATTCTGAGCTGCAGTAAAACAATGATCCTCTCTTCCTATAACACTGCCCGCCATAATTAAATAAGGGAATGGCACTGCAAAGATAACTTCCTGATGAGCCTTTAATCTGATATTAGCCTGGAGCACGTCATTAAGCAAAGATTCTGCCTGCGAATAAGTAGTATTCATTTTCCAATTCGCTGCGGCAATTTGTTTTCGCATGGGTATAATATTAATTTGAGTCAAATATAAGCTTCAATCGCATCTTTTCCTGTTCGTCCAATACAGCATTCTTCAATTTTTTCCAGTTGCCAATATCTGCAAGAGCGTTTTCAAATTGATATCTTTTATTTCCCCAGTTGAAACTGGGTATGAAATTAGGCGTGAGCCCTGGTCCAAATATGTTTGCACAAACTCCTACCATAGTTCCTGTATTAAATGAGGTGTTGATCGCTGCCCGCGAATAATCACCCATCATTAATCCGCATTTATTAAGACCGGTATTTATCAGTTCTTTCGATGTGTTGTTCCATACTTTTATTTCTGCTGCATTATTCTTTACATTCGAATTGGAAGTACCTGCACCGAGATTGCACCATTCTGCAATTACACTGTCTCCAAGATAACCATCATGCGCCTTATTCGAATAACCAAACATCACTGAATTTTTAATCTCTCCTCCTGCAATGCAATAGGGACCAATGGTGGTAGCAGGATAAATTCTGGCGCCCATCTTTATCACAGCACCTTCGCAAACAGCAACAGGTCCCCTGATAATGGAACCTTCCATGACTTCGGCATTTTTACCAATGTAAACAGGTCCTCCTTCTGCATTGATAATACAATGCGATAACCTCGCACCCGGTTCTATAAAAATATTTTCAGGCGCTGAAGCATGTACAGAAGAAGGTATTGCTTCAGACTTTCTATTTTCTGTGATCAGCTTAAAATCTTCCCGCAAAGCCCAATCGTTCCACATAAATATATGCCATGGGTATTGTAAGATCTTCACACTGTTCCAGGCAGGATTATCTGAAAGTTTCCCATTAGCATCGAACAATGAGTGAATGAATTGTTTGGAAGGAATGATGTTGGCAGAGAGAATAGTGCCATTATCAGAAATAACCGAGTCGTTATTTGTAACGATGATGTCGGTTTTAAGGTATGCCTGCCATTTTTCTCTTATAGTAAGTATACCGATCCGGATATCTGCAGCTGAGCGCATAAGGGTAAAGGGAAATAAATTGTCCCTGACTTCCTTATCGCTGAGAAATACCTGGTTCATTCTTTAAAACTACGTTCAATTTATGTTTTGGAAATAAAAAAATCCCCTTACAATTGCAAGGGGATCTCAGCTTGAAACAGCTTATGAATGTCGTTATTTCTTTTCGTAACGTTTCTTGAACTTGTCGATACGTCCGGCAGTGTCTACCAGCATTTTCTGACCTGTAAAGAACGGATGAGAAGTATTGGAAATTTCAAGTTTAACAAGAGGGTATTCATTGCCATCTTCCCACTTGATCGTTTCCCTGGTGTTAGTTGTGGAGCGACTGATGAAAGCATTTCCATTGCTCATATCCTTAAACACAACAAACCTGTAATTCTGCGGATGAATATCCTTTTTCATGATCTTTGATTTATGATGTACGGATTTTGCCGTACAGTTAAAAATGGAGTGCGAAATTAAGGGAAATAACTTAAAAGTTAAAACTTAAACTCAAAAGTTGAAGCTCCCCCATTTTTAAGTTTTTATTTTTAAGTTAGCTCCTCATGTTGATGAACTGTAAGGGCAATCTCAGGTCAGCGCCCTGACAAAGTTTTATAACCGCCTGAAGGTCATCCAGCTTCTTGCCTGTAACTCTTACCAGGTCATCCATAATCTGAGCCTGCACCTTCAACCCGCTATCCTTGATGAGTTTCACCACCTTTTTGGCATCGTCCTGTTTAAGGCCATTTCGCACCGATACATCCTTCTTTACTATTTTACCGCTTGGATATGAATCTTTTGAAAGATCAAAGGCTTCAGGCGAAATTCCCTGCTTATGCGCACGGTTGATCAGCACATCGGTCAGCTGACCCATTTTCATGTCGTCATCGGTTTCAATATTCAGCTTGAAGTCTTTTTTATCCAGGTCTATTACCACATGGCTGTTTTTAAAATCAAACCGGTTGGTGATCTCTTTTTTAACAACATTTACGGCATTGTCGAGCGCCTGAAGCTCGACTTTACTTACTATATCGAATGATGGCATAGGGGGCAAAGTTAGAAGGTTTCACGCAAAGCCGCAAAGAGAAGCGCAAAGACGCAAGGGATTTTAAAAAACACCGGAATCCAATCATTTGCCTTTACCTCTTATATTATCTCAGTAAACGTTCAACATATCTCTGCGCCTTTGCGCTTCCTTTGCAGCCCTGCCTGCCGGCAGGCAGGTTTGAGTGAAACCCAAAAAAATAGGTCCCATAGACATGGGACCTCGTACCAAAACTAACTGCTTATGAGAAAAAGATTAATTACGTAGTTATATATAAGACTCCTTTCGGCAAAAAAAGGTGCGCCCTCAAATGTTAAAATTTATTAAACGCCGATTGGACTAAATTGTTTCCCTTTTTTGTCCTTTTTTCTGTAGAACTATAAAAAGGATCAGCCCGGAAAGAATCAGCACTGAAGAGATGAGCTCCGCCTGTGTGGGGTGAAAACCGAGGATATTATACTGGGTATTTACCCTGATCTTCTCTATGAGAAATCGCTCGAGGCCGTTAAACATTAGATAAACGGCGAACAGGGTACCCCCCACCGTTAGTTTATCTCTCAGAAACAGCAAAACAGCTGTAAGAAGCAGGCAGATAATAGTTTCGTAAAATGCGGTAGGAAAAACAGGAATAGGCAGCTGGCTGCAATACTGGCCCTCACAACCGCCAATTTTAACCCCTTCGCTGATAACATTGTGGGGGAAATTATATGCTATTATCCATGTTGGCAACCATGAAGGAGCAACGACCTGTTTATGCTGGATCTGATCGATAGATTTAAATCCGGATTGCTCCATGTAAATAGCGCTGTTAGCTTTAAGTGCCTCGTTAAAGCGGGCAGTATCCGCACGGACCACTTTAGCATCCGTAGTAGATATATATGCGCTGTTCAGAATGCCCCAATCGCCATCGCCCGACACCTGGCAACCAATTCGTCCTATTGCATAGGCTAACAGAAGCGCCGGCCCCATCGCATCGCATAAATGACGGAATCCCATTTTGTGCTTTCGGGCATAAAAGTAAATAGCCACGGCAGCGCAGATGAGACCGCCATAAAAAGTAAGGCCACTGAACGATAATAAAGCTTCAATCGGACTCTTCCAGAATTCATTCCAGTTCTCCAGGTTGTGAAAGATCTTGGCTCCCAGGAATCCGAACACAGCAGCAAATATTACAAGATCTCCCACTCTGTCGTGCGGCCAGATCCTTATAACCCTTTCTTCAGGTTTATCCAGTTTCTGTCTGTTCCTTTCAACCCATTTTATACCTGCGAATACCAGCCCGAGAATTATTCCCGCAGGCAAATGCCCCTGCGAAGAGAATATAAATTCCTGAGGATCGGAAGTAACCGATTTATCTGCGAGAAACAGTCCGATGATCTTATATCCAAGAACAAACCCCAGCAAAAAATTCAGGAACAACTCAACAGGAGTTGCTGGCTTGCCTACTATGATCTTAGTATCCTCTGCATGCATCAGTCCTGCCCTCTCCTTGCGCCTGAGACCCTGAGTAAGCAGGTAAGCAGCAGCGAGAAAAGCAAGCGCCACGAAAAATCCAAAAGAATTAATAAATCTAAGTCCCGTCCATTCTACACCGATCAGATCTTTAAAAGCATAATAGAGGTTGGGATACATGAATAGTGATTGGTTGAGACTATGAACAGTATTGATCGAATGCCGATATAAGGTTATGTGCTATCATTTGAGCAGAGCGGCCTTCGATCATATGCCTTTCAATAAAGTGAACCAACTGACCATCTTTGAACAGAGCTATTGCCGGGGAAGACGGAGGATAGGGCATCAGCTTCATCCTTAATTCCCTTACTGCATCTGTATCGAATCCAGCAAAGGCCGTTGTAAGATGATCCGGCTTTTTATCACTATTAGCTACAGCCATGAGCACACCCGGACGGGCGGTACCAGCCGAGCAGCCACAAACCGAATTGATCATCACTAATGTTGTTCCTTTTTCTTTCAGCTGATCATTTACGTCTTCCGGTGTAAGAAGTTCCGTAAATCCATTCTCTGTAAGTTCCTCCTTCATCGGAATCACCAATTCTGCGGGATACATATATTTTGATTTTATAGTTTAGTAAAAGAGTGCAAAGTTAGGTAAAAAGTTCAGTGATATTTGAATTTTCACAAGGCATTCTACGCTATTCTGTCATGCGCTCATACAGAATTATGCTATTTTGTCCTTCAATCACCTGATGGTATATCATTTGATTTTTATCCTTCAAACATTCAAAAACAAATAAAAACAAAGAATATGACACAGGTAAAATTCAACGGCAGACCGGTAGCAAAAAACTACGATCAGTTCTTTAATGACTTTTTCAATCTGCCTTCAGTATGGTCCAATCCTTCGCGCGACATCGCAAGCATTCCCGCTGCAAATGTGTATGAAACTCCAAAATCTTATCACCTGGAAATAAACGCACCGGGAAGGAATAAGGAAGATTTCAGGATCAATGTAGAAAAAGATCTTCTTACTGTAAGCTATGAAAAGCAAGAAGAAAAAGTTGCTGATGATGTAACAGCAGTTCGTCGTGAATTTAATTTTAACAGTTTCAAAAGAAACTTCAGCCTCGATGAAAAGATCGATGTTTCAAATATTCAGGCTAAGTATGAAAACGGCATTTTGAAAATTGAATTGGCTAAGAAAGAACAGTTTAAGGTAGAACCAAGACAGATCACTATCAGCTAATTATTCCGCACATTGCTGGCAGTAAGCAAAATCCCATTCCGGTTAAGGCCGTTGTGGGATTTTTTTTTGGCTTTTATGGGTTAACTTCACGCAACTTTTTTAAAGTACTGAATTGTTTACAATGATCAGAGCTATAATAGTATTATCCATATCCTTGTTATCAATCAAAGGCTTTTGTCAGATAACTCATAAAACAGACAGTATTCCTGCGCATGCAGACAGCCTGTCCCGCTCCGTTGATTCAGTTCTGAGGATAACGAATCTCAATCCATATTTCACGTTGCATGTAGATTCTACCATTCAATACCCTTTACAGATCAATAAGAACCAGTCTGGCTACTACTGGTATCTGCGAAACTCTCCAATCGGTGTACGTATTAACAAAGACAATGGAACGCTTAACGTTAAGGTTGAAAAATCATATTTCTTTTCGGGAAAATTGAAATATGATAATGAATACAAGGTGAACATGGGTGTGCAAAGTCTTACAAACCCCAAAGAGAAAGTAGATACTTCATTTACGATCGTGTTTTATAATACAGATATTATTCCATCAAGAGTAAAGCCTTCTGTAAGCGGTGTATTATCAGTGGAAGAAGGAGAAACGGTAAATTTTAAAGTGCAGTGCGAGAACGGAAGTTTTCCCATTGATAATATTACATTCTTTGCCAACACACCTCTTATAAATTATTCTGTGATTAAGGAATGCAATCAGGATTTTACCTGGTCTCCGGGGTTCGACTTCGTGAAGGAAACGGATTCCGGAAAAGTTAAAATAGTGATGCTAAGTTTTGTCGGCGCCAACAGGTTCATGTTAAAAGACACAGCTGTAGTAAAGATAATTGTTCGCGATGCATTGAATTATCCGCTGGCAATGGAAGAATACAATAAGCAAACAAAAGCGGTGACCACTTATATACTGCAGTTGAAATATACATTTCTGCAGCTCGACAAGAATGTGAAAAAAGTGAAGAACACGAGAACAACATTCGATATAACCGGTTCAACAACTGCTCTTACCGGCAGCATCCTCAGTTCATCGGCTAACGAAGGCACACAAAAAACCGGGCGCGTTCTACCTAGTGTAGGGGTTTCACTGGTACCTGTTAAAGAAGCTGTGGCTCCTCCCAAAACCTTTGATCAGAACCAGGCCTCATTGATCCGGTCGTCCATTAAACGGTTAGACTATATGCTTCGCGACAACAGTCTGCTGGGAGAACGGGATCCTCAGATAATGTCAAAAGCAAATAAACTGAAAGAAGAGCTCAAACAGATACAGATCCAGCTGATCGATATTCCAATCGAGATCACCAACAACATGACCGAAGAACAGCTGAATCAGTACTTCAATAGTCCACGGGTGAATAAGAAGTACCGGGTTAAGAGATAAGTTAAAATTTAAAAGTGAAAAGTGAAAGCTGGTAGCTGTATTTAGTTTTAAGTTTTAGGTTTTAGGTTTTGACTTTTCACTTCACATAGCCTAAAATCTTTAACATACTTTGAGCCGTCTGCTCCTTAGCGTACACCCAGTCCACCAGTTTGCCGTTCTTATCATGCCCCAGTATTATATGTTTGGGAGAAGGGATAAGGCAGTGCTTGATGCCTCCATAACCGCTGATCTGATCCTGGTAAGCGCCTGTATGAAAGAATCCTACATATAGTGGCTCTCCGTTGGTAACCTTGGGAAGAAAGACTTCATTTACATGTTCTTCCGAATCGTAGTAGTCGTGGCTGTCGCATGTAATACCTCCGAGCACCACCCGTTGATATTCTTCGTCCCATTTATTTACCGGAAGCAGCAGAAATTTTTCACCTATACCCCAGGTGTCAGGCAATGTAGTGATGAAGGAAGAATCGATCATATACCAGCACTCACGGTCGTTCTGCATTTTCTCGCCAATTACACTGTAAATATGTGCCATGCTTTCACCTACTGTAAAGCTTCCGAATTCAGTAAAGATATTTGGCATCGGGACCTTGTTCTTCTTGCAAGCCTTTTTGATATTGCCTACGATCTCGTTGATCATGAACTGGTAATCGTATTCAAAACCAAGAGAATGTTTTATTGGAAATCCTCCACCTATATTGATTGAATCGAGTTCAGGACATATTTTCTTCAACTGGCAATAAAGGTTGATTATCTTATTCAATTCACTCCAGTAATAAATATCATCCTTGATCCCTTTATTTAAAAATATATGGAGCATCTTTAACTGGAACCGGTCTTCATTTCCTTCTATTTTATCTACATAAAACTCGAGGATATCACGGGCACGAAAACCGAGTCTTGATGTATAAAATGGAAATGTTGGCTCTTCTTCTGCAGAAACCCTGATGCCGAGTTTGAAGGGAGTTTTGACAGATTTTTTATAGTGCTGCAGTTCTTCTGCATTATCAAGGATCGGTATTACATTTTTAAACCCTGTATTGATGAGATTGGCAATACGGCTGGTGTACGACTTCTGCTTGTATCCATTACAGATAACAAAAATATCTTTTGTGATCTTTCTTTTTTCGTAGAGTTTCTTAATGATCTCGATGTCGTAAGCATAAGAAGTTTCGAGATGTATCTCATGCTTGAGCGCTTCTTCTACCACAAAAGAAAAATGCGAGCTCTTCGTGCAGTAGCAATAAGTGTATTGACCTTCGTATTTATGTTTTTTCAGGGCGTTCGCAAACATCTTCTTGGCTTTCCTGATCTGCATACCGATCTTGGGAAGATATGTCAGCTTCAAGGGAGTGCCGTATTTATCTATCAGCGCCTTAAGATCTATTCCATTAAAATAAAGGTTGCCGTTTTTTGTTTCGAAATCTTCCTGCGGGTAATTGAAAGTTTGTTTAACGAGGTCGGTGTACGAATTGTTCATGAACTCGTTGGGAGTGTTGATGGCCATAAGCTTTCAGGTTAGTACCGTGGGTTAGTTCCACCATACCGGCAGCAAAAATAAACGTTTGCAACATTCAACACATAAAAAAACCGGGTGCGTAGGTTGCACCCGGTTAATTAGGTATTGTTGAAGCCTACTTTACGGAGGCGATCAGTTGTTTGAAACTCTCGGGATCATTCATCGCGATGTCTGCAAGGATCTTGCGGTCGAGGGTGATTCCTTTCTGACCAAGCAGGTGTATGAACTGGGAATAGGTCAACCCTTCTGCTCTTACAGCAGCATTGATACGGGCGATCCAGAGTGTGCGGTATTCTCTTTTCTTGAGCTTGCGGCCAACATACATGTATGTCAACCCTTTTTCCATAACGTTTTTGGCAACGGTATAAACGTTTTTGCGTTTGCCATAGAAACCTTTGGCAGCCTTGAGAATGCGTTTTCTTCTTGCCCTTGATGCTACAGCATTTACTGAACGTGGCATATTAAATTAATTTAAGATTGGTAATGATTTGCTTTTAAACTATGGCTGATTATTTCAACCTTAACAGGCGTTTTACGAAATCAAGATTTGATTTGTGAAGTACACCGTCTTTACCGAGCGCACGTTTGCGTTTCTTTGATTTCTTTGTAAGGATGTGTCGTTTAAAAGCTTTCTGGTGGGTGATCTTTCCAGTGCCGGTCACTTTGAACCTTTTCTTGGCGCTGGAGTTAGTTTTAACTTTAGGCATTTTACAATATTTTATTTTTACACCCTGCTGGCGTTCCGCACCGGCGGAAACTTATGGAGCCTTGTGGGTAATCTTCCCGCCTTGGGCGGGAGGAATGGGCGGCAAAATTATGGAAAAAAGCAGAATAATGTGCACTTTATTGAAAATTGTACTATCGGGGGCTACCCCCCGCTGGCGGGGGTGGCGCGGAGCGCCGGGGTGGACTACGAACTCAAACTAACAAAACGCCCGATAACCCTTTCACGCCTTAATCACATAATTCACAAAACGCTCGAACTCGCGATTAATAATATGCAAAGTAGTTTCAAGACGTTGGTATTCATCATACAGATATTCGTGTCTCGCTAAAATATCATCCGATATAACGCCATTGTTATGTGTGCGTTCAAAAACAATTTTCTGCATGTGTTTTTTGATGGCCTGCTTAAGATCATGAATATTTATCAGCTGAATATGCAGTTGATTATCGAGATGCTCTATTTCCAATAGTACATCGTGCAGCGTCTGGTCAGTTGCAATTTGAGGCAATACAGCTTTGTGATGTAAGAATTTGTTGCGGAAAGAACGAAGTGTATCTCTCCAGAGCGTGCATTCGCCGGAGAGTTGGCCTACAGGAATTGTCGTCACCATGAGAAGAAAGGTTTTAGATTATGAATTTAAAACGACTGTTTTCTACAAGGTGAGGATCGGGTTATCTAATTTAATTAATATTTATGATACCTGCAATAAAGTTGTGGAATGCATTTCCGGGATCTCCACCTGAGCAAATCCTTTCTGAAGGAGGCGTTCCCGGAAATCCTGCTGTACGTCATACTCTCCGTGGACAAGAAAGAGTCGCTTCACCTGCGCGGGGTTCTGACACCCGAGAAACCTGATCAGGTCCTCATAGTCGCCATGCGCGCTCATGCTTCGGATACTGCCTATTTCTGCATGCACCTCATGCATAACCCCAAAGATCGACACTTCCCGGTTGCCTGCGATAAGCCTGCCTCCCAAAGAATAAGGTTCGCAATAACCCGTCAGAAGAATAGTGTTGCGGCTGTTTTCAATAGTATTGCTGATATGGTGTTTTATCCTTCCGGCCTCTGCCATGCCACTTGCCGATATCACCACAAATGGATCGTTGCGAAAGTTAAGCTGTTTAGACTCCTGCGCGTCGTTTATAAATTTTAATCCTTTGAAGGAAAATACATCATTGTCGGTTTCGAGTACATGACGAATAGCATCATTAAAATACTGAGGATAACGCGTCATCAGTTCAGTAGCTTTTTTACTTAGAGGACTGTCCACATAATAGTCCAGCGCAGGCAGTCTGCCCTGCTCCTCTAACTGGTTCAATGCATATAATAATTCCTGCGTACGACCAACACTGAATGCGGGCATGATCAGTTTGCCTTTTTTCTGCAAACATGTTTTTTCTATCCACGACAATAACATTTCCGGATTGGTAGAATGAATATCATGCAGCTTGTTGCCATAAGTAGATTCAAGAAGAATATAATCTGCCTGAGGAAAATTATCCGGAGATCTCAGTATAGCATCATGATATCTTCCTACATCGCCGCTGAAGCTTAATCGAACTGTTCTTCCCTCCTCTTTTATTTTGAGATGAACTGCCGCGCTTCCAATAATGTGACCTGCATCGGTGTACAACACTTCCACATGTTCATCTATAATGTGCCACTGGCCATATTCCACTGAATTAAAAAGTTCAAATGCATTTCGTGCATCGTTGGCGTCGTAAAGAGGTTCTAAAAGAGGCTCACCTTTAGCTGCTCTCTTTTTATTGATATACCGCACATCATCTTCCTGAATCTTTGCTGAATCTTCCAGTAGTACGGCCGTCAATTCTTTAGTGGCCGGCGTGCAGAATATTTTTCCTTTAAATCCGTCTTTTACGAATTTTGGGATAAGTCCGCAGTGGTCTATGTGGGCGTGTGATAAAATTAGATATTGCACTTGTGCGGGTTCAAAACCCCAATGGCTGTTAAGCGCATCGGTATCACGTCCCATACCCTGGAACATGCCGCAATCGAGAAGATATTGTTTGCCGTTATTTAATTTTAAAAGATGCTTGGAACCCGTAACGGTGCGCGCAGCACCGTGAAAAGATATGGTCATTGTAGCCAATTTGATATCAAGTGTACTACAAAAAGACGAGGTTATGATGGCTTTTTTTATTTGCCCGCTCACGACAGCTTTTATTATATTTACAATATGGCTGACTCAACTGTTATATCTGAAAAAATTGATTCGGTTTTTCGTCTTTCAAAAAAGCAAATAATTTTTTTTGAAGAAGTTGAGCAGGCTTTCAGGGCCGATCTTGTGAACTTCATCCGCGGAGAAACACTTCAGTCCCATGAAGGAAAAATCACCATCGGCCACAATCTTTACAAAAGATGGCTTAATAAGTTGCGGAAAAAAGGAATCGATTACGCAATTGATTGTCACAAATGAATGTTCAACAGAAATTACAATTAATAACAAAGACAAACAGAGATCTTCAAAAGCTCTTCTCCCAAAAAGAATGGGATCAGAATTTTCTGGAACAAATTAAGGTTGATTTTACATACGTGTCGAACAAGTTGGAAGGTAATACATTAACTTATGGGCAAACTTTGCAGTTGATCAAGGAGTTTACCATACCTCAGAATGTAAACGTGGTAGATGTGGTGGATGTAGTCAATCATAAAAATGTATTAGATATTGTTTTTAGGGAATACCGTGCATCGGAAATATCGGAGGAGAGAATCAAGCAACTTCATGGAGTGTTGATGAAAGATATCTCGCAATGGATAGACGATGGAGTTTATAGTCCCGGCCAGTATAAATCGTTTGAAAATTTTGCTATTCGTTCGGCCGGAAAAATCCACAACTATCTTTCACCTCAAGAGGTTCCGCTAGCAATGAAAAATTTAATAATCGATATTAATAAGCAGATTCTTAATATTAATGATGAGCAAAAGGGATCTCATACTCTTTCTATAGCTACAAAATTTCACCAAAGCTTCCTTAACGAAATACATCCTTTTGCTGATGGGAATGGGAGGATTGGGAGAATTTTTATGAACATTCTTCTTATGAAACAGGGTTATCCGCCTGTTTTTATTCGTGATGTTGAACGACAATCTTATTTAGATCGTTTTGAAGCGTCAGAGGATGATGCAATGCTTGATTTTATGGCTGACAGATTACTTGACAGTCTGGAAGTTAAACGCCAATTTGGCGAACGTCACTAAAATATGACGGTTTTGGTTCGATCAAGTTATTAAGAATATGAAAGGTAGTTTCAATGTTGTTGTCGGAGTAATAAAACAGTAAAATGGCGGCGATAATAAAAAGATGGACGTCCTTTTGGCGGGAGGATGCAGATCAGGATTTATTTCTTAAACTGGCAACAAAGTCCAGGGATACGTTTACCATATCCGCAATTTTTTCATTCGAAAAATCAGTGTTCGCCAAAAGATTGAGGACAACTTTGGTGCTTATTTCAATGGTGGCTTTTTGATGCCCCGCTTGTACGCCTTTTTCAAGTCCTTTTTCCAAACCCCTTTCCATTCCTTTTTCAAGTCCCTGTTTGTAACGAATATCGTTTTTAAGATTGTATGTAATGGCCATGATTTGTTCCTCCTCTAAAATAATTTGTTGAACATCTCTTAATTCTCCGAATATTTCCAATTGGGCTATTCTACGATCAAGTTCCTGTTTGTCCTTATTTAATATTGACCGCAATTTAAATAATATTTCTTTAATTATTTGGCGCTTGCCCTCATGTTTAGTTTTACCTGCGAGGATAGCCAGCAATATTTCTTCGGGAGTATCGGATTGCAGGAAAGTATTTGGGTTTAATTCTGTCAGATCGATTTGGATGTAACTATACCGCAGGTTATCGGCCTCCATGCTATCAGGCATATTCATCTTTTCTTTGCCTATATAAATCATGATCCCTTTAACAGGTAAATTATACTCTATACCCGACATAGCATGATACAAGAGCATTCTCCTACACATTTTTGGATCGTTCCCCGTCTGCCATTCTACGTTCAGCAGACACTCCTCTCCTGCTGAAGACATTATTTTTAACAACGTATCCATTTCTCTCTCAAGTGTCCGTTGAATTTTCCGTGGCAGGCGGATTAGTTCTGCATTTTCAATGTCCATGATCTTTCTGAGCAGCGACATCGTCAGACCATGGAAATTCTCCTGTATAATTCTGTCAAACTTATTGGGCATATATCGCTTTCACGATATAAAACTATATTGCCTACGTAAGGAATGAACAGTGTTTTAACCGTGAATGGATAGTTTTTTCAAGGTTACACTATTTTTAATTTATCGTCATCCCATAGTTTCTGTATGGTAAACATAAACGGCACCCACACCTTTTAAACCGGATGAGATAATAATTTTTTTATCAGAATTTGACACTACCCGTTTTGCAAAGGAAACAGCATCCGCAAAATTACTCCTGTTGAGTACCTGTTTATCCGTAGGGAATATATTACTTGTATTGAGACGAGCACTAACATACGGCTGGCCCTTTCTCACATCTTTTTCCAATAGCGATCATACAAAATAAAAAGTATGACCTCATGAAACTTTTTCAATCCTTACCTTTACCACCTCACGGCAATGGCTAAAATTGATCCGGCTGCAAATTAATTGATAACTCAACAAACCATACAGCAAATTCTTTCCCGCATCGATATCATTGAGATCATCGGCGGATTTGTACGTTTGAAAAAACGTGGCGTAAACTACATCGGTCAATGCCCGTTCCACAACGAAAAGACACCTTCATTTACCGTATCGCCTACCAAAGAGATCTACAAATGTTTCGGCTGCGGTAAAAGCGGCAACACCATCAGCTTCCTGATGGAACATGAAAAATATTCTTATGCAGAAGCGCTGAAGTGGCTCGCTAATAAATACAGTGTTGAAGTTGAAGAAACAAATACCAGCCCGGAAGTAAAGCTCCAGCAACAGGCAGCAGACAGTCTGTACATCATTAATTCTTTCGCTCAGAAATATTTTTCACAGATATTATTTACACATGAGCAAGGTCGTGACGTAGGATTAAGCTATTTAAAAGAACGTGGATTCCGTGAAGACGTTATCGAAAAATTTCAACTCGGATATTGTCTGCAAGACAGAGACGCATTTGCAAAAGCAGCATTGCAGGCCCAATACAATATAGAATACCTTCAAAAAAGCGGGCTGGTAGTTGTAAGAGATGAAAAACCGGCGGACAATTACCGGGGGAGGATCGTATTTCCCGTACACAATCAATCAGGTAAAATAGCGGGATTCGGCGCAAGAATAATCGGCAAAAACGATAAGGCGCCAAAATATATCAACACACCCGAGAACGAGATATATGTAAAAAGTAAAATACTGTATGGTTCATATTTTGCACGTCAGGCTATTGATAAATATGATGAATGTCTTTTAGTAGAAGGTTACACCGATGTTGTGTCGCTTCACCAGGCAGGAATAGAAAATGTAGTTGCCTCAGGAGGAACATCGCTTACACCGGATCAGTTAAGACTGGTAAAAAAATATACCAACAACCTCACCATAATATATGATGGCGATGCTGCAGGTGTTAAAGCCGCTATGCGCGGTCTCGATCTTGCGCTGGAAGAAAGCCTGAATGTTCAGCTTGTATTGATCCCGGATAATGAAGATCCGGACAGCTATGTAAACAAAGTAGGTTCAACACGCTTTAAAGAATTTATCAGCAGCAATAAAAAAGATTTCATTCTTTTTCAGCTCGAAGTATATTTAAAAGAAGCCGGGAATGATTCTTCTAAAAAATCTGCGGTCGTTAATACCATTGCAGAGACTATCGCAAAAATTAATAAGGCAGAAGATTTTACACGCAGGCAGGATTACATCAGGCAATCTGCAGAGCTATTAAAAGTAGAAGAAACAGGATTAAACAATCTTGTAAACAAATACGTTCGCGAAAAAATAGCCAAACAGGATAATAAAATACCTGACCTCCCTCCTGTTCCATTAAATGAACAAGGACAGGACCAGCCGGATACCGATATTCTTTCTTTACTGCAGAATGATGAACTGCATGAGCGTGCAATTGTAAGATGCCTGATTGAATTTGGATTGAAGCCATGGGATGAAAACAGACGCGTTGCAGATTTTATTATTGAAGAATTTATTGAGGAGAACCTGATAGATGATGTTTCGCTCATATCCATAATGGATGTATACAAAGCGTGGTATAAAGAGGGACTTGAACCTACCGAGAAGAATTTTTTATACTACGAAGACCAGCAAATGAGCGCAGCGGTGGTATCGCTGATGGATTTTCCTTACGAGCTCAGTCCAAACTGGAAAGAACATTTTGAGGGAAAAATATTTACAAGAGAAGATCTGTACCGCGAAGAGATAACATCCACCGTCAATTATCTTAAACTGAGGAAAATAAAAAAGCTGATCGAAGAAAACCAGAGAGACCTTGAAAAACTAACTTCCCATTCCGATCAGATGGTTGTGATTCAGACACATCAGCATCTTAAACAGATGGAAATGGAGTTGTTGAAAAGCCTGGGAACGGTAATCCTCAAGTGAATAACCTTAGTCTTTGCGCCTTGGCGCTTCCTCTGCGCCCCTGCCTGCCGGCAGGCAGGTTTGCGTGAAACCATCAAACTTTCCTGCCATCCTGTCATTTCTCCCCTTGATTTACATTATCTTTGCAGCCTAAAATGAGTGAATGCTGGGTTTGACAGTAGATAAAAAACACGATGAACTGAGGCAGGGCGAGGCATACGCAGCTTTTGCGCCGGATATTACCGCATTTCAGAAGAAATTCTATATAGAAAGTTATGGCTGTGCTATGAACTTTGCAGACAGCGAGATTGTGGCTTCTATTTTACAAACCAACGGGTTTGGCGCTACCACAAATTACCAGGAGGCCGACCTGATCTTTTTGAATACCTGCTCTATAAGAGAAAAGGCAGAGCAGACGGTTCGCAAAAGGCTGTTCGACTTCCGTACGGTTAAGAAACAAAAACCGGGAGCACTTATAGGTATTCTAGGCTGCATGGCAGAACGTCTCAAATCGAAATTGCTAGAGGAAGAAAGACTGGTAGACCTTGTGATTGGCCCGGATAGTTACCGTTCACTCCCCAGCCTTATAATGGAAGCGGAAGGCGGACAAAAAGCCGTCAATGTTCTGCTAAGCCGTGAAGAAACCTACGCAGATATCTCGCCGGTTAAACTGAATTCCAATGGCGTGAATTCTTTTGTAAGTATCATGCGCGGATGCAATAATATGTGTTCGTTTTGTGTAGTGCCTTTTACCCGGGGACGCGAAAGAAGCCGTGATCCATTATCAATAATCAGGGAATGTCGCGAACTCTTTGAAATGGGTTACCGGGAAATCACTTTATTAGGACAAAATGTAGACAGTTACTACTGGACACCATCAGAAAATGAAGGCACTAACGGGTATGGCAAACCGATAACATTTGCAGGTCTTCTCGAAGAGGTAGCATTGATCGATCCGTTATTAAGAGTGCGGTTTTCTACATCGCATCCAAAAGACATAACTGATGATGTATTGCATACAATGGCGCGACACGAAAATATATGCAAATGCATTCATCTTCCGGTTCAAAGCGGATCGAACAGGATATTGCAATTAATGAACAGGAGCTATACACGAGAGTGGTATATATCTAAAGTAGAAAGAATAAGGGAAATTCTCCCGGGCTGCGGTATCAGTTCGGATATCATTGCAGGATTTTGCAGCGAAACAGAAGAAGAGCATAAAGAAACGCTGGACCTGATGGAATACTGCAGGTACGATTTTGGGTACATGTATTTTTACAGTGAACGGCCCGGAACATTGGCTGCGAGAAGATATCCGGATGATGTACCGGAGGAAGTAAAAAAGAGAAGGCTAACGGAAATTGTAAGTCTGCAGAGAAGATTATCAGAAAGAAGTAATTATAATGACGTAGGAAAACAATTCAAAGTATTAATAGAAGATGACTCTAAAAAAAGCGATCAGCATTGGATGGGGCGGACAAGTGAAAATAAAGTTGTCGTATTTCCAAAGAACGGATTGATAACAAAAGGTGAATATGTGCAAGTGAATATAACAGGTTGCACAGGGGGTACACTGATCGGAGAAATACATTTATAGAATAACAGGAAGATAAAAGTCAGGAAATGGAAATTCAAAGTATAAAGAACAGGTTTGGAATAATAGGCAACTCTCCCGCTCTCAATTTTGCACTGCAGGTAGCTGCACAGGTGGCTAATACAGATCTTACCGTTCTTATTTTTGGTGAAAGCGGCGTAGGTAAGGAAGCATTCTCACAGATAATTCATGCATTGTCAGCAAGAAAACACAATCCGTTTATTGCAGTTAACTGCGGAGCAATTCCCGAAGGAACGATAGACTCAGAATTATTCGGTCATGAAAAAGGATCGTTTACAGGTGCGGTGGACAGTCGAAAGGGATATTTTGAAACCGTTAGCGGTGGAACAATCTTTCTTGATGAGATCGGTGAAATGCCATTAGGAACCCAGGCACGTTTGCTGCGTGTGCTGGAAACAGGAGAATTTATACGAGTGGGTTCTTCTAAAGTGCAGAAAACAGATGTTCGTGTAATAGCTGCATCGAATAAAGACCTTCTCGATCTTCATCAGCAGGGAAAATTCAGGGAAGACCTCTATTACAGATTAAGTACTGTGCCGATAAGAGTGCCAGCATTGCGCGATCGGCAGGAAGATATTATCATTTTATTCAGAAAGTTTGCTGCAGACTTTGCAGAGAAGTATAAAAGCGCTCCCGTGCAATTGGATGATGAAGCGAAAAATATGTTAATAACATATAGCTGGCCGGGCAATGTTCGTGAATTGAAGAATATTGCAGAGCAGATATCGGTGCTTTCAACAGATAAATATATTACGTCAAAACAACTGGGAAGATTTCTTTCGGAAAGATCATCGAACCGTTTACCTGTTCTTGCAAGTACCGGTAATAGCCATGAGTTTGCCAATGAAAGAGAAATTCTTTACAAGCTTTTTTTCGACATGAAAAAAGATGTGAATGAATTAAAGAAGATGTTCGTTGAAATATTGAAAAATCCTTCACTCGCTTCACAACATACCGGATTTATGAGCGAACTGAATGAATTTCAGCCGCAGGAAGTGATGCAGCAAAATACAATGCAGCAACCAGCAGGCTCGCCTGTTTTGCTGCACCATAATGATGATATACATCATCACGAGGAAGTGGAAGAATCGCTCAACATCATGGACAAAGAAAAAGAGCTGATAGAAAAAGCACTGAAAAAACACAGGGGCAAAAGAAAAGATGCATCTTCAGACCTGGGTATAAGTGAAAGAACCTTATACAGGAAGTTGAAAGAGTACGATATTAAAGAGTAACGGATGAAAAGATCATTATTAGTTGTGCTGGTTTCATTTATATTTTTCAGCGGATGCTATTCATTCAAAGATGTGAGCATTCCACCGGAAGTTAAAACTGCGCGCGTTAATTATATAGAGAACCGTGCAACTTATATCAATCCGCAATTAAGTCCACAGTTAACTGATCGCCTCCGACAGAAGATAAATAATCAGACCCGACTTACGCTGGTACAGGGGGAGGATGCCCATTATGATATTTCAGGTGAGATAAGAAGTTATAATGTAACCACGTCGGGTATTTCTGATCAGCAGGCAGCATCGAACAGGTTGCAGATAACAGTGCATATAGTTTTCAAGAACAGGCTTGATGAGAAAGCAAATTTTGAAGCTGATGTAAGCCGTAATTTTGATTTCAACGCCAGTTTAAGTCTGCAGGATGCAGAAAGGCAACAGAGCGATGACATTCTTAAAAACCTGACCGACGAGATCTTTAATCGTATTTTTTCTAACTGGTAAATGAAGCCATGCATAAAGAGATCAATTCCATAACAAGGCATTTTTTTCAGAAGGACAGTCTTGACCAGGTGTCGGAGCAGGATATCCGGGAATTCATCGCCCAATATCCCTATGCTGCTCCAGGCCGGTTGCTGCTTGCCAAAAAGAAGCACGATAAAACTACTGATCCTGTAGACGAGGAGCTGATCACTGCAGGGCTATATCTTCATAACCCATTGCGGCTGGAGTGGCTGTTGAGCAGGAATGATGAAGAAAATGGTGAACAAACCACGATAAATAAAGTTGGTGATCAAGAAGAGCATCAGTCGGCTCAGGTAGAAAAGGAAGCACATGTAACCGATAAACCAGTTGTTGAAGACTCTCCTATAGCCTTTCAGTCTTACCACACCATAGATTATTTTGCCTCGCAGGGCATCAGGCTTCAGCAAGCGGATCTGGGCAAGGATAAACTTGGCCAGCAGCTCAAGAGCTTCACAGAATGGCTCAGAAGCATGAAAAAGCTGCCTTCTGCGGAAATGGAAACATCGCATGCTCCCGAAGACGTAACCCGCCAACAGCATGTTATCAGGAGTGCGGCCCATTCAATTGAAGAAAAAGAGGTGCTTACGGAAGCCATGGCAGAGGTGTGGACAAAACAGGGAAACAGGGAAAAAGCTATGGAGATCTACAACAAATTAAGTTTGCAGAATCCCGCCAAAAGCGCTTATTTTGCAGCGAAAATTGACCAATTAAAGTAGTGCTGCATGTCGATACTTTTTGTAATACTTATCATTCTTTCAAGCGTTATTATAGCGTTTTTTATTCTTGTACAAAACCCTAAGGGAGGCGGACTCGCCGGTAATATTGCCGGTTTCAGCACACAGTTCATGGGTGTTAAGCAAACTACCGATGTACTTGAAAAAGGCACCTGGGTAATGGCAGTACTGATTGCCCTGCTAAGCATATTTTCACCGGTATTCATTGCTGAAAAAACTGGTTCGGGAACAAATGAACCTAATCTGAGGCCTACAACAAATCAGTCGGCCCCTGCAAATCCCGCTCCTTCTCTCCCCCAGCCTTCTGTACCAGGCACACAACCATAAAAAGAATTTATACATCTTTTCTATATAAACCCTGCCAAACATGCAGGGTTTTTGTTTATTTACAAGCCAATCAATAACCTATGCAGAAGAAAATAGTATATGTTTTAACGGTGGTGATACTGGTGGTGCTGATAATAGTTGTAAGATTTTTCTTTTCAAACACTCCGTTCAGTGAAAAATCGAAATACCTGTATGTGCATACAGGGCACACCACGAAAGAAGAAGTGATGAAGGAACTTGAAGATTCTAACCTGGTGCGCAATCCTTCATCATTTGAATTTCTTGCTTCGGAAATGGGTGTTTGGCAAAACGTACGGCCTGGACGGTATGAGATCACTCAGGGTATGTCACTTTTTGATATAGGCAGAATGATAAGGAATGGCAGGCAGTCGCCGGTAAATCTTGTCATCACTAAATTGCGTACAAAAGAAAATCTTGCATCACTGATAGGCAGAAAATTTGAGGCCGATTCAATGCAAATAATGGCTTACCTGAATAACCAGGATACTTTAAAGAAATATGGGCTTGATTCAAACACCGTAATGACCACCATCTTTCCAAATACATATACTTATTTGTGGACCACTCCACCGTCCGGAATATTTAAAAAATTATTCGCGGAATACCGCCGCGTATGGACAGAAGTAAGAAAAAATAAGGCAGATGCTCAGGGGCTCACACCAATTTCTGCATACATCCTTGCCTCCATAATAGAAGAAGAAACTACAAATGATGCAGAAAAAGGTTTGATGGCAAGTGTGTATATGAACAGGCTTTCCCGCAATATTAATCTTGGTGCAGACCCTACCGTTAAATTTGCAATGCGGAATTTTGCATTGAAAAGAATTTATGAAAAACACCTTGCAACAGAATCGCCATATAATACCTACCGTCATAAAGGTTTACCGCCCGGGCCCATTTGTACGCCATCACTCAAAACTATCGATGAAGTATTGAATGCCCCGAAAACTGACTATCTTTTCTTTGTTGCTAAAAAAGATTTTTCAAAAGGTCATGTATTTACTTCCAATTACCAGGACCATCTTAAATATGCAAGAGAATATCAGCAGGCGCTGAACCAGTTGGAAAAACAAAAAAACGTTATCGAAGAAATCGGAGAATGAACAAATTAGAATCAGCCATATTGAACAGTTCGCCGGTACAATGGCTCTGCAACAAAAGCAAGAAGATTCATGTGCCCGGTTTTGAAGGCGCGCCCTTGTATGATGTGATCCTTTTTTTTATAAGCCAGATGAACAAGGTGGGATTGAATGACCGTGCAGCGGCTGTGTCCTTTAATTTTCTGATGGCAATACCTGCGGGCACCATCTTTCTCTGCACGCTTATACCATACATGCCTATTTCGAGAGAGATAACAATTGAATTGCTCGATCTTACAAAATTATTTGCACCGAATGAAAGCACTTACGGACTGGTTGCGAATTTCTTAAACGATTTTCTTAATACTCCACGGTCAGGTTTATTGTCGTTCGGTTTCGTTGTTGCTGTATATTATGCATCTAATGCAGTTATGGCAATTATGCGGTCGTTCAACAGATCACTTCATTATTATAAGGACAGAGGTTTTCTTAAGGATCGATGGACCGCTATCAAATTAACTACGGTACTCATACTACTGATAATGGCCACTGTCACCTTATTAGTAACACAGGGAGAGATATTCAGGTATATTATGAGCAGCCTTGACATTACCAATCCGTTTATAAGACAGATAGTGCATTCTATCCGATGGGTGATCATAGTGCTGCTGGTTTTATATTCAATAGGATTTGTTTATAAATATGCCCCTGCAGTAAATAAAAGATGGAAACTCGCATCACCCGGCGCAATTCTAGCTACATTCCTTGTAGTATTGACAACCTTTGCTTTTTCATTCTATGTAAATAACTTCGGTTCGTATAATAAAGTTTATGGGTCGATAGGAACTATACTTATATTGATGTTTGTGATCTATATTAATTCGCTGATACTGCTGATAGGTTATGAACTGAACGTATGTATTCATTCTTTGAAAGCATTGGCAGATGAAAGAGAAGTGCATGATGCAGAAAACCTGAAATCTCTAACCACTAATAATTAATATCCTCTATGAAGAAGTTCATAAAAATTACCGGAATAACACTCCTGGCGTTGATAGCGGTGCTGTTCGCTGCCCCATTCTTATTTAAAGGAAAGATCATTGCAATGGTAAAAAAACAGATCAATAATACCATCAATGCAAGGGTTGATTTCCAGGATGTGAGCGTTTCACTGCTGCGCAGATTTCCAAGAGCGTCTGTTGCTATTGAAAGATTACAGGTAACTGGCAATGGAATGTTTTCTGCTGATACATTATTATCTGCAGATAATATAGATGTTGCGCTTGACCTCATGAGCATGATAAAAGGCGACAATATGAAAGTGTATTCTGTAGATGTTAACCGTCCGCGCATACATGCAATTGTTGCTAAAGACGGCAGCGCCAACTGGGATATCATGAAAGAAGATACAGCGACAACGACTGAAGAAGAAAAACCATTTAACCTTGAACTTAAAAGTTATACTATCCACGATGGATATGTTTTTTACAAAGATTCTTCTGCAGACATGAGCAGCGAAATATTCAACCTGCAGCATCAGGGAAACGGCGATTTTACAGCTGACAATTTTACACTGAGCACTAAAACATCTGCGGACAGTGTAAATTTTAATTATGGACCTGTACCCTATCTCGTAAATACAAAAACGAGTATCGATGCAGATGTACAGGTAGATAATAAAAATTCAAAATATACATTCAAAACTGATGAGATACTGCTGAATGAATTGAAGATAGCAGCTGACGGATTTTTCCAACTTATGAACGACAGTACCTATAATATGGATATCCGTTTTAATGCACCATCAACAGACTTTAAAAACATCCTGTCACTTATTCCTGTTGTATATCAGAAAGACTTTGCAAAAGTAAAAACAAGCGGTAAGGCAATTTTCAGCGGAATGGTGAAAGGAATTATGGCGGGTAACAAACTTCCTGCATACCATGTTAACCTTGATATTGCAAACGGATTCTTTCAATACCCAGATCTTCCTGCGCCGGTAAAGAATATCAATTTATCTATGAAAGTGGATAATCCAGATGGGGTAACTGACAAAACTGTTATAGATATTTCCAAAGCACATCTTGAAATGGAGAACGATCCGTTCGATTTTCGTTTGCTGGTAAAAACGCCGATGAGTGATATGTGGGTGGATGCAGCTGCAAAAGGCAAACTGGATCTGTCGAAGATAACCAGGATGGTGAAACTCGAAAATGGGACGTCTATCAAAGGATTATTGAATGCTGATGTATCGATCAGGGGTTTTGTTGATGCAGTACAGAAACAGCAATTCGATAAATTTTCGGCTGCAGGAACGATAGCGATGAATGGATTTTCTTATGTAGCAAAAGATTATCCCGAAGGCGTTTCGTTAAGCAGGTTATTAATGACCTTCAATCCGAAAAACGTTACGCTGAATGAAGCATCAGGAAATTATTTAAATACAAATTTCAGTGCAAACGGATCTGTAAATAACCTTATTGGTTATGCGCTTAAGGATCGACCGCTGGACGGGGTGGTAAATGTAAAAGCCGACAATCTGAATGTAAATAAATGGATGGGCGCAACTGATACTTCTTCTGCAGCAAGCTCAGGTCCTTTTATTGTTCCTGCAAATCTTGATCTGTTGGTTAATGCACAGGTTAATGAAGTGAAATACGACAACCTGCTGCTTCAAAATGTAACCGGATCGATGCATCTCGACAAGGAAACTATAAAACTCGATAATGTAAAAGGAAATGCGCTTGACGGACAACTCACCGTTAGCGGCTCCTACTCTACCCGTGAAAACAAAAAGAAGCCTTCTATTGCACTTCAATACGATGTGCAGGATCTCGATGTGCAAAAAACATTCAATGCATTTAATACTGTGCAGAAACTGATGCCCATCGGAAAATTCCTTGGAGGGAAATTAACTTCTAAATTAAGCATGACGGGTAAACTTGGAGAAAACATGCTCCCGGATCTGGCCTCGCTCACCGGCAATGGAAATATTTTCCTGATCGAGGGTTTGTTACAGAAATTCAAACCGCTTGAAGAACTTGCAAACCGTTTACAGGTAGATCATCTTAAAAATATTTCGCTGAGAGAAATAAGAGAGCAGTTTGAATTTGATGCCGGTAAAGTTTTTGTAAAACCATTTAAAGTAAAAGTAAAGGATATAGAAATGGAGATCGCCGGCATGCATGGTTTTGATCAGACAATAGATTACACCATTCTTTTAAAATTGCCACGTGCGCTTCTCGGCAATAAAGGAAATAATATTTTAAATGACCTTACAGCCAAAGCTGCATCGAGAGGAGTTCCAGTTAAATTAAGTGAAACGGTAAATTTAAATGTAAAGATGCTTGGCACTATAACGAGCCCCGACATCAGGTTCAACCTTAAAGAAACTGTGGGCAGTCTGGCCGATGAAGTTAAGCAGCAGGCCAAAGATTTCGCAAAAGCAAAAATCGACAGCACCAAAAAAGCAGTGAGCGATACATTGCAGTCTTTGAAAAAAGCAGCTGTCAAAGAGGCGTCCGAACGGCTCAAAGCAGAACTCTTCAGGAAAAAGGATACCTCATCAGTTACGGATACGACAAAAAGTAAGCCTGCCAGTGCCGGGGACCGATTAAAAGAATCCGGAAAAGGACTGCTTGAAAACGTCAATCCATTTAAGAAGAAAAAGTAAACTCATCAACCTTTTACCCTATTTTTGCCCCCTTTAATTTTGAATATGAAATACTGTTTATGGACAAACTGATCTATCTGGTTCCAGTGATGGGAGCCATAGGCCTGCTGTACACTTTCATTAAATTCAGCTGGGTATCGAAGCAGGACGCGGGAACGGACCGTATGAAGGAAATCAGCGCTTATATTGCGGAAGGAGCAATGGCATTTCTGAAAGCTGAATGGAAGATCCTTACATATTTTGTAGTGATAGCTGCGGTGTTGCTGGCATTTATGGGTACACGCAATCCCAATTCACATTGGGCAATTGCAATAGCTTTTATTATCGGCGCATTTTTCAGCGCACTTGCCGGATATATAGGTATGCGTATCGCTACAAAAGCGAACGTACGTACCGCACATGCGGCCCGGACCAGCCTGAGTAAAGCGCTTAAGGTTTCGTTTACCGGTGGTTCAGTAATGGGATTGGGCGTTGCAGGACTTGCAGTTCTTGGGCTCGGCGGGTTATTTATTATTCTTAAAATGCTGTTCGCTCCGGATGCTCCGGTTGACTCGGTTGAAATGGTAAGGACCATCGAGGTTCTCACCGGTTTTTCACTCGGCGCAGAATCTATAGCACTATTCGCGCGCGTGGGCGGCGGTATATATACAAAAGCTGCCGATGTGGGCGCTGACCTGGTAGGAAAAGTGGAAGCTGGAATACCTGAAGATGATCCGCGCAATCCTGCTACCATCGCTGATAATGTAGGCGATAATGTTGGGGATGTTGCAGGGATGGGCGCAGATCTTTTCGGATCTTATGTAGCAACAGTATTGGCCACAATGGTATTGGGACAGGAAACAGTTTCTGTTGATGCATTCGGAGGCCTTGCTCCTATTTTACTTCCGATGCTTATCGCAGGTGTGGGTATTCTGTTTTCCATCGTGGGAACTTTATTTGTAAGAATAAGTGACACTGCCGGCGTGAACACCTCGAATGTGCAGAAAGCATTGAACATGGGTAACTGGGGATCGATTGTTCTTACAGCACTTGCCTGTATAGGTCTCGTATATTATATTCTTCCAGAAACCATGATCCTTCGTGATCTCGAATTTACTAAGTGGGGTGTGCTGGGAGCTATTGCGGTTGGCCTCGCTGTAGGTACACTCATGAGCATCATCACAGAATATTATACGGCTATGGGCAAACGCCCGGTACAAAGCATCGTGAAGCAATCGGGCACAGGTCATGCTACAAATGTTATCGGCGGACTTGCAGTGGGCATGGAGAGTACTTTCCTTCCAATACTCGTACTGGCAGCAGGCATTTGGGGATCGTATGAATGTGCAGGGCTTTATGGTGTTGCTATAGCGGCTGCAGGTATGATGGCTACAACCGCGATGCAGTTAGCGATTGATGCGTTCGGTCCTATTGCTGACAATGCAGGTGGTATTGCTGAAATGAGCGAATTACCTAAGGAGGTGCGCGAAAAAACGGATGTTCTCGATGCAGTGGGTAACACAACAGCTGCAACAGGCAAAGGTTTCGCAATAGCATCAGCGGCATTAACGGCCCTTGCATTATTTGCTGCATATGTAGGCGTGATCAATCACAACGGTTTTGAAATGAATGGCATCGATATATATAAAGCGAAAGTGCTTGCGAGTCTTTTTATCGGAGGCATGATACCATTTATTTTTTCTTCTCTGGCGATTCGCGCCGTAGGAGAAGCGGCGATGAGCATGGTTGAAGAAGTGCGCCGTCAGTTCAGGACTATTCCCGGAATTATGGAAGGCACAGGCAAACCTGAGTATGATAAATGCGTGGCTATTTCAACTGAAGCATCTATTAAAAAAATGATGCTGCCCGGTGCAATTGCGATCCTTTCTCCACTGATAATCGGATTTTTATTAGGTCCTGAAGCGTTGGGTGGATTTCTTGCCGGCGCTACAGTTTGCGGAGTGTTGATGGGAATGTTTCAGAATAATGCAGGTGGTGCATGGGATAATGCAAAAAAATCATTCGAAAAAGGTGTTGATATCAATGGCCAGGTTTACAAAAAAGGAAGCGACCCTCATAAGGCTGCAGTAACCGGCGACACTGTCGGCGATCCTTTCAAAGATACCTCAGGACCCTCCATGAATATTCTTATCAAACTGATGTCGATCGTGTCATTGGTTATTGCTCCTACTCTTGCTTCTGTGTTCAGTGATGACGAGCATGTAGCTAAGAAAGTCGAAGTTAAAAAAGAAATTAAGGTTGAAGTAAGCCGCAAGTAAGCGCCGTAGGTGCCTGTTAGCATCAGACGTGATGTGTGTTATTCATGAACGAGCGCCGTAGGCGCGACATGTTAGTAGCAGCGCAACCAGATTGAATTATATACCGCAGCCCCGTTAGGGGCGGCATGTAAAAATAACATGCCGCCCCTAACGGGGCTGGTTGTTTTATATCAAATTTGTATCTACTAACATGTCGCGCCTGCCTGCCGGCAGGCAGGCCTACGGCGCTTCTTCGTGATACCATGATCTTCTCTAACATGGCTCCTAACGGACCGCTTTTTTTGTTTTTCATTTACGAAATTTATCGTAAGTTTGATTCAAACCTACTTTATGTCCGTTACAAAGTATATAAAGCCAACAGAAAGTGAGCTGGAGATCCTGCAAGTACTATGGTCTAAAGGACTGGCCAGCGTAAGGGAAGTTCACGAAGAACTATCCAAAACCAAAGAAGCCGGATACACTACTACCCTTAAATTAATGCAGATAATGAATGAAAAGGGATTAGTGAAAAGAGACGACTCTTTTAAAACGCATATTTACCAGCCGGCAGTCAGCCGTGAAAAAACGCAAAAGCACCTACTTGGCAAAATGATCAATACTTTATTTGGTGGTTCTGCTACAGAACTGGTTATCCAGGCACTCGGCAATCATAATGCTTCGCCGGATGAACTGGAAGAAATTCAAAAGCTCCTGACTGAAATGAAAAATCAGTGATATGAACTTTCTTTACCAATCGGCTTTTCTTAAGGCATTGGGATGGTCATTGATCGATAGCCTCTGGCAGATGGGCTGCTTGTGGCTGCTGTATACAATCATTACTTTCAACAGTAAAAAATTCAGGTCCTCACAAAGATACTCACTTGCCGTACTGTCAATGAGCGCAGGCACCTGTTGGTTCATCGTCACTGTTGCATTGAATTATTACAGCATCATTCGTGAAACAGAATTTTACAGTATTTCCTACCTGGTAAAAGACTATATACTTAATTCCTTCTACGCCTGGAACTATGTAACACATTACATTCCCTTTGTTTCTTCATTATATGTGGTGCTGGTTTCAATTTTCACTATGCGCTTATGCTGGCAATACCTGCGTAACAAAAATATTTACCGCGCTGAACTTATGCCTGCTGATCCGGCGTCTGTCAGGTTTCTTCAGTCCCTTGCAATACACATAGGAATAAGGAAAGAAATAAACATCTGGTTATCAGAAAATATTAAAACACCATTAACCATCGGTTTCGTAAAGCCCATCATCCTGTTGCCTGTTGCAGCTTTTAACGGGTTAACCACACAACAGGCAGAAGCGATACTGGCACACGAATTATTTCATATCCAACGCAAAGATTACCTGCATAATCTTTTTCTTTCCTTCTCAGAGGCTGCTCTTTTTTTTAATCCTTTTGCAAGGATACTTCAGGGAATTATAAGGAGAGAACGTGAAAATAGTTGTGACGACAAAGTGCTTGCATTAGGTTACGACTGCTATGCGTACACTGAAGCACTGTATATTCTGGGAAGACATAATACTCATCTAAATAAATTGGCGCTGGCGGCTACCGGAAATGCGAAACAATTGTTGTTATGCAGAATCAAACGCATGATGAACCGGAAGCAATCATCTCCATCTTTTGTTAAACCCCTTTCTACATTTTTTTTGTGCCTGTTCCTGGGCGGAATGATCGTTCGGCAGAATAATAAGCCGGTAAAACAGGTGGTATCCCTTCCGAGTAAAGAGGCCAAAATTGTTTTTATCGAACCTCCGCCGATAGTGCCGGTTAAGGAGGAAGGTAATATTGTAAAACGAAAAAATGTACCCAAGCAGACTAA
>JADMIO012610722.1_pt1 | contig 30339 bp, 44 predicted proteins | sample 8958161 | NCBI WGS metagenome assembly JADMIO01 (sample SAMN16585339, study PRJNA669376) | soil metagenome | isolation source: Crop rotation soil | place: USA: Cullars Rotation, Alabama | collected 2011 | reverse complement strand
CCCCCCCTACCGGAGACCGCCATGGAGAAGAAATTCCCCGACCCCGCGCCCTTCAGCAAGAAGAAGCGCCCCGCCATCGCCCTGAGCGGCGTCAAGTCGTCGCAGGTGAAGGCCATCGGCTACGACGAGGCCACGAAGACCTTGGCGGTGCAGTTCAACCGCGGCACCGGCGCGATCTACCACTACCCCGACGTGGCGAAGGACACCTTCGCTGCCTTCCAGAAGGCCGAATCCGTCGGCACCTTCTTCGGCCAGCACATCAAGCATCTGCCGTTCGAGAAGTTCGCGCCGGAGCAGGAATCGGCGGTGGCGCAATGAGCGATCTGCGCATCAACTTCACCACGAAGTACCTCCCCATCCTGGAGGTGTTCAAGGCGAAGCACGACATCCGCTACTACCTGCAAGGCGTGAACGTCGAGAAGGCACCCCAGGGTGGGGTGTACTTGGTTGCGACGGACGGACACACCATGGCCGTGATCTACGACAAGGACGGTCTGATCGAGGGCCGGGACAGCGCGATCATCGCCATCGAGCCCGGCATGGCCGCCGCCGCGAAGCTGGCGGAGAGGAAGAAGACCGACCGCTTGAACTACGCCGTAATCGTTCGCGGCACACGCGCCATGGTGGCGGTACCGGAAACGGACGGCCTGGAGCTGTTCATCCAGCCCGGGAAATGCGTCATCGAAGCCAAGTTCCCGAACTGGCGGGCGGTGCTGCCGGACTTCGAAAAACTGAAGCCAGGCGCCCTCGGCGAGATCGCCGTGAACGCGCACTACATGGCGCGCTTCAGCAAGGTGACCACGGACAAGCGGTACCAGGGAATGTCCCTCTGGCAAGAGGCTCCGGAGAAACCACTCGTCGTGCAGATCGAAACCCTCCTCGAGGCGGTGTTCGTCGTGATGCCGATGCGCGGGGAAGGGAGGCCGCTGCAGTTCAAGCAGTTCCTGCTGCCCAAGGAAGAACCCATCGCCCTCGAGGAGGCCGCATGACCACCGCGCGCACCAAATCCCGCCGCGGCTTCGCTTCCATGGACCCCCAGCGCCAGCGCGAGATCGCCTCCCAGGGCGGCCAGAGCGCCCACCGCCAGGGCCGCGCCCACAAGTGGTCCAGCGAAGAGGCCCGTGAGGCCGGCCGCCTCGGCGGTCTGGCGCGCAAGGCCGCCAGCGACGCCCGCAAGGCCGCAAGGAGCTGACCATGGGAACGAAGAACAACCCCGGGAAGTTCGACTGTTACGCGAACGCCCACCCCGACGAGCCGATGTTCGTGCTGCTCGGGCGCGACAAGATCGGCGGTTCGCTGGTGCGCCTGTGGGCAGCCGTGCGGGAGGTGTTCCGCGACGATCCCAAGAAGGTCGCGGAGGCCCACCAGTGCGCAGAGGCCATGGACGCATGGTCCAAGAAGGGCGGCCTGCGGCACGAGGTGATGGAGTGGCTTCCGTTCGACCTCCTCGCCGCCGAATGGAAGCGCCGCGGCCTGCCGATGCCGGCCACGCCGGAGGCAATGCCGGCCGTGCGCAACGCGGACGGCCATTGGTTCCATCCGGACTGGCCTGCGCGCGCCACGCCGGACGAAACCAGCGAAGCGCCCACGGCACGCGCGCTGGGCTTGGAGTTGTCCTGCGTGAGCATGGAGCACCAGGTGAGCGACGAGGCATGGGAGGCCTACGGCGACTCCAACAGCCCCGACTGCCTTGCCTGGGAGCCGGAGCCGCCCGACGAAGATCCGGCCTGGTTCCTGACGGCCATCTTCGACACCGAAGACGGCCCGGTGGCGCACTGGTGCCGGCCGCTGCCCCAGCCCGAACCGCCACGGGACAACGAAGCGACCTCTGACCTGCTTTCGCTGGTCGGCATCGACGCGCCGGCGGAGGTGGTCGCCACGTGGCCCGATGAAGACGTCAAGGCCGCATGCGAGTGGGCCGGATGCACGCACCTGCACGCCAGCGACAACGACGACGTCGTGGTTCCGCCGCGCCCGGCCTTCATCCCGGCGCCGTGGACTGGGCCCATGCAGGGCGACGGGATCTGGGCAAGCAACCCGACGCCAATCCGCGTGGAGGCCGCCTGATGGACAACGTCGCCCCCCCCCCGCGTCTACGACGCGCTGCAACAAGGCGGCCGAAGAGAAGGCCCGCCTTCGGGCGGAGATCACCGCGATGGTGAACAAGGTCCCCGACTTCGTGCTCGGCGGAAGCATCCAGACCACCCGCGCATGGGTGGTCGCGAACGAGAAGGCGCAGCACATCGCCACTGGTGGCCTGGCTCGCATGAGCCGGAAGAAGCTCGCGGCCCTTGCTGGTCGCATGAAAGGCGAGGAACTGAGTGAAACGTGACACCTTCACGATGCCGCTGGACTTCCCCGGCGAGCTGATCATCGACAACTTCGCCGGCGGTGGCGGCACCAGCGAGGGCCTGGAGCAGGCCTTCGGCCGCCCGGTGGACATCGCCATCAACCACGACCCGGAAGCGCTGGCAATGCACGCGCTGAACCACCCGAAGACGCAGCACCTGTGCGAGAGCGTCTGGACGGTGAACCCGGTGAAGGTGACTCGCAACCAGCCTGTGGGGTTGGTTTGGCTGTCACCGGACTGCAAGCACTTCAGCAAGGCCAAGGGCGGCACGCCGGTGGCGAAGCACATTCGCGGGCTGGCCTGGGTCGGCATGCGCTGGGTGGCGCTGACGAAGCCCCGGGCCCTGATGCTGGAGAACGTCGAGGAGTTCCAGGATTGGGGCCCGCTGATCCTGAACGACAAGGGCGACTGGATGCCGGATCCGGCGAAGAAGGGGAAGACCTTCGATAGCTTCGTGGCGCAGTTGCGCGGGCACGGTTACGACGTTGACTGGCGCGAGCTGCGGGCCTGCAACCACGGCGTGCCGACGATCCGAAAGCGCCTCTTCCTGGTCGCTCGCCGGGATGGCCTGCCAATCACCTGGCCGGAGACCGACCACGGCGAGGCCAGCAGCATCGCGGTGCTGGCCGGCAAACTCCTGCCGTTCCGCACGGCCGCCGAGTGCATCGACTTCCACCTGCCGGCGAACAGCATCTTCGACCGGAAGAAGGAACTGGCGGAGAACACTCAGCGCCGCGTCGCCAAGGGCCTGTGGCGGCATGTGCTGACCAGCCCGAAGCCGTTCATCGTGGGTGTCGGCGGCCGCATGGGGCAGTCCCCGGCGCGCGGCGTGGATCAGCCCGCACAGACGATCACCGCCAAGGCGGATTCCTGCCTTGCCACTCCCCTGCTGGCGCCGTTCCTGGGCGACCAGTCGCGGCCGGCCGAGGGGAAGACCGCTGGCGCCGACGAGCCGCTGCGCACCCAGTGCGCGCAGGTCAAGGGCGGGCACTTCACGCTGGTTGCTCCGTCCCTGGCGCCGCTGCGCGGAACGAGCGATGGGCACATGGGAGGCCATTCCCTGGAGCAGCCCCTGTCCACGGTCTCGGCCGGCGGCACGCACCACGCCCTGACCGCGGCGCACATCACGAAGTTCCGCACCGGCAGCTCCGGCGCCAGCATGGACGAGCCCATGCCTACGGTGACTGCGAACAGCTTCATCAAGCGGCCTGGTGGCAGCGCCCCCATCGGCGTGGTCGGCGCGAACCTGATCACCATCGGCTACGGCGAGAAAGAGGGCCAGCCGCCGCGCGCGCAGGACATCGAGAAGCCGCTCGGGACGGTGGTCGCTGCGAACAAGCACGCCGTTGTCGCCGCGCACCTGGTCGACATGGGCCACGGTGAGGGCAAGGACGGCACCAAGCGCTTCAGCCACGGCGTGCGCGACCTGGACAAGCCGCTGAACACCGTGACCGCCAGCGGCGCCACCAGCGCGGTGGCGGCCGTGCACCTTACCCACCTGACGCACCACGGCGACCGACCGGGGCGCACGCCTGACGAGCCGCTGCCCACCGTCACCGGCGCCCACCGCGGCGAGCAGGCCCTGGTCGCGGCCCACCTCGAACAGGCCAATGGCGGCTTCTACGAAGGCGACGGCCGCAGCCTGCATTCGCCCATGTCGACGGTCACGTCGGCCGGCAGCAACCAGCAACTGGTCACGGCCTATTGCGTCAAGTACTACTCCAGCGGCGGCCAGTGGCAGGGCCTGGCCGAACCCATGCATACGCTGCCCACGAAGGGCCGTATGGGGCTTGTCCAGACGATCCAGGTGCCGGCCGATTGCCTGGCGCCTGAACACCAGGTCAGGGCCCGCGCCTGCGCCGCACTGCTGCACAAGTACCTGCCGGAGCACTTCCCGGAGCCGGCCGACTTGGTGCTGGTAGGCGACTGGGTGCTGGTCGACATCACGCTGCGCATGCTGCGGCCACGCGAGCTGTTCCGGGCCCAAGGCTTCGGGGAGCACTACATCATCGACGAAATCCCGGACCCGGCCATCCTGTTCAAGGACGGCGTGCAGTCCGGCGACCCGCTGCTGGTGCCGCGCATCCCGCTGACCGCCACCGCGCAGGTTCGCATGTGCGGCAACAGCGTCAACCCGGGCCTTGCCAGGGCGCTGGCGCTGTCCAACTTCGCGCACGAGCGGCTGATCTACAGCCGCGCCGCCTAACCCCTTTCCCACCCACCAGGAGACCCCTGTGAACGCTGACGCCCCCTCCATCCTCGTCCCCGCCGACTTTGGCACGCCCTTCGAAGGCGGTTTCTACGGCGGCAAGATCCGCAGCGGCGAGAAGATCTTCGCCGTCGTCTGGGCGCCCAAGGCGCTGGGCGAGACCGAGATGATCTGGCTCCCCAGCTACAAGGACGTGCCTAACGCCACCAGCTGCTTCCACAGCATGGACAACACGGTGGCGATGGCCGAGGCCGGCAGCCCGCTCGCGCAGTGGGCCCGTGGCCTGAACATCGACGGCAAGACCGACTGGTGCATTCCGGCGCGCGACGTGCTGGAGCTGGCCTACCGGCACCTGAAGCCAACCGACAACGAGAACAGCGCCAGCTTCCGCGACGGCGACAACCCCAGCAGCATCCCGGCCGGGTACCCCTACACCGAGGAGCTGCCGGCGCAGACGGCGGCCGAGGCGTTCCGCAAGGGCGGTGCGGAGGCCTTCGATCCGGTCTGGTACTGGAGCTCCACGCAGTACTCCAGCATCATCGCCTGGGGCCAGTACTTCGACAACGGCTTCCAGAACTACAACTACAAGAAGGCCGAGGCCCGTGCCCGGGCCGTCCGCTTGATTCAGCTCAATCCTTAAATCCTTCAATCCTTCGGAGGAGCCATGCACATCGAGAACCTCTACATCAACGGCATCACGGCCCGGGAGCTCGCCCAGGCCATGGGCCTCACCCTCGCGCTCAGCGAGCCCCAGCCTGTCGCGGCTGCAGCGGCTCCGGCGGCGCCCGTCATCGGTCAGCCCTGGCCCGGCATCGAGGGCATCTACGCCGGCGTGTCGCGCGGCGAGAACGGCGAGCCCGACGCCCACCTGGTGCTGCTCAACGCGGTGCCGCCGGGCAACCTGACCTGGCAGGCCGCCGTGGATTGGGCGCTGGGCCTGGACGACGGCGCCCGCCTGCCGACGCGGTTCGAGAGCGCCCTGCTGTACGCCCACCTGCAGGACAAGCTCGACACCGAGCGCTGGCATTGGACGGGTACGCAGTACTCCAGCAACGGCGCCTGGCGCCAGCACTTCGGCTACGGCAACCAGGACGGCAGCACCAAGAAGGCCGAGGCCCGTGCCCGGGCCGTCCGCAGATTGATCCTTTGACCCTTTAGTCCTTCCATGGCCCTGCACCACCAACTGCCCATTCACAGGACCGGGAGCCAGCTGCTCGGTCTTGCCGCCACTCGGCCCTGTTCCCGCTGCTCGCCTTCGGGAGCCTCAGCGTGGCGCCCGCCCTGTTCCTCGCCAAGCTGGCAGGCGGGACGGTCTGGGCGTGGCTCCTGAGCCGGCGCACCGCTGGCGTGGCAATACCTCAACCGAAACAGGAGAACTGACATGGCAGCCGTCTTGGACAAGCTCGTTTTCGACGCCGAAGTGTCGGAGCGGAAGATCCTCATCGTGCCGATCCACACGATCCGGCACACGCCCTACAACCCGGCCGCGCGCACCAAGGAAGGCGAGAAGCTGCGCCGCCTGATGGACGAAATTAAGCAGCGCGGGCTGGTGTACCCGATCCTCATCACGGCCGACCGGGATGTGATCGACGGCAACCGCCGCCTCGCCGCGTGCCGGGCGCTGGGACACACGACCATCGAGTGCATCGTGAGCGGCCTGGACCGCGACGAGGCGTTCACGATGGTCAACACCAGCGCCATCCCCATCGGCGGCAAGGGCTGGCTGGAAATCGGCATGGGCCACGGCTTCATGCCGGAGAAGATGCGCGCGCAGTATGACGAGCTCTACCGGCTGATCGGTGACTACGGCATCAAGCTCCTGATCGACCAGCGCCTCGGTCTGAACATCCTGCCGCTTTGCAAGCAGGTTGCCGCGCTGGACGCGAAGTACAGCCTGGCGCAGATCGTGATGGCGGTCGCCGCCCGGAAGCTCACGAACAAGGTGAACTTCATCCTGCGCAACGGCAGCACGCGCGAGGAGAAGGTCGCCGCTGTGGACGCCCTGCTGGCCGGAGGTTCGGCATGACGCTTGACGAGCTGCTTGCTGCCATCGTGGCGCTGCCGACGCTGCGCGCTTCGGAAATCGACGGCGAGGAATCGGACGGCACGCCGCGCCACTACCGCGCCCGCCCCTACGTGTCGCGCACGAAGCTGGAGCGGCTTCTGCGCGAGCATTGGCCCCGTGGCGTGTCGGTCCGCCTTGGCGAGCCGAACGGAGGAAAGACGCTCCCACCTCCTGGGGGAGAGGGGTAGGGATGACCGTCGAAGCCTATCCTCTGCAATGGCCGGTTGGCCGACCGCGCCGGGACTACTGGAAGCGCGAGACGTCCAACTTCGACACCTCCATGTCGAAGGCGCGGGACGCCCTCTTCAACGAGCTGAAGCTGCTCGGCACCAAGCACGTGGTTCTGTCGTCCAACGTGCCGCTGCGCCTTGACGGCAAGCCATACGCGACCTTCCCGGCGATCAAGGACCCGGCCGTCGCCGTCTATTTCAGCTACCGCGACAAGCAGATGTGCTTCGCCTGCGATCGCTGGAACAAGATCGAGGACAACATCCAGGCGATCCGCAAGACCATCGAGGCTCTGCGCGGCATCGCGCGGTGGGGGACCGGCGACATGCTCCAAGCCGCCTTCACCGGCTTCGCCGCCCTCCCGCCGCCCATCGTGGCGGGCATGAAGCGGCCCTGGTGGGAAGTGCTGGGCGTGGTGCAGAACTGCACCCGCGAGCAGGCGAAGCAAGCCTACCGCGAACTGGCGAGCACGCACCACCCCGACAAAGGCGGCGACCCGAAGCGGATGTCGGAAATCAACGTGGCCTTCGAAGAGGCGCTGGCGGAGAACTTCCGATGACCGCCACCAGGATGGCGAAGCGCGGGAACATGGAGCTACCCCTGTGAGCAGTACCGGGCCACTTTTCATGACCGCGGCGGAGTTGGCCGCCGAGGCCGACTGCACGGAGGAGCGGGTGGAGGAGCTGGCGCGTGTCGGCATCATCCCGGGCCTGAAGTGGGGCCGGTCGTGGCGGTTCGTGCGGGCGGACGCGCCGAGCTTCCTCGCGGAGATCGCCCGGGCCGAGGCGGAGGAGCGCCGCAGCCGCCGGGAGACGAAGCCCGAGCCGGTCAGGCCAGGTCGCCGCCGCGTGCCGCCTTCCCTGCCTTCCGTGCGGGCGGTTTCGTAGGCTCGCCCCACAGGCGCTGCGCAAGATCCTCGCCACGGAAGGACGCATAGCGGTGGGCCATCGTGGAATTCGGCGCCCAGCCCATCATGCGGTTGATCTCCTCCAGCCGGAACATCCAGTTGCCCGTGGCGTCCCGCAGTTCCAGCCAGCGGCATGTCGCCTCATGGCGCAGATCGTGCTCGCGCAGGCCGACGATTCCCGCGTACTCGAAGGCGATGCGGAAGCGATCGGACAGCCGCTGCGTGACCTGCTTGAGCGTCAGCCCGTCCTCTTCCTCCATGAACGGGAACAGGTAGGCCGCTGGCAGCAGGGCGCGCGTGGCCAGGTAGGTCTTCAGCGCGGCGTGCAGCTCCTGCCGAATCGGCACGTTGCGGAACACCACCTTGCCGCGCCACTGCTTGGAGGACTGCACCCGCATCACCTTGGCGTCCAGGTCGATCCAGCCGCGGCGCAGCATGTACGCCTCGCGCAGGCGCAGGCCGGAGTACACGATCACCAGGAACAGCGTCAGCAGGGCATTGCCGCCGATCAGCGCCAGTGCCCGCTGCCGGTCCTTGCGTTCGTGCCCGGACAGCGCCCAGACGATGCGGTCCTCCTCGCCCGGGTGGAGGCGGCGGTCGCGCTGCACATCCGCCTTCGCGCCGCCGCCGGCCGCCGCGGCCAGCTTGGCGTCCCGATCGGAATAGGAGCTGTAGCCCTTGGGCAGCAGCCGCGTGGGGTTGCCAAGGTTCACCTTCGGGTTGTGCCGCAGGTATTCGTCGATCGCCCGCCCCAGGCCCTGGATGCGGTGGCGGATCGAGTTGGGCGACAGGTTCTTCTTGACCTTCAGGGATTCGACGTAGCCGGTCAGCCAGGTGTAGGTCGCGTCCGCCAGGCGGACCTTGCCGACTTCGGAGAACAGGGAATCCAGGGCCGACTTCTGCGAGGGCGCTGCGAGCCCGCTGGAGGCCCATGCGCGCACGATGAAGCCCAGGGTGGGGCTGGACGAGGGCCCTTGCCGCATCAGCTCCTGCGGCGGCTCCAGTCCCGCCAGCTTCATCAGCCGCCACTGGTCGGCGTAGACGACAGCCTCGTCCTCCGTGTCGAAGGTGAAGTACTTCCGGCCGCCGGGAAGCGACGGGTGCCGCAGACCGATTTCCCATCGGCCCGCGCTGTTCTGCCGCGCCTTCGCCATCCCGTCTCCTTGGACTCGCTCGGACGGCTGATTGTGCCATCGGGTGGCGGGTCACCCGCCATTTCGTGGCGGGTTGAGGCCAGCGCGAGGCCATTCGAGGCAGGAAACACGACGCAAGCCGTTGATTTATATAGGCTTCACTCGCCTACGGTACGGCTACAAGATCGAATTGATCGCAAGAGAATCAACGGCTTAGCGCATCCCCGCCATGCGAACCGTCGAAGTCTTCCTGTGGAGGGTGCCGCCAAAGGGCAAGCGCCGCGGCTACACCTCCCCCATCCACCGAACCGTCGAGGACGCCCTGCGCGAGTACGGCCCGGCCGCCACCCTCGTCCCCAACTCCATGAAGCTGCAGACCATCCTGGAGACCGACGAGGAAATGCGCCGGGTCATGCAGTCGGCGGGGTTCGACGGGGCGAAGCCTGGGTGAAACGAGAAAAGCGCCCCGACCCGAAGGCCGAGGCGCAATGGGCTTTCGCCCGAGGAGACAACCTGGTCAGCGGATCGCGCCGCCGTGGTGGGGGTAGTAGCCGCGGAACTGCTTCTCTTCGTCGGTCATGGTGCCGGCGCGAAGGCGGTCCAGGGCGGTGGCGTCGTCCCACTTCGGGCGGTGGAACATCCCGGCCAGCATCCCGAGCAGCAGGACGGGCAGCAGGAGCAGCTTCATCGCGGCCAGGCCTGCAGGAGCGCCGCCCGCTTTCCGCGCTCGCACGCGTATGCGTTGATCCACTCCATCGCCCAGCCCAGAATGTCCTGGGAGGTCACGCTGCCCTTGAGGTCATCTGGCATGGGGCACAACGTCGCCATCGACACAGGAGGCGGGGGAATCTCCGCGGGCGCAGCGGGCGGCGTCGTTGAGCAGGCGCACAGCGTCAGCAGGGACAGGGCAAGCAGCAAGCGGCGCAGCAGCATCGTGAATCTCCTTGGTGACGCGGGTGAGGAACTTCGCCTGGACGGCTGACAGTGCGTGAAGGCGCTGCTCCGCGAAGCGGCTCAGCTCGCGATTGCTGACGGCCTGGGCGTCGGCCGCAGCCTTGTCTTCCCGGGCGCGGCGTTCGTAGCCGGAGCGGTCTGCCGCGGCCAGCATGCGGTCGAACTTCCACCAGGCGGCGGAGATGGCCAGGACGATCAGGAGCGCGGCGGCGAGGCGGGCGTAGAGGCTCACGCCACGACCTCCTTGGCCTTCTCCCATAGCCCCAGGCGCTCGGCGTAGCCGTTCAGGCCTCCGTTTATTCGGCGGGTGATCTGCTCGAAGGCGCCGAGGTCCGCCAGCTCGTTGCAGCCGTGCTTCTTCCAGAACCAGGCGGCCGAGCGCGCGGCCAGCGCCGGCTCCCCGAGCAATTCCGGGTTCTCGAGCAGGTCCGCCCCCAGCTCCTTGCCGCACTCCGCGTAGTTCGCCCGGCCGGTGAGTTGGATCAGGCCGCGCCCGCGGTACTTGAAGCCGTCCCCGGGCGCCACGTTCCCGAGGTCGTACCGGGTCTCATAGCGGGCTTGGGTGGCGCTCGGACCCCACAACTCCACCAGCCAGTGCAGCCCGCCGGATTCGTGCCCGATCTGCGCAAGGAAGGCCGCTTGCCGCTTGGCCGTGTTGATCTCGAATTCGTGCATGGCGTCCTCCAGGAAGGGGAGGAACGTCTCGGCACGGTCGATGCGCGCGCCGGTTGCACTGACGAGATCGCGGGGCGTCACGGGGTGCGTTTCACACTGTCGATGGCCGCCAGCGGGTCGCCGCGCCACTTCCTGAGCATCACCCCAGCACCACCCAGGAGGAACCAGCCCGAGCCGCCAACGATGAAATCGATTGCCGCCTGGTGCGAGCGCTTCAGCGGATCCAGGAAGGTGAACCAGCTCAGGGAGTGCAGCCAGTCCATGGCGAGTTCGCCGAACACCGCGCTGCAGATGAAGGCGGCCACCAGGCGCCAGAACAGCTCTCGCCTCGTCTTGGGCGGCTCCACCAGGATCATGATGAACGCGCCCAGCCCCGCCGGCAGGAACTTGTACAGGACGGCTGCGAGCCAGCCTGCAGTGTCGGGATTGAGGTGGTCCTGCATCTTGGCGACTTTCATTGGTTGGCCTCGTCGGTGCGCTTGGTGCGCTGGTAGCTCGCTTGACAGTGGTTCGGTTGCCCGAAGAACAGCAGGGCCGCTCCGTCAATCCGGTTTCGCAGCCAGACGCTCCCCGTCTCTTGAGCGTGGACCCAGGCCCAGGCACTGAGGGTCATCCCTCCCGGCCCCCACCTACGGCAGGCGACCCTGTACAAGCGGCAGACCATGGGGAGCCTCCTGCTAAACAGTCGAGCGCATGGCGTAAAAGCCCTATTGCGCCTTAAGGAGGAGGAGGTTTTTTGAACATCACCGCCCCGAACGGGAGAGGCGGTGATTTCTATTTGCCATATACTGTGGGCATGGGAAGAGGTCCACACCCGGCGATGTACTTGGTCATGGCCCTCATCCGGGACGGCATGAAACCGATTGAGGCTGCCAATTTGGTTGGCGTGGATGTGACGACCCTCTACAAGTCACGGCTCTACAAGGAGTGGCGCAATGCTCAGATTTCTCGCTCTTAGCCTGCTGGCGTTTCTGACGGCCTGCGGGTCAGGTTGCGGCGGTGGTGGCACGGGAACTACGGCACCGACCACCACGGCAATCGTCTCCGAATCGCCCGTCTCGCTGCCCATCCAAGCCAGCGGCTACACCATGCTCGGCCAGATCTTCAACGGCGCTGGGGTAGTCGAAGCCCAGTACTACCCCTTCGCGAACAGCTACGGCCTGTACTTCGGCTGCGGGGACGAACACACCTGTTTCATCCCCGATTTCGTCGCCACGCCGCAGCAATCAGCGGGGCGGCGGACCGTCCCCAATACTTGCCGCTTCCCCTACGCCTTCTACGACCGGGGCCACTTCCTTGTGTGCGTTGACACTTGGGACTGGAACGTCTACCTTTGGCGCTCTGACGACACTATCACCTGGCGAATCGAGAACAACGCGCAGCCGATCCTGCATCGCCAGCCTGGCACCAACTGGGCGCACGTGTGGAACGTCGCCATCCTGCCGGTCAATGGCCGCTGGCACATGCTGGCGGAGACCTCCGCGACGACCGATCGCATGGATCTTTCCTATGCATGGATCGACCCCCATCTTGGACTGGACTTCACCCCCAACCTCGGCCCCATCGTCATCCCCAATGGTGGAAATCCTGATCTGCACCTGAAGAACGGCAAGATGGTCGCCCTGCACGGCATGTACCACGACCGCAGCCCCACGGACCCCTGGTACACCACCATGAGCACGGCGGACCCGGCCACACCCACGGCCTGGACCACGCGGCGCGACAAGCTGATGATCGAGCAGCCCGGCGTTGACGTCTGCGACCCGACCTACATCGAGGTGGGCGGCGAGGCTCTGATCGCCGTGAGCTACGACCAGCGCATGGTGGTGCAGCTGCGCGGGCCGGTGTTGGTGCCCTGAAGTTACTTCTTCACGTACACCGTGATCGCGCACGTGTCCGTTCCGGCGCCGCCGAACCAGGTTCCGGTGCCAGCACTGACGCGCCCCAATATCGCCGCGTAGTGGTACCCCTCCGCCAAGCCGGTCTTGGGCAACATGGAACTGTACGTATTGCCGTTGTTGGCCACGCCGTTGACGAAACCGAACGACACGGATCCACGCTCTGCGGTGGTTCCATCGAAGCCGATAGCCGAATAGGACGTTGCGGAGGCCGTGCTGTTGCCGTTCTCCCCGCTGATACTCGTCAGGGCGATTTCGTTAGCCCAAAGCAGGAATTCCTGCCTCACAGCCGAATTCAGTTCGACGTAGGCTGTGTTCGCGGTGGTGGCGTTGGACGTCAGAGAGTTCAGGCCACCGATACCAGGGTCGTTGAACCACGAACGCACGAACCGCTGGGCCGCGGCGTCCTGCCAAGCAGGCCCCGCGATGGTCCGCGCCATGCCCACCAGCGTGCGCGAAGAGTCCCCGCTTTTGACCTCCACACCCGTGGTGGTGTCTGCTGCATGGGCGGTTGCGGAAGCCTCCAGCGTCATCACGCCGGCGCTCATGTAGGCGTAGATGTAGAACGTCGTCCCCACCCCGAGTGCAGTCGGCGCGAGCGTGACGCCGGCGGCCGGGATGGTCTCCCAAACGCCGTTGATCATCAGGTAGCGGCCGTTGTACCGCGTCAGCACCAAGTTGGCGCCAGACTTCGCCAGCACGCACTGCCCTACTTGGACCTCGCATCCCAGCGACTGGCGCGCCTTGGCCGCTCCGCCATTGCCCATCGCACGCCGGAACAGCTTCAGGAAGTCCCTGCTCAAGGGCAGCGCGTCCAACCCGGGCAGCATGCTAGTAGTCCCCGCCCACGCCCAGCAACTGCACCGCGAAGGCGCCCGCTACGGCCGTCTTCATCCGCGCCTTCAGCACCGCACCGTTTTCCAGGTACAGCGCACCGCCTTCGGTGTACGTCAGGCCCGGGATGTCCGTGGGGTTGAGCACCGCCACCGACTTCACGACCCCGTTGGTGCCGGCATTCGCGGGGATCGTCACCTCCCCGATCACATAGTCCACCGCGGACTTGGTAACGGCCAGCTGCATCACGTTGCTCACCGTGTCCGTGCTGGAGGCGATCAGCGAGTCCAGCCGCGAGCCGCTGGAGCCGGCGGTCATCAGCGTCTTGAACGCTGTGGCGTCCGCGTTCGCGAAGGCGACAGCGGGGTTCTTGGGGGAGGTGATGAACGAAGGGGCAGAGGACATCTACATGGCTCCATAGAGGCAGGCGAGCATGGGAAGCGAGGAGGCGCGGGACTCCGTGTCCACCTCCTCGATGGCCGCCTGCACGTTGCTTGCGGAAATGTTGGTGGTGGGGGTGAAAGACACCCCACCGGCAGAGGATGCGGCCACGAAGATCTGCCACTTGCCCGCCGCGTAATCGGTGGCGAAGACCCCCGAGGTGTGGGCGATGGCGCAGATATAGCTGCTGCCGCCCATGTCCACCATGTCATTCACGACGTAGGCGGTTGCGGTGGCCCACAGCCCGCGCGAGGTCCACTTCGTCGCCAGGACGGCCGCTTTGCAGCTTGCCGAAAGGTTGTAGTACTCTACCAGTGCGTCCAGCAGTTTCCCGTCGTCCCGCTGGATCAGCGCCAGGTTCTCCAGCGTCTCCTGCAGCGTGGTCTCGATGTTGGCGAGCTCGGCATCCACCCGGTCCGTGCGAACGGTGGACCGGCCACCCACATTTGCGCTCTCTTCCTGGGCGAAATTGGTGTATTTCGTGTAAGCGGTCGGCTGGGCCATTACCGGATTTGGCGATGCGCGGCTTTATCTTTTTTGCACAAGTTGCCGTAGACTGCGGCCGTGGACACAGGCCTTCAGCGCTTCTTCGGCATCGTCATCGCCTGGGTGATCATGTTGCTGTTCTGGCTGGGCGTGAACGTGGTGGATGGCTGGGTCCAGCGCAACGTCTATCCCCCCATCCGCCTGTGGTTCGCCCGCTGGAAAGCCTCAGCGCTGCAAAAGCTCCGTCGTCGCAAGCGCGGGGGCAGCACCCGTGAGCTGCGCCGCCCTTGAGGGGTTGGAGAACAGGATGTTGCCGATCGGCTGGGGCTTGCCTGCCTTGATCGCCTCCTCCATCAGCTGCGCCGCGGTCTTGGGCTGCAGCAGGGACTGAGCGATCAAGGTCTGGATCTTCTCTTCCGGCTCGCGGTAGAGGAACTTCGCCACCTTCGACACGCCTGGCATGTCCAGGGCCGTTCCCACCACACCGGGTGCGCCGGAGCGCTCCGCGATGTTGGACAGGGCCAGCTTCTGGAAGGTGTCCGAGCCCACCCCGCGGCCCAGATCCTGGGCGTTCGCCTTGCGCGCCAGGTCACGGGCGACCGCGCCGAACGTCTCGATGTGCTGCGGGTCCATCACGTCCGCGAACTTCATGTCCCGGCCGGTGGCCTGCTTCACGATCTGGTCGCCGTTGCGCAGGGCGCCTGCATAGGCGTTCGCGTTCTCGCGCGCCAGCCCGCCGTGGTCCGTGATGGCCGGGCGCATCTTCTCCAGCAGGGTCTGGCCCACGTCCATCTGGTTGATCGGCTTGGACATGGCGGCGTAGGTCGCGCGGGCCTCGCCGTAGTCCGGGCTCATCTTCTCCATGAAGGTCACCAGCCGATTGCGGGCCGCCTCGATGGCCTTGGCCTTGTTCGCCTGGGCGCCGGTGGCGCCGGTCAGCTCGGAGATCATGTCGTCCATCGCCAGCTTGGCGTGGTGCAGCCCCGCGATGTTGCCGGTGCCGTCCAGCTTCATCCCGTGGTTCGCGGCGTTCTGGCGGGCGACCTTCAGCGCCGCCTGGATCGCCGGCATCTGCATCAGCTTCTGCACCTCGCCACGCATGGCGGGGGTCAGGTTCTCCATCTCGACCGGCACCGAGTAGGCCCGCTCGTAGAGGTCTTCCGCGGTTTTCTGCCGAGCGCCGCGGAAAAGCTCCTTCTTCCCGGCATCCCCGGCGATGTCTTCCAGCGCCCGGGTGCGCGCGGCCGCCTGCTCCAAGCCGCGGCGGGTGAACTCCGCGGGCTGGGCGGAAGACACCGACCGCTCGAGTGCCGCGATGCCGCCGTTCTCCGCCACCTGGGCGGCCGTGGGCATTGAGCCAGGGACCGCCTCGGCGGCCTGCGCCAGGCGCTGGGCAACGGTTCCCGCATCGTCCCCGGCAGCGTTCACCAGGGTCCGGCCGGCAATGGTCGCCCGGCCCTTCTCCGTCAGCGGCTCCACCGCGGCGCGCGTGGCCCGGGCAACAGCCGGGACACCCTTCACCGCGGCTTCCACCACCTTGGGCACCACCACACCACCAGCGACCGCGCCCGCGGCCCCGATGGCCCCGCGCTTGGCCCGCTCGCCAGCAGATCCGTATTCCAGCATCCCCGGTACCGCGCCGGCGGCGGCGAGCTTGCCCGCAGTGGCAGCAACACCCGCCGTTCCACCAACCGGAATCGCCAGGGCCGGCAGGGTCTCCCCGATGGCCGTGGCGATCGGGTGCTTGTCCTGCAAGGGTTTGTACAGGCGCTCTTCTTCGTCCGCAACGTCCTTCAGTTCGGCCAGCTTGCGCTCCGAAGGCTTGCCCACGACGAGGCTGCTCAGGGTCGGACTCTCGAACTTCGACTTGCCGCCGTAGTACAGCTGCTGCATCCCCTTGGAGATGCGGTCGAACGTCCAGCCAGCCCCGATGAGGGCGGACATCATCGCCCCTGGGTCGTCGGGGGCGAATTGCTTGGGGTCCATCGGCGGTGCCCCCTTGGGCGCGGCTTCCCACGCAGCCTTGGGCTGCACCATCGGTGCGTCTTGCCAGCCAGCCATTACGGTTTCCTCCGGTGGCTGCCGTCAGGGGCAATGAATTCGGCACCCGAGGGCAGCGCGTTGTACTCGGCATCGGACTTGACGGTCACCGGGCCGGCGGCCGCGCCACCGCCGCGGGGCGCCACCGCCGCGTGCTGCTTGCGCGTGAGCGCCGGCACGTTGTAGCCCGACGACTTGTAGAACTCGGCCGAGTCGTCCACCAGCGCCTTGTAGTTCTGCACGAACAACTTCAGCTTCTTCGCGACCGTCTTGGCGTCGTCCGTCGCGGAGGGGATGAAGGGCGCCAGGCGCGGGTACTCCGCTGCGGTGACGGCAGCGCCCGAGCGGTCGTGGATCACCAGCGAGCCCAGGTCTGCGATGGCCGCGCGGGTGTCCACCCCTTCGGGGTCGATGCGGTTCAGCACCTGGTTGGGCAGCATTCCCTTCAGGCCGGTCGCTTCGGGATCGCCGGTGGCCGCGCCCACGGTCTTGCCTTCCACCAGGTCCAGCGCGCGCTGCGCGCGGTCCAGGTTCTGCAGGTTGTCCAAGTAGCCCTTGGAGGCCGAGGCCGGCAGGGGCTTGCCTGTCTGGGCGTTGGGGTCCTTCGGGCCGCCGGGGATGGGCTCCAGGCGCATCTCGCCGTCCTCGCCGCGGGTGTAGCGGTAACCCACCGGCACCTTGCCGGGCCCCGGGCCGTTGGCCGTCACCTGGCGGCGCTGGTCGGCCAGGGCGTTGTGCGCGGCCGCGCCGGCCCGCTGGTTGCCGGCCTGGGCCCCGCGCAGGTCGATGGTGCCCCGCGCCATCGGGTTGTCCGTGTTCAGCCCGCCCGTGAACTTGTCCAGCACCGAGCCGGTGGAGTCGGCGTGGAACAGGTCCTTGCCGCTGGCGGCAGCCTGGGCGCCGGCCACCGTGTTGCGGTTGGCCGTGCCGTTGATGATCGCGTCGGACAGGCGATCGCCTCGCTCGATGGAGCCCGCCTTCGCGACGTTCTCCGAGTTCTTGTCCCCGATGGCGATCGCACGCTGGTTCAGCGCCATGGCCCGCGCGACTTCGCCCAGCTTGCTCTGCCAGTCGGGCGCCGGCGCCACCGGGCCCGGCAGGCCCTCGGCCAGGGGCTTGTACTTGCCCCCCAGCTGTCCGGTGCGCAAGTAGCTGTCCACCGCCGGCGCCTCGTCCAGGGGAACCCCGGCGCTCAGCATGGAGGTGCGCTGCAGCGCTTCCGGGGTCTGCATGGCCTGGTGGGACTGCTCGCCCGCCGCCTTGGCCCGGTTCAGGTCCGCGGACGCGGTGTGCGCGTCGATCGCCGCCATGGCCTGCGCCAGCTTGGACTGCAGGTTCAGCTCGTTCTCGTAGCCGCGCTGGTACCCGCCGCCCCCAAGGGCAACAGCCAGGCGGCCCAGTCCGGGCGCCGCGGTGCCGTAGTTGATGCTGCCCATCACCGGGCTCCGAAGTTGATGCCTGCAGGCCGGCGACGGGGGACATTGGGGTTCGGCGGGACTCCCGTGTCGGGCTCCCCCTGGCCGTACCCGCCGTAGGCCATGCCGCTGCCCACCGCCGAGGCGACCTTGCCCAGGTTGCCGTAGCCGGGCTGCTCGACGCTCTGGGCCTCCATGCCGTTGGCGGTCGCCATGTTCTTGGTGGTGCCCCAGAGGCTGCCCAGGTCACCGGCCATGCGGGCCATGCTCAGGCGGTCGTCCATCTGCAGTTGCCCGGGCGCGCGGGCCTTGGCGGCCTCCCGTGCGGCATCGGACAGGCGAGTGGTCTCCTCGATGGCCCGGGCCGCCTTGGTCTTGAGGAAGTCCTCCGAGACGTTCCCGGCATCGCCGGCTGCATTGATCGTCGCCCCGCCAGCTCCCTGGAGGTCGGCCTGGGTCTGGGCGTAGGTCTGGTCCTCCGCCTCCTGCAGGGCCTGCTCGCGCGCTGGCTGGGCGTAGCGCTGGCCCTCCATCAGGGCCTCTTGGGTGGACTTCGCCGCGGCTTCGTCGTCACGCTCGAACTGGCGGTTCAGGACCCTGCGTTGGTCTTCCTGCTGCTTCTGGGCCGCGCTCATCTGCAGGGCGGTGCCGGCCCCGGCCAGGATCAGGGGCGCGTATTCGGCGATCAGGGGTGCGGCTTGCATGTCAATCTCCCGGCAGGCGCGTGACCACGCCCGATGCGGATGCGCCCTTGCGAGCGCCGCCCGGGCCCTGCTGCGGGAACATCTCCCAGGCCCGCTGCTGCCCGGCCTGCCGTCCCTTGGCCATCTGGCTCTGGTTGTAGAACTCCCCGCCGGTGGCGAACAGGTCGCCCACAGCCGTTCCGTTGGCGTCCGCCGCCGCCTTGTCCGCCGCGATCTGCATACGCTGGGTCGCCGCCGACAGGGCAGAGCCCTGGTCCATGCCGTTGTCGATGGACTGCAGCAGCTGCAGCCGGGTGTCCTCGTCCGAGTTGCGGAAGTCCGCCTTCGCGGAATCGGCCTTGGCACCCAGGTCCATCAGGCCCTGGGTGTAGGTGCGTTTGAGCTTGGCGTTCTCGTCCACGTCGCCGGAGCCGCCGGCCTGCCCCGTGGCGAACAGTTCGAACTTCAGCTTTCGCGCGGCGTCCTGCTCCGCCTCATCGAGGCGGCGCTTGCCGGCGTTGAAGGCGTTGTCCCGCACGCCCTGGTAGAGGCTGTCGCGGGACTGGGCGTTGGAGCGGACGCTCGACTGCTTCGCGTTGTAGTTCGTCAGGGCCTGGTTGTAGCCCGCCTCGTCGAAGTAGGATGGGCTGTTGGGATCGGGGATCGTGTCCCACACGGGATTCTCGCCGTCGATCAGGCGCTGCATGGTGCCGCTCGGACGGGTGAAGGCGCTGCGATCCGGGGCTGGGCCCAGGACAGCCGCGATCCCCTCCGGGGTTCCAGCCCCGAAGGTTGCGTTCAGCTCCGCCCGTGCGAGCTGCTTCCTGCGCTCGGTGTCCGCTTGCCGAGCCTCGTATCCGTCTCCGCCGCCGCCGCCCATGTTGGTGCTCCTTCAGGTCTTGGTTTCGGTCCGATCAGGGGCCGAGGTACGGGTACAGCGTCGGCACGTGCGTGGCCAGCGCCTGGAAGGCCTGCCGCGTGCCGAAGCTGGTCACGTCGTAGTTCGCGGGCTGGGCCACGAACAGGGCGACGATGTTCGCGTCCAGCCACCCGCTGGTCCAGCAGTGGGTGGGGGACGCGCTGTGGCCGGTCGCATTGGTCGTCGCCAGGGCGGTGAAGTTGCTCTGCGGAACGGCTCCGGGCGGGCTTGCCGGCGTCGAAAGAGCGACCGCAGCAGCCTGGTTGGCGTAGGGGGTGACGATCTGGCGCATGATGTCCATTGCGTTTCCTTCAGAGTGCGAGTCCGACCTTGGCGCCGAGCCAGCGGCGAAGGTTGTTGCGCATGGTGTCGCTCTGCGCGGGGCAGAGGATCAGACCACCGTAGTCAGCGTTGGCGAACCAGGTGGAGTAGCCGGATACTTTGAGGATCGTCCACGCTGATAGGTCGAGATTGCGAATTTCGACAACCACCCATGAACCAACAGTCATCGCGGCAGCAAGAGCTTGTCGCGTCTTCGTCACTGACGTTCCGTTGACGAAATAGGAGCTTGACGCGCCCGCGCCGCTGTCAACCTGTGTGAAGCCTGGTGGAGTGGAGTCGAAGTTGCCGAAGTAGGCGTCGCTCGGAACCGTGTCGTTGCACAAAATTCCTTTGGCCGCGCTGGTCCTCTTGACGGCAATAAGGCAATCCATGTTCGCCGTCAACGCCCCAGCGGCGAACGTCGCTGTTGCGTAGGTATCGTCCGTGCCGTCGAAGAAGTCCGACGCGATCCCGGAGATCAGGTCGTACTCAGGGCGCGCGCCACCAGTGGCTTGCAGGACGTGGTTTCCCCGCCCCGACTTGTCCAGCCGCTTGCCCGTAGGCTGTCCGCTCGCCGTCTGCGGCGTGGTGCCGAGGCTGTCCTGGAACCCGGTGTTGATGTCGCTCGGGTCCAGCCACAGTCCCGCAGCTCCACCGGCAAAGACCACCGCAGGCGAAAAGCCACCTCCCCGCACCAGCGGCGAGCGCAGCAACGGCCGCAGAATGGGCCGCAGCGGCGAGTGGATGAGCCCGCGTTGCAGTTTCATCCCTGCTCGATGCCGAATGCAACCGCGGTCGTGGACGGGCGGGTCACCCGAACGGTGCAGGGACCATCGAGCACGCCCACCGGGTTCTGCCCGGTCAGCGCCCCGATTTCGTGGTACGAGCCGTCCGAATCCTTGATTTCGATGGTCGCGCGCACCGTCACGTTCGCGTCCACCGGCACGTTGCCGGTCACCTTCAGGAACAGCGTCACCGGGACGCCTGCAGCGACCACAACATCAGCCGTGCTGGCGGCGGTGGTTCCGGTGGCGAGAAGTTGAGTTGCCATGATGTCCTCGGTAAACCATCGTCAAGATGTCCTCGCCGTCCCGTCCCGCACCATGCCGGACACCTTCGACGCTGAACCCCTGGCGGCTGGCGAGGCTTTGGGCCTCCTTCCAAGTGCTCAGGACGTAGCTCTCTACCCTGCGCAGCCGCTTCGATGCATTCCCTACGACTATCCGCCCATGCCGGATCAGTTTTTTCCACAATGCCGGTGTCATCCGGTCGGTGCACACGATCCACACCACACCGACCCAGGGTGTCGCCAGGCGAATCCCGCAGATCGCCACCGGGTCCTCCCCGTCGAAGAGGGTCCACCCTCCCCCCTCGGATCGGCAGTGGTACAGGGCGAGTTCTTCGGGGTCGGTGGTGAAGCCCACCGCGTGCAGGCAGTCCCGGTCGGCCTGGCGCATCCGTGTGGTGACCGCCAGCGCGTCGGCCAGGGTCAGGTCGCGAAACACTACGTAACGCCCAACGCGTGGTAGAACAACGTGAGGGCGTCGATGCTCATCGCCTCGTCCACCGAATGCCGGAACACCGGGGCAATGGCCGGCGCCACGATCTCCACCCCGATCACGTTCCCCGCCCGGGTGTCCCCGGGGATCTCGATGTCAATCGACTCCTTGCCCGTGTCGTTGGGGTCGTAGAGGAAGGACAGCGACAGGGCCCCGGTCGACACCATGTCCGCGCCCCAGAACTGCTTGTCCACGCCCGGCAGCTTGTTGTCCTGGAAGGCCATCTGCACTTCCACGTCGATCAGCGTCGAGTCGTCGGTGTACTTCGTGGGCGAGACCTCGTAGAGGTTGTCCGTGCTGCGCAGGTACACCTTGCCGGCCTGGGTCGTCAGGTCCAGGATCTTCACCGGGAAGATGTACTCCGACCAGCAGGCGATCTTGCTGGAGCGGCTGAAGGTGTAGGCCCACACCTTGGAATAGGTGCCCATGTCCAGCACCGCCCAGTACTGCCCCAGCTCGGTGATCCAGAAGCCCCGGACCTTCAGCGGGTCCGGCAGGGCTTCCATGGTGGCGATGTCCTCCACCACCAGCGAGTCCACCGGGACGCCCACGTCGTTGTCGTCGATGCGGTCCGTCTGGGCCTGCACGGTCATGGAGCGGAAGCCGTACCGCGACAGGAGCACCAGGTCGGAGAAGAAGGAGGCCAGGGACAGGGGCTCGTCCGTGCCGATGCCGTACAACCGCTTGCTGATGGCGTTGGCCGAGGGGTCCACGGCGACGTTCCAGATCTGCGCGCTGTCCTCGAAGATCACCACCAGGGAGTCCTGGAAGGTGCCACAGGCCTTCACCGCGCCCTTGGTGTCCTGCTGGAGACCAGCGGCCAGGAACCCGGCATCCGAAGCGGTCGTCCAGTCGCGCGCATCACCCGCGGCGCAGTAGCGCACGTTCTCGCTGCTGGGCGCGAAGATCCGGCTGGCCGCCTTAGTGACCCCCGCGGTATGCGGGCAGTTCACGTCGGTGATGTAGGTCGTGCCACCGTCCAGGTAGTGGTGGCGGGTGTCGCCGTTGGCGTACCGGGCCACCACGTACAGGTAGTTCTGGAACAGGTCCGCGTAGTAGATGCGGTCGATGGTGGAGCCCGACCCCGCGCCGGAAGCCGGGATGTCCAGGTTCTTTCGGTTGATCGTGAGACCAGCAACCACGGGAGGGGTGAACACCGCCCCGGTGTCGCAAAAGACGTTGAGCGCCCCGTCGACGGACTTCAGGCCGAAGGAGCCGGTGAGCCCCGAGGTGATCAGGCGCAGGCCGTGGCGCTTCTTGATCCGCTTGGCCGTCGTGATGTGGGCATTGCGCAGGATCCACAGCTTGTTGGCGTCCTGGCTGTTGACGGACAGCCGGCGGTCCAGGCCGCCGGAGAAGTCGACGTAGCTGATCGCCGGCATCAGGAATCCACCACGACCGGCTTGGCCATCGGCGGCGGCCGGTTGTCCCGGCGGTACACCCCGTTCGAGCCGAAGGACTGCCCCCGCAGGCTCGCCAGCAGGGTGTTCAGCTGGCCCTGGTAGGTTGCCGCGTCCGGCTGGCGGTAGTGCGCCTTCGCGTTCGCCAGCGCGTGCAGGAAGACCATCTCGTCGTCCAGCGTGGCCTCGTCGCCCGACTCGGTGAAGCGGCCCAGGTCGGCAACGAACCACACCCGGACGGTGTACTCCTGGTCCGCCTTCGGGTACATCAGGAGCTGCGCGTACCGCTCGTAGCGGCAGGGGTAGGACAGCGTCTCCATCGTGTCCCACAGGCCCGTGGGGATGCCCTCGTCCAATGGCGTGTACTGGCTGTCGACCACTCGCTCCACCCGCAGCACCCGCTTGTCCCGCGCGCAGGTCCCGCCGTTCATCACGCCGGCGGTCGGGTAGTCCAGCAGGTTCTGCTCGGTGCCCAGGGTCTTGTCCTCGTAGTCGATCAGGTGCTTCCAGTCCTGCATCCGGTACAGCTGGGCCTGGCCGTTGCGCAGGAAGGATGCCGACAGCGTGCCGGCCGCACCACCGGAGGCCCCCATCCCGCCCATGCCGAGGCGGGCCAGGAGTTCTGCCTGCAGTTCGCCGAGGGTGCGGTAGGCCATGGGCTACTTCTTCTTGGGGGTGATCGCCGCCTTCACCTTGGCGAGGAAGCCTTTCGGCTTGGCTGCAGCTTTCTTCGCGGGGGCCGGTGCGGGCGGCTTGTTCCCCGGGAAGTACGAGTCCACGCGCGTGCGCCCGTCCGGCTGCCGCGTGATCACGGCCTCCGGCCAGCAGCCCGCCAGCGCCCGGTGCCCGCCGTCCTTGTTCGGCACCAGCACCGTCTCGCCGGCATCCGCCAGGGCTTGCGCCGCATCCAGGTCTTCCACCTCACGGGTGGTGGTCTGGCCGTCTTTTTCGATCAGCACGTGCATGGCATCACCCCAGTTCGACGCCCATGTCCTGGGCGACCTTCACCAGATCGGCATGGCCCATGGCCTGCAGCGCCTTGCGCTTGGCCCAGGCCTCGTTCTTCTCGTCGGGGCCCGCTTCCTTGTGCGGCTCCGGCGCGTAGCCGTAGTCCAGCACCAGCGAGCGCAGCTGCGCCTCGGGCAGGTCGTCCATGTCGGGCACGCCCAGGAGCGCCGAGAAGCGCCCTTCCTGGAACCGGCCGTAGACCTTCTCCACCACGGTGATGTTTTCCTTCGGGTGCTTGCCGAAGGCGGCTTCCAGGCGCTGGAACTCCACGCTCGGATCGCCGATGAAGGCGAACCCCAGGCCCATGGAGACGGACGGCCGGGCCACCACGTCCATGGTCTTGTTGTAGGGCAGCATGTCGGCCCGCGGCTTGGGGTTGTAGCCCTCGTCCATCGTGGCGGGGTCCACGTCCTTGACGTTGCCCTCGCCGTGGAGTTCTTCCAGCAGCGGTTTTTCGTGTTCGAAGATGATCCTGGGCGTGACCTCGGTCATGTCGCGCCGGATGTTCACCAGGATGCGACGGGAGATGCGCTTGTCGGAGCGTGCGGCGGATTGGCGGGCCATCGGTGTGTCCTTTTTGATGCAAAAAAGGGCCGGGTTTCCCCGACCCGAAAGGCTCTAGTGCCGCCGCACCAGAACGGGAGACAACAGCGTGGACAGGCGGCGGCCCGTGGTGGTCAGGACAGCGCCAGGACGGCGTTGGCGTTGGCGCGGTTCATCGTGAGGGCGCCCTTCCAGGTCAGGCCCCAGTAGTACTCGTAGCGGTCGTAGGCGCGCGGGGGCTTGCGGGTGATCATGTCGTGGCCCTGCAGGGGGCGCAGCGTGATCGTTCCGCTGTTCAGCATGTAGCAGCGCTTCTCCCACAGCGTCGCCGGCGCGTAGCGCGAGTCCAGCTCCTGGAACTCGGGCGACCACTGCACGTCGATGCCCTGGAAGGTCAGGACCTCGGTGCCGCCTTCCACCTTCTTGCGGTTCGCCGGGCCGAAGTCCATGCGGCCGAAGGTGTTCAGCACGAAGTTGCGGTAGCCGTCGATGAAGGTCGAGCCCGCGATCAGCAGGTCCGGCCGGCCGCCGTTGCGCATGCACTGGCGGTACATCACTTCCATCTGGTTGAGGATGGTGCCGGTGCTGGTCGTGGTCGTCAGCGACGTGGCCACGTTGTTGCGCCAGTAGGCGTTGGCCGCGGTGGAGCGGTCGATGCCGCCGACCGTGCCGGACGTGGGCGCCAGGCTCACCAGGGAGTCCAGGCCCGCCACCGAATCGGTGGACTGCGTTCCATCCAGGTGCAGCTGGTAGGAGAACTGCTCCTGGAAGCCCAGGCGCAGGACCTCGGACTGCTCCTCGAACAGGTTCGTGATCTGCACCTTCTCGGCGTCGGAGGCGTTGCCCGGCTCCTTGTCGTCGGTGACGGTGATGCCGTTTTGCGCCAGGCGGTCCTCGTCCAGGGCCAGGCCGTCGTGGCACGAGCGCCAGGCGTAGTTCGCCTGTTCCACCGTCGTCCGGCGGTTGTAGGTCACGATCTGCGACCCGTTGTACCACTGGAAGTTGGAGCCATACGACTTGCGCAGCTGCTCCACGATGTACTGTTTGGCGCCGGGGGCCTTCTTCTTCTTGGCCTGCAGGGCCTTCAGAAGGGGGCGCTCCATGGCGATCTGATCCACCGGATTGGCGGCCAGGTAGAAGTCGAGACCGATCTTGCCGGCGTCGACGATTTCTTGTGCGGTAAAGGGCACGGCGAATCTCCAGGTGCAAACGTTGATTGCCCGGACGAAGGCGGCCTTACGTCCACGTTTGCGCCTGGTGAGTGCGCGTCACACCGGTGCGACTGAAATCCGTGCGGTGATGAACCCGCTTACATCCCGACTGGCTTCGGCTTTCCCCACTGAGCCTCGAACATCGACTTCGGCTGTGCGGACGGCGCTTCGCCACCGGTGGGCCTGAGGATCGGCGTTGTCGCGCCCAACGAACCCCTGACCTGACCCGCAGTCTGTTTGATCAGGTTGTAGGTTTTTTGAACAACTGACGGCCAGGCGTTCGGCGGCACGCCCTGCAGCAGGCCGCCGTTGATCTGATCGAGGAGCAGCGGCTCGATGCGCGCGTAGTCCAGGTCCGACTTCTGCATGGTCAGGCAGAACTTGTCGACATCCAGCTGCGCCTTGTGCTTGGCCTGCTCGAACTGGTCTTGGGCCTGGGTCTCCTGCTCCTGCTGTTCCCGGGCCTGCTGCTGGCGCTGGGCGCTCTGGCGCTGCAGGGTCGTGGTCTCGCGCGAGCGGGCGATTTCCTCGGCCCGGGCTTGCGTCAGCTGCAGGTTGTCCACCTCCTCGCGCAGGTCGGGGTGGTTGGCCAGCAGGTCCACGCCCGGCACGGGTTGGCCGATCGCCAGGGAGATCAGCTTGCGTTGTTCGTCCAGCGCCGCAAGGGCGCCGCGCAGGTCGCCGCGGTTCATGAGGCCCACGACCTGCATGGCCTGGTCGAACTGCTCGCGCTTGATGCCGTTCTGCTGGAAGGTCTGCTGCAGCTCCCGCGCGCTGTTGACGATGGGTTCGAACTCCGCCACCCGGGCGGTCAGGTCCTTGTTCGTGTTCACCAGCGTCTGGAAGCGCTCCTGCGCCGGCTTGGTCAGGCCCTCGGGCATCTGGTGCTCGGGCTTCACGCCGGGCTTGGGCTGTGCCGGCTTCGTCGGGTCGACAGCCTGGGTTTCCGCCGGGGCCTTGCCGGCGAAGCGGCCGCGCTCGTCGCGCAGCTGCTGCACCGTCTTGCCGGTGGCGGCCGCGGCTGCGGCTTCTTCCTCCGTGGGCGCGGCCTGGGTCTGCTTCTGCCCGAACATGGCTTCGAGCATGTCCTTCGGGCCGGTGTCGGCGCCGGCGGCCGGAGCTGCGGTGGTGTCGACCTGGGTCTCGGTCGGGGCGGGCGTGCCCGTGTCCGCTACGAAGCCCCCACCGCCCGCGTCGGCGTCAGGATCACTGTTGCGGAAGACCCTGCTCAAGAGGTTGCGGCGGAATTTCATGGCTCTGTGGCGGCTGTGCCGCTTGTGGTTGGGATTCGGGGTCGGCCGGCAGTTGCGGCTCCATGGGCTCCATCTGGGCCAGGATCGCCTGGATGTCCGGCATGGGCATCTGCATCAGGTTGGTGAAGGTCACCGAGGCCGCGGCGGGGTTGGCGCTGGTGGAGATCGAGGCGGCGGCGCTGATGTAGCCCTTCTCCACCTTGTCCAGCGCGTCCTGCAGCTTCGCTTCCATGTCCTTCAGCTGCTGGCCCATCTGGACCACCTGTTGCTTGAGCACCATCGGGTCGTCCTGTCCCTCCGGTGCCTTGGGCAGGAACTGCTCGATGTCGATGCGCTCATCGAAGCGGCGCAGGGTCTCGCGGGTGAGCTCGATCACCGCCTGGGCCAGGGGTTCTTGCCCCTGGGCCCGCAGCTCCGCGACCTTCTCCACCGCTTCGGTGATGATCGGCAGCAGCTTGGTCCAGATCTCTTGTTCCAGGCCCTTGTCCGGCTTGCCGGTGGAGCCACCGCGCACCTCGATGCTCACCAGGTCGAAGATTTCGTCCAGGGCCATGGACGGCCAGGCGGCATCCGGGCCGGCGATCTTCTTCACCTCGGCTTCCGAGTACTTGCGCAGCATCACCTCCACGCAGTACGGGCCCAACTCGTTGAGCAAGTCCTCCAGGGTGTCCCGGCGGTCGCCATTGCGGCTTTGCACCGCGGCCGACAGCATCTGGGCCTCCCCAAGGGTCTTGGCCTTGGTGATGGACCCGGTGGTAGTGTCGGACCCGCCCAGGATCCGCTCCATGTCGTAGCGCGTGGCGGTGGTGTCGTAGTTCTTGGGGTCCAGCGTCCCCATCTGCCCGTTCCACACGTCGTTGGAGATCGGCTGCCCACCCACCCCCTCGAGCAGGATCTTGTCCCCGCCCTTGGCGTTGGTGACGTTCGTCACGTCCGTTTCCGTGAGGCTGCCGCCCTTGCGGATCAGGGTGATCGGCAGGCATTCCCGACGATCCCGCACGAAGTCCTCGCGCTGCTCGTTGTATTCCTTGACCAGCTTGTCGGTCATGTCGATATCCGACAGCGGGTAGAACGCGCCGTCGATCTCGTTCCATGCCAGCAGGAAGAAGGGATACCAGCGCTTGCCGGTCCAGTCCGGGCTGTCGGGCGGGCGGCAGAAGCCATCCTCCCCCTCGCACACGTGGAACACGCGGTTGTCCGCCTGGCTCCAGATCTCCCACACGCAGAGCAGGGTGGCGGTCTTGTCCGTGCTCTCGGCCATTGCCCCACCGGACTGCTCGCTGTAGCTCTTGCCCTTCTTGGCGTCGTAGTGGAAGGTTTCCTTGTACTGCTCGGGCGTCATCCACACCCGGTGGGCGATCGCCGCGGCCCTGGTGTAGTCGCTCACGGCCCGAACCGATGCATCGAGGATCACGATGTCCTCGCTCATCACGAAGTCCAGCGCCAGACCGCGCGCCACCGTGACTTCCTGCGGGGTCTTCATCCCCTCCAGGGCCTGGCGCAACTCCGCCAGCTTCGTCTCGCGCTGCGTGGCGAACTTCGGATCGCTCACCTCGTCCAGCAGGCGCTGCACGTGGTCGGTGTTGTCCTGGGTGTCCTTCAGCCGGTTGGCGATCAGCGGGTCTTCCGCTTTCGTCTCCTGCCAGGAGACCTTCAGCCAGCCCACGGAGGTGGAGTAGCCGGAGCGCAGGAGAGACTTGGACCGGGCCTTCAGCCGCCCGCCCTTGACCAGCTTGGTCTTCAGGAGGATTTCGGCCGTCGCGGCGAACTTCTTCACCGCCTCGATTCGGTCCTTGCCCACAGCCTCGGTGGGCTTGACCGCGAATTCGGGGTCCTTCGCGTAGACCTGCGGCAGCATCGCCATCATGTTGGCGAAGTGCAGATTGGCGCGCACCGTCTCCTTGGCGCCCTTCTGCACCTTCCCGGCAAGCAGGGCCCGGTCGGTCTCGAAGGATTCGAACTTGTCCTTGACCCGCTTCAGACCCGCCTGGATCCGGTCCAGCCATTCCTTGGCGAGCTTCTTGTCGCCGTCGGGGGCCTGCCGGTTACCGCTGGCGTCGATGGGATAGCCACCGGCAACAGCCGGCCCCCCTTGCGGAGCGGCCGGCTGCGTGCCTTGCTCGGTGGGTCCCGGCACCGATCAGCCCTGGATCGTCGCGATGACCGTGCCGGAGGTGTAGGCCGTCGCCTCGGCGTGCAGGATGAACGGCAGCACCACCTCGTACTCGCTGCCGGCGTTGGTCGCGGCCAGGGCGATGGCGGAGGTCGCCTTGGTGGACGAGCTCGCGGACGTGGCGTTGACGTTGGTCACGCCCTGCGCGGCGGACGAGACCACCGGCGCCTGCACGGCGCCCAGCAGGCTGTTGTCGTTCGCGGTGAACTCGGCCAGGCTCTGGTAGGCCGTCAGGGTGACGGTGGCCACCGGGTTGCCGGCCAGCTGCAGGACCGCGCTGTGGCCCTTCATGGTCGGGGTCTGGTCGAACACCTGGGCGCACCGGGGGGTGCCGCCGTAGGTGCCGTTGCCCACCGAGCCGAGCAGCTTGGCGGTCGTGGCCGTGACCATTTCCAGTGTCCAGATGCCGTTCATGGCGGTCAGGCCGGTGATGCCGGCGATCGCCACACGGTCGCCGGTCTTCAGGCCGCTGTTGGCGGCGAAGGTGGCAACGATGGGGGTGGCGTTGGTGCCGCCGGTGATCAGCAGCAGTTGGACGGCCGAACCGGCAGAACCGAGGGATTTCGCTTTGAGGGACACGGTGGTTTCCTTCCCTGGCTACGGGCTCAGGCCGGGCCCCTACGCGGGGCCAGACGGGTGCATGGCGAGGGCTAGCACCGAGCCCATGGAACTCAGGTGATCGGCCAATCGAAGCGCGGAGGGCCGGTGCGCAGCGTCGGGGTGATCGTCATCAGACAATCGCCGGGACGCACCAGCGGCAGGCCCTTGCCTTCCAGCTTGAACAGCACCGCATCGCGGCTCATGTCCCAGGTAAGCCCTACAACGCGGACGCCAGGCGGCAGCTGCAGCAGGTCGTCCAGCCGCACGAGCGAGATTTCGGCCACGGCCATGTTGGCTTCGGGGCGGCTCAATGCACACCTCCGCCGGCCGCCAGCACGATGTCATCCCCCCGCAGGGTGCGGATGGCCTCGGCGTCGGCAACGAATTCGGGGTTCTTCTCTTCCGCGGTTGCCAGGTCGATCCGGCGAATCGGGTTCACGGAGGCGAGGCGGGCGTGTGCGGCCAGCGCGTCCAGGCGGGTGTTCTCTTCGCGCAGCAGGGCTTCGATGGTCTCTTGCAGGCCCAGGCCGGCCATCAGGTCCGCCTCGGCGCGGTTGCGGGCGTGGATCACGATCACGTCGCCGCCGACCGTGCATCCCCCTTGGATCGTGGCGATGTTCCTGCCGTCCAGCCAGCCGGCCACGGTGTAGGCGAAGCACAGTTCGCCGTCCGAATCACGCCATTCGTGCTCGAAGATGACGGCGGGCTCGTCCAGGCGCTTCAGATCCTCCGCCACGATGGAGCGGCGGGTGTGGAAGGCGGGCGCGACGTTGCTGGCGGCAATGCTCATGCCGCCGATTTGCGCTTATCCGGGCGTAGGTTTTTTGAACAAGTGAGGCGGCGTGTTCGGGAAGAAAGCTGGCCGGCGCTTCTCCTGCGCCTTGGCCCGGCGCGCGACCATCAGGGCCCAGCTCTTGGACCTGCCTGGCTGGCTGAAGGTCTGGGCGAGTTCGGCGAGGGTCATGCGCGGACTTCCGGAACCTCGTCGCCGTACTTGCTGGCGACGTAGACGCGCATCGCAGCGATCAGGGGCG
>JADMIO011432796.1_pt1 | contig 30343 bp, 32 predicted proteins | sample 8958161 | NCBI WGS metagenome assembly JADMIO01 (sample SAMN16585339, study PRJNA669376) | soil metagenome | isolation source: Crop rotation soil | place: USA: Cullars Rotation, Alabama | collected 2011 | reverse complement strand
ATGGGAATGAAAAGGAGGATTTTTCCCGCCTCGGCAGACCGAGCGGGCGCCGGGGCCAAGTCTGTATGTTCCTGCTGCAAGCGTCAGTGCCTCGCTTTTAGGAGAAAGCTCATCGAGAGGTAGTTGGCGGTGAATGTCACGGGAAGAATGAGGAGTTTGGCAACGATCGGTTTGAACGCCGCGATCACCAGGCGGTCCACGGCAAAGGAAGCGGCAAGCACGGCCGCCACCTGGTAAAGGACATAAACCAGAAAAAGCAGGAGCAGAAACCGTCCGTGATACTGGAAGACTCTCTTGGCGGATGAAAAATATACGAAAGTGACCGCAAGGCCGGCGGAGATCAGGTTGGCATAGCCGGCTCGCAAGCCGAAATGCACCAGCAGGCTGAAAATCGCAATATCGATAGTCAGACCGATTGCCGACAAAATGGAAAAGCCGGCAACCCTGGTTGCCAGCCGCCACGCGACAGAGAAATCTGGATCGTACCCCTTCACGGCCCCGACGACGCGTTAGTGCCTAACAAGCCCGAATTCGACTATAGAGGAAAAAATTGCAGCGGTAACTTTTCCGGCAACGGTCCCATACAAGCTTCGTGCCGGGCACGAGTATCGCACGATGTCCCATTCCACGCTGCCGGCCGCTGGGCCTGTGGTTAATATCATGGTCGTGTCGAAGATATGACAGGCCGGCGCCACCATCAGCTCGACGGCAGGGACCTGCCGTCCGGGCGCCAGAAATGAAATCCCCATTCCTTGCGTATTTCCTCGAGCGGGCGGAGGCGGGCCGAAATGCTTTTCTGGCGCGCCACCTCTCTCTTGGCGGCTTCAATCAGGCCAACGAGCTGCCCCTTCGACAGCAACACAATATGTTGCTGCTCGATAAGCATCGGCTCGTAGAAATTTGAGGGCAAGTGAGCCGCGATAAAGGCGGCTGCAGGGCGTGGCCATCCCAGCCAGAGCGGGGATCGCACCAGTGCGGGGATGGCGTTTTTGACATAGCGGGCCACCTCACTGTCGGCCGTATCGACGCCCGACCCATATGCGAAAACGGGCCCGCTTCGTTGCAACGCCTTGCAGTCGAAGGCGGCGAGCAGTTCGGCCGCTTCGATATAGTCGTGCGGCTCTGGAACGAACTGGTGCGGGTTTTCGGTACGCACCGTGAAAACGACGCGATCGCCTTTGCGCCAGGTTTCAAAGTCAGACCTGCACTCCGGCGCCGTTGATTGAACAGGGACCGGCCCGAAGCCCATCTCCCAAAGCCGAAGGCGTAAAAAGGCGTCACTCGTATAATCCATCGTGACGACGACGACTTTCGGGTCCGTGCGGTTGAGCGGGACGCTGGCTTTTTCCAGCGCTGCCTGCTCCTGGCTTTGCCATTTGTGCCAGAGGAGGGGAGACCAAATTTCACCGATGACAGGCCTGGGCCCTTCCTTGTTCGGCGTGTAAATCGGCGGCAAGCACCAGCACACCATGACGGTCAGCAGCAGAGAAAAGGCCGGACGCGGCAGCGGCGGCGCCTTGCGCAGATTTTCCCAGATCCAGTCCAGGGCCCGGCCGGCATGCATCGCCACATAAGGAGCCAGGAGCGGGAAAAACATCCGCGTCTCGAGCGCATGACCGGCGAAGAAAATCGCAAGCAAAAGCGGAATCACCGCGAGAACCATGGCCGTCACGGTGCCTTTGTGACGAAGGTTGATCCTGGCTCCGACCGCGAGCAGCACCAGGTTCGGCAAGCCGAGAAAAATTACGATGAGCATGACCATGGAAACATGGCCCCTCGGCATATCGTCGTGCACCTGCTGGAAGAAGCGGCCGATCTGATAGATCTGGAGGATGCTCACGCCCGACATGACGTAGGGAAGGCAGACGGCAAGACCCAAGCCGCCCGCCACGCACAAAAGCGTCGCGGCGACGCGGCGAATATCCCGGCTCTCAAGCAGCATCAGCGAAAAGGCGATCGGCAAAATCAGAAAGCCGTCGGTACGCGCCAGTATCGCGAAGCCGAAGAGAAAGCCGCAAAGAATGGCTCTGGCGGCGGAGCCGGTGGACAATGGCGAGCGCAGGCTGGGAAGCACTGCCAGCCCCAGAAGGGCAGAGGCTTCCGAGACGAGATTGTCGTTGAAGAAAAACCCCAGAGAAAGGATGCCGGGAGTCATCAACATGGCGGCTAGCGCCGCCGGCAGGCTCACCCGCGCATAACGCCGCGCCACGATGGCGGCGGCTGCGAGATAAGCCGCAAATGAGCAAATGATGAGAGCGCGAAAAGCGCCGTCACCGTTGCCGAATATCCTGGCGAAAAGCCGCAAAAGATAAACGACGCCGATGCGCGAGAGGTAAAAATACTCGGTGTGGATGGGATAAAGCACGTTCGCCTGACCGAGACGGTGCTCGTCGGCCGCGATGGCGTTTATATGTATTTGCGCCGATAGAACTTCGAAATGAGTCGAGGTGAAACTGGGACTGACAAGATAAAGAGCGATTATGATTGCGCCAGGAACCAGCCAGGTTGAACGGCTGATGCGGCTTACAAGGCTGGAGAACACGTCATGACCCTGGCGGCGTTTCATCAATGCAAGCAAACAAGAGACGATCGGCCGCTAGCCTGGCGAACTCAGCCCGGTTCAGATCGATCCGGTTGAAAAAGCTCGCGGCAGAAGCGGGCAGTGCCCGCGGCCACTCACCGGAACAGGGGCTCGTTCTGCAGAAGACCCGCATCCAACAGCTTGTCTTCATCCAGATTCATGTATTCCCAGCGCCCATTCACCTTGCGGCGAACCGCGCGGCCGACAATTCTTTCTCCACTGACGCTGCGCAGATCCTGCCACGGCTTCGGCGAGAAAAAATGCCAGTGTGACGGGTCTTGAAAAAACCACCCCATAGCTGCCTCACTCAAGGCCCCCTTCAAAAGGTTTACTATACTCGAGCCGGTTGGAACAGCCCGCCATGATTTCGGCGCTGCAGCAAAACCAGTCGCCATGCCGGTCGCGACGGAATTTTGCGCTCCGGCAATATGTTACGCGCGCGCCCATTTCCGGATCTTCCGGTTGGGGCGATCCGAATTGACTCCCATCATGGTTACCGCCTAAGCGAAACATGACATGGGCGCTGGTCGCGAACATTGAAGCGCTCGCTCAGAGCGGACCGGACGTGGCAAAAGAACGATCTCGCAATTTTCACCGCCGCCGTGAGCGCCGCGTCATGATCGCCGTCGCGCTCACCACGCTTGTTGCGGCAATGGTCCTTGCGATCGCTTTCTTTGCCGTGATGCGAAACGCCGCCGGCTGATTTGCCGGATGGTTTTCGCCGCTGCTCGGCCTTGTGCCCGCGCCTGGCTGATCCGAACGATTTCCGTCCCGTCTTGAGACAGGCCGCGTTTTGCGGGCCGATAATCGAGGGTTAAGCGGTGGCCCGGTTTCTGCACTGAACCTGATAAAGGCTCAATGCGGTCCCAACCGTGCACAAAGAGAAATTTCCAGGCAAAGAATCACGCCGCCCCGTGGCGGCTGCGCTTCAGCGGCAGCCCTTCGGCCCAATTCGTCACGACACTGTCAAACGCGTTATCGACATCCTGGCCGCGGTCGTCGCGATCGTCTTCGTTTCACCGTTGCTGCTGGTCTGCGCTCTTTGCGCCTGGGCAGACAGCCGAGCCTGGCCTTTTGCCCGGCGGGTATGCGTCGGTCAATATGGGCGCCCCTTTAGTCTGCTGGGCTTCCGCACCGGCGATGAAACATCTGCTGGTGAACAACTTGCCGGCTCTCGCAAGAACACAGTCGGCCGGCTGCTTGCGATTTCACGTCTTGACCGCCTGCCGGAGTTGATCAACCTCCTGCGCGGTGATCTGTCCCTGGTGGGGCCGCGGCCGCTCTCCAGCGACAGCCACCAATATTATGCTGCGCGAATACCTGATTATATCCATCGCCAGCAGGTCAAGCCGGGCTTTTTCGGCTGGGCCCAGCTCCATGAGCGCGTCTATCCGATGGATATCCGCCGGCAGATCCAGCTTGACGTATGGTATGCCCAAAACCAGAGCCTGAAGCTGGATCTCCGGATCCTGGGCTGGTCGCTCCAGCGCGCAATCTCAAGCCCGGATTGATTTCGGCCAACGACCCACGAACGGTCAGGCGCCGGCGCCCGGACCATCGCCCTTTTTTGTGGCTTTGATCCAAGGCAGGTCCTTGAGGGCTGTCCCTTTCTTGCGCGCGGGAATGAGCAGCCAGAGGCCAAGGCAAATCAAAACCGCACCGGCGCCGAATTCGGCCAGGCTCAGCCCGCCACGGGGCGCACCTATCGCGACCACGATGAGCAATATTCCCAACGAGAAGACAGACAGGCGCAGGGTGCTCAAGGCCGCATGCCTCATATTGTGATCCAGTAATAGCGACCGCCCCAATACTCCGCAACATGGTGTAAAGTTTCTTGAGACGGCTTTTCCAGATCCGCCGCGCCGCGGCGGCGAGGTGCTGCCCTTCATGTTGCGGGCGAAGAACAGGCGAATGTGACGGTGGCTTTTAGCTTTTGATCGGGCTCGGTCCCACAGCTAGCGTCGAGATATCTCTTTTGAGCAAGCTTTAGATGCCAAAGTCCCGTTTATACGCGCGTTGCCTAAATACCGGACTGCTGATGCAGTCCTGCACCAGCGACCGAAGTTCTGGCCGGCAGGAGAAAAGGCCTCTCGACTCTCGCAGCGGGTTGGACACAATCCACCGGTCGGATGGGTGATGATCGACTATGAAGCTGATCTTCGAGGGCCACGCCATAATCGAGCGCGGCTTTGATGGCGTCAAATTTGTGGGCTGCTCTCGAGATGCGCAAAATCGAGATCGCTATGTCCCTTGCCGGGTGGCGCGGGACGCTCTCGAACTGCTTCTCCACAAGCTCGACGGTTCTCCGCAGTCCTTGTTGGACGCGTATCAGTCCAAGTGCGAAGTCATCAATCGGATTGCGTCAGCCCAGTTTTCCGGGGGCGTCGATCGGCCGGTCGTTACCGCCGAGGATGTTGCGCAATTCGGGCGGAGCGCCGCTTAAGCACACGATCCGGCACCGGCGAGCTTGTCGATCCGCAAACCGGATTGCGAACAGCTCGGTTCCGTACCGAGCTAGCTTCCTGCCGCAGTCCCTTCCAGCAGAACGACAAAGAGTCCGACAAAGAACAGGACCAGGCCGATGATCAATACCGCCTGTCGTATCCGGGTAAGCTTGGCATTCTTTTCCGCAATCCAGGCGAGCATCGGCCGGCGCATCTCTGCATCATAATGGCCGGATTGCACCATTCTCCGAACTTTTGCGGCGCCCCACTTTTCGAAAAGCCGGCGATACTCCTCATCGATCGGATCGGAATGGGACATTGCCGCTTGAACCTGAAATTCCTGGTGTCGCCGCACTTTCCAAAAAATTAATCAACCGGACGTTAACGCGCCTCGGATCCAGCGCCGCGATGCTGCTGCACGCATGATAACATGGTTAACGGCGATGCGCGACGCGCTGCGCGAATCGCACGCCACCACTTTCCAAATTATTGGTTAATAGCTAACGTGATCAGCCATTGGGGATCGGGGCCATGAAAATAATCCCAATCGGACTTGCCGGCTTTTTTCTGCTGTTTTCCGCCGCCGCCGCATCCGCCGCACAGGCGAGCTACAATCTGAAGTGCACGGGAAGCAGCTTTCCACTGGATAGCGGCAATGCGGAACCAATGGCATCGCCCTTTGCGATGACATTGCATGTTGATCCGGATCGCAACTCCTTCTGCCAGAATAGCTGTGAAACCCAGGAAAAAATATCAAAGGTCCTTCCCAGCAATATCATCTTCCGCGCGGTCAATGCCCCTTTGCCGAACCGCCTTTGGGTCGCCGATACCGGACAATTCTCCTACACATGGGCGGAGGTAAGTACGCACGATGAAAAGCCGTCCGTGCATTCCGCCCAGGGTTATTGCACAAAGGTCGTGGAAGATTCCGGCGTCACGGTGGAAGCGGCGGCCAAACAGAAGACTCCCATCGTCGCAGTACAGAAGCCTGCGGTCGTTCCACCGAAGGCGCCCACACAGGCGAGGGCGGACGAACTCAGCGCAACCGAAATCACCGCCTTGCTCGACATCCAGAATCATCGGCCGGTTCCAGCCTCGATGCACACCCGACTCTATGCGAGGGGACTGGTGCACCTGGACAATGACCTTTGGGTCCTGACGGACCGCGGCGAGGCGCTGATAATGGGCGATAGGCGGTAAACGGGCGCGGCGGCCTGGTCAGGAGTTTCTTTCGGGGCATGCCGGGCAAGCGGAAATGACGTAAGGGGCTGTTATTGCGCGCCTTTCTTGCTGCCCGCGCGAAGCTGCCCCATCGCGCTACTTCCCTGAGCTATTCCGCCGCATGTTATCCTTGCAAACTTTAATCCTTAGGGACTTTTAGGAGAAATCCTCCACTGTTGGAGGAAGCTGGAGCATCTTCCCGCCGCCGGTGGGGAAGAGCCTTCATTTGTTATTGATGCGGCAACTCCTACCAGCTTTCTGAGGAAGGCTTTTCGTCCGCCTAGCCGAGTGGTTCATGCTGAAGCGCCTGTTTTCATCGCAGAAATCCAAAAGACGGTCGGCGCCACCGCAGTGCCATCGGCCGACCTATGCGATCGGCGACATCCACGGGCGGCTGGATCTGCTGGAGCCGCTGATGGATCTGATCCGAAAGGACATCACCGAGGATCTTCTGGGACGCGAGCGGCCGCTCCTGGTCTTCCTCGGCGATTATATCGACCGCGGCCCGGCCTCACGCGCGGTCGTCGATCATATCATCCGGCTGCGCGCCGATCCGGGCCTGGAGGTCAAGGCTCTAAAGGGCAACCACGAAGAGGCGTTGCTGCTGTTCCTTCAGGACGCCGAGTTCGGGCGCACATGGATAAATCATGGAGGCGCCAATACGCTGTCCTCCTATCAAATCCAGCCTCCCAATGCCCGAAGCCCGGCAGAAGATTTTGAAAAAGCGCGCACCGCTCTGCATGAGGCGATGGGACCACATCATTTGAGGTTCTTTCGCGAGCTTGAGCTCTATCTGCGGCAGGACGATTACCTGTTCGTTCATGCGGGCCTGCGCTGGGGCGTGCCCATCGAAAAACAGGTCGAACAGGACTTGCTGTGGATCCGGAAGGACTTCCTGGAGGTCGACGAGGCGATGGACTACGTCATCGTTCATGGCCACACGCCGGCCGAGCGGCCGTTCCTGGGGGAGGGCCGGATAGGAATTGATACCGGCGCCTATGCGACCGGCGTCCTGACGGCGGTGCGCCTTTGGAAAGGCTCCCAGAAGGTCATTCAGTCGAGTTAAGGTAAATACGATCAGGGGCATTTTACCCCTGTGGCTTCCGTGCTTTAATTGAAGCCTTGCTGTAGGAGGAGAAATGAGATCGCGTTTTCCCAAGGGATTGGCGCTGGCAATCTGCTCGCTCCTTTTGATGGGGCGCGCAGCCGAAACGCAAGCAGCTCAAACGCAGAATGCATCCGTGTCCACTGCGCCGACCATGAATACATCGGCGCCTTCCTTCTCGATGGACAATTACATTCTGGGTCCGAACGACAAGGTGAAGATCAGCGTCTATGGCGAAGCCGGCTTGACCGGCGAATATGTCATATCGTCGGACGGCAAGATTTCGTTGCCGCTGGTTGGCAATGTGAGCGCCGCGGGCAAGAGCGTGAAGCAATTTCAGGACGAGATCGTCGTTGCCTACCGCGATGGCGGTTATCTGAAGGATCCAAAAATCACCGCGGAAGTTGTCTCGGCGCGGCCCTTCTTCATCCTGGGCGAGGTCAAGATTCCCGGTCAGTATCCCTGCCTGAACGGCATGACGGTGATGAACGCGGTCGCGACGGCCGGCGGCTTCACCTATCGCGCCGAGAATGACACGGTCTATATCCGCCACCCGGGCGAGTCCCAGGAGCACAAAGAGAAGTTAACCGACACCACTCCGGTTTTTCCCGGCGATACCATCCGGATCGACGAGAGGTGGTTTTAGGTTGCATGGCAACATACTTGGGTGTAACGTTCAGAAATCCGCGTAAAGCGGGGGGGTAATCGTGAAGACACGCACTATTGTTGCCGCTTCGATTTCGATGCTGGTCGCCGGCGCCTCGCTCGCACAGGCGGCTCCGCAGGAAAATATTCCTGGAAATCAACTGATCAGCTTCCAGCCCCAGGCGGACAGGTTGGCCATGCGTTTGGCCGCCGTGATCCAGAGCGCGGAGCTCTCTTCATCCAAGATGTCATCGGCGGCCCGGGAAGCGGCTATCCAGTCGGCCCTGCAGGACGCCATCATGGCCTCGGGCGACTATCCACGGATCGTCCTGTCGGCGCTCCAGGCCTTTGCGCTTTGCCCGACAACGCCGGGCCGCTTCGCCACCACCCAGGTCCCGGTATCCTGCGAGAATCTGCGCCAGCCGCTTTCTGCGGAGGCGAGGGAGGCGTTGGCGTCCCTGCAGAAGGTTATCCTGGCTCTGATCGACCAGAATGACAGCCCGGCCGCTCTTGGGATTTCGGGCACCCCGCCCTTCCAGGATAGCAATGGCGGCTCTGGGCACCGCGGCAGCGGTCGTACGATCGGGCAGAACGGAAGCGATTCCGATAATGACCCGGGTCCGACGACCATCTCTTCCATAGTGACCGACACGGGTCCTGGCGGCGGCGGAAGTTCCGGCTATAACAGCAACTAAGCAAGCCAAGCCGCGAGGCGTTGGGCGCGGGGGCACTACGCCTATGAGACGAGCTACTAAAGCAGCACTTCTGTGTTCACTATGTTTAGGGGCCGGCGCGCCGGCTTTTGGGCAAGCTCAGAACGATTTCGCGCGCGATCGCGACCTGGGCGTGTTGGACCGCCCGCGGCCGGAATATGACGCGCTGGGCATACCGGTCAGCGCCTTCCTCCTGTATCCGCGGCTGAATGTCGTGACCGGCTATAACGACAATATTTTCGCCGGCGACACGAACATCAAGGGCGCCGGTTTTGTGCAGCTGCAGCCGTCCGCCTCGCTCAGATCCCAATGGTCGCAGCATGAGCTCGATCTTACCACCCATGCCAGCATCAATCGCTATTTCAACCAGGGCTCGGAAGATACCGACGATTACGGCGCGGCCCTGAACGGCAGGCTCGACGTTCTGGCCTCCACCAAGATCACGGGTGGCGGCTCCTATGACCTGGAGACCGAGCCGCGCGAAGCCGAGACCTCGGCCCGCAATACGCTCAATCCCGTCCAATTCGGGTTATGGACGGCGCAACTGTCCGCGTCGCGCCAGTTCAACCGGCTGCAGGTTTCTCTGAGCGGAACCTTTGACAGCTACAATTACATCAATGGGCGCGCTCCCAATAACACGGCGATCATCATCGACGAGCATTATCGCAATGTGCAGGATTTCGGCGAAACGCTTCGGGCCGACTATGCGTTAAGTCCCGACACCGCCATATTCGTGTCGGGCAATATCAATCAGCACAACTATTCGGTGCAGCCACCTCTCGTGCCCTTCAACTTCAACTCCCATGGCTCCGAGATTCTGGGGGGCGTCAATTTCCAGATCACCAGCCTGGTGACGGGGGAAGTGGGCATCGGCTATTATCAGCAGGAATTCCCCCACATTGTGAACCAGGATCTGGCCGGCTTCGCCATCCACGGGACTGTGCAGTGGTTCCCCACCGAATTGACCACGGTGACGGTGAAGGTCAACCGGCTGGTGCAGGATTCGGCCATCCAGACTTCCGCGGGCTATGTGGATACCGGCGGGCAGGTCGAGGTAGACCACGAGCTTCGGTACAATGTCATCTTGAGCGGATTATTTTCCTACAATCACGATTCCTATCAGGGGCTGGACCGGCAGGACGATCGATGGACCGCCGGCATCGGGGCAAAGTATCTCTTCACCCGTGAAGTCGGCCTGGGGCTGAATTTTAACCACGATAGTCAAGTTTCGGGCGGCGCGAACCGCTTCATTAACTTCGACATAAACAGGGTGATGCTAAATCTCGTGCTGCAAAAGTAGTTGTACGAAGGATAAGCATTGAAAGTCCCGGTACAGCCCATTTCTGAAGTTGCGGCATATACCGAGAATGTAGGCACGGCGGTTGATGTTCATCGCCTCGTTTCCATTTTCCGGCGCCGCCTGAAGCTGTTTGTTGCGGTCGCTGCGCTGATCTTCGCGGCGGCTGCCCTCATCACCTTTCAGCAGGTGCCGAAATACACGGCGATGGCGCGGGTCCTGATCGATCAGCGCAAGCAGCAGATCGTCGCCGCCGACCAGTCGGTCACCTCCGCCCTTCCCGACGAATCCAGCGCGGTCGACACCGAAACCGAAGTCCTGCGCTCGCGATCGATCGCTGAAAATGTCGCCTCCGAAGCCAATCTCTTCAACGATCCCAATTGGAACGGCACGAAAGGCCGTCAAGGCCTTCTGAAGACGCTGTTCGGCTGGATGTCGCCCCAAGCCAAGAATCCATCCGTCAACGATCAGCTTCAGCGCCAGAAGGTGGTGGACAAGCTTCTCGCCGGCCTGAATGTCGCGCGGGCCAACGACACCTTCTTGATCGACGTTTCCTATACCTATCCCAATCCCGAAGAGGCCGCGAAATTCGCCAACCTTTTCGCGAACGCCTACATCACCGACCAGATTGCCGCCAAATATCAAGCCACCCAGCGCGCAACGGAGTGGCTCAACGCGCGGCTGGGCTCGATCCGCAAGCAGGTCAACGACGCCGAAGCCGCGGTTCAGGCCTACAAGGCCACGCACAATTTGCTCAGCTCCCAGGGCGCCACGCTTACCGAGCAGGAAATCTCGACACTCGACCAGCAACTGGCCCTGGCCCGGGCGCAGCAAGCTGAGGCGGAAGCGCGTCTGGCGACCGCAAAATCGCAACTGGCGCGCGGCAGCACCGGCGAAGATGTTGGCGAGGCCCTGAATTCTCCCGTCGTGCAATCGCTGAGAGCGCAGCGCGCCATCGCCAGCCAGAAGGTGGCCGACATGTCCGGCCGTTATGGCGACCGGCACCCGGACCTGTTGAAGGCCAAGCGGGAACTGGCGGATATCGACACCCAGATCCATGCCGAGGTCACGCGAATCATCTCGAATCTGGAAGCCCAGGCCCAGGTCGCGCGTCAGCATACAGGTTCGGTAGCGGGCAGCGTGGCCCAGACACGCACCACGCTGGCCGGCAACAACCAGGCGGGGGTCAAGCTCAACGAGCTTCAGCGCAATGCCGACGCGGCCAATGCGCTCTACACCTCGTTTCTTGACCGGTTCAAGCAGACGACGGCGCAACAGGGCATGGAACAGTCGGACGCTCGCGTCATCTCGCCGGCATCGATCCCGACATCTCCCAGCGAGCCCAAGATCGTTCTCGATCTCTCCTTCGGGCTGATCCTGGCACTGGCCGGTGCGCTGGTCGCCATCATTCTCGCGGAAATCTTCGATAGCGGGCTGACCACGGCGGACGATATCGAGCATGATTTCGGCCTGCCGGCGCTGGGCAGCATTCCGGCCTTGGACTCCGTCGTGGACGAGGAGCAGGGGGCGGACCTTCCCGAGCCCTATGACTATATCGTGCAGAAGCCGTTATCCGGCTTTGCCGAGACCTTTCGCACCTTGCGCTCCTCGCTCCTTCTGTGCCGTACCGGGAGGGCCGTCAAACTGGTGGCGATCACTTCCTCGCTGTCGGATGAAGGCAAAACCACCAGCTCTTTTTGCCTGGCGCGGATTTCCGCCTTGTCGGGCGACAAGGTCATTGTGATCGACTGCGACCTGCGCCGCCGCGGCTTCAATTCCTTCATCCCGGAAGACCATGAAGAGGGCCTGATTGAGGTCCTTTCCGGCAAGCGCAAGGTCGAAGACGTGGTACTGCCCGATGCCGAGACCGGCGCGACGATCCTGCCGCTGGGACGCTCGCCTTATACGCCGCGCGATCTGTTCAGCTCTCCGGCCATGGAGCAGCTTCTCACCGAACTCAGCAAGAGTTACGACCTGATCATTCTGGATGCGCCGCCCGTCTTGGCGGTGGCCGATGCCAGGGCCATTGTGCACCGGGCCGATGCGGTGGTGATGCTGGTCAAATGGCGTTCCACACCGCGCAAGGCGGTCGAATCCTCGTTGAAAATCCTGCAAGCCGCCGATGCCTATATTGCGGGCATAACCCTTACACGGGTCAACCAGAAGCAGCAGTCGAAGTTCGGATACGGTGATCCGGCCTATTATTACGGATCGTACGAGAAATATTACACGTCATGATTGGCCAGCTTTGGCCGGCAGCGCCCGCAAACGCTGACCGCTGGAGGCCGCAGCTTCCTCTGCACGAGCAGGTTGCGGTTATCGCGACCACCGTACTCGTTCTTGGGGCAATCCTGACGTTCGGGGCGGACCGAAACGACTTCGCCTTGCTCTTTTCCGGCCTGCTCGCGCTCGAGCTGGGTGTCGTCCTGTTGACGCAAGAATGGGCGCGATCGGTGCTCATCAAACGGCTCGACGTCCTGGCGATACCCGGCGGCCTGTTGTTGCTGACATGCCTGGCGATTGCCTGGGCAGCCACGCCGTTCGGCCCCAATGGCTCCCACCCGATATGGAGCTATGTCGATGCCGTTCCGGCCATCGCCATCGACAGATCGACGCTGTTCGTGGCGCTGATAAAGCTTTCCGGCCTGGCTTGCACCTTTGTCCTGGGTTGGCTGATTGCCGGTTCAGACAGCCGGGCCCGCTATTTTTTCAAAGTGGTTGTCGTCGCCATGACGATCTACGGGCTCTGGGCATTGCTCGCCCATGCGAGCCCCGCCCTGAAATTCGGCGTCTATAGTACGTTCCAGGCCGACCGCCTTTCCGCCTCGCTGCAAAGCGCCAACACCGCAGGAACGCTCTTCGCAGCCAGTTTTGTCCTGGCCCTCTGCCTGGTCTTCGAAGCCAGCCGGCACGCCTCGCCGGGCCGGAGCTCCTGGCTGGCGGAGGTGACCTTTCCCATCATCACGACCGCTCTTCTCGGCACCTGTCTCATTCTTACCATCTCCAGGGGCGCCAGCGCGGCAGCGTTCGTCAGCTGCGTGATATTGCTCATCTGGGAAATGTTCTCGCGAGACTGGCACGGCATCCAGAAACGCAATCTCTATTACGGTCTGGGAATTGCTTGTGGCGTGGTGGTCCTGGCCTGGAGCGGAGATCTGCTGCTCGATCGTTATGCGGCATCGTTCAAGGATTGGACGGACCAGCGGCAATCGATCTACGGCGTGCATTGGGATGCCTTCCTGGCTTCTCCCTGGTTCGGCTACGGCATGGGCTCCTTTGACGAGGTCAACAAGCTCCTGCAGAACGCGCTGAATTTTTCCGCCCTTTGGAATGTCCGCGCCGCGCACAATGTGTATCTGCAATGGCTGGAGCAAGCCGGCATTGCCGGCACGATCCCGATGTTCCTGTGTATCGGATACATCGTCTGCCGCACCGCTTGGGGCGTGCGTGCACGCCGGCGGATGACAACCTGGATCCGCGGCTGTGTCGCGGTGGCCTTGGTATTCCTGATTCACGGATGGAGCGATTTCTCGCTGGAGGTGCCCGCCATCGCGATATTCTGGTCCTTGATCCTGGGAGCCGGTTATGCCGTTTCCATCCCGCAAGGACATGGCCCGAACCCGACGGTCGCGACCGACGGCGAGCTGATCCCATGGCATCAGCAAAAGACCACGAAATGGATCGCAGCCTGCAGCTTCGGGTTTCTGGTGTCCGGGATCTGCCTGTTTTCCTGGTGGGAAATCGTCAGTCCGTTTGGGCTCACGCCGCGCTTGCTGCCGCTGTCGGCGGTGTATGCCTATCAGGCGCAGGGAATTCTCAACGACACCGATGGCCGGGGCGTCGACGTCGGCAGGGCTAAGGCTTTGACCGAGCGCGAGCTGGAATTGTCGCCGGCCCGTGCAGATGGCTGGCTGCGCCTTGCTGTGATTGCCAGCATGGAAAAGCAGCCCAAGGCCGCGCTTTCCGGGTTGCTGGAAAAGTCATTTCTGGTCGCGCCGCTGGACCCGCAGATATTTGCCGCCCGCACGCGGTTCGTGCTCGAACACTGGAACGAGGTCAGCACCGGTGTCCGCGAAGAGGCTCTCGAAGCCGTGCGCGCCGGATGGCTCAATTGGATCGAGCAGCATGAGATTCAAGTGCTGGCCAAGCGGATCTCAAATCCCGCCGGCCGGCTTGCCATTTCGCTGGAGACCGCCAAACTGTCTTCCCTCACGGGTCTCGCGGGCAAATAATGTTCGGCGCCTGTTTACCGGTCAGGGGCGTTCGAGGAAAATGTCGGCACGGAAAACCGCTATAATTCCAGCCGGTTACCGGAAAGCCGAAAATTAACCAAATAGAAACGCGAACAGTTTTTAACTAACCGGGCTTTCGAGGAGGCAGCTTTCATGCGGTATCCCAAACCGGTTGTCCCCGTCCTGATCACCTTTGCGCTGGGGCTGGCGCCGATATCGGCGGGCTACGCTGAGACCTCCGACCAGATCTTCACGGCCAAGGATTTGAAAGCGGCGTGCCAGGACGCCACCTCGAAAATATGTTCCGCTTATATCATCGGCTACGAGCAGGGATTCTACTACTCGTCCGTTAGTTCGCAGGCCGGGTATACGCCCTGTGTGAAATCGGGCGTAACCGAACCCGTGGCCCGCCTGATCACGACCAAGTTCATGGATGAACATCCAGAGACCATGGGCCAGGGCGCCGCGTCCGTTGTTGCGGAAGCCCTCGTGTCCGCCTTCCCCTGCTCGGGGGCGCATTAGCCGATCTAAGGCCCGGCCGATCGGTTGGTCAGCAGACTGCTCGCATGCATCCGGATAAGCCGCTCGCGGGCTTCGTCGGCGATATCGCTCGCAGGCGCCTTTTGGTCAAATGAGCCGTTGGTATTTTCGATCGGTGTCACTTCCGTCTGTTGGCCGCGGTCGACCAGGTCAAGATAGAGGGGCACAGCCAGATCACCGCGGCCGGTCCGCTGATAGGCGGTGGCCAGGTTGAATTCATTCAGGAGGCTGGGCTTTTCTCTATAAGAGCGCTGGAAAAAGGCCAGAGCGGCATTCCAGTCGCCTCTGGCGGCAGCGCTTTGCCCATAGATCAAGTCGGCCGGCGCCTGAGAAGCACTCTCGCTGCGGGCGAGAGCATCTGCCTCGCTGTCGGAAAGACGGGGAAGTGCCGCACATCCCGAGCAGCAGATAAGCCAAGTAAATACGAGTGTTAGTATCGGCCGCATACACTCCTCGAACTGTCCAAGCCGGTCTGGCCGTACTAAAGCAGCCTCGACCTCGCCATGCTCAGCTATTTGGGCCTGGTGGTTAATCCGCTGACCGGCTCTTTGAATTCTCCATTTGTTCTCGGTGCTTCGGAGCCGAAAAACTCTGCCGGACAACGCCTATCCGCGCCGGTGTCCATCTGTCGGTGTGTCCTGGAGCGTCTCGTCCCTCGGCGCTTCAAACGAGCCGGGAAGGTGAAAGTTGCAAGGAGGTCGCGCGATGCGGCGAGCGGGACGGCCGCCGGCAAACAGCTCGCCACTATCCAAGCTTTTCTGCTGGGCCGCCAGCCATCGGTTCTGAAAAGTTAGAACCGATGTGCCGCCAGGCGGATGATCTCGATCCAGAAGGCCGCGCACGCCGCCAAAGCGACCCAGCGGATCAACGGACCTATCCAGTGGCGCTCATCCGCGACGCCGTCGCGGGACTGCGCATCCGCGTCGCCATACTCCACCGCTAACATGGTACCTCTCGACGTCGCCCCCGAGGCCGATCTCTTACATAACAATAGTTAACGCGGGAGCGCAAATGAAGTTGTCATTGCGGCGCAACATACTCCGCGCGCTTCCGCACCAAGGAAGAACGGCGGTGACCACTGCCTGCTGTTGACGAAGCGCAATAGAACTTGCGACCGATCGTGGCCTTCCTGCTCAAGCGTCGCCATGGAGAAGCCGGTGAGCAAACGCGCCTGCCTTTGGCGAGGCTCGGATTAAGGTTATTTCGGCCTTCTGCCCGAGCGGCAGCGAACAGGCTCTAAAATCACGGCATGGCCATCGGCGATTACGGCAACCGCGCCATCACATTGCGTATCCAAGCCCGGGCGGATGGCCGCTTCCAGGTCCGCAACGGCGATCTTGTTTTGGGAACATCGCACAACGAAATGCTGGCAGTCTGGACCGCCGTCATCGCGGCCGATCAGCTCGCGAAGTTGGGGAATACGGTGCGTGTGGTGCGGAGTACTGCGGGCAGAGATATCGAAGAGTACACGGCCTGGGGGCGAAAGCGGCTGTAACGTCTGTACGAAAGGTCTCGCCATGCGGGTGGCTAGTTGACCACCTCGACGATCATCGCATGATCGCTGACCACGAGCGGCACGGACTTGACGTCGTGATAGGTTTGGATCGGATCGACCGCTACCGTGACGTCATACACTTTGATGGTCTTGTGAGGCTCGGCGAAGTGAACGACAAGATTTGCAGATTGCTTCACTTGTTCACCCCAGACGACGAGTTCAAAACTTCCATTGCCCTTTTGAAGCAGCAGATCGTGCACGGCCATCGGGGCGCCCGGAATGGAATAATCCAGATGGCCCATCGGTGCGGCAACGTCGTTGTCGGCGAGGATCGAGGTCAGATTGTGGATATAGCTTGCGGCCAGCTTGGGGGCGTAACTGGTGGTGTAAATACCCTGTTCCCCCGGGCTTCCTTCGCCGTCAACAAGCTCGTAGATAAAGGTGTAGCGCCAGCCGCGTTTGAATTGCGCAAGGTAGGTATTCACCAGGACTTTTCCTTGCACCGGCTGGCCGCCGGGATTGCCCGCGGTATCCCAGCCCGTCTCTGTCGTGACGCGAGGCAAGGCTTTGAGTTGCTCTTCCGAATAGCCGGGAAATTTGCCGCGCCAGGTCTGTCCATATTCCCCGTATAACCCATCCCAATCGCCATCCAGGACAGGATTGGCAGCCTGCCAGGCCTGGTTATCGTCGTAGAGCACCTTCTTGCTGCTGACATAATTGTGGACATTCGCATAATCGGCATACTGCGTGCCGTCGGGCATATCGGTGTGGGCGCCCGCCGGGATTGTAAGATATTGCAGCCCCACATTCGTCGGCTCTGCGCCCCCTTCCGACATGTTGAAAACCGGGTAGCCGCCGAGCAGCTTGTCGGCCTTTACGGTCTTGAAAAGATCCCGCTGGCACTGCGCCACCGGCAACCAGTTTCCTTTCTGGCCTCCTTTTTCGCCCTTATAGGTGATGAGGAAATTGTTCGGTTCATTGGGACCTTCTATCGCCAGCAGCGCGCCGGCAGAGGCGAGCTGTTGCGCCGAGGCGATCTCTTCATCCAGCTTGCACCAGGACAGGAAGTCGACCTTGACGCCGGTTGCCTTGTGCAGCTTGAGCAAGCCTCCCAGGCGCTCTCCGCTGTCGCGGATATTGCGTATGCCGGTATATTTCAATGGTTCGACATACTTGTCGGCATCGTATCCCTGGGCAACATGGACATTGATGCCCATGGAATTCAAAAAACGGGCAGCGCTGACCGCCTCCACGGCCCCTCCGGCCGAGGTCTGCGCGATTGCGGTATCCGATGGCGGTTGCCACACCACCGCCGACAGGCAGATTGTCGAAAGCAGACCGAACGCAATGCGACCCATCGACAACGGGATAACCCTCCTGTTTCCCAAACTGGGACCGTACCATCTTCCCGGGCGTTTAAGGCTATTTCGCGGACGCGCGTGTCAAGATGAGACAGATCCGCACGGCCTTTCGGCGAGGGCAGGCGCATTATACATTTCTCTTCCAGCGATCGCGCGTGACCGTAACATCCGATGGTGGGCAATTAACCAGTTTGCGCCGCCCTGCCTGGCACATTTCCTGCGTAAGTTCCCGCTATGGAAGAACTTACGCCCGAATTGGAACGCCGCATCCAGGTGGAAGAGCTCTGGGGACGGCGCATCGTCCTTGAAGAAACAAGGAATGATTGGCGATTCCGCGAGTATCAATCTCGCCGCCTCTTATCCCTGCTTCACAACGAGGTCGGCAGCCCCCCGAAGAAACCTCTGATGGCAAAGCCGCTCAAAGCGGCAAAGCCGGTTCGAGCTTCATATATCTTCAGCGGCCGCCGCACCGCCATCATCGCCGGCTTGGCTGTGTTCATCTCATTGGCCATGCAGCAGTCTTATGCCAAATTTTTCATGGGCGGCTCGGCTGTTCGCAAAATTGACATCTCCGCCGACGGAATCAAGCCGCGGTCAGAAGCGCGAACGCTGAAATCCGAAACGGAGATCTGGAATCGTCCGGGCCAGGCGCACGCCGCCAAATTTCGGCCGCTCGACGCCGATTTGAAGAAGGTTTTCGGTTTTTCGCCGTGAGCGATCACGGGAAGGCGGCGCGTGGATCGCTTCCGCGGGCGGCGCGCAGTCGACGCGGCGCACGACCAAATCTCCCGTCTGTCACGTACTTCTGTCTTGACGCATGCGGCGATCGGAATGGAAACGCCATGATCGGCGGCCGGCTCGGTTCGGCTATGGCGCTGTCGGACACCATTCTGTGCCCAAGTTGGTCTTTGATCCCAAACTATGTCGTGTTTATACTGACAGAATCGAAGTTTCGTCGCATGGATGGCTGCCTTGGCGGCCCGCTTCTGCCGCCCCCATGCGGCGTCTGCAACCCCTCGGACCATAGTGACCCGTAAGTTTGCCGTCTCCCAGCGCACCGCGACCGCCAGCGGTGCCTTCGTCGTTGCGCGGATCGGAGCGAAGGCGCTGGACTTCGTTTCGCTGACGGTTCTTGCACGCCTTCTCGCGCCGGACGACTTTGGCCTGATCGCTATCGCAATGGTCTTCATTCAGATCGTCGAGGCCATATTCGAAGTCCCGGTCTCGGCACTTCTCATGCGGGCCCGCCCGCTCACGCGCGGACTGCTCGATACCGGCTTCACCCTGTCCCTGATTCGAGGATTGACCGTGTTTGGCGTCCTCGCGGTCACGGCGTTCGCGGTCGCGAGGTTCTATTCCGATCCGCGCTTGATCTGGCTAGTGGTTGCCCTGGCCTGCGCGCCGCTGGCCCGCTCGCTTGTGAGCATTCGCATGGTTCTGTATGGGCGCCGGCTGAACGCGATGCCGGAATTCTGGCTGGAGGTCGGCGGCAAAGCTGCATCGCTGGTGGCCGCGATCACGGTCGCAGCGACCACGAGAAGCTATTGGGCAATTGCCGTCGCCACGCTGACCGCGCCGATCGTCAGCACGGCGGGCTCTTATCTCTGGGCGCCTTATCTGCCGCGCTTTCGGCTGAAGGAGTGGCGGTTCTTCTCCGGTTTCGTTGGCTGGATAACCTTGAATCAGTTCTTCTCAGCCCTCCTATGGCAGTTCGACAAGCTGTTCCTCGGCCGTTTCGTCTCGGACGAGACACTCGGGCGCTTCTACATGGCCGGCAACGTTTCGACCTTGCCTTTCCAGGTGATTGGGGCCCCGATCCTCAGACCCTTCGCCGCGGCATTGTCGCTCAGCCATGCGCGGAACACGCTTGCCGGGGCGTTCCTCAAGGCGACGCGCGCGATCTGCCTGGTCATGGCGCCCATCATCGTCACACTGGCGCTTCTGGCGCATCCGATCATCATCCTTCTTTTGGGAGCAAAGTGGGAGAGCGCCAGCCAATGGCTTGCCTTTCTTGCCCTCGCCAGTCTGCCGGCACTGCCGATGCAGACACTTCCGTCTTTGTGCATTGCGCTGGACAAGGCGGGGACTCTGGCGTTGCGCGGCGGCATCGAGTTCGCGCTTTACCTGCCGATGGTCGCGCTGGGCTATTTCTCGGTCGGCATTGCCGGCGTCATCGGGGCCAAGTTTCTGTCTCTCTTCGTCTCGGCGACGATCTCGGTGTTTTTGGTGCGGTCATTGCTCAACCTCAGCATCCGGGAGCAATTGACGGACCTCATCGAGCCGGTCGTCGCAACCGTTGTTCTCGGCCTAGTGCTGGTGCTTCTCACGACCGCCATTCGCGAGCCGACCGGCCGCATCGGGCTGATTGCTTACATTTGCGGGATCGGCGGCGCCGGAATAACGATCTATGCCTTGGCGGCAATAGCGCTATGGAATAGGACAGGCCGGCGCGACGGTGTTGAGCGCATAGCGGCCAATATTCTCCTTGGTCTCGGCCGGCGCGCCAAGTCTATAGGGGCGTCCCGGGCCTGAATGGCTGTGCAGGATGCAAGGCGGTCGGCGCTTCCCGCGCAACGACCGCAACTACGTTCTATGGACCAATATCGGGCGCAGCTGGCTTGGCCGACGGGCGCAGGGCGCCCATGAGCTTCAGCGCGGCGGCACGCACTTGGGTGGGCCCGCCGGGCGCGACCAGGCCAAGGAGCTCCATGGCATAGCGCCCCATCTGGGCCGGCTGGGCTGCATAGCGCAGCAGATGCAGGCGTAAGGCAAGCGGGGCGGCGACATCCCTGTGGCGTCCGGAAATGGCAAACAGGTGCATCAACAGCTGGCAATGCTCCATCGCCCTGGTCTTTGTGGCAGCGGCGCCCTGCCAGCGCGCGCGCGTCAATTTATCGTTGATATTGATCGAGCGCGCGCGATGCTCGCGATTGAAGAAAGTCGCCTCAGGAACACGAATGAACTCGCCGAGCAGCGCCACCTCGGCGAGCAGCGCGCGGTCTGACCCGTAATAGGGCAGGTGCAACATGGTCTTGTGCAGCACCTCTCTGCGGAACAATCCGAAGATCTCGAACATCGTGCCGCCTTCGCGTACGCCCCGCATAAAGCGCCGAGCCGGCGTGAGGCCTCTATTGTCCGGAAGCTGCCTGCCGACCAACGGTATCACCGTGCCGGTCTCGTCGATGCACTCCGTCTTGGGAAATGCCCCGATGGCCTCGGGGTCTTGTTCCAACGCCCTGACCAGCGCGCCAATGCAATTGCGGCTGATCAGGTCGTCGTGGGCGCACCATTTGAAAAATTCGCCGGTCGCCAGCGAGAGCCCCAGATTGTAATTCGCCGAGGCGCCCAGGTTGCGCGCGTTGCGTATATAACGGATGCGCGGATCGCGGGCCGCGAACCCGCGGCAGATCTCCTCGGTGCGATCGGTGGAACCATTGTCGGTTATGATCAGCTCGAAATCCGTGAAATCTTGAGCGAGAATCGCGCGGATCGTCTCTTCGACATACCGTTCGCCGTTATAGATCGGCATTGCGAGACTGACACGGGCGGACATGGACGTCTTTCAGTTTTGTGGCGCGATTGCGGAGCTGTTGGCCTCGACGCTCAAAGTGAATAAATCTCGGGTTCAAGCCCCATGGCGGCCAGCGATGCGCGAATCTCGCGCTCATAGATTGCATTCATAATGACCACAATATCGGGCTTGATGGTCTGCAGATCCGTCGGTGCGACAATCGGCTGCGCCGTCACGGGAATGAAGGCGCCCTGACGATAAGGATTGATATCGACCGCATGGCCGATATCGCCATAGGGGCCGAAGGCAGTCAGGAACGAAACCGCTTTCGACCCCGACCCCCAGATTACCACACGCTTGCCCTGTTGCCGCCAGCTTTTAAGCCTGTCGCGCCATATCTGCATTTTCGCGGCCATCCGCGCCGGGAAGCTGCCGACCAGATCGCGCAGTTCATCCATATCGGCGGTGGAGGCCTGCACCGGCGGCGCCCCCGTCAGATTGGGGCGCGCCTCGATCGTCAGATACTGGGAATCATATTCAATCGTCAGGTCGAATTCGCGAAACCCCGTCGCGGCAAACAGCCTTGCCAGCGAGCCCGGGGTAAAATAGGCGCAATGTTCGTAATAAATGTCTTCGAAGGCGCAGTTGCGCAGAATGCGCAAGGTCTCGGGGACCTGGAAGAAGACCACCGATTCCGTCCGGTGCGCGAGGCCTTTGCGCACCTTGGCGACGAAATCGAACGGGTTGATGATATGCTCCAGCGTCATCTTGCAGGCGACGAAATCGACATCGTGATCGGAATATTTTTCCGAATAGAAATCCGGGATCAACGTCACGCGATTGGCCGCCTCTCCCGTCAATCGCTCGGGATGGGCTCCGGGATCGATGCCGATACCGCGATTTCCGCCCAGTTCGGAAAGCAGCATCAGGAACTCCCCTTTGCCGCATCCGATCTCGAGCACTGTCTTGCCGTGCAGGTCATGTTTCTCGATGAGGCGCGCCGCGAGGGCCCGATGAAAGGCGTTGAAGGTGCCGGAGAAGCCCTGTGTCTCTTCATAGCGGGCGGAATATTCGACGATTTCCGGGCGAAAGGCGGTGTTACAGATGAACCCGCAGGCATCGCAAAAGCCGAGCCGCACTTCCCCAGTACGGGCCGCCCTGGCTTCTTCCGGCGTCTCCCACAAAATGCAACTGTTCGTCGGCGCGTGCGCAACGTGAAAAAAGACCGTCATCGCGCCCTGGTGGCAAGCAGGGCAAGTGCGAATGGCGGCGCCGGTTTCGACGGGCGCCTCTAGAATCTGGCTCATGCCGAGGCCATTCCTTCCTGCAGCCGCCCCGCATAGATGCGCGGGTTGGGCACCGGTATGACAAAGCGGCCACCCTGATCGAGATAGGCGCGCTGCTGCGCGGCAATTTCATCGATGAAATTCCACGCCAAAACCAATACGTAATCGGGCTTGCGCTCCAGAAGCGCTTCCGGCGGCAGGATCGGGATTTTCTGGCCGGGCATATAACGGCCCTGCTTGTGCACGTTCCGGTCGACGACGAAATCGATCAGGTCCGCTCCCAACCCGACATAGTTGATCAATGTCGCGCCCTTCGCCGCCGCGCCATAGGCCGCCAGGCTGGCGCCCTGCGATTTCAGTTTATGAAGCAGTTTGAGGAGGTCCGCTCGCACCTCGGCCACGCGCCTCGCAAATGACCGGAAATAATCTATCCGGTCGACGCCCTCGGCACGCTCGATGGCCAACTGGTCGCGGATGCTGGCCTTCGGATGCTCGGTGCGCTCCACGAACAGACGCAAGGATCCGCCATGTATCGAAAGATGCTGGATGTGGTTGAGATAAAGCCCATTGCGCCGGAACAGATTGTCGAGAGCCGACACCGAGAAATAGCACATATGCTCATGATAGATCGTATCGAATTCGAGATGGTCGATCAGGCATTTGAGATAAGGCACTTCGATCACGGCAACGCCGTCATCCTTCAGCGTTTCGCGGAGGCCTTGGACGAAGCCGTTCAGGTCGGGCACATGGGCGAGCACATTGTTGGCGTGTATGACGTCGGCGCGTTTGCCTTCGGCGACAAGCCGGCGCGCCAGCTCGGCCGTAAAGAAGGTCTTCAGGGTCGGCACCCCGATGGCCATAGCCGCCTCCGCGGGACCGGTTGCCGGGTCTATCCCCAGCACCGGAATACCGGCTTCGACATAATTCTTCAAAAGATAGCCGTCATTGCTTGCAAGCTCGATCACCAGCGCGTCCGGACCGAGTGCGCGCTCCTTGATGAGCGCTTCGACATTCGCCTTGGAGTGCGCCAAAAGCGCCGGAGAAAAGGACGAATAATAGGGATATTCCTCATCGAAGAGCATGTGCGCATTGATGGTGTCGATGATTTGAACCAGGGCGCATTCATCGCAAAATGCCACGCGCAGGGGAAAACGCGGCTCCGGTTCGTCCAGATGTTTGGCGCTTATGAGCCGATCCGCTAGCGGGGTTTCGCCGAGATCGAGGACTTCGGTCAGATTTGACCCGCCGCAGGAGCGGCAACGCGTCTCGCTGCGATGGGCGTGCGCAAAACCCGGCGTTTGTTCAAGCACGCGCCGTCTCCACCACCTTCTGCTCTGCCGGCATCCGCCGCAGATCGCCCGCGATTTGACCGCGGGCAATCAGTTCGCGGATATGGTCGATGCGCCGAAATTTCGGACCCTCGAACTCCGTGACGGTGACCCCGACCTCGGTATAGGCATCGAGCAACTGCTCTATGCCGCGTCTTACGGTCCATTGCGGTTTGAAGCCATGGAGGGTGCGGGCGATATAACCACAGTCGACGCGGTAGTTGCGGATATCGGGGGCGGCATCCGGGGCAAAGCCGATACGGCTCTGGGGCAGCAGTTCGTGGACGATCTCGGCGACTTCGCGGATGCGGTAATTCTCGGTGGTCGATCCGACATTGAAAGCCTTGCCGTGCACCAGATCGCGCTCGGCTTCCAGCGCGGCAATATAGGCTGCCGAAATATCCTCGACATGAACAAGCGGGCGCCAGGGCATGCCATCGCTCTTGAGCCGGACCTCGCCGGTCGCAAACGCCCATGCGGCGAGATTGTTGACTACCAGGTCGAAGCGGATGCGCGGGCTCAGACCATAGGCCGTGGAGGCGCGCAGGAAGGTCGGGCTGAAGCTTTCATCCGCAAGCTTGATGACGGCTCTCTCGACATCGACTTTCGATTGACCATAGGGCGTCACCGGATTGAACGCGGCGCTTTCGGTCAGGAAATCATTGCCCGCCGCCCCGTAATTGCTGCACGAGGACGCAAACAGAAAGCGCTTCACGCCGGCGGCCTTGGCAAGCTCGGCCAACTTCACCGAACCGCCGCGATTGATGTCGTCGGTCAGGCCAGGGCGGTAATCGCCGAGGGGATCGTTCGAGAGGCCGGCGAGATGGATGACCGCGTCGAAGCCTTCGACATCCTCGATGGTCGCGTCACGGACATCCTTTTCGATCGTCGGCAGGGCGATCGGCGCGCCGCGGAACGTGCACGCCCGGAACAAATCCGAATCGAGCCCCACCACATCGTGGCCGCGCTCCAGCAGCATCGGCGCCAGCACCGTGCCGATATAGCCGAGATGGCCGGTCAACAAAACCCGCATAGCTCACTCCCAAGTTTTCCAGGGCGCCTGGCCGTCTTCCCACAGGCGTTCCAATATTTTTTTTTCGCGCAAGGTATCCATGCATTGCCAAAAGGATTCGTGCCGATAGGCCATCAACTGCCCCGCATCCGCCAGGCGGTTCATCGCACCATGCTCGAACATCTCTTCGGGGTCGCCGATGAAATCGAACACGCCGGGTTCAAGGACGAAAAAAGCGCCATTGATCCAGCCTTCCCCGGTTTGCGGTTTTTCGGAAAATTCCGCGACCCGGTCGCCGTCGAATTCGATATGACCGTAGCGCGCCGGCGGCCGCACCGCCGTCATGGTCGCAAGTTTTCCGTGGCTGCGATGGAAGTCCAGCAGCTTATCGAGGTTGACGTCAGAGACGCCGTCGCCCCAAGTCAACATGAAGGTGGATTGACCGAGCCAGGGCGCCATCTTCTTGATACGGCCGCCCGTCCCTGTCTTAAGGCCCGTCTCGATCAGATCGACGGTCCAGTTCGCCGGCGACGCATTATGGCGCCTGATCGTGCCCGTGCCGGTATCGACCGTCATATTTCCGCTCAGGACGCAAAAATCGTTGAACCAGCGTTTGATGAATTCGCCTTTATAGCCTAACGCGACGGCAAATTCCGTATGACCGTAGCGAGCATAGTGGCTCATGATATGCCAGAGAATTGGCCATCCCCCGATTTCGACCATCGGTTTTGGCCTGATCTCGGTCTCTTCCGCCAAGCGCGTGCCAAAGCCACCCGCGAGAATGCCGACTTTCATTTTGAGCCGCCCCCATTTCCATTCGCACGGTTAAGCTAAGAAACCTAACTCCGCGATACAATTGCGCAACCAGCGTTAATCCCGGGCTAAATCGCCGGCCGCGTGATTTCGATCTCGGGATTGGATGCGGCGTGACAAGTTACTGCGGTTCGTGGCCGCCGACTGTATCTTCTGCGGTGCATTGCCTTTCGGTAATGTTCGGGGTCTCGCAAGGCCTCCACCCGGCCGGCTGTCAGACGTTCCAACCGAGCTTGGGCCTTACCCTTGGTTGGTCTCATGCCAACCCCGTTTATGCCCAGGGGGTCCCTCCCGGCTGAAATGCCCTGAGCTTGGGAGAGGAATATTAACTTTGTTAAGCAATAGCATCAATCCGCAAGGCGCGAGGTGCTATATAACCTACTGTTCCCAAAAGGATTTCGTCGCCCCGGCGCACTTGCGAGTCACGAGCCGTTAAGGGGCGGCGTGCCAAATTTCACACGAGGTCGAGGAACCCGAAGCGCGATGTTGGCAGAAGCACGGGACGATGCAACATTTCCTTCGCAATTCGTGCGCCGTCGATAACCGCTTCTCAAAAATTGCGTATCAACCGTCATTGATCTCACCCCGCCGCCTCGGAAAACCAACGCCAACTTGTCGTAGAAAGCGCTGCCGATGAAAAATATTCATGTCGATTCAAAGATGGGCGATTGCGAGCGTCTCGAGCGCTTGTATCACGGCGAGTTGTTCGTCTTTTCGCCTCGCCCCAGCATGCTCAAGCTGATCAATCACGCGCGCGAGATGATTGAAAAGGCCTTTGCGCCGCTGGATCCGCAGAAGGCGCAATATTCGATGCCGGTCGAGCGATATGTCGAAATCTGCACGCCCCTCAAGCCGGGCTTCATTCACCATCCCGAGACCAAGAAGCTCATCCAGGATATTCTCCAGGAATTCGGCTGCGACATGCAGAAGACGTATCTGGATGTGCCGCGCCTGCGCATGGTCACCAGCGACGGCTATCTGACTAGCGGGGTTGGTTACGCGCATCACCCGCATCGCGACACCTGGTATTCCGCGCCCATGAGCCAGATAAACTGGTGGGTGCCGATCTACGATATCGAAGAAACCCAGACGATGGCCTTTCATCCGCGCTACTGGGACAAGCCGGTCAAAAACGGCAGCGCTTCCTTCAATTACTATGAGTGGAATGCCACGAGCCGCAAGGATGCGTCGAAGCACATCAAAACCGATACGCGCAAACAGCCCAAGCCGGAAGAGGAATTGGAGCTGCAGCCGGAAGTTCGGCTTGTCTTGCCGGCCGGCGGTGTCGTGCTTTTCTCAGGTGCGCATTTGCACTCGACGGTTCCCAACACATCGGGCAAGGCGCGATACAGCATCGACTTCCGGACCGTTCATCTCGATGCGGTCAAGGCCAAGGGCGGCGCGAAGAATATCGACTCGCATTGCACCGGGACGAGCCTTCGCGACTATATGCGCGGGTCCGATCTGGAGCGCCTCGATGAATCAATCGTCTCGCTTTACGATGACACGCCCACAGCGGAGGGGGTCCGCGTTTTTCAGCCAGAATTGGCATCAGCCGGATAACGCCCGTTCTTGTCCGGGAGCCGCCATCCTGCGGCGCAAATCGTAGGTCAATGTCCCTGGCAATTCACGTCTGCCTGGCATCGGTTTTTGAGTTCGGTTAAGCCGTGCGCCAAAGATGCCCGATCGCAACGCCAACGACCGCTGCACGCCATGACCGACCTGATCAGAATCGCGTCCGGGAGCCTGAGCGCAGAGATTCATCCATTGGGAGCGCAGCTCTTTACCTTGCGCGACAGGGGCGGCCGCGACCTGCAATGGAATGGCGACCCCCAGGTCTGGAAGGGACGTGCACCGATCCTGTTTCCCATCGTGGGAGCGCTCGTCGGCAATCAATACCGGCTTGACGGAAAGCTGTTCACCCTTCCGCGGCATGGCTTTGCCCGAGACAGATTATTTTCCCTGGTTGAATCGACACCCACAAGCGCGGTCTTCCGGCTAAGTGCGGATGAGGAGACCTTGAAGGTCTATCCGTTCCTCTTCGAGCTTGATCTGCGCTTTGCGGTGACGGATGCGACCCTGGATGTTGTCGCCTCTGTGCGGAATGTCGAGGCGGATAAAATCCTGCCGGCCAGCTTTGGCTTTCATCCCGCCCTGTGCTGGCCTTTGCCTTATGGCGAACCCCGCTCTGCCCATGTCGTGAAATTCGAGAGGGATGAGCCTGCGCCAATCCGGCGCCTCAATTCCCAGGGGCTCGTTCTGCCCGACACGTTCGCAACACCCGTGCTTGGGCGCGAATTGCCCTTGCAGGACGATTTATTCCAGGCCGATGCCATTATCTTCGACCACATTGTCAGCCGGCGGCTTCGCTATGGCGCCGATCGCGGCCCACAAGTCGAGCTTGCATTTCCGGGAATGCCGCAACTTGGCCTTTGGACAAAGCCCGGCGCGAACTTCATCTGCATCGAACCGTGGCATGGATTTGCCGATCCGCAGGATTTTTCCGGCGATCTTCTGCTTAAACCAGGCATAGCGCTTCTGCCGCCCGGGGCGGTCCGGGAATTTACCATGTCGATCTCGTTGCTGGCCTAGTAAGCCCGCGTCTTGGCCGTTGACGCCCCGCGTCCTCCGATAAGCGAACTTGCTCCAACAGGCATCCGGCGCCGCGTCCGGCCCGCCATATTCACCAATTGTTGAGCGGTTGCTGCCACCTTTCCCGTCCAAGGCGCAATGAGCTGCGAAAGCGGTTGACGCCGCACGCCGAGCAAATGCTGATCAGGATGGGCGTTTTGGCTTGCACCTGACGAGGATCGAGTGACCGTCTCTGCGCCCGCCCGTGCCGACCGCCATTATCTGGGGCTCGACCTCATGCGGTTTGTCGCGGCCTGGCTGGTGGTGTTCTATCATTTTGGCCAGTTCGGCCGGAACTATTCATCGGTCCGCCCTTCGCCGGACGCGGTCGCATTCCCGTTCCTGCAGCGCATGACCGGCATCGGCTCGGTCGGCGTCGAAATATTTTTCCTGATTTCGGGATTCGTAATCGCCGGCAGCGCGGTCGGCCAGACACCCAGCCATTTTGCCTTTCGGCGGGCGATCCGGATTCTTCCGGCGCTATGGATATGCAGCGCACTGTCCTTCATCGCCCGCGCGAGCACGGGAGAGTCCTTTTCCACTCTGACCGGCGCGCTACTTAACTCGCTCATATTGTCACCGCGCGGGCCATATATAGACGGCGTGGTATGGACGCTGGTCGTAGAGGCGGTGTTTTACGCGCTCATCTTCCTTTGTCTCTTGCGACGCAGGCCGATCGGCTTCGTAAGGCTGGCCCAGTGGATCGGCGGCCTCAGCAGCGTGTTTATAACCGTCATGTTCACGGCCGGCATGCTGGCCCCATCAATGCCGCTTGCAGCGCATGTTCTCGGCATTTGTGACAGATTTCCTTTCAAGGTCGCGCTTCTGCGGCATGGCGTGTTCTTCGCCGCCGGCATCCTCATATGGGCGCAATGGTCCCAGGGAATCGCGCGCAGGCATATGATCTATCTCCTCGCCCTCCTCGTTCCCTGCTCGCTGGAGATTTCAATCCTGCGCGAAGGGCTCTTCAACATAATGTTCAGCCTCGCGCTCTGGTGGGGATCGCTCGCGCTTCTGATCTGCTCGGTCGCATGGCCGCGCGCGCTATCCCGGGCCATGTCGCCATTTGCCACCCTGCTCAAGGGTTGCGGGCGGTTGAGCTATCCGCTCTATCTGAGCCATTTCACGATCGGTATGGTCATCGTCCCCGCCATATTTCGGCTGGGCATGGGTGGACTTCCGGCCCTGGGCATGGCGCTGACCACTGTCATGCTCATCGGCTATCTGGTGATGCAATATCCTGAACGCCTGATCCAAAAGCGCCTCAATTTGCTTCTGTTGGCGCGAGGCCGCACGGTGACAGCGCGTCAGCGCATGGTTCCCGCGGAATAAGCGCGTCGCGTCGCGGCAGCGCACGAGCAGAAGTCGCAGCACGGCTGTTCGTGAACGCCGATGGAAGACGGCTATTGCGAGACCGCACAATCAGCCCCTAAGGTCCTGCTCCGCGCCGATACGGGGGGATATGATGCGCAGATCCGTTCTTGCACTGCTGGCACTTTTTCTGGCGGCGCCGGCGCTGGGACAATCCTCCTTGCCGCCGGTACCGGCGCCGCAAGCGGTCCCCAAGCCCGGGCCGGTGACCAAGGGGCCCTATCAGCCCCAGGCGCTGCTGCCCGGCGGCATCGTCATGCCGCTGTTTCCCCCGGGATCGCCCTATCTCAACGCCAAGCGCGTGAGCGAGGCCGAAGTCTACACCATGGATCCCGCGGTGCCGGGCCGGGTCCAGCGCATCGTCAACATCCACAATCCCTCCATCGAGGTGCATTTCGCCGGCGCGGGCAACAATAGCGGCACGGCGATCATCCTGGCGCCCGGCGGCGGTCACCAGACCCTGGTGGTGGGATTGGAAGGGGCCGATCCGGTACCCTATTTCTTCCAGTACGGCATCAACACCATCATCCTGCGCAACCGGCTGCGTACCGACGGTTACGATCCCAAGACCGACGAGGTCTATGACATCCAGCAGGCGATCCGCATCGTCCGCGCCCATGCCGCCGAATGGCATATCGATCCGCACAAGATCGGCGTCATGGGTTTTTCCGCCGGCGCCGAGCTGACCATGGCGGCGGCCATTCAATATCCGGCGTTCGATGCGAAGAATTCTCTACCCACCGATTCGCTGGCGGGT
>JADMIO011189641.1_pt1 | contig 30346 bp, 50 predicted proteins | sample 8958161 | NCBI WGS metagenome assembly JADMIO01 (sample SAMN16585339, study PRJNA669376) | soil metagenome | isolation source: Crop rotation soil | place: USA: Cullars Rotation, Alabama | collected 2011 | reverse complement strand
GCCGCGACTTCAAGTCACGTGAATTCCAAGCTTCGGATCCCACTGTGCTGGAAAGTCACACCTTCATCCCGCGTAGTTTTGCTGGCGGTGGGCTTATTCAGCCCGGCGAGCTGGTCCTCGAGTTCGCCGCGGTCATGTCGCGCCTGCAGGTACGCCAGATATTCGCGAGGGTCATCTCCAGTGCCGTTCAGATAAGCCGCTTCCTGCGCCTTCGCCCCTGCGATCTGGTCGGCCACATAGGCCTGCTTCTGTTCTGGGCTCATCGCGTTGTAGGCCCGTTTATTTTCATCGGCGATGACCTTCGCCTCCATCCGGGCGGCTTCCTTGGATGCCTTCTCCTTTGCCTTGGCCTCCTCGTCGTAATATTGGTCAAGAGACTCCGCCCATCCCTCATCGAACTGCGAAGCCTCGTTTTCCTTCTCGATCCGGCGGGCATTCATCTCATCCGAGTTTTTTTGCTGCGCTTCTCGGATTAGATTTACCCTCACGGCCTCATCCACCTCGGCCTTGGTGCGTGGGCCCCCAATAATTCCCGAGATCGCGCCCCACATGGTTCTTCCCACCTTCGGAAGATTCTGAAGCTCCTTAACCCCATCAAACACCATCGAAAAGAAATGGCCGGCGTTCTTAGTCATGTCGGCCCAGATGGCATTTGTTTCGGACATGGCCTTTTTATGGGCGTACACTGACTCCAGGTCCTCGTCCGAGATCAGACCTTTCTCCGCCGCATTCGAATCCATCCCCATCTTCGCCGCCGGAATCAGCGCCGGCCCGCTCCGCCCGAAAATCTCTCGTAGTGCAGCGATCTTCTCCCCGGTCACCTCCACCGTTCCCAGGTATTTAAAAACCTGCTGCGTCAGCTCCTGATAGCTCTTGCTTTGAACATCGGCCGCAGAAACACCCAGCTTCGCAAAATTCTCCAGAGCCTTTGCACCGGATTCCCCGCCATCTTTCACGGCCTGCTGCTTTTCAGCCGTGTGAATCAGGGCGTGTTCATACGCGCCCTGGGCATCCGTGGCCGACTCGAGATTTTGGATCTTCTGAACAGTCTGCGCATCCAGGCCAGTCCTCATCGTGTCCAGGCGAATCTCCCTCACACGCTCATTAAACTTGTCCGCCAGTTCCTTCCCAATCTCCGCCACCGCCCCCAGCCCCACCAGCTTCAGCCCCTTGCTGAACATGTTCGTGAGAGCATTTCCTGAAAGCACATCCTTGAAGTGAGACCCAATTTTATCTACTTCCTCCTCAACCTCCTTGAGCTTCCCTTTGATATCGCGATTGTCCCCGCGAATCTTCGCATTGATATCGAAACTCATAGGCCGAAGTCCTTTCGAGTCATCAGCCGCCAGCCACGCTTCGCGGCTTCAGCCTTCAAAAGCTCCCGTTCATTCACATGCTCCTCAGTCGTCAGCAGGATCCCGCCCTGGCGTTCGCACCAGGTCAAGTAGAGCCACATCGCCTCCAGCTGACCGAACTCCATCGCCTCCTCTCGAGACAAGTGGCAATCGCCTAAAAGAAAAGAAAGTAGCACCGCCGGCAGCGGCGCCCCGGGTTTCAGCCCCCTGCCACCTGTTCCCTTCACCACCGTTCGGTATTTGGGCAAGCTGCAGTGAAAATCCAGAAACCCTTTAAACCGCACCGCCTCCTCTATTTCATTGAACTTCCCGAGCTTCTTCCGCCACACCCGCAGCGTATCCTTCAGGTTGGGATGCTCCAGCGCCTGGCGCGCGGCCGCGTACGATTCATGAGCGCATAGAAAAACCCCGAGCAACAAATGAGGAACTACCTGTCGTAGTGCAATGCGTCCGGAAACAAACGAAAGGCCGATCCGCCGGAACAGGAGATCCATGCCCACTGAATAGCGGCACAGCTGCTGGCCTAAGACCACGTGCTCCTCCGGAAACATCGCCCCCAGAAATTGTTCTTCGAGATTCATGGTGTTTTGGCGCTTCCGCGTATCCCGTCAGAGCGGCCCCGGAACCCACTTGCACCTCCATCCCACCGGTTGCCGGTCTCCCGGTGACCCACCGTCAGGTGTTCGGCGTGGCCGCGATATCGTCAGTGAATTTGGTCAGGTCCAAATTGATCATGATATCGTCCTCATCTCCGACCTCGATGCTGCCGCCGCCCAGATAAAGCCATTTGGCACTATTGAACGAAACCCCTTCGGCTGTAGCGGCGTCCGGGGGGAACCCTGCCAGGGTCACCTTCGAACCAAACGCCGGAATGACCACCCTGGTCTTAGCCGCTGCTATTGACCCGCTCCCCGCTGGCTCACAAGGCGCAAAAGAAATCGAGATTTCCGGAGAAGGATCCCAGCCCTTCACCCCCACCGTCTTGGCCTTGCTATCCTTGGTTTGCTTCTTCTGGATCGTGTCCTTGTAAGAAACCTTGCGGAGCAAATTCTTGGCTGTGGCCAGCCCCGTATATGCGAGCGTGCCGTCAATCCCGTGAACTGTAACCGTCCCGATAAACGTTGGTTCCGACAAGGCCATACACCGAAGCCCCGTCAGTCAAGGGCACTAGCGTGCCGGCCACCATTGGCGCGCGGCCTTGTCCCCCTGTGGCCCCACCGCTAGGTGGCCCGGTGACCCACCGTCAGGTGCAGTCCGTTTCCAGCACCCGCACGCGTCGCGAGAACACATCAACAAAACAATCCTCCTCAGGCTTTGATAGCACCCCGGGGGGAGTATACAACGCGTGCAGGCATGTAAAATCCGCCACAGCCGCCGAGAGCTGCTCCGCCAGATCGGACACACACCACGCATTCCGCACCAGCTGTACTACCTCAGCGTGGTCATCCTCGGGATCGGTGTCGGAACCTTCCTGCTTGTTGGCCAGCCCGTAAACAATCAAATCGAGCCGGCCATCCACCGTACCTGTGGGCTGGCCTTTCTTATCCGTAACCTGGCCGGTCTCAGTGAAGACCGCCACGCAGCACGGAGGATTGCGGTTCGCCGTCTGGTTCTCCTGTGAACGCAGGAACTGCACCGTCCAGTCCGGATCAGATCCGAACAGACCGGATCCCTGCAGCACCAGGCGCGCCGCCGACTCCACCTTCTGCTTCAGGCTCATCGATGATCACTTCCCCGGTTTGACCTTTGCGGGTGGTTCCGGTACCGCCTCCGCCTGCCCGTGTGCGATCAGATGATTGGCCGCGATATCCGTAGCCTCAAACACCTGGTCTTTCTTGACCTCCACCAAGGCGCCGTCCGCGCCGTGGCAAGCCGTATCCGTCAATAACTTGATTTTCTTCATACCTTTTTCATCTTTCTGACCTGGTGGCCGCTACGCTAGTAGCTTTCCGAATTTGCTCTCCGCGTGACGAACCATCTCGATTCCCTCTACATCCATGGCCAGATTCAACACTCGATTCTCGATTTCATAGAGCCGCGGTTCGCCTCGAGGTTGCTTAAGACCGCGAACCGCTATCGAGAACCTGGCTTCGGGGGTGTCCCCGCGCTTGGCCGGAGAAACGATTCCGAACCCGGCCGAGCCGGGCCACCGGGAGATCGATTTCGTGAGGGAGTATGGGATCTTATACTCAACCACTGGGTTGAGCCCTCGGATGATTGGGATGTAAACGGCCTTCGCGAAACCGGCGCTCACCTCTGCCCGATGCTTAAACTTTCCTGAAGCCCGACGCATCGCATCTCCGTACAGGCCTGGAAGCCCGGCCTTTCGCCGATTTGATTGAACAATTAAATGCACCAGCTGCAGCTGATTATTGCGGGCCACCTTCCGACGTGTCCGGATCCGGCCCGTCCCTTTGTTCAGCGAGACCCGCGACGTCATCTGCCGACTGAGATATTGCTTTATCTCCCAGCGCTTCCTTTGCGCATCCTGAGGCGGGAGCATGGCCACCGCGCGCGCGACCACATTCGCGGCCGTCTGGTTGATAATCGCCGGCAACTCCTTTTCGCAGGTGTCCGTCCGCGCCTGGATTCCCTCGCGCAACAGCCGACGATCAAAATCGAGGCTTAGCATAGGCTACTTCCTGGCATCCCCCAGCCACATCCACCGCACCCCGCACACGTCCTGCACGTGCACCACCTTCCTGCGAGTGCCCCGAACCGTGCAAAAAGTCCCTTTCCCGATAGAGGCACTGCCAATCGCCTGCTCCCTGATTCTCAGCCGGCCGGAATAAGTTACGGTATTTCCATGGTCATCAACCACCTCACCGGAGTCCTGCATCAGCACCGTGCAACCGATCGCGCCGAGGCCTTGGAAAGTCACTGCTTCAGCCGCTGTGCCAGACCCAAGCCGGCGCTCCTGCAGGCCGATTCGGGAATCTACGTAACGTTCAAATGCATTTCGCGGCACTTTGGTCCTTTCCTCCAGGTCATGGAGACGGGCTGAATTCCACCTTACCCATCTGCAGCGCGCAATCTCCGGTCGTCGTAGTGCTCGAGCTGCGCACCGCCAGGCCAAGCGCCGTCGTTAAATCCTTCGCGGCAGTCCGGTAATCAGCCTGGCCAGTGTTCTCAGAGTGCGAGCCCAGCGTCGAAGTCCGCTGCGTCGTGGCGCCAGTCCGCATAATCCGCACCTCCTCGCAATACTGCGAAGCCCCGCCGGGCGATATCGAAATGCTCGAAACCACCGTTCCCCCAAAATAAACCGAGAGCAGGCATGTGGCCGTGGTGCGGAAATTCAAGTGCATCACCAGCTCATCACCGTCCGATGAAAGCGTGTTCGCGGGGATCGTGTTGGTCCAAAGCACCGTGTCTGAGGCGCCGTTATTCGTCACGGAACTGGTCTGAACGAACACGGCCCCACCCACCCGGGCCTGGAGCGTTGACCCTTGAACGTACATCTTCGCCTGGTTCGTCTGGTTATTGGTCACCATCAGCGACCCTGGCACCGTGAAATGATTCGAGCTATTGAACGTTCCGTCCGCCCCGCCCACGATCAACCCGGCGCCGTTCGGGATCAGTCCCGGTCCGGAGGACGTCGTCACCCCGAACTGCAATCGCGTGAAACCGTTGCCGGCAGCATTCTGCAGAGCCAAAACGCCGTCCGCATTAAACTTCATGATTCCGCGGCTGGCTGTATTGAACGAGGTGCCGGCCGCGACCTGCGCACCCCCGCTGGCAACCAGCTGCCCGCCGATCGCCATGGCCCCTCCGGTCGTCAGGCCATTGGTCTGCAGCTCCAGGATGTTCGTGCCTGACGTTAGGCGCAGCCCGTTCGTGCCCACCTGTGCGATCGTAGAAGCTCCATTCGTCCCCATGGTCAGAGTCCCCAAATTTGTCATTCCGTTCGCCAGGCCGTTCGTTGCTGCCAGCTTCGTATTCGCCAGATTGGTCAGGGCAACACTGGCGTTTGTACCTTGAGCCAGCGCCGCCTGCACATTGTTGCCGAAAACATTCGTTGCCCAGACATCTGAGAACTTCGCTCCCGAGGTGCCCAATCCCACCACCCCGCCGGCCACCGGAGTCAGGCCGGTATCTGCCAGCGTGATCTTCTTCATCACCGCCGTGCCCAGATTATTGAACAATGTGACCGAGTCCGGCGTGGAGCTGCTCCAATCGACCCAGTTCCGGGTGATAATCCCATCCCCAAAAATCATTGAAAAAGTCCCGCCACCACTCGGAATCGTTCCCGTGATCGAATTCGTCACCGTGATAGCGGTGAACGTGGTCGGAGCGCTGCTCAAATCGATTTCTGTGCCGTCATCCAGCAATAAATACCCATGCGTAGTTCCGCCGGCGTCGCGGCCGTAGAACTTCACCCCGCCCGGAAATGTCGCTGGGGTTCCCCCGATTGCATTCAGCAACAGCGACCCGTTTGCCACCTCCAACGTGTCATTCGGTGGCGAGCCTGGCACCGTTCCAACCCCCATCTGGCCCGATCGCATTACCACCGCGCCCACGGACCCATCCAGCGAATTCCAGAACTGGTGATAACCCGCCGGGGAACAATGCCAATTCATGTTCCCGGAAAGGTCCACGCGCACTCCGGCCAGGGGTGCCCCGCCGAACGTGAATACAACCTTCGTCTGATCTCCAGTTGTGTTTTCCAGCACCAAGTGAGCGTTAGTGGTGGTGTCCAAATCGCTCGCGCTGGATCCGGAAACTGCCGAATCATTCGCGAAACTCGCCACATACTTCCCGAGGTTCGTTAGGCCTGCCTTGTTCACCAAATTCGTAAAGGGCCCATAATAAGCCCCCGAACTCCCCCCTACCGAATTACTCCAGGCCCCGCTTCCATCCGTTCCGGTCGAGGTCCACACCTTGCCGACCGCCGGCGCCGCGTTCGAGCTCGTCAGCTTGAGCGCGTGCGCGTTCCCGTTGGTCCGCAGAGCATACCGCCGATCGCTGGACACCTGGCTGAACGCCACCCCAACCCCTGGATCGTTCGTCCCGCTCGATAGCAGGTCCACCACCTGCAGCGTCGCGTTTGTGTTCGGCACCGTGAACGTGAAATAACTAGTCTTATTCGTCCCCACGATCTCGCCCACGTACGACCCGGCCACCATGTTTGTGACAATCACCTGGCCGCTGCTGTCCGTGGTGAACTTCCCATAGTCCTCCAGCACCAAAATATTTCCGCTCACACTCGGAAAATTCGTGGGCGTAATCGTGAGCCGGCGTCCCTGGAATGGATTCAACTGGAAGCTCCCCATCGGAATCACCACATCCGCCGCCCCGGCCACCTGCAGCCAGGCCGCAAGCATCACCAGCGCCGCCGCCATCCAAGGCGCGCGGCCTTGAGACCTCTTCAGTGTGCATTCCCCCAGTGGCCGCACCGCCAGGTGCCCGCACCAACCGCAGACACCTACAGGCGAATGAAACTTTCGATGCCAGCGCCGGCAGACGAGCGCTCGTAACCCAAAAAACAATTCCTTCATAAATACAAAAAGGCCGGGCCGGTTACCCGGTCCCGGCTTGGGGGAGGTTGCTGAAAAATATTAGGGACGCGGACGGCGCCAAAACTCGCCGCTCACCGAATAAATCGATCCGCTTGTCGTGGCATCCAGCTCGATCAGCATGGGCTTTGCTTCCTGGCCAAAATAAAGGGTGCTGGCGGTTTTGCTCGAGTTCGTGAGGCCGAACATGGGGAGCGTGGCGCCGGAGACCATTTTGTAGACGCTATCTCCGTAATTCAGTGGATACTGGCTAACCCACGTGAGAACGCAGTTTGAAGCCGTTGGGGTGCCGCTCACCTTGTTGCGCTCATAAAAATCAAACAGGCCGGCGCTATTCGAACCCTTGTATTGGATTACGATGATGTCATTGGCGGCAAAGTTGGTGAACTGAGGGCCCCAAACTGTATTCGTCCCGGCGGCCACCGTTGCGGGATTCGTCACCGAGCTCGAGTTCGTGGTGTAATAGAACTTGAGCAGGGCTGTAGCTTTGTCGGAGTACGCCTCGATGGCCTGCACCCGGGGGATCCCGGCCGGCCTGGCGCTCGTGATGAAATATGAAAGGGGGGTGCCGTTCGACACGCCGATTCCTGAGAACGCCATCGTATTCCCATCGGCGGGATACATGGAGACTGGCGGCGCCGCTGGCGACATGAGAGGCGACAGCGACACCGCAGCAGCAGCACACAGGAACAAACCAAGACCAAATCGTTTTAACATGTTCATAAAAAAAGAATTCGTTACTCCCCTGCAGCGGGAGAGTCAGGCCCTTCGTCCGGGGGCAGATCGCTCACGGGCTTATCTCCAGTTTCGGAGACGGGGGTTGTTGGAGGTGCCTTTGGGGCCTTTGGAACCCGGGGTTTAGGCTTTGACACAACCGGAGCCGGAGACGCCGGCGCGGCCGGGCTCGGAGCGGATGCGCGAGCTTCCGCCTCTTCCGCCAAAGTCCTGTGAACGGCTGCCACTTGAGCCGCCGATGCCTGTTTGGATTTCTCCTCCGCCAGGCGTCCGGCCTTCTGGGCTTCCGCGATCTCGGCTGCCTTCTTAGCGGCCTTGAGCTTCGCCTCCTGGGCGTTGCGCTTTGCAACCCGCTCCGCTGCCTGCGCCGAAAGTCTTTCGGCCGCCGCTTGCTGGGCGGTGTCCACTGCCACCCGTTCGGAGGTCCTCCGCTTCTTCAGCGGGATCGGGAAGCGATAAAACGCCACGAAATGGATGCCCTCGGGAGGGTTCTCATAGGCGGCCAGGCCTGCCGAGGCAGACTCGCCCACATACAAAGACACCACCTTGCCCTTGGCATCTTCACCCACCGTGATGGCAATTTTTTTCATCGCGTAACAGAGCTGCAGCCGATTAAGCCGGAGAAACGATCCGGACCAGGCGCTTGCTCAGTCCGAGCTCGCTCAAGCCGGCCGCAAATCCGTACATCACCGTCAGAGACTCGACCAATTTGCCGAGCTTCATGTCGTAGTAGCGACGATGCTGCACGGTGAAACCGGTGTTCGGTTCGGTCACGGTTTGGATGCGGCCGGGAATTTCGGAGGGGTCCGCCGGAATTTCGGGCACGCGGCTGTTCATGATCACCGCCTCGCGGTTGCCCGCGATGCCGTGCAAGTTCTCACCGTTGTCCTGCATCGAGGCGAACTTCGAAGCCGCAAACCCCTGAATCATCCGGGGCAATTTGCCGGTCGTGGTTATATCCGAGTTCGATTGGTTGGGATTGGCCACCATGGTCGAATCCAGGAGGATTCCCTCGGAGTAATCCGCGTCCAAAACCGCGAAACGGTTGATGTCCGGAACAAATGCCTTGTCCAGCTTCGTGCCGATCTTGGTCAGATCATCCCGGCTGAAATCGACGGCCGCGCGCTCGTAGGAGAGCGGGTAAGTGGCCGCCAGGACTGTCCCGAAGAAATCATTCGTCAGCTTCGTGCCGATGGCGTGGGCGGCCGTGGTGGTGAGCTCATCCCGCAGCTTGCGGTTTGTCTTGCTCTGCTCAACGTCCGTCACCGCAAAAGTGTGATGAATATGGCCCGTGATGGTGATGGGCACATCGATGGTGGTGGCGTCGCTTTCCACGTAACCGACCGCGGGATCGAATGCCACTGCCACGCGCGGAATCACCACGCGGGAATCCACCGTCTGATTGAACTTCGCTTGCTTGTTCGAGAAATCGGTGGAGATATCCATCAGCCACGGAAATTTCACCAGCAAGGTGGAAAGCGTCTCCTGCAGGACCAGCGTCCCGGCGAGCGTATTGAAATTGTTAGCCATAAATTTTAAATGCGGGGGGTTCCGTTAAAGAGTTCCGGTCGGACTGCGGTCTATAAGCTGGCCATTGCCTGTTCGATGGCCTTACGATTTGCCTGCCAGTAAGCGCCGGCTTTCATGGAGTCCTCAGCCAGAAGTCGTTGATATTCCTTCAGCACCCCGGTTTTCGGGTCGCCGTCTGCAGCCTGGCCGGCCGGGAGTCTGTCCACATTGATGCCCTGCGACGCCGCCAAATCGGCCACGGTGCGAGCCTCGCCTTTCAATTTGGTGATTTCCCCGTCTTTGCTGGTCACATCCTTCTCCAAGGCGGTGATGCGGGTTTGGGCCTCGGCCAATTTCGTGGCGGTGGTGGAGTACTCCTTATTCAACGTGTCGAACCGGCCCTGCAGGCCGTCGAAAAGACTCTTCAGATCCTTCAAGCTGCTCGCGGAAGTGTCCGCTCCCGCGGGCTTGGTTTCCGAGCTGCCGGATGCCGACCCGGAAGCCGCAGCGGCCGCTCCTGCTCCAGAAGCGGCCGCATTATCCCCAGAAGGAGTTTTGCCTGCCAACGCCAGCATCACTGCGGCGAAACCGGCTTTGAGATCATTGGAAAACTTTTCGAACTGCTCGGCGAGATTCATAAATACGCGTCAACTGGCAATTGCCTTCACGCGTTCGTTCCAGCAGTCAACCGGTGGCTAATCTGCCCCCATCACTGCCAGGGCCTCGTCCACCGACCCAACGTTCAGGTCGTATAGGCCATTCTTAACTGCGTCCCGCCCGGTAAAAATCTGTCCCTGCATGGTCTCGGGTTTAACCCGGGGACGATTAGCGGTCATGAATCCTTTGAACTCCTTGGCGCGAGCATCGATGAACCCTTGCAGAAATTCCTTTTGGACCGGCGTCAGGCTCTTGCCCATGGAGCCCATTCCTTTATACGGTCCGGAGGCGAACAGATTGAACTCCAGCCCAAAGTCCTCGTATAGCTTCTGGGCCGTCACCACTTGCATCATGGTGCCAATGGATCCGGTGATCGAATCCGGGGAGCACATCCGATAATAACAACCAGCCGTGATAAACTCGGCCGCGCTGCAGCATTGGTCATGGGTATACATACCCACGCAGATGCCACGCTCCGCCAGATCCTGAATTCGGCGGGCCAGGCCTTCCGTCCCCAGCACCGATCCGCCCGGTGAGTTCACGGTGAACAGAATGCTTTTGACGTCCTTCGAGACGGCCGAGGTTATATCCTCATGGATATCCTCGTGAGAGGAGACCCCGTAATAGCGTTTTTGCGAGCCGGTCGCTCCTTTGACCAGGGCGCCTTGGATTGGGATCATCGCGGTCATCCCGCTGGTGCCCGGGCGCAGGACCATCTGGGGAATGGGATCCCCCCAGACCGTTCGGTTTGGCCTGGCGGCCACTGGCTCATCTTTGTCGTCCCGTTCCGCCGGCGCCGCCTTGGAACGGATATCCAGCTCGTACCAGTGTGAAGGAACAATGTGCCAGGGAATGGTCCGAAGCTTCTCTCCGAGTGATATCATGATGGGTTCTCCTGCACGTGAATCTCTCCAACCGTCAACGCGTACGCCAGCCGCGCTGTCAGGGTCACATATAGCTCGGTCTCCGCCTCGGAGACCCGATCGGTCCGCTTCTCTCGCTCTGCACGCTCACCGTGCAGCACACCCCACAGGTTCAATACCTGGTCTATCCCGATAGGAGACGGCAAAAGCTCGCCCGGGTGAATATCCTGGAGCGGACGGTTCAGCTCCCGGGCCATCGAAGCCCTGTCCCGAGCTCGGCAATCATCGCACCTGCATTCGAATGAGTGGATCATGTTTTTTTGTCCCCCTGCGATCCCGCCTGGAGCTCAGGAGGCCTGCCGTTTGCCGTGTTCATTTGGATCAGGTCCAGGGCCTCACGGAAAGTAATCTTGCCGCCGGATTCCGACACGAGCTCGAGCGCATCGGCCAGCAGGTTTTTATTCTCCTCCTTGCGCTGCAGGCGAACATCCTTCCACCACTTGCCTTTCTTCTGGCAAATGGCCGCCACGGTAGTGATTCCCATCTTCAGGCCCTCCCGATCGGCCTGTTCATCGTAGCCCGAATCCACCGTGATTTGGGGCGGCATATCGAAATGCCAGCGCAGGAAATCGATCCCGTCATCGTTGCGGGATATCCGGCCCGTTTTCATGGCTTGGGCGACCGCAAAGCCAATGGCGCTCTTCGCGCGCTTCCGGAGGGTCTTCTGCCGGGCGAAAATGGAATGACGAGCCAGGTCCTGCACCAGGCGCACATTCGCGCCCCCAATTGCCGAACTGTCTACCAGCTCGTAGAACCATCCCACGGAAAGGAGCGTCCTGCGGAGCAGCCGGCCAATGAAGGCCTCCGTATTTGGGTGCGGACGATCGCTCCCCATGCCTTCCACCTTTTCGTTGGCGCCGGCCTTGGTCCACCAAACCTCGCCGCCGAAGCGCTTCTCGATCTTGATATCCGTTGCCTCGGATCCGGCAGGAGGGTCATCGATTGTATCTGAGCCGGGAGGCGGCTCACCGGTCTCCGTGGAAACACGCAGCCCGATGCTTTGCTCGAGCTTCACGCCTCTCTTCAGAAAAGTATCGATATCCTGGATGTCGAACGAATCCATCAGCCCGCGGGCGATGCGCGGAATCCCTCGCTTGAAAGAGCGCCACTCTGGCTCAAAAAGAAACTGACAGTTCCCCGCGCGGACGTCCTCATCATCTTCCGGCCGGTCACCCAACACTCGGACCCCAACCATATTCCCCTGTCGATCCGTCAGCACCCCATTGTAGACCTTGGCCCCGTCTGCCCAGCCACCTTTGGCCTCATCGCTCGAGGAGCCGCGTGAGCCTATGCAGTGGGAGGGGTAGAACTTCAGGCGAGGAAAGCCCGTGTCGTCGACGCCGAAGAGCATTAGGTCATCGCCATCCACGTCCCAGGCCACCCCGGAGAGGAATAATTCGGTCGTGAAATCGAACGTTGACCCGCGCAGCGAGCATTGAGGAAACCAGACCTCCTGGAGCCATTCAGTCGCCTCATCTCCCCATGCTTTGTTTTTGCCTACATACTGAGGGCGCCAGGCATCGCCCACGGCATACAAATTCTTCTGGATGATGGCATAGGCCAGATCTCCGAGCTGGGCGAACAGTTCGCGGGAAAATTGCAGGACCTCTCGCCAGTCATAATCATCAAAACGAGCGGCCGGATCCACCTCGCCGAAATATCTCGGCCGATAGTAATCCAGTTGTTGTGTGTTCCTTGGGGTCTGAAAAAAGCCGTTGCCTCCCGAAGCCTTGGCCCTGGCCGGACTGTTATCGGGCCTGCCATCGCCGCGCCGGTCCACTATCCGATATCCATTTCGCTCCTCAGTCACCATAAACTACCTCAGGTAACGTGGGCGAGTGCGGCTCACCGGATACAGCCCGGTAGTCGAATACCGGTCGTCCAGTTGACTCAACCGCTCCAGAAGCCAGATCTGTCGCTGCTGCGGGGTGATATCCTTCCAAACAAAGTCCTGGCCCGAGCTGTCGCCTGTCCCAAACGAGCTCGCCGTTTTACCCGTCGCTAATTCTTCGGTCACATCAGCCAGCCACGCCTCCAATTTCGAGACGTCTAGGATGTGAGTGAACGGATTCTTTGCCATGTCGAGAGAGCCCCCTCAGTCAAACCGCCCTGTCGATAATCCGGGAAAACCCACTTCCCGAACTTTTCTCACTTCCGGGTCGGAACTTTTGGTCTAAGTTCAGCCAGGGCCGTTCAAGCTCTAGGTGATCTGCCGGTGATATCGAAGGCGGGTCTGCAGAGGAGAGCGCCGCCACAATGTGCGGAGGAGGGGTGAGACTCCCCGTTCGTAAGCCCCAGAACCACACCCTACCGGGGTGCAACTCCCTGGCAATGGGCACCGAGGTGTGTAAAAAATATCGGTCGAGGCTTTCCCCCGGAGGTTTGACTCACAGCCTAACATTCGTGAAAACAGTCTCCTTCCTTCTCCTCATCGTCCTCCTAACGCTCTCTCAAGGGGGCTGTGTGATTGCGCGGTATACGCGTTCACCGGCCTGCACTTGTGCAACTAATTCCGCGATTGCTTCCGCCAGGGTGACATTCAGTTGCTACGCCCTTTTCGCCAACGAAAAGATCGCCAAACTCGCCATCGACAAATCCACCAAAGTCACCAGCGCCGGCGTAACCATTGGCGCCGTCGAAACCAGCATCGATGACCAGGCCGTCCAGGCCGTTGTCAGTGGAGTCGTGGAAGGTGTCACCAAAGCAGTATTGAAATAGGGAGCGCAGCCTGCAGGCCGATTCGCCGTGAACCAAACCCCACCGCCTATGAACGCCACCCCCTCTTTGGTGAACAAACGTTCACCCATCTGCATCCCCGCTCCCATAGCGCCGGAACGCCACGCCCAAATCGTCAGCTATCTCGAGAGAGACGCCGCCCGGCTGGCCAAGGAGCGCGCCGCCGCTCCTGAGCCAGCCCGCCAGCGCGCACGGAAGGGGGGGCTCCGCCCCTATACGCCTGGCCTTTGGTAAAGACTATGCCCCACTTCAAACAAGCCCCCCACCCGCTCGGCTACTGCCCTTTGCCAAGCGGACGCTATCTCGGCCTGCTTGATTGGGCCCGGCGCACTGAAATCATCCGCCTCCTGCGGCTCAACCGGGGGAACATGCTGCAGACAGCTGTTGACGGCGGTATCGGCCGGCAGACCCTTTACAACCTGGTCAAAAAATTCGAAATCAGTCGCGCCGAGTTGTGGGCCGATCCCCAGCACTGGCCAGGCGAAGCCATCCCGGATCACATGTAACGCGCGGGTCCCTCTGGTGTCCGCCCGAAAGGAGTGCTACCTTTTGCCCGTTCGGCATCAATCCCGGGCCGGCGAGCGACCACGCAACCACGCCGCCGGCCTTTTCCCCTTTGACTCCCCTCCCCTTGGAAATGCAAAACACACCAGATCCCATGCTCGCCAGCCTTCGAGAAAAATTGTCCACCGCTGAAACCGAGCTCTTCCTTGCCATAACCGAACGCTCACGCCTCAAAGGAGCGGTAGACGCTTTGGCTCCAGCTGAGGTCAAAGTGCTTCCTGTGCGGACCGCCACGCCCAAACTAGCCAAGGAAATCGCCCAATATCGACGCCTGAAGCAGGTTGAAAAGCGCACCGCCGAAAAGCTGAAGCCCCTTCGCGAGACATTCCTTGCCCTGGGAGAATGTGAAATCGTTTTGGCCAGTCCGGATGGCCCCCGCAAAATCGCCTCCCAAACCCTGGTTAAAAAGGATGGTTACTGGGTAAAGCCAAGCGAATCCCTCACCTTCAAAACCCACTGAGCTTTTCCCCTATGAACGCCAAAACCGCCAAGCTCCTCCACCGCTATTCCGTGCACGTGCGCTGCCAGCTCAGCCCGTTGAAACGCATTTGGTACCGCACCCCCAAAGACAAGCGAGTCCAGTTGAGAACCCACATGCAGACTGCTCTGGAACCATGCGCCTAAAAAACGGAATCCTTGAATTCGACGTCCTCCTGGAGCGCGGCCGCGCGAGCTTCGTCCAAGCCGAGTTCAGAAAGTTCCAATGGACGCCGATCGTCAGTCCCCAGCTGGTGGGCCCACCGGAATACAACATCGTGCAGAAGGACGAACACGATCACCTCATCAAGATCCACAAGGTCTCCCGCTGGGATTACCAGAAGATGTGCGACATCCTCTCCGAGCTCGCCCTGCCGGATGTGCCTATGTAAAATGGGCCAATGAACGATGAAGTCCTTGCGGGCCACCTCTATGAGATCTATTGCACGGCTGTGGGTGGTAAAGCGTTCAATGGGGTTCCGCTGCCTGCCTGGGACCAGTTCCGGGCCGATCCCGCCAAACAAAAACAATCCGACGCCTGGCTGACGGTCGCCGGCGCCGCCCGCGGATTGCTCCAGGAGAAGAACAAAACCCTCACAGTCCGGGACGCCCGCGGCTACCTCTGCAACCTCCGGGTTATTGACCAATGGAAGCACACCCCCGATGGATTCGAGGTAACCCTGAAATGATCCTGTCCGTACTTTGCGCGAGGCATTAAAAAGACACGTGCAAATCGAGCCACGCCCCTACGGACAACTCCGCGACCATCGCCGACCGGACCGTATTGAGCCCGCTTCAGTATCGAATTCCCCAGCTCCGGACCCGCCTTACAGCCCATTGCCCGCGCGAGCGCCACGGATTCTGGATGCTGTTTTCTTTCTCCTCTTGCTCGTCATGCTCCTGGTGGGATACTTCACCTTCCACCCCAAACGCCCCGCCAAACAAATCGCGGATGTGTCCCTCGCGAACAAGCTTCAGGCCGCATCAGCCGAAATGGACACCAAGCGTTTCGTGATCACCACCAATCGAACCATTCACATGGAAACAAATGGCGTGATCGTCCTGGATGGATATCCTTCCATTCTTTCGACCAACTTCACCGCGGAAATGATGGCCTCTATTGACCAATGGGCCAGCAACTTCCTCTCTTCTCCGCTCTACCGTTACCGCCAGTTCCTGAGCCGCTGCGCCGCCGACAAAAGCACCGCCTTGTGAAAGCCATCACCGGAAAGATGACCCTCCTTGGCGTGGACGGAAAAGTCCTCTACGAAGGCACCGGAACACTCGTGTACTGTTTACACTCCCCTCCTTGGGAAGGGCGAAGCCCGGTCCACCACACCATCGAAACTGGAATTCAGAGAGCCATTGACCCGGATACCTGGTTTCCGGATTGGCTCAGCTTCCCAGAATAGGTAGCTTTCTTTCGCCAGGTCAGCCGGAAAGAGAGTCCGGGACCGAAAGGTTAGAAGCTTTTTTGCACAACTGGCCTGGTCTCCTTTGCCGGGTGACTTTGACTCCTCTCCCCACAGCGTGGCCAAGCAAAAGTCCGTTCCCCCTGCTGACCCTGTCCTTACCCCCGAACAAGCCCGATCCGTCCTGCAGGCCAATGTCCGGAACATCGTAAAAAAAGCGGCCGCCGGCCAGACGCTTACCAAGCTCGAGCTCGAGCTCTTGCGAAATTTCGAAACCGGAGAAGCCGCCCCTGTCCCCCCGACCGGAGAATGGGTCAGCTCCTACGAAAAGCTCGGCGCCGCCCTTGGACTCCACCGCGCCAGCTTCCCGCGCATCCGTAAGGACCATCCGGACGCGCCAAAGCCCCGGGCCAACGGCGATCACAACCTCCCCGCCTGGACTGCCTTCCTCGAGGCTAACCCCCAGATAAAGCCCCGCACGGAACCAGAACCGCAATCGGAGCCCGCCGCAGGTCCGCTGCCGGCAGCCGGATCCAGTAAATCCGCCCTGCAGCTCGAGGAGCTCCGCCAGAAGGTTCGGCGACTCATCTTCAAAGCGGACCAGGAGGAAGCCCTTTACCTCCTCAAAGCCGGCGTCCACGCCTGGCAGGTCGAGGCCATCGAGCGCATCAAAGAGACCCTTTCCGTAAAACTAAAAAACGAGCTCCCACCAAAACTTGTCGGTCTGTCCGCCCCGGAAATCTCCCTGCGCATGGATCCGGTCATCGCCGAATGCTGCCGCGCTCTCAAGAGCCTCCCCGAGCCATGACCATTCGAGAAATTGTCCGGCACCTCTGGGATCACTGGAGACTCAATTTCAAAGACGCCGACCAGCGCGAAATCTGGGAATACATCCACGACGAAGGGGAGCTCCCCAGCGTCTATGCGGTCCCGGGGAAATTCGATATCACCAGCGCCCCCTTCGCGCGGGAGGTGTTCCAAGCGCTCAAAAGCCCGCTGAAGCGTGACGTCTCGGTTATGTCCGGGGTCCAGTGCCTCAAGACCCTCATCGGCGAGCTCTGGCAGCTCTGGTCCATCCGGAACGACCCGGGCTCCATGCAATGGCTCCAGTGCACAGATGACGAGGGCAAGGAACACATGGAGGAGCGGGTCATTCCCCTCATTCAATCCTTCCCGGCCGTCCAGGCCTTCTACGGGCAAAATCGGCATAACATCCAAAAGACCTTCCTGCAGTTCAAACACGGCTACTGGCGCATCGAGGGGATCAACAATCCAAAAAACCTCAACCGCAAGAGCATCAAGAAACAAATGCGCTCCGAGGTCTGGATGCGCGATTACTGGATCCCGGGAAAAATAAAGGAGGCCTCCAGCCGCCAAACCCAATACCTGCACAATTCCAAAGCCTACACCGAGAGCCAGGCCGGCTGGATTATCCGGAACGAAGAGGACCAAATAATCGGAGACGATTGGCTCCTCTACTGGCTCCAGGGCACCCAGAAAATCTGGTCATTCCCCTGCCAGGCCTGCCGGAAATTCCAGCCCTATGACTGGGACTTCCGACGCCCGGACGGAACCCGCGCCGCCATGCGTTGGGATGATACCGAGCGCACCCGCCGGCCGGACGGGACCTGGCGCTGGGGTGAGCTCATCCAAACCATCCGCTACGAATGCATCTACTGCGGGGAACGGCACTACGATGACCCGGTTGTCCGGCGCCGCATGTCCGACAATTCCAAATACGTGAGCCAGCTCGGCGACAGTGAAGCCTTTCTCAACCCTCACGAGTCATTCTCCTGGAACCAGCTTTGCATCCTGAATCTGCCCTGGTTCGAGACCAAACAGGGTGGCGTGAAGAATTACCTCATCGCCACTGACCAATATAAAAAGGGCAACCACGCGCTCCTGCAGGAATTCCAGCAGAAGGTCCTGGCCAAGTCTTGGGACGAAGCACGCTTCGCCATCTTCACCAAACTGCCCATCCATGAAATCACCAGTGGGCCGGACCCCGAGGGGAAGCACTGGGAAAAGCAGGACTTCCTCTTCATGAAAATCGACGTCCAGCTCGATCACTTTTGGTATCTGATTACAGCGTTCAGCAAGGATGGAGAATTCCAGGTCCTCGACTTCGGAAAAAAATACAACTGGGAGGACCTGCGGGAAGTTCAGTTGAAGTGGGGAGTGAGAGATCAGGACGTAGGCTGTGACTGCTCCCACCGTCAGACGGAAGTCTGGTGGCACTGCGTCCACTACGGCCATGAAGAAACCATCCGAGGCAAGCGGGTCTGGTTCTGTTGGCACTCCCTCCGCGGAACGGATGAAGTTCAGTTCATCTATGTCGCCAAGATCGCGCCTGGAAAAACCAAAAAATACGTTCTCCCTTACTCCTGGCCGCCCCAGCGAGGCGACCCCTGCATCGGCCTGCGAAGCGATGATCCAAGGCGTAAGACCTCAAAGGGCCGAGTCTGCCATGTTTACGCCTGGTCGAACCCCACCATCAAAGACGTCGCCAAAAACCTGCGCGATGCCATGGCCAAGGGCCAGCGCGGCTCCATGCGAAAAGCCGAATGGAACGACGAATTCTCCAAACAGATGTACAGCGAGAGCAAACGGCTCAACAAGCTCGGGCGATCCAAATGGGAAGTCATCGGGAAGCGAGATAACCACGGCTGGGATTGTTTCTGTATGACGATCGTGGACTGCTTCAAAAAGCGCATCTTCCTCCACACCGGTAGCGGTGATGCGCCCCAGGAAACTAATCCGCCTGCAGCCGATTGAGGATAGCGCGCCTCATTCCGGAAAGGGACACCCCACCAATATCCCCCGCCCATAAACCTCCTCCATCACCCGGAACCAAGTGTCCCCGCTCACACGAAACGGTATCCCCTGCAGGCGCTCCCACCTGCGCACCTCGATCCAATACTTCCGCTCCTCGATCGTGGCATCCACCGAGAATCGAAACGTATGGCCATCACGCGTGCCCATCCATCTCCCTGAGGGCCACAGGTCGAACATCACCCACTGACCACCCTTCAAATCCGGGTCCACTCCCCGCACCGGCAGCCGCATGTAAGGAGTTCGTTCCTGACTGGAAGGTCCTTTAGGCGGCAGCCCCAGCGCTAGTCCTGGAACCGCCCCCACCAACCCTGCCGCCATCCCCAAAAAAGATCGTCTATTCATAACCTGCGAGAAATACTATAGCACCACCGCTCCCTCGCGAGCCCGTTCCTCCCACCACGCCCGAGTACTCGGAGTCACATACTGCAGGAACCTCAGCTTCTTCCCCTGTGGCCCCAACGCTAGTTGGTGCGCTTGGAAGGTCTCCCGGGCGTAGCGCTCCCAGGCCTCCTTATCTCGAGAAACGAACTCCAAGCGAGCCGCCTGGTCCTCGAACCCGCCGGCGCGCAGCGCGTTCACAGTGCGCGTGAAAGATTCCCCGCGCAGATTAATCACCTCTGCCCACACATGCTCACATCGATCCGACCGGATTGCGGCCGCCATCTCCCGCGCGAATCGTATCGTGCCACCGCTAGGTGGCTGGGGCAGCGATGGACAAACCATCCCGTACGTCCGGAATCCGTTGTCCTGCAGCCAGTGCAGGCTTTGGATCCGTTTGGATACCAGCGGCGCCCCTTCCTCGAATACTTTCGCAAGGCCATCATCCAGCGTGCCGGTCGAGACTCCGTAAATCACCCGCAGCCGCGGAGCTCCGTTCTCGTTCCATTCCTCGAGGAGCTGAGCCACCTTCGGCAAAAGATTCGACTTTGAGAGCAAACGGATATCCCACCTGGTCTCATTCAGGATGACCTTGCAGATCTCCACCGTCTCCCGCACTAGGTCCATATTTCCGGCCACGTCAACCAACGGCGAAGCGTAGATCGTTTTTACCTCAAAGCGGTCCTTTCGGCCGTGCAATTGGTCGCGGGCAATTTGGGCTGTGGACAATCTGCCGGCGTCCAGGCCTGTGAGGTCCTCCTGCCCCACCCTCCGGATCACGATATCCTCGTGGCGCCCCTCGATGCCTTCCATCACCGGCGTAGCCCTCAGCTTCCTTATCAGGTCCGGAACGTAACAGAAGGCGCACGAATAAACGCACGCGTCTCCGGCGCTGAACGTGGGACCATCGCAGAGCAACTTGTGTCCGAAGGCCGAATCGAAATTGATCACCGTCTTCGCCGGCCGCGTGTAAACCGGCTTTCCATTCATCATGGATCTGGGAGCCAATTGAGATTTTAAATCTGAGATCATACCGCTTCCTCCCTCATTCGCTTTGGCCAAATCCGGTGCGCTGCCTCCACCATGTCCTGCAGCGCCGCGCTGTAGCTTATGCACTCTGCGGCCGTCATTTTACCTTCGGTGATGCCTCCGCGCATCACGAAACAATAAACCTGTCCTGGGCAATCTGTATCCACCTGCAGCACCGCCACCAGCGCATCAGATCCGGGCAACTCTGCGTATAGCTCATACTCATGTATTCCCTCATGAAGGTAAGCCCCGCTAGCCGTTGTATAAGGTTTGAAGATCATTTGCCACCTACCTTTCCGAGCAACGCCTGGCGGGAGAGTCCGCGCGGCTCCCTTCGACCCTGCTCCCAGTCCGTGTATGTTTTGAGCGGAACGCCGATCCGTTCCGCGGCCTGCGCCTGGCTAAACTTCCCGCGGGCAGTCCGACCTTCGCCTTTCACCCCGCGCCATCGTTTCAGGATTTGTGCAATAGTCATAAAGTTTGTGCGGGCCACCAGGTCTCCCCAGTGGCCCGCGTCGATATCAGTTTAGTTGCTCGAGACCGCCAGCTCCTGCGCCACTTCGAACGCCCGTTGCTTCAGCTCACCGCCACGGCCGATCGCCAGATACTTCAAATCGTCCGTCGTTTTCGTATGGTCCACCCATTCAGTCACAGCGTTATACGCGCCCCAGAGAGTTCCGCGCACCCCTTTAATATCATGGCCCCGACCCGTCTCATGCAGCTCCTCGATCTTCTCGATTGAACCGCGGGCGGGACCGCTCAGGTCATCCCACTTCGGCGCCGCTGCCTCTCCCGTCACCACCCGGGCGGCATACTCCCGCAAGCCGGCCGATTTCAGGCTCCGCTTCGCGAACCCGCTAAACACCGCTTGGATATCATCGAAGTACACTCCGGCCTGTTTCATCAGCTTGCCCGCGAGCTCGAGCTTGCCCGGCACGTTCCCAATGTGCTGCACCCGCACCTCTGAATCCGTCCCGCGCAAGGCGGCATTCAGAGTGTTTTGGCACACCACCCGGATCGGGGTGAACTTGGCCCGGATAGGTTCGTTGCCGTCATGGCCATTGGTGAGCAGCAGCCACTTCCCAACCACATCCCGGCCGGCCACCTCGAAATCACCGGGCAACTTCGCCAGCAGCCAGACCCTTTCGCCTTTTCCGAGTACTCCAGCCACCTCGTAACGGGCTTTGCCCTTGCCAAAAACGCCGTCGAAAAAGCTGAAAGCCTCAGTGTTCTGCAGCGGCTTGTAAAAATCGGTCACGACCCCGAGCACGTCCTTCGTATCGTCCCGGCGGAGCGCGTAACGGTTTTCCAGCTTGAACCCGTCCACCGTCTGCAGCCCGACCTTCGAAACCGTGAAATCGAGCCCGCCCTCCTTGAGCGCCGTGGCCGCGTCGAACGCCTCATTGATTTGTTTTCCCAACCGATGCCAGGGCGTGGCGCCCGCGAATACGATTGAGTCCTTGCCGTTCCGTCTTTCAATGTTGTGTGCCATATGATTCTCTCTCTGCTTCCGGTTGCCCACCCTGTTTACGCAGGGGCCGCTTTTGAGATTCTCGGAAGTGGCCGGGCAACCGGTTTTCGCTTCCGCGAGCCGGGAGGAACCTTTCCTCTCGACGTCAATACTATACGGCATTGCCGTATCTAAACACAACACAAAACTGCAATTATTTTCTCATTGGGAAGCCATTGAAAACGCGTTCTTTACGCGGAGCGTTGCAGATTTGCAGGGGAAAATTTGCAAATTTGAACCGCTTCACTTCTCATTGCATGAGCAATTCCAGCACTTGCAGCTCCACCGCTGGCCTGGTGACCGGCCCCACTTCGTGACCGCAGCCGCAAAGGCCAGGGCCAGCACGCAGAATATGATTGTCGACCTCACGTTTTCTGTCCCGCGCCGCTAGGGGTTTCGAGACGAATGCCGATATACCGGGCATTTCCGCCCTCGTTTAGCGCCTCCTGAATCTCCACCGGCTGCAGGCCGTGGGCGCTCCGGAAGAAAAGCGCGTGCATCGCACCGGCCTCATTCAGCTTCGCCGCCAGGCCGCTCGGCATGTCCTGTTCGAACCAGATCCCAAGCGCCGGCAGGAGCGACCGATCCAGATTGCCGCCGCCGATCTTCACCAGGCCAATTGTCAGGAACACTGTCACCGCGTGGTCGCAATGTTTTAAGATCGCGAACCAATGCTTCCAGGGGGAGCCGTACGCGTCCACGTCCACCACGTTCTGCGTCCAGCCTGGCTGATCCAGCACGCGCACCGAATCCACCATCAGCCGGCCCTTCTTCGGCTTCACGTCCACGCCCCAGTAGGTGTCCAGCTTGAACTCCTGTCCGAGCTGGTGCCAGAGCCGCCCCGCGGCCTGGCATGCATCGAACACGTTCCTCTCCCCGGTCTGGTGATACCGATTGAGGAAATACCTCCGCAGCTCGAGCTTCGCTCCGGGATTGTGATTATCCGTTTTGGTCTGTGCCATGTGGAACCTCGTGCTCCGATGCCACTGCCTGTGCCTGGATCAATTTGGCCCGCAACAAAACAATCGATCGGACCTTCGCGGATGCATTCGCCTTCATCTTGTTCAGCTCCTTCGTAACATTACCGACGGCATAGGCATCGGCCGTGATGCGGGCTCGCTCCAAGGCGCTATTCTCTGTGGATTCCACCGCGCGCAGCGCCTGGTCAATCAGACCAACCTCATGATCCGACAATTCAATTTTCATTCAGCAACCTTTTGTTTAGTTTTCATGAACACAATCCAGTGTCCGATACCCCTCTTCCCAGACCGGTTTCCGAACAAGGGAACCTCAGGAGTGAGGGAGAGCACTTGGGACACTGTTACGTTGGTCTCGCTCCACTTGAAAACCAGAACACCTTCAGGCTTCAGCACACGAAAGCACTGGGCGAATCCAAGCCGCAAGACCTCTGGCCAGTTGCTCGACAGCCGGCCATATTTTTTCGCCATCCAACCCTTTCGACCAGCCCGCTTCAAATGAGGCGGGTCGAACACCACTAGCGAAAAATGGTTATCAGGAAAAGGGAGCGCCGTGAAATCCCCCAGCGTATCGGGCTCGATGACCAGAGACCGGCTTCCCTTCCTGCCGTGTGAATTATCAGTCAGGCTGTGCCTTTCGTTTCTGTTATCCAGAAACACCGCCCGAGAATTGGACCGGTCGAACCAGAACATCCGCGAGCCACAACAGGCATCCAGCACCGTTTTGACCACTCAGTTAAACCCTTTCACTTCGTTTGTTGGATCCCCGACCTTCAACAAAAGATCCGCCAGGGATACGAACTCATGATCCAAGCAGTCCTTGTCATGGCCCATCCATCTCTGGGCGCGGCCGCAAAACGCCCCATCCTCCTGAAGGTGAAAGCATGGCGGACCTCCATTCAGCACTACCTGTCGCCAGTCCATACACTGCGCCGCTACCATCAATCGAGTATTGAAACTCATTTCACCGTCTCCTCCGCTTTGACGTCGGACACGCACGTCTCGCAGAAGACGTCCGGATCCTTGGCCAGGCCTTCGATCACCGCGTTCACCTTGGCGAACTTCACCAGGGGCACTCCCACCAAAATCCAAGCCATCGCCGGCGGGGCCTTCAGCTCGATCTCTTTCAGCGTGGGTTTATCCTCGAGCTTCTTCAGTATGCCCGTCAGCTCCAGGTCCTCGCCAGCCGTCTGCAGGTCCTTCAGGATCTCGCGCAACGTGCTCTCCTCTGTCACGGCCAGGCGAGCCAGCTCGTTATCCGCGACCAGGTCCTCGAGCTCCGCGGCGTCGCTCGGGTAATCCTGATAAGTGACTGGCACCATCTCCAGCTTCCCGGCCTCGGCTGCCAGCAGGGCTCCGTGCCCCTTCGTCACAAACCCGGAACGGCGGCTCACCACAATCGGCCGGCGCCATCCATTGGCCTTCAGGATCTTGACGAACAGAAGCACCTGCGCTTCCGGGTGCTTGTTCGGATTCCGGGGATTGGGCTTCAGCGCGCGCCGGCTCTCCACCGCATCGAACCCACACCAGACCGGGATCCCGCTCGCCGTGCCTTTAGGCGTCACGAGCCGTTCGGCCGGCATGCTCACCACCACCACCCCCGGCGCATCGCCGCCCGAGGCAGTTCCGGCCGCCTCGCCCTGGGGCGCCTGGTTCCCGGTCGCTGCCTGTGTAACTTGGTTTTTTCGACTGGCCATAGGAAATTTGACCGATTCGTTGGTCACCTGTTTCGGGCCGACCGCCAAAGAGATTCCTTTCGGGGGGAGGGCCATATAGTGCGCGGGGGAGGGTATAGGTATCCGCCGTATTGCGTGGTATAGCGTGCCACTTTCATGATTCAGCCAGCAATTCGGGGAATTTCTCGCGTATCAGCTTTACCACCGGTCTGAGCTCCATGCGGAGCGCATCGCTGGGTTCCATTCGCTTGAGCTTGCGCACGCCTTCATTCACCCAGCTTGTTGGTATCCACAGGGAAGGAGGCATGGCCGGCTGGTCTGTCTCTGTTCGTTTACTGGCTCTGATGGCCCCCCTCAGGTCAGCCACAGACCATCCATTAGTCAGCGCCTTACCCAGCCAAATGGTCTGCTCATCCGCATTGAGTGGTGCAACCAATTGGTGATGCGCAAAGCTCAATTTGTCGATTCGAATCGACAAATCCACAGACCTGCAGACCCACGCATAATCCCGCAGTGTGGACTCCTGCAAAGACGTCTCCTCCAACGCCCAGGCGTACTTGTCTCCCCACATCGATTCCCCGTAATTGAGCGCATCCCCCAAGTCGAAGCTCTTGCGCCGCTGGTCTGCTAATAGAGCACGCAACAACAAACGCCAATCGATCCTGGACCATTCCGACTGAAAAACCAACCCGCTGCCCGCCTCAATCAGCCTGCCACTCCGCTTTGCCGCCTCTAAAATGGCCCATAACTCCGCAGGCCTGGCCGTGTTTGCGGCCGTCAAATCCTGAACTTCTTTCATCCTTGGCCCCTCCTTGAGTTTCGCAACCGCATCGTATCCCGCGCTTCGGGCGATCGCATGGTTCGCGTAACATCCAAGCCCAGCTTCTCTGACACCCTCTTAACCCGTTGTTGGAAGGCCTGCTTGGATTGTCCGAAACGCTCGGCGATTTCAGGCCCGGTTAACTCCGCCCCCAACGTCATCCCTGTAGCCGTGGCCACCGCAAAGCATTCCAACGCCGTGTTGTCCGAGCCCAAAACCTCCGCCAGCAGAGCCGAGCACGCGCGAATGCGTTCCTCATGCAATCGCGATTCCAGATAACGGTCGAAGAGCGCTTGCACGCTTTTGCCTTGAGCCACGCACTCCTTGGCCTCGTCATCCAGAGAATCGATCCCACTAAAATCGAAGTGCTCGATTGGGACAACAAAAGGGGTATCATCAATCCACTCCACGGCTAAACCTGTGGACGTGGCATTCCTGCTCAAGGGTTTGCTCACGGGCGCGAGTGTCGCATAACTCGCGCCAAAAATCCACATCAGACAGGCCGCTAAAAGTGCCATACGCCCACCTTTCTCAGCCGCTCCACGAATTCCCGAGTGGATCGATTAGCCTCCTCAGCCTGGCGTAATACCGGCATAGCAGTCTCCATATCCGGAAAGCGTGTCCTTGCCTCCTCGAATCGAAGCTCGGTCGAACCACAAAGCCAGCAACGCGCCTCATACCCCAGTTCCGCCTCGCGGTCTAGAATCATCCTCGCCACTTGCTCAGGCGTTGCAGAGCCGGCAACAAACCCGGCCGCCATCAGGCAATGCCGCTCCGGGCAAAGATGCTGGACCAGGTGAATCATCCCATCTCCTCTCCTGGAGCTCGCACATGGTCGAATCGCCTGTCCCGGCCCATCTCGAACAACAAGCGCAGGTCCGGGTCATTCGAGCAAAGCACTCTGCCCACCTCATCGTGGAACCGTTCCGCATGGGTTCGGCTAGGACCCCTGTAGCTTGGATGCCGAAAAGCCAATTGCATGGCAGACAGCGCGCACCAAAGCTCAAACTTCGAACACTCCAGGCGCACTGGCTGCTTATCCTCAGCCAGGCGACCTAGCGCGGCCAAAATCTTATCCTGGTTCATTGCGCTTGCCCTCCGTTGGCCAGGCTGCCGAGCGTGCGCTCAGCCTCCTCCATCGCCAAATTCAACTTCACCATATCCTCGTGATCGTTCCCATTCGCGTGCACCGCCTTTACCTTGCTCCTATACGCATCACGAATCTGCTGCTCAGTGGCGTTGATCGCCACCCCCAGAACGTCCTGCCAGCGGCCGCCACTGGTCCGCTCGGGAATCGCCATGTAGCCGCGGAACGCCTGGTCGATGGATCCCACGCCCCATCGGTCCTGGCCGCGAAGGGACTCGATGTGCTTAGTGATGGCCCAGATATTATCCTCCACCCTGTGCCATCGATCGCAAGCCAGTGAGATATCTCGGCCCTTCAGCTTGAAATACACAGCGGCTCCCGGGTCTGCCGGCTGCGCCTGTCCTGAGTAGGGATTTCCGTCCACCCTCAGCCTCACGTTGGTCGACAAAATGGAATTGGACGCTCCCAGCCGCTGCAGCTCATTGGCTAAATTGGTCCGTGCCTCCTCCATCGAATGATAACGGCCGCGACTGTCCGACACCGCGCGCAAAAAATTCGATTGGCGCCGCTGCTTGGTTCGAGCCCAGCCTTGGGGCCAGCACAAAGGATAACTAGTTCGATCCTCACTCATCACGCGTCATCCCTCCTCCGCACAATAAATCGACTACGACCGACGCGATATCTCCAGATGCAAAAACTTATGATTGCCGCTTCGATCCACACGGCTTCCCACCGACCGTAAATGAGCGCGGCTGCCAGAGACCCGGCATTGAATCCCGCCACAAAAAACCAATATTCAAAAAGTCTCATAAAAAGTGGCCACACCGCTAGGTGGTCATAGAAACAACCTCGCTGCCATCCGTTTTGCGCCTTCCGTCAAATCGTTCATCCACTTTCCCATCACCTTCCCCACATTCCAAAGGCGCCGGCCGGTGCGCATCGCGTCCCGCGTTCTGGAAATAACCTCCAGAACCTCTGCCGGCCGATTCTCACAGCGCAGCCGCCAATAAGCCTCGTAATTTGGATCCCAATCCTTCCCCTGGAGCGCTTTGATTTGTTCCAGGGCCGGCGCGTTCGGATCCACTCTGCCCTCAGTGATCACTGGCAGTGATTTACCCAGTGAACACTGATTAAGATCTTTACCAGTGTCACTGGTCACTGAATCACTGACACTGGTACACACCTCTGGCGCTGAAACCTGCGCCAAACCGGGGGATCTGAATTTCAGCGCCGCCTTCGGAGGGCTCGATCTGGATTCCAGATCAACATCGCCAGCACCACCGCGGCCAGACCGCTCCGCCTCGATGGCCTCATCAACCGCCTGCGATAGACTGCGAACTGCTGACTGACTGCGAACTGCTGACTGACTGCGAACTGCTGACTGACTGCGAACTGCTTCCCCCATGGTGGCCGCACTGCCAAGTGCCTGAGCCTTTACCTCAGCAAAGGCATCCTCTAGATCATCCTGTCTGGGGAACAAATCTTTCCAGGCCTCGCTGCACATTCCATCGAACGGTGCGTCTGGATCCCGTTGCGCTACCTGCTCGATCATTCCCTCGAGGGAGACATCCCGGTCCACCGGCCAATGCCGCATACTCACCCCGTAACCGAACCGCCAAGGCCGATAGATCAAAAGCCGCTTCTCCAGGCCATCCAGCACGGGGGCCAAATTCCGCCAAGCGATGCGGGTTAATCGCTCGAACTCATGAGGGGCAATCGCGGCCCGCTTAATGCCGGCGTCGAACGTTACCCGTAAGATTCCGTGCACCGCCTTGCACTCGCTGGGCGTCAGCTCCATGTCACCTTCCACCATCACCTCTCGGATCCGGCGCCCCAGGCCTTGCAGCCCGCCAATGGAATCACCAGGCGTCACGCTGCGTCCTCCGAACGGTGCTCGCTTTGAACTGCCGCCAGCGCGTCATCCTCCACTCGCTGAGCCGCGCTCATTTGGAGGTCCGGAGCCTTCGTTTTTATTCCCGACCGAAACTCCTTCCACGCCTCCTCCAATTCCTTGATCTCCGCCCCAGTGAATCCACGTCGCACCGGGCCGCGCTTGTAACGTTTCAGCCGACTACGCTTGCCGTCTTCAGCAGTTGTCCAATCGGACACCAGCTCAATCTCCTTCTGAGATCGCATCTTGTAGATCGTCGAGCTCCAGGTCCCGTCCGGCACCTGTGCATTGGGTGCGTTGTCCGAAAACCATTTCCGCAGGTCCTCGATCGTCCAAACTTCGGGCAGCGACTCCATCGCCTGGCGAACCATTCCCCGGAATCCGCTCTCATACTCATCCTTGCGGCCGAATCGTGAGCCTCGTTTCCCCGCCTGTTCTGGTGGGCACTCCGAACGAATCCAAATATTCGGCAATGGCCCGGTTCCTTGCGCCGTCCGGATCACCTGCCCCGCTCGTTCAAGCCGGCAGATAATTGAACTAACCTCGTGGGAATAGCGCTCAGGAGTGAGCGGCTGCAAATTCGGATTCAGCTCATACACCGCCGTCCGGATCAAATCGGCGGTGAAGGGGCCCGGCCATTTGGAAATCACCTCGCGCACTGCCCGAGCCAGGCCGCCCTTTTTATACACGTAGCATTCCAGGGCCACCAATCGGCGTTCCAACTCCTCAACCTGCTTCAGCAAAGCCTCGCTCACGCTTCCTCCCTTAAATGAGAGCTTAAAAAGATCGCCTTCCTCCTGGTCCCAAGCCATTCCAAGCGCCACTCAGCAGCGCTTGCCAACATCCCCATCGGCACGCAGCGAGGAGCGAACGAAGTGGGCGGCCGAACCCGTGTTAAAGATCCTCCTGGCAGCAACCACACCGGACCCGGCTGCAGCACCATCTTGAAACCGAAAGCACCTAGGGCTTTGCCTAACTCCACATCAATCAAGCGGAGCCCGCAGCGGTCGCAGGCCAGACTCTGGCCTGTCACCTCACTCACCTCATGCTCGATGGCCATTACCGGCCGGCTTTCAGCCACCGCAGTTGTATCCACGCATAACTTCATTCAGCAACCCTTTCGTTTTTGTGCCAAGCCAGGCCGGCTTGACCAATCGTTTAACATCGAACCAAAGACTAGGGGACCGCAGCCAGCGCGTGAGCAGTGAGCGGGGGAAATTGGGGGGATACCCCCGCCACCACGCCAACCGCGATCCCAAATTCATTCCCAATCCTCAGCGGCAACTGCTCTGCAGGTCGCTGCTCGAGGCAATACCGGCACGTCACATCCGCCCAATTGCGGCGCCACCGATGATTCAGTGGCCAATCCACTGGCGTCCCGTACATCTGACAAGCCGTCCGCCAATTCACCACATCCATGTGATGGAAAATCGTGCGTTCCTGCCGACTCGCTGTGATTTTTCCAGCACTCATCATTCAGCATCCAAACCAAAACGGGCCGGCCTGCGCTTTTACGAACAAGTCGCACTGTCCAGGAGTTCAGCACTGTCCACGTGAAACCCGATCCGTACAGACCGGCCCGAAAATCATTCACCTTCTAATCAGGTAGGTTCTCCATCAAGAACTCGTCTAATTCTTGCCGTCGATACATCGCTGTAGCCCCGCGGTCATAACGATTGATTGCCCCGCTGCCCACCAGCTCCGCGAGCTTCGTTTCCTTGCAACGGAGATACGAGCACGCCTCGGCCGTGTTGAACCAGGATCGTGATTCATCCAGCACATCCCGGCCTGGCCCCACACTCACCACCTCCACGTCACTGCCGGCAGCCACAAGCGCCGCGGCGGACTCTCCACTCTCAGCCTGCACCGGCACAGACAAGATCGGCCCGCCGGCCGGCCGCGCATAAAGCACCTGGAACTCCCGCAGCAGACACGTCGCGCGCCGGCCTGGCTCCGCGATCAAAGGAGCGCGGACTTCAGGGGAAGCTGTCACGCCGCCCTCCTTTGCTTATCCGCCAAGGGCCCGCTCATCCAATCGCCAGGCCATCGGAAGATCACCAACGGTCCGCCTTTGGCCGGCTGCAGAGCCCACCACACGATCCCGCAATGGCAGCGCACCAGCACCCTCATGAACACCGCGCCATTGCCATCATCCACCTTCTTTCCCTTCTCGCTCATGAGTCACCCCTCCAAGACCCCTTCACCAGGCCTTTCCAGCACATTGGGATCCTAAGCTTAGAATTCCACGTGGACAAGTTGTCG
>JADMIO011432795.1_pt1 | contig 30350 bp, 32 predicted proteins | sample 8958161 | NCBI WGS metagenome assembly JADMIO01 (sample SAMN16585339, study PRJNA669376) | soil metagenome | isolation source: Crop rotation soil | place: USA: Cullars Rotation, Alabama | collected 2011 | reverse complement strand
CGCGACAACTTGTCCACGTGGAATTCTAAGCTTAGGATCCCAATGTGCTGGAAAGGAGGATGAGCGTGTCGTAGCGCAGCAGTCGGCGGTCGCGCTGGATCTCGGCGAGCAGGATGCCGTCGGTCATCAGCTTGACCAGCGTCCGGTCGCTGACCTGGTCGGTGAAGCGCACGGTGTAGCCGACGGCGTCGCCCAGTGGGGTGTCCAGCTCGTCGGCGATGCGCTGCGCCACCGTGCGCGCGGCGAGCCTGCGGGGCTGAGTGTGACCGATGGTGCCGCGGATTCCGCGGCCGAGCTCGAGGCAGATCTTCGGCAGCTGCGTGGTCTTGCCCGACCCGGTCTCACCCGCAACCACGATCACCTGGTTCTCGGTGATGGCGCGGGCGAGGTCGTCGCGCCGCTGACTGACCGGCAAGTCGGGGTAGGTGATCGTCGGCACGGCGGCCGTGCGCCTAGCCACGATGGCCTCGGCCGCGGCGATTTGTTCGGCGAGAGCGGTCCGCTTCTCGGGAGCGTCGGCGCGCAGGTTCCTCAGCCGGCGTCCGAGCCGCGCGGCGTCGCGGATCGTCAGGCCGTCGAGGCGCTTGCGAAGCTCAGCGGCTGACGGCGCGGACACTCGGCCACGATACGAGTCAGGCGCGGTCTGGCGCCCAGTAGGCGAGCATCTCCGCGAAGGTCTCGAACGCCGGCGTCGAGACGCCGTAGGTGGCCTCCAGGTGAATGCTCAGCGGGAATCCGAGCTCACCGACGCCGTCGACCACCCGCTTGTACAGATCGACCATCAGCTTGCGCTTGTCCGTCGGGTCGGTGGCCGCGAGCCGTTTGACGAACTCCTGCTCCTCGGCGACGGCGGCGTTGCCCGGGTCCTGAATGAGCCAGTTGATCAGACCGACCTTGGCCTCCACCTTCGGCACGAAGCCGAACGACAGCAGGATCTCGGGCCGGTGCTCGGTCGTGCCGGCGAACTCGCGCAGGAAGTCCACGATCGCGTCGGAGTACAGCAGCTGGGTCATGCCGTACGTGGCGCCCTGGTCGCACTTGAAGTTGAAGCGCCCGTGCTCCCCGTCGCGGGTCGGGATCAGTATCGCGCCGCGGTTGGGCACCACGTCGTCGTAGAGGGACAGCGCGTCCGTCGGCGCGACGCCCGAACCTTCGCCGTCGCTCATGGTGCGCGGCACCCCGACGAACGCGATGCCGTCGAAACCCGCGCCCGACAGATCGGTCAGCCGCTGCCGCAGCGTCGGCTCGTCCATGAAGGCGGTCACCTGAGTGCACAGCCCGTTCACGCCGGCGAGCTCGGGCTTGATGATGGTCCAGAAGTCCAGCACGTCCAGCTTCGGCTTCATCTCGAGCGGACGGTCGTCGTCCTCCTCGATCATGCCGGGGATCATCACGTGCCGGATGCGGCCCTCGATGCCGGCCTCGGCCGAACAGCGCAGCACCTTGTGCGCCTCTTCGAGCGCCCGCTCATGGCCGTCCTCGACGTTGGGCGCCACCAGCTCGAGCGCGACGGTGTTCAGCGTCACCAGGTTGCTCCTCATCGGATGAATTCTTTCCGCGGGCGCGGCAGGTCCCCGATGACCACTATCCGCGCTCTCCCTGGGAGCATCACCATACAGACCACGACGACGAGCGCCGTAGCCGAGCCAGCAAACGGCCTAGTGTTGATGGGGTGAGCGTTGCCCCGCAGACCCCAGAAACCCTCATCCTCGACGACCGCTTCGCCCGCGAACTTCCGGAGATGGCCGTGGCGTGGCAGGCGGCAACGGCTGCCGATCCGCGGCTGCTCGTGCTGAACGAGGCGCTGGCCGTCGACCTCGGGCTCGACCCCGTCTGGCTGCGCAGTCCTGACGGCATCGGGCTGCTGACCGGCAACGTGGTGCCCAGCGGAGCCGCGCCCGTCGCGCAGGCGTACGCGGGGCACCAGTTCGGCGGGTTCCAGCCGCGGTTGGGCGACGGGCGTGCACTGCTGCTCGGCGAGCTCACCACGACCGACGGCGGGCTTCGCGATCTTCACCTCAAGGGGTCGGGAGCGACACCGTTCGCCCGCGGCGGCGACGGGCTGGCCGCCGTCGGCCCGATGCTGCGCGAGTACATCATCAGCGAGGCGATGTATGCGCTGGCCATCCCGACGACTCGGTCGCTGGCCGTGGTGGCGACCGGCCGAGGCGTGCAGCGGGAGACCGAACTACCGGGCGCCGTCCTCGCCCGCGTCGCGAGCAGCCATCTGCGGGTCGGCAGCTTCCAGTACGCGGCGATGACCGGCGACGTCGACCTGATCCGGCGACTGGCCGACCACGCGATCTCGCGGCATCATCCGTCCGCGGCCGCAGCCGCCAATCCGTACGTCGCGTTGTTCGAGGCGGTGCTTTCCGCGCAGGCCGCACTGATCGCGAAGTGGATGCTCGTGGGTTTCGTACACGGCGTGATGAACACCGACAACATGACGATCTCCGGGGAGACCATCGACTACGGGCCGTGTGCATTCATGGAGTCCTACGACCCCGCCACGGTGTTCAGCTCGATCGACTCGTGGGGGCGCTACGCCTACGGCAACCAGCCGTCGGTGGCGGTGTGGAATCTGGCGCGCTTCGCCGAAACGCTGTTGCCGCTCTTCGTCGACGACCAGGAGCAGGCCATCGCCGTCGCCGAAGCGGCCCTGGCCGAGTTCGCCCCGCAGTATCAGGCGGCGTTGTCGGCGGGCATGCGGTCGAAGCTCGGCCTCGGCGCGGGGGTGGCCGATGACGTCGCGACGCCGCTGATGAACGAACTGCTCGAAATGCTCACGCAGAGTCGCGTCGACTTCACGTCGGTGTTCCGACACCTCGGCAAGGCTGCGCGTGGTGAGGCGGAACCGGCCCGCGGGCTGTTCATCGATCTCGCGGCGTTCGACGGCTGGTTGGCGCGATGGCGCGCGCTGGGTCCGGACGCCGACGCGATGGACCGCGTCAACCCCGTCTACATCCCGCGCAACCATCTCGTCGAGGAAGCCCTGACCGCGGCGACCGGCGGCGACCTCGCACCGCTGCATCGGCTTCTCGAGGCGGTCAGCGCCCCCTTCCGTGAGCGGCCGGGGCTGGAGCGGTATGCCGAGGCGGCGCCGGATGACTTCGTCAACTACCGAACCTTCTGCGGGACGTGACTGCGCCTCCACCGGGGCCGCTGCCGTAGTCAGCGGTCGAGTTCGCCCGCGATTCCGCGCTCGAGTGCGGCGCGCGTGCGTTCCGGCAGGACGATCAACCCGTCGAGTTCACGACTCGCCATGTCATAGCCGCGTTCCCGTTCCTGCGGTGTCGCGCCGGTATCCGTCGCGATGCGCAGCATGCTGAGTGCGCGGGCGAGGCGCTGCTGTTCCTGGCGGGAGAAATCGTTGCGCCGTCGCCGGATCGCCTCGCTTTCGGCTGCATCGAAGGCCGTCACGTAATCGGTGACAGCGTCGACGTATTCGCGTGTCGCCTCGCCGTCGTCGACGAGATCCTCGGCCTTGGCTGGCCGCAGCAGGTCGGCCCGCAGCTTGGTCTTGTGGAACCGCTCCGTCAGCGGATTTCGCATGTCGGTCATCACCGGGTAGTCGAGCAGTTTGGTGATGTCGAGTTCGTATTCGAGCCAGCGGGTGTCGGTGAGATCGTGTGCCTTGACCGCGCGGGTGACGGCCCGCCACTGCGCGGCCTGTGAGCTTCGGGGCGCCTGGCCGGCGTCGGATGGGCGATCAGATGCGTCGTGCTGGCCGGCGCGGGCCGACGACACCGCCTTGTACGCCGCGAGTCCCACACCGATCAACGGCACGACGATGATCAGCAACTCGACCAGGCGGACGATCAGGCCCATGAGGCCAGGATGCCACCGCGTCGAGCCGGCGGTGGCTCAGGCGCGATTCGCGTTCGGCCCGTATGCCTTCGCGATGTCGGAGGAGTCCGCCCAACCCGAGTAGGTCGGCCGCTGCGGCCAGCCGTCCGGCGAGTCCTGCCACTCCTCCTGCCTGCCCCACGGCAAGACGTCGAGGAGTCCGAACGAGTAGCCGAGCTGCTCGGTACCGCGCCCGTTGGTGTGCCACGTGCGGTAGACGGTGTCGCCGTCACGCAGGAACACGTTCACGGCGAAGCCTTCGCCGGGCGCAGCGTCCATGTCCGCGCCGAACGAGCTCTCCGACGACGAGTACCACTCCATCGTGTTGCCGACCTTGTCGCGGTAGGCCAGCGCCTCGTCGATCGGTCCGTTGGTGACGATGACGAAGCGTGCGTCGTAGCCGTCGAGGAAATCCAAGCGGGTGAACTGTGAGGTGAACCCGGTGCATCCGGGGCACTGCCACTCCTCGCCCTCGAACCACATGTGGTTGTAGACGATCAGCTGCGACCGGCCGTCGAACACGTCGGCCAGCCGGACCGGTCCGTCCGCGCCGACCAGGGTGTAATCCGGTAGCTCGACCATGGGCAGCTTGCGGCGCTGGGCGGCGACCGCGTCGAGTTCGCGGGTGGCCGCCTTCTCGCGCCTGCGCAGGTCCTCGAGGGCCGCCCGCCAGGTCTGCTGGTCGACGACGGGTGGCAGGGCAGCCGTTTCTGTCGCGGGTGGGTTCGTCGCCATCGGTGTTCCTCCTGCTGGTGTCTGCTCGTAGTGAAGTGCACTCGCAGTTATGACCGACTCCGCGGGCCGAACTCATCGCCACACCAGCGCGAGCAGACGCAAATTGCCCCTGACACGCCGCGGCAGAGGGCAATTTGCGTCTGCTCGCGGTTCTCAGTCGGCGGGAGACGGAGGTTCGTCGAGACCGGTGCGGAGCAGTTCCCACGCGAGGTGGCGCGCCTCCGCGGCGCGCTCGTGCATCAGTCGCTGCGCAGCGGCGATCGCGTTCGGTTCAGGAGTCGTGCCCTCGACGACCGAACCGTGCAGATCCTCGGACACGTGCATGGCCGCGAGCACAGCCTCGTTGACGCGAATGAGCGCGCGATGCAGGCGGTCGTCGTCGACGAGTAGGTGCGCGTTGGCCAACTCGACGGAGAAGTCGTTCACGACCCGACCGATTTCCTCGAAGATCGGGTTCATCGCCTGCTCGCGCGCTTGGCGGTCATCCATGAGCAGAATGCTGGCGCCCTGGTTCCACAACGCGGCCAGCGACTGCGTGTGCGCGTTCACCGCTCGCGACACGTCGTTCATCGCCATCTTCTGTTGCTGAGCAAGCATGTGGACTCGTTCGACGCGGGCCAGCTCCACTTGGGCGGCGAGTTCGGCACGCGCCAACTTCCGTTGCGCGTCCAACTCGGCTTCATGAATCGACCGCACGAGTGCCAGCTCGCGAGCCGAGCGTTCCTGTGCCGCGGCGACCTCGTGACGGAGGCGATCAGCCGCTTGCGCGGCGGCGCGTTGCGCGTGCCGAAGGATGCTGTGCGTTTGCCACATCGAAACCAGCACGGCGATCAACACCACCGCCCCGAAGAACCATTGCGCTTTGGATCCCGTCGGTCCGGGACCGAACACGATGAACCAGACGATGGCCGCGAAGCCTGCGACGCCGCCCGCGGTCCACGCGAGTGTTCGCCACAATCCCGTTGTGCCAGGTCGGGTTTCGGTACTGGGTTCGCTCGCACGCGCGGGCGGTAGATAGTCGCGACCGGGTGACGGCAGCTCGGTCGGCGTGGGGCGGTGCGCCAGATCGGTCACCTTCGCCTCCCGTCTCGTGACCCTTCGCGTTGCGGCTTCACTCTAGGGAACCCCGGCCGCAGCGGCACCTCTCGGTCCGACCCTGCAGGTCGGTCGCGCTAGCGGTGTACACGGGCTCGAATGACGCTAATCTCACTCCGTACTCACGTGAAGCAACGCGATCGGACGTCTGAACCGTCGCATGCTCACCGACCCCGAAGTACAACGAAAAGGATTGAGGGCCGATGGGAGAACCCGTGCCACAAGACGGCGAATCGTCGGTAATTGTCAGCTTGTCGGATGCGGCGATGCACATGTACACCGCCGCGATCGATGCGCTGCCGTTCCCCGAGGACAAGAAGTTTCACAAGCGCGCCGACGTCGTTCTGTCCGGCCTGCGCAAGCTTCGGTCCGGGCTGACCGACGCGGCGGGCCGCAGCCGGTCCACGTCGAGTGTCATCCTCGCGCTCAGTGACGTGCGCAAGCGGTACGACAGCCTGATGACGCGCGCCGCCGCCGCACCGGACTCGTCGCTGGGCCAGCAGTTGTACGCGGCTCGGATCGAGGCCAGGTTGTCCGCCGAGGAAGTCGCCAACGGCGCTGGGCTGCGGGTCGACCTCATCAACGATCTCGAGGGGGGTGAGACCCCGACGGAAGAGGAAGCCGCGAAGGTCCGCAACCTCATCACCGCGCTCGGCGGGGTTCCCGGCACCGAGCACCTCACCAACCACGACCACCACGAGCCGCAGCATCACGACCAGCACGGCGGCGAACACCACGATGGTGAGCACAACAACGGCGAGCAGAGCAACGATCAGATCGCCGACGCGTTCGTGAACGGCTGGGAGGAATCGTTCATCGGGGGCAGCGGCTAGCGGCTGCCCATCGCTCCGATGACCTCTGCCGTGCTGAGGATCTCGGCGTAGTTGGGCATGTTGACGTCTAGCGCGGCGTGCATCTCGGCATCGGAATAGCTTGCGGTCGCATCCCTGGCCACCGTGACCTGGTAGCCGAGTTCGGCACCATAGCGCACCGTCGCCTCGACGCAGGTGTGCGTGATGAGTCCGACCACGATCAGCTCGTGGATGCCGTGCTTCTTGAGCAGTAAATCGAGGTCGGTGTTCGCGAAACCGCTTGAGCACCAGTGCTCTTGGGCGACGATGTCATGCGGTTGGGGTTGGAAGTCGGGGTGCAGTTCACCGCCCCAGGTTCCGTACTCGAACGTCTTGCGCCCCCACGCCGCCTTCTGGATCGGCGCGATGTACTTCCACGTCTCGTAGTCCCCTGGGCGGTAGCGATGGTGAAGCGCGTAGAACACGCGGATGCCCGCCCCTCGCGCCGCGTCGAGCACTGCTTCATGTGCGCGATGCAGTCGTTGGCCTCGGCGACGCCCTTGAGACGATCCCAGACCTTGCCGCCGTCGGAGATGAAGTCGTTGTACGGATCGATCACCAGCAGGCCGGTCACGTCCTTGTCGAAGGTCACGACGCCATCTTTCCCGCCGCGGGCTTCGGGCGCGCGGTCAATCGGCGCGCGGAATGCGCAGATGCGCCCGCTGCGCCAGTTCGTCGTCGTCGACCAGTACGAGCATCGGCCTGTCGGGCACGCACAACATCGTGACGACATAGCGAAGCCCGACGTCGTCTCGGTTGTTGGCATCCGAGTAGTGGATGACGTCGCCGCCGGGCTCCCAGAATGCCTCTCCGGCCCGAACAACCCGCGGGGCCTCGCCTTCGAGTTCGAACAGCATCTCGCCCTCCAGCACGTAGCCGAACGCCGGACCGCCCGGGTGCCTGTGGGGAGGCGCACCCTTGCTGCCGGGCGCGAATTCGACGGCAATGGTCATGGCGTGCGCGTCCGCCGGGATGAACGGCGGTGCGACCTCCTGGACGACGGTCACGGCCTTCTGCCAGTCGGGATCATGTTCTGCGGGCATCGATCACTCCTTTTCGCGTGGGAATTCAGATGGCGCTGCCGCCGCCGTCGGCGTGCAGCGTGGAGCCGGTGATGAAACTCGAACGCGGAGAGGCCAGAAAGAGCACTGCGTGCGCGATCTCGTCGGGATCTGCGGTGCGGGCGAGTGGCAGTGCCCGACCGAGTTTCTCGTTGACCTCTCCCCACTCCGCCTGTACGCCTTCGGTTTTGGTGGGGCCGGGGGCAACGCTGTTCACTCTGACCCCGTGGGCGCCGAACTCGGCGGCCCAGGTGCGGGTGAGTGATTCCACGGCGGCTTTGGAGGCGCTGTACGCCGACGCGCCGGGAACACCTTTGGCGGCGACCATGCTGGTGACGTTGATGATGCTGCCGCGGGCGCGTTCCAGCATGCCCGGTACGAGCCCGGCCGTCAGGAAGTACGCACCGCGAACGTTGGTGTCGAACGTCTTCTCGAAGGTGACGAGCTGTTGCTCCACGGTCATCGCAGCCGGGAAGCCGGCGGCGTTGTTGACCAGGATGTCGACGTCACCTGCTTGTCGGACAAGCGATTTCACCGATTCGATGTCCGACATGTCCGCCTGGATGAAGCGCACGTCGCCGTCGATCGATGCCGCGGTCTCCTTACCGCGTCGTTCGTCGCGACCGGTGACGATCACCGAGGCGCCCTCGGCCGCCATCAGTCTGGCGCAGGCCAGCCCGATTCCCGCGGTTCCGCCGGTGATGAGTGCGGTCTGGTTAATCAGTTCCATTGCGCGGCCGCCGATCATGCGGCTTCGGGTGCGGTTGTCGCGACGAGGCCTCGCTCGCGGGCGAGGTCGGCCAGTGCCACGCGGAGCCGTTTACGGCCGCGGGACACCCGCGACATCGCGGTGCCGTGCGGGATGTTCAGCACCGCGGCGGTCTCGGCGAATGTGTAGCCCAGGACGTCGGAGTAATAGATGGCGATCCGGAAGCCTTCGGGCAGTGCGGTGAGCGCCGCCTTGATGTCACCGTCCGGCATCCCGTCGAGTGCCTGGGTCTCAGCGGAGGCGGCCACGTCGCGTTCGATGTAGTCGTCGTCGGCGACCTCGGCCGGCCTGCTCTGCTTGGCGCGGTAGGTGCTGACCCATCGGTTGTAGAGAATCCGGAAGATCCAGGCCTTGAGCCTGGTGCCTTCCTGGAAGGTGTGCAGTCCCGCGTACGCGTGGAGCAGAGCGTCCTGCACCAGGTCCTCGGCATCGGCCTGGTTGTCCGTGAGCCGCCGGGCGCCCCGGAGCAAGGCGCTGGTGAGGGGCTCGATCTCACGCGCAAACCAAGCGTTCAAGTCCGCGTCTGACGGGGACGGGGCGGGAAGGGCGACGATGGTCACGACGATCTCCTGAGGTCTGAGCTGCTGTTGCTCCCAGACTCGTGGGCACCGCACGAAAGCGGACCCTTGGAAACCCGTAGTCCGTAGTCCTCAGTCCGTAGTCGGTGGCGCTAGCCGGACCACGTCATGGTGAGAAGCTGCCCGTGAGTGACCTCAGCTGGCCCATGTCATGGCACGAAGCTGCCTGCGTGACGTGATGCCGAGCTTGACGAAGACCTTGCGCAGATGCCATTCGACCGTGTGCGTACTGATGAACAGTTGCGCGCCGATCTCCTGGTTTGTCAGGCCATCCGCGGCAAGTCTGGCGATCTGCTCCTCTTGGGCGGTCAGCTCATCGCCGGTGCCTGCTGCTTGTTTACGGACCTTCTCGCCGGTGGCCACCAATTCGCGGCGGCTGCGTTCGGCGAACGCCTGCGCGCCCATACGTGTGAACATGTCATGCGCCTCGGTGAGTTGGCGTCGCGCATCGATTCTGCGGTTGACGCGGCGCAGCCATTCGCCGTACACCAACTGGGTTCGCGCGCGGTGCACCGCGATGCTGGTACGGCCCAGGCGTTCGAGTGCCTCGCGGAACAGATCCTCAGCGGCGGCGTCGTCGGCGAGAAGTGCTCGCGCGCTTGCCAATGCGCCCAGACCCCAGTCCGTCCCGCTCGCCCCGGCGCGCTCCTCGAGATGACGCAAAGCCTCCTCGCCCGTTTTCCTGTCGTCGGTGCGCGCAGCCGCTTCCAGCAGTTCGTAGAGGCTCCAGCCGTAGAATCCGAGATCCTCATATCTGCACGCGTCCCGCGCCGCGGCCAGCGCCTCGTCGTATCGGCCGAGCCCGTTGTAGAGAACAGACGCCGCGTACCCCGTCAGGCCCAGCAGTCGGCCTTCACCTCTGGACGTTCCCTCCGCGGCTGCGGCCTCGATCGAGCTGATCGCTTCTGCAGGAACTCCCCGCCACGCATTCAGGATCACCGCATGGTATTTCACGGCCACGTTGTGCTCCGTCGATGCGGTGATCGAATTCGCCTCCTCGATCAGCGTTGCCGCCGTGGCGAATTCGCCCTCCAGCAGGTGAACTCCCGCCCGGTAGATCAACGCGCGCGGGAATCCGGCGAGCGCGCCGGCGTCGCGCGCGTACTGCACCGCCGCGGTGGCCAGCCGACGCACAATCGTTTCGTCCCACAGTTCGTGGCCGGCGGACTCCTGCAGAATCGGGAACGCGGGCACCGCCAGCCAACGCCCCAAGGGACTGCCGCCCGATTCGACTTGCTCGCACATCAGTTCCAACGCCACACGCAGTGAGCCGACCCCGGCGCCCACTCCGCCGGTGATGCGGTCCACGAGGCCCTTCAACAGGAAATCGACCTGACGGGTCAGGTCGCTCTCCCGGTTCACCGCGATGCGTGCGGCCTGCGCCGCCTCGGCCAAGGCGCCGGGCTCGCCGAGTCGCCCGGCGTACATGAGCGCCGCAACCGCCTCGAGGTAGGTCTCTCGCGCCGCGTAGTCGTCGCGCATCTCGAGTTGTTCTGCGGCACTGAGTAATAACGGTGCGGTGTCATTGAGCCGAAGGGCACCGGGCTGGCCTGCACGGGCGCGCGCGAATTCGATTTGCGCGCGCAGCCGGGCGATCTCGCCCCGTTGCACGTCGGTCAGCGGGCCCAACTCCGCGATGGCGAGGAGCTCTTGCGCCGCTTCCGGCGCCGCCGCGTCGCGTTTGGCCAGTGCCGCGGCGATCGCCCTGGATCCGCGTTGGGCAGGATCCGATGTCAGTGCGGTGGCTCGTTCGAGGAACGCGGCCGCGGCCGCCACGCCGCCCCGGCTCTGTGCCCGGCTCGCCGACGATTCCAGCTCCGCGGCCACCGCATCGTCGGGTCCGGAGGCGGCATTGGCGGCGTGCCATGCCCGGCGGTCGGGGTCCTGGTGCGGATCCGTGGCTTCGGCAAGAGCCTGATGGACGGCGCGTCGGTCGGCGAGGTCCGCGGCGCGGTACGCAGCCGAGCGCATCAACGGATGATGGAAGCGCATGCGTGGCCCGAAGTCGATGAGACCGTCGGCTTCGGCCGGCGCCAGCGCGTCGACAGCGATGCCGAGATGCGCTGCGGCGCGCAGGAACAACGCCGCGTCGCCCACCGGTTCGGATGCCGCGATCAGCAGCAGCCGCTGGGTGGACTCGGGCAGCGCGCGGATACGGCGGACGAAGTCACCCTCGAGAGCAGCTGTCGACGAGCGCTTACCCGAGATCCAGAATCCACCGGCGAGTTCCGTGGCGGTTACGCTGCGCGGCACCTCCAGGATGGCGAGCGGCACACCGCGCGTCTCCGCCACGATCCGGTCGCGAACCCTCGGGTCGATCCCGCCCACCATCACCGACTCGAGCAGTTCACGCGCGTCACCGTCGGACAGACCGGTGATCTCGAGTTCCATCAGGCCCGCCAGCACGTCGGGACGGTCCCGCACCGCGAAGATCATCGCGACCGGCTCGGCCAGCAGGCGTCGCGCGACGAAGGCCAGCGTCTGGATCGACACCTGGTCCAGCCACTGCGCATCGTCGATGACGCACAGCAGCGGTTGGTCGTTGGCGGCCGCCGCGATCAGGCTCAGCACGGCCAAGCCGACCATGAACCGATCGGGGGTCGGCCCGACGCCGCGGCCGAAGGCCACGTTGAGCGCTTCGCGTTGTGGTTCGGGCAGGTCGTCGAGGTGGGTCAACAACGGCGCACACAGCTGCTGCAAAGCCGCGAAGGCCAATTCCATGTCGGATTCGACGCCGGCGACCTCGATACAGCGGAACCCTGTTGCCAGCTCTTCGGTGTACTCCAGCAGCGCGGTCTTGCCGACGCCCGCTTCGCCGCGCAGCACCAGCACCTGACTGGCGCCGGCTCGCACCGAGGAGACCAAGCTTTCGAGCGCCGCGCGTTCGCCGTCTCGTCCGCGTAGGAGTGAGCCCCGACCGTCCTTTGTCATAGGCACCACCGCGTCTGATTCGGGGGCCCGTTTGTCGCCGCCGAGCGTGGCGAGGGCCCGATCTTGAATCGTACTGAGCGTGCCACCCGACAATCCTCGGCCACGGGCTCACCCGTGGCCGAGGTTCCCGAGTCGGTGTTAGGCCTTGGCGGCCGCCTCGATGATCCAGTCCTCGAACCGGGTGTCGAACAGCGTCGCGGCGTCACCGGGACACAGGGTGCGCTCACCGATGTCGATGCCCCAGTATTTTGCGGCCGGGTCGGCGATCACCTCGCGGTCGTCGCCACGGGCCGCCAACGCGGTCCGCAGCAGGTCGGGCAACAGAAACGCCTGCGGCCCACCGATTTCGGTGATGCCGTGCACCGGAGCGTTGACCGCGGCGATGGCCAGACCCTCCGCGACGTCCGCGGCGGCCATCGGTTGGAAGTACGCCGGTGGCATCCGCACGACGCCGTCCGCCGTCGAACTGTCGATGAGGGTCTTGAGGAACTCGAAGAACTGCGTGGCGTGGACGATGGTGTGCGGGATGGGACCGTCGGCGATCAGCTGCTCCTGCAGGAGCTTGCCCTGGAAGTAGCCGCTCTGCGGGGCCAGTTCATCGGTGCCCACCACCGACAGCGCGACATGGTGGCCTACGCCGGCGTCCTTCTCCGCGGTCAGTAGGTTGTCGGTCGCCGTGCGGAAGAACTCGATCGCCGAATCGTCGAGGGCGGGCGAATTGGACACATCGACCACGACCGCTGCACCGGCGAGAACGTCGGCCAGTCCCGCACCGGTGAGCGTGTTCACTCCGGTCGAGGGGGCGGCCGCCACGGCGTCGTGACCGTGCTCTTCCAATGTGTGCACCAGCCTGGAGCCGATCAGGCCCGTTCCTCCGATGACGACGATTTTCATGATCCGCCCTTTCTGGTTCGTGACAGCTTCTCGTCGGCCAGAACGGATGGGCGGCCGCGGACTCATCCCCTAGCGGCAGAACTTTCCGGTGGTGTGCTGATGGCAGTGCGGATGTCTCAGGCGTGCGCGGTGGTGCGGAATCTGTCCCGGTAGGCCTTGGGTGAGACTCCGAGTCGGTTCACGAACACCCGCCGCAGCGTCTCGGCGCTGCCGAATCCCGCGACATGCGCGGTGTCGGTCACTGACCGTCCGGCGTCCAAGGCCGCGCGCGCGGCGTCGATCCGCACCGACTCGACATATCGTGCCGGGGTGGTGCCCAGCTCGGTTTGGAACAGTCTGGTCAACTGGCGAGTGCTCAAGGCCGCATGTGCGGCAAGAGTTTTCACCGTGTGCTCGGCCGCCGGGTTGGCGGCGATCGCCTCGGTCACGGTCCGCAACGCGGACTGCGGTGGTGGATCGTTCTCGACCAGCACCGAGAACTGCGACTGTCCGCCCGCTCTCTTGAGATAGACGACGAGGGAGCGCGCGACGTCGCGGACCAGCACGGCGCCGTGGTCCTCCTCGACCAACGCCAGCGCCAGGTCGATACCGGCCGACACCCCGGCAGAGGTCAGCACCGGGCCGTCGCGGACGAAGATCGCGTCGGGTTCGACCTCCACGTCCGGGTATGCGCGCGCCAGCAGGCTCGCGTGCCGCCAGTGGGTGGTGGCGCGACGGCCGCTCAGCAGTCCGGCCTTGGCCAGGATGAACGAGCCGGTGCAGATCGACGCGAGACGGCGGGTCCTGGCCGGCACCGACTGAAGCGCCTCGACCAGTTCGGGATCGATCGGCTGCCCGATGAGAACGTCGCCGCCCGCGACCATCACCGTGTCGACGGCATCGATCGATGCGATGCGCTCGGTCACGGGGAACCTCGTGCCGATCGTCGTGGTGACGTCGCGCCCGTCGGCGGAGGCGATCGTTATCTGATAGTTCGCCCCGAACCGGTTGGCTTCGGCGAAGACCTCGGCGGGACCCACGGCGTCGAGCAATTTCACGCCATCGAATACAACGATCACGACGACGCGTCTCTCTTGGTGAGCGACCGTCACTCGTCCAGTGTGTCACTTTCTGTGGGATACATGGCTCATCGGACATGTCCGGGTGCTCGGTTGCCGCCACAGACTGGCGGTAGACCACTCAAGACCGCACGTCCCGACAGGAGTTCCGCCCATGTCCACAGCGTCCGTAGAAACCATCGCCGACATCGTCATTCCCGACACCGAACTGGTGCGCGACATCACCGCGCACATCCGCGGGACGGAGAACGACCTGCTGTTCGACCACTCCCGCCGGGTGTTTCTGTTCGGCGCACTGCAGGGCCGTCGCCGCGGACTCGAGCCCGACCTCGAACTGCTCTACGCCGGGGCGATGTTCCACGACATCGGCCTCACCGAGGGCTACCGCACCTCCATGCTGCGCTTCGAGGTCGACGGTGCCAACGCCGCAGCGGACTTCCTGCGTGAGCGCGGCATCGACGAGGCGTCAGTACGCAAGGTCTGGCTGAGCATCGCGCTGCACACCACGCCCAACATCCCCGAGTTCCTCGATCCCGAGATCGCCTTGGTCACCGCAGGCGTTGAAACAGATGTGCTGGGTATCGATCGCGATCAACTGTCGGAGGACGCGCTGGCGGCGGTGACGGCGGCGCATCCGCGCCCCGATTTCAAGCGCCGCATTCTCGCGGCATTCACCGACGGCATGAAGCACCGCCCCCGCAGTACGTTCGGGACTGTGAACGCGGACGTGCTCGACAGGTTCGATCCCAGCTTCGAACGCGACAACTTCGTCGACATCATCGTCGAGAACAGCTGGCCCGAGTAGCCCGCGATGTGGGACAAACGGCACGACATGGTCGTTCGCACCGAGGTGCCGTTCAACGCTGAGCCGCCCGCACCAGTGCTGGCCGCCGACGAAATCACCCCGCTGGAGGCGTTTTACGCCCGCAACCACGGGGAGTTCCCGGACATCGCGCCGACCGAGTGGCGGGTGAGCGTGGACGGGCTGGTCGACCGCCCGTCGACGCTGACCTACGGCGAACTCACCACCGACTTCGATCAACATTGCGTGGTGGCGACGCTGGTGTGCGCGGGCAACCGGCGTGCCGAACTGCTGACCGTGCGCCCGATTCCGGGCAAGGAACCGTGGCATCACGGGGCGATCTCCACCGCGCGGTTTCGAGGCGCCCGGTTGGCCGACGTGCTCGCCGCCGCCGGTGTGCACCGCGACGATGGCCTGCACGTGGAGTTCCTCGCGCCCGACGTCGCGCCCGAGGCTCGGCCGGTGCAGTCCTTCGGCAGCTCCATTCCGCTGAGCAAAGCGCTCTCCGACGAGGTGCTGCTGGCGTGGGAGATGAACGACGAGCCGCTGCCGCGCGCACACGGCGGTCCGGTGCGTGTGGTGGTGCCGGGCTACGTCGGAGCCAGAAGCGTCAAATGGGTGTCCAACATCATCGTGCGAACGACGCCGTCGGACAACTACTTTCAGGCTCACGACTATTCGATACTGCCCGCCGATGCCGACCCGGCCACCGCCGCCGCGGGCGACGGCATATCGCTGTCCACCCTGCCGCTCAATTGCGACATCCTGGTGCCCACCGACGGCGACCGGGTGGACGCGGGTCCACTGACGATCCGCGGCTGGGCGATGGCCGGTGACGGACACGGGGTCGGGCGGGTGGACGTTTCGCTCGACGACGGCCACGGCTGGCGTCGAGCCGACCTGCATCCCTCGCCGGGCCGGTGGGCGTGGCAGCCGTGGTCACTCACCGTCCGTGTGACTCCCGGGCCGTTGACCATCACCGCGCGCGTGTGGGACGACGCCGGCTATACACAGCCTGAATGCCCTGCGTCCCTGTGGAATCCGCGCGGATACGGGAACAACGCCTACGCACGGGTCAGGCTAGAGTCGGTTGATGGTCAACGAGACCCTGACCGCGTGGCTACTGGACTCTGACCCAGCGTTGCGCTGGCAGGTCGAGCGCGACCTGCTCGGCGAACCTGCCGCCGTTTGGCAGGCCACCCGCGCACGCGTCGTGACGGAGGGCTTCGGTGCGCGGCTACTTGCACTTCAGGACCCCGACGGTCAATGGGCCGGGGGTGCGTTCTTCCCGGCCGATTTCGACTTTCACGGCGCCGACGCATCAGCAGGTGGGCAGCCCTGGACCGCGACGACGTGGACATTGAACTCGTTGCGGGAGTGGGGCGTCGATCCCGGTGTGCTCGACGGCACCGCCGAGCGGCTCGCCGCCAATAGTCGTTGGGAGTACGACGACCTGCCGTACTGGGGCGGCGAGGTGGACTGCTGCATCAACGCGTGGACCGTTGCGAACGGGGTGTGGCTGGGTGCCGATATCGACGGGGTCGTGGACTGGTTCGTCGAGCACCAGCTGCCCGACGGCGGCTGGAACTGCGAATGGGTGGAGGGCTCCACGCGGTCGTCGTGCCACTCCACGCTCAACTCGCTGAAGGGACTGCTCGCCTATGAGGCCGGCACCGGCGGGACGGAGGCCAGCAGGACCGCGAGGAGTTCGGGCCAGGAATACCTGTTGCAGCGCGGGCTTTTTCGCCGCCTGTCAACCGGCGAACGGGTCGGCCCGTGGGTGGACCGGTTCGGCTACCCGTTTCGCTGGGTCTGCCACATGCTCAACGCGGCGGAGTACTTCCGGCAGGCGTCGCTGCTGGACGGCACAGCACCGGATGAACGGATGGCCGACGCGATCGAGATGATCCGCGCCGCGCGCCAACCGGACGGCACGTGGGTGCAGGCGGGCCGAGATCCTGGGCGCGTCTGGTTCGAGGTCGACGTGGCAGCGGGTCACCCGTCGAAGTGGCTCACCTTGTTCGGGACGCGCGTGCTGGATTGGTGGGATGCGCGGTGAACCCTTCGGCGTGATCACCCCGTTGTAGGGGCGTGCACCCGAAGACGCTTCCTTAGTAGCCGACGTCCGGTGACGCGATCCGCTGCTGAATTTCGACCCGCAGGTCGACGAGACCATTCGGCGCAGCGGGGCGTCGGCAGCCGAGTCCACGGTGGTCGACGCGGTACGACTGTCAGTCGAGCCTGAATCAGGACGTGCCGGGCGAGAGTCCGGCGTTGCTCGCGGTGATGAAGTCGTCGATGAGATCGACGACCTGCGCTGGGGCTTCCACATGCGCGAAATGACCCACGCTGGGAAGTACTTCGAGGCGACAGTCCGGTCGCGCCTGCAGGGCGGCGTACGCGTGATCGACCGGAATGATGTTGTCGTCTTCGCCCCAGATCGCCAGCGTGGGCATATCGGCCCTCAGTTGTAGCCGGTTCAAAGCGCTGACCGACTGGCCGCGGTAGTCGACGACCGAGCGAAGGGTCCGCAGGAAGGACTCGCGGGTGCTGGGGTCAGAGAAGGATGAGTAGGCGTTCCAGATCTCGGCGCCGCGCGGTGAGCGCAGGCCCATGGAGGTCAGCCACGATTTGACCGAATTTCCGGCGTTCAAGACGAATTTCGGCGCAATTACCGGCATGACCAGTTCGGCGCCCGGCGCCGACAACATGCGCAGGATCCAACCCACATCCTGGCCGAGCCCACCGCTGCTGATGAGGACGAGCCTGCGGCAGTAGTCGGGGTGTTGGTAGAGAAATTGCATCGCGATTCCCCCACCCAGCGAGTGGCCGACCACGGTCGCCGACGTCACCTCGAGTTCGTCGAGCAGGTCGCGCAGTCCGACTGCGAATGCGCCGAGGGAATAGTCGGTTCTCGGCTTGGCGGACTGGCCGTGCCCCAGCAGATCGGGTGCGATCACCCGGTACTTCTTCGCGAGTCGCGGCAGGATCTCACGCCAGGTTTGAGAACTGCCGGCCATGCCATGGATCAGCAACACGGCTTCGCCGCTGCCTTCGTCGTAGTAGGCCAGCCGCTCGCCGTGGATATCGATGAATTTGTGCTCGATCACGGACCCCTCCGTTCCCCTCTCCCACCCTACCGGCGGGTAGCTTTGCGTGGTATTCCGCTTCACTGGGCGTCCCGCGCCGCGGCGTCGCGGAGTATCTGCTGAAGCTGCTCCAGCGGTGTGCCAGGTCCAAGACGCAGGGGCGCGTCGGTCTCGGCAGGGCTTCCCGGCTGCGCAGGCGGCGGTGATGAAGCCGCGGCCGCGGGTGGCGGTGGCGGCGGGGGTGCGACCTGCGCCGCCGCGATCTTGCGATCGAGGCGCGACAGCGAGTCCTGACGGAGGGCCCGGCGCAGCAGGTCCGAATCAGTGTTCCCGGCGAAACAGCCCGGCTCCGCTTGTTCGACAATGGTTCTCGCACCGAGGTAGCGGGCGACTGCGTTCCGATTGTCGAACGTGGAGGCTGCGCGGTCACCCAGCGTTTCTCGAACGAGTTCGAGGTTGACGCGTGCCACGCATGCCTCGGAACGCTCCGCGCGGGCGAGGCTCTCGCTGAACTGCCGGTCTGCATCCTCCAGACGGTTGTCGAGCACTGCGAGGCCGCCTGCGGCGAAGGGCGCCTTAGCGGGCTCGACGACATTGAGCACCGCAAGCGTCTCCACGGCGTCGCGTAACCCGCCGTTGTCGCGCTCGGCGTAAGCATTGGTCGCCGAACCGCCGGCGACCATCACCGAGAACAATTTGAGGCTGGCAATGACGAGGAACAGCGTGAGCGGCGCCGAGAACACCAGCAATTTGCGTCGCAGTCGTACGCGCGCAGGCCCGCTTCGCCACCATTGGAGGACGGTCACGTCGGCACCCTCGTGCCTGCGAACCTGCTACGGCGAAAGTCTCGCAGTACCAGGTAGAGCTCGGCCAGGATGAGGGCCGCCGCGCCAAGCGCGGGCAGCCAGTACGTTTCGGTCCACCGGCCAGTCGCGATGACAGGCGCCGCCGACGCTTCCGCGGAGTGGCCGTCGGGCAGCACATCCGCCAGCGGTGCATTGACCGTGCGCGGGACGTAGGGCACGCCCAACTGATCGGCAACAGCCCGCAAGGTGACCTCGTCGACAGCCGATCGTTCGACGTCGGTGTCCGGGATGGGTCCTCCGGTGGAGGTGCCGTAGCCGAGTACCGCGCCACCGTCGATCGAGCCCGTTGGCGGATTGAATTCTCTTGCGGGCAGCGATGACTCGCGTGCCCCGGCGCCGAGGTAATACACCAGATTCGGAGCTCGTGGATACTGCTGCACTGCGCTGATCAATTGGTAGCGCAGCACCGTGTTGGCCGCGCCAGCGTTGGCCTGCGTGACAGCATCGGGAAGGTAGGCGTGGGGCGTGATGGTCTCCAGTACCGGCCGCAGGCTCCAGGTGTCCGCCGAAAGCGGCCAAGCGAGTGAGGGTGCCGACGCGAACTCGATGACGGCGACCCTGGCGCGCGGATAGCGGTCGATCAGCGCATTGATGTCGTCGCGCGCCACCGCCATCCGCGCATCACCGTCTATGTCGGCGACGGCCATCTCCGGTGAGCGGTCCACCACCAGGAACACGTTGGGTTCGACGTCACCTGCGATCCTGGCGGCGGTCTGCTCGTCGGTGATCACCACGCGCGCAGCCGCCGCTACGAGGAACACCGCCGCGGCCGTGACGCCCAGCCAGCGCCAGAGTTCCGCCCGATCGCGCCCGGACGCCCGCCAGCGGCGCAAGGCAACGGTTTGCGCAGCGATGATCAGCAAGAACACGACGCCGAGTAGTAGCGGCGGCAGCACGGGGTGCACAGTCACGGCCGCACCACCAGCGGCCACAACACTAGGCCCGCCAATGCCGCAAGAGCCAATACCAATGGCAGGTCCGGGGTTTCGTTGGCTTTGACGGCGGCGGCCGCATCCACCGCGGGCGGCGGCGGGTGCCTTCTGATTTCGGCCAGGTGCGACGCAACGTCGGCGCCACCCGGGAACGAGCGCCCGTCCGTCTCGCCAGCCAGCGCGTTCAGTACACCGCCCGGAGAGCCGGTGAACAGGGTGTTGACCTGAACGTCCGCCGTCCTGACCAGATCGCGCACCGCGTCGGAGGAGAACAGTGCGGGTCTGGTTTCTCCAGGCACGCGACGCGATGCGGGGCCGACATAGATCACCGAGCGACGCTGCGTGGTTCGCTGATCGAACGAGGGAAAGCCCGTCAGACACATCGCCAGGGCATCCTCGGCGCTGCCGGCATAGTCGACGTATGCCACCGGCGTGAGCGGCTCCGACGCCGCCGAGTAGCGACCGAATTGGGCCGCCGCGAACTGGTAGTCGCGCGTCAGCGGGATCGCTCGTCGATCAGGAAAGGTCAACCCGATGCGCTGACTGGTGAACGTCTTCACCTCCGAGGCGAAGTACCGCATCGTCGCGCGAACGGCCGCGTCGGTCGACGGTCCGCCCACGCACACCATGATGTCCTCGGGCTGAGTACGTCCGGATTGCTTTTCCGCCGCGGGCAATCCGGTGGGACGCGCCGCGGCGATCACCGCGGCGCCGAAGGCCACTGTCAGCAGCAAGATCGCAACCACTGCGCTCACCGTGCGCTTCCACGCTGCCCGTCGGTATTCCGGCAACTGCGTGAGGCGGCCCACATTCGCCAACAACCGCAGCTGCCGACGCTCGATGTCGATCGGCCGCAACAGCACCGCGCCGATGCACGCGGCCAGGCCGATGCACCCGGCGATCGCCACCACCCACCACGTCAACTCCACGTTCGAATCAGCTCCTCCGCGGAGTCGCTGGCCACGCCGACATCCCGCGTCGAACCGGCATTGAACTGGGCGTCGGTCAAATCTGTCAAAATGGTTGCGGCTGAGGCTAACTCACTTGCGGCGATGGCCTCCACCTGCATGTACTCGGCTCGGACTCCGGTGGCCTGCTGTAGGAATGCCCGCAGCTCGCGACTGAGGGCCGCCGCCGCAGCAGCGGCGGGCAGTTCGCCGGCGCGATAGCGATCACCGATGGACCGCACCGCGCGGGCAGACCTCCGCTTGAGCAACCCGCTGCGGGTTGCTCCGAGGACGGGCATGCTGCGGATTCGTCGGCCGGGCATCGTGACCACGAACACCCCCGCGTACCAGACGATCACGGTGAGCAGCAAGAGGACTGCGAGCCACAGCCACCGCAACGCATATGGCGTGGGGCCGATGACGAACTGCAGCAGCTCATCGGACACGGGCCAAGACTCCGGTCATCTCCGTCAGGCCCGCCCGGATGCGCCTGCTGCCAGGAATCCGAGCGTGCGGCACGCCATGGATGGTCAGGAACTCCGAAAGGCGTTCCCGTCGTTCCGATTCGGCTCGGCGATACGCCTCGACCACGCGTCGGCCCAGCGTCCGACCGTTCAACACCACGCGGCCACCGACGACGTCGTAGCCGTCATCCTCGTCATCCCCGGAGCCCACCGCGGGCATATCGGAGACCATCGCCCATGCCACGTCGTGCCGCGCAGTGAGTCGGGTCAGAACCTCACTCAGCTCGTCGTCGATTTCAGGCTCGTCGGACACGATGAATATCAGCATCGCGCGCCGATAATGTCTGGCTACCCAGTCCAGTTGTGTGACAACGCTACTCGATGCAGGCGAAGTGGTGGTGTGGTGATGGAAGCGGTGCAACATGCTTTCGATGTGCGTCTCCCCTCGACGCAACCGGATGTCGACGCATCCGCGGATGTCGCCGAACACCGCGCCGATCTCATCGGACCGGCGCAGCGTGATCAGTCCGATCGCCCCGATGACATGTGCGGCGACATCCCGCTTACGCTCGCCGGACGGAGTCTGCGCGCTGGTGTTGCGACCGGCGTCGGCCACCACGAGAACCTTGTGGTGCTTCTCCGAGACGAATCGCTTGATCAGAACGTGGCCCGACCGTGCCGTCGCCTTCCAGTCGATATCGCGGACGTCGTCGCCAGGCACGTAGGGTCGCAGGTCATCGAATTCGAGGCTGCGGGTATGCACCAGTGCGTAGCGGCCACCCTCGAGCAGTCCGGACGTGTCCCGGCCGAAGAACTCCTTGGCGCGGTCGAGATGCCTGCCCATGACGTCAGGGCACCCGAACCGCTGCCAATACCGCGTCGACGATCACATCGGGCGTGATCTGCATGCTGGCCGCCTCGAAGCCGAGGATCATGCGGTGCCGGAGCACGCGGTGCGCCAGCCGTGCGACGTCGTCGGGCACCACATGGTCGCGGCCCCTGATGACAGCTAGCGCACGCGCTGCCCGACAGAAGGAGATCGTCGCCCGTGGACTGGCGCCGTATTCGATGAGGCGGGCGATGTTCGCCGAAAGATGGCGCCCGGGGTCTCGCGTCACGCCCACCAATCTGCTGGCGTATTCGATCAGCTGACGGTCCATGTGCACGGTCTGGACCAACTCCCGAGCGAGCCGGACCTCATCGAGCCCGACCGCGGCAGGCGTTCGGTGAGTCTTGTCGTAGATGCCTGCGTCCATTCGCAGGACGACCTCGACCTCGTCGTCGACGGAAGGGTATTGCACTAGGTCCTTCAACATGAAGCGGTCCGTCTGCGCCTCCGACAGCGGGTAGGTGCCCTCCTGTTCGACAGGGTTCTGCGTGGCGATGACCATGAAGGGGTCGGGGACCGCGTACTCCGTGCCGGCGATGGTGGTCTGACGCTCCTCCATCGCCTCGAGCATGGCGCTCTGGGTCTTGGCGCTGGAGCGGTTGATCTCGTCAAGCAAAACGATGTTGCTGTGCACCGGTCCCAGTTGCGTGACGAAGGAGCTCGTGCCGGCGTCGTAGATCTGGGTGCCGATGATGTCGCTGGGCAGCAGGTCGGGCGTGCATTGAATGCGGCGGAACTCGCCGTGGATCGACTCGGCCACGACGCGCGCAGCGGTCGTTTTTGCCAGGCCCGGGACGCTTTCGATCAGCAGGTGCCCGCCGGCGAGGAGCGTGACGAGCAGAGACTCTCTCAGTTGCTGCTGGCCGACCACCTTCGCGGAGAAGGCAGATGCCACCGCCGCCGCGGTGCGCTGCGCAGCGGCCAGGTCGCGCTGTTCAAGCCTCTGTCGTGGCGCCGTCATCAATGCCTATCGTGGTCTGGATTTCCTGCGGGTGTACCCACGAACCGAGGCAAGATCACTTTCTTTGCTGTACGGCTTACCCTCTGCCGAAGTAGAGCTCCTGGGTCGCAATGCAGACCAGCTGCCCCGTCCGGTTGTACATCGTCGATGTCGTCAGGCCCCGTCCCCCAATACCGCTTGGTGAAACCTGATCCGAGAGCACCCAATCAGACAGGTCGACCGGTCGATGGAACCACAGGGCGTGGTCGATGAGGGCGTTGAAGATACTGATCGGCGTCTCACGGCGCATGGCCAGCGCCACCTCGACCATCGTCGTGCCCGAAAGGTACGTCAGCAGAGCGCTGTGCAGCACCTCGTCGGCGGGCACTAATCCATTGGGCCGCCACCACATTCGCATCCGCTGCGGCGGCTCCGGCAGGTCGACGGCGATCCGCGGTGGCGCGTCGACGTATCGCAAATCAAAGGGCTGGGGTCGAATCCAGTAGCCGTCGCGCTCGTCGGCGTAGTCCGCCAACTGCTCCTGAATCGGCGGCAGCGCGTCGGGAGTTGTCGCGTCGGGCATCGGCTGGTGGTAGTCGAGCGTCTCGAGCGGCGCGCTGAAGGACGCCAGCACTTCGAGCAGGATCTGGCCGTTCTGGCGGGCGGTGACCTGACGGGTCGACAGCGTGCCGCCGTCGCGGGCCACGTCGACGTGAAAATCCACGGGCTCGCGGGCATCGCCTGCCCGCACGTAGTAGACGTGCAAACTGTGAGCCACGCGGCCGGGCGCGGTCCGGCTCGCCGCCGTCAACGCCTGGCCGGCGATGTGTCCACCCACGATGTGGTGGGCCGCATTGTCCATCTGCGCGGCACGGAAGTGATGCTCGTCGACACGGTCGACGTCGAGGGTGGCAATGACGTCGGCGAGCGTCGGCGAACGGAATGTCACCTGGGCATCATGCCGTAACGCTGACAATCGTCAGCCCGTCGGCCGTGTGGTTTAGCGTTGCCCCATGTCATCGCCGTGGCGAATCCGCGTGGGCAGCGCGGCCGATCTCGATCTCGTCGCACCGCTGTGGATCGCGGTGCATCACCAGCACATGCGCGTCATGCCCGAGCTGGCGCCGTACGTCAGCGACGACGAAACGTGGCGGGTGCGCCGGGGGCTCTACCAAGAGCTTCTCGACAAGCCCGACACACTTCTGCTGTTGGTGCACATCGACGAGCGGGCGGTGGGCTACGGCCTGTGCCATGTCCTCGACGGGGAGGACTCCTGGATCTCCGACACGTGGGTGACCGGCGCGCGCATCGGAGAGATCGAATCACTAAGCGTGCTACCGGAATTGCGCGGGACCGGAGTCGGTTCGGAGCTGCTCGACCGGCTCGAGGCGCATCTGTTCGAGCGCGGCGTCGACGACCTCATCCTCGGCGCGCTGCCGGGCAACACCGACGCGATCCGCCTGTACGAGCGGCGTGGCTACCGGCCGACGTGGCTGTACCTTTCCCGCTTCAGCGGCCGCGGCTGATCAGCAGTCCGATCAACCGCACCGCAGGGTCAGCAGCGTGATCTCGCTGGGTGCGAAGACCCTGAACGGCGGGCCCCAGAAGCCGGTGCCGCGGCTGGTGTACAACTGCGTGCGATCGCCGTGCCGACTCAGACCGTGAACCACCGGTTGATCCAGTCGCACAAGGAAATTGAACGGCCAGATCTGGCCACCGTGGGTATGACCCGAGATTTGGAGGTCGACGCCGGCGGCGACCGCCTGCGCAACCTGTTTGGGTTGGTGCGCCAGGAGAAGTACGGGCAGCGTGCGGTCGCTCCCGGCGAGGGCAGCTTCTACGTTCGCGCCGTGCCCGCGCATTCCCGACGACTTGGCGGTGATGTCGTCCACCCCGGCGACGACGATTCGATCGCCACCCCGTTCCACGATCACGTGGCGGTTGTGCAGGACGTCCCAGCCGATGCTCTCCATGTACGTCAGCCAGCCCTGCGCTTCGCTGAAGTACTCGTGGTTGCCGGTGACGTACGCGCGCACCGACACCGCCTTGACCGACGCCAGCGGACTCGCCTGCCTCTCGCGAATGTCGACTGTGCCGTCCGCGATGTCACCGAGGTGGCACACCACGTCCGCGCCCAGTTCGTTCACCCGGGCCACCACGCCTGCCGACCACCCGGCACGGTCGATCGGCCCGTAGTGGGTGTCGGTGACGATAGCCACGCGCAGGCCGTCCAGCCCGCGCCCGAGTCCGGGAAGCACGGCGTCGACCTTCTTCACCCGGGGCACTCGCATGGCTTCGGCGTAGCCCCAGACGAGGAGAACCATCACAACCACCACCACTGCTGCGGCCGCTGCCCGCGACCGCACCGGATCGTCGATGCCCGCGATCAGCAGAACGCCGCGCAGGACATTGCCCAGCACGGACCACACGAACAGCACCCACGCCGCGCCGAGCAGGGCGTCGCCGACGGCCGCGGCCCGGTCGATGTGCCGGTGGCCGTGGCCCAGCACCATCAGCACCGGCAGCGCGACCAGGGCTGCAGCGAAAAGCGCTGTGCCGGTGACGAACACCGTTGTCGGCCAAGCCGCGCCCGACGCGATCAGCGTCCACCACGGCACTCCGAACAGCAGCAGCTGGATGGCGATCACCACGATCCAACGACGCCAGTGGCGCCTGGCGCGCCGCGGTGGATCGACGGATTCCACGACTTCTGCGGGGGTGTCGGTCATCGCGCCTCTTCCTGTCGTCAGGTGAATTGCTGGCCGCCATCGACGTCGGCGCCTGAGCGGCGCGCGCGGTGCGCGGTGGCGAGTCCGATACCCGCACTCCCGCCGATGACCACCACCGTCTGCCCGGCCAGTTCGCCGCGCCCGTCGTTGTCGCCCATGACCGTCAACGGTACCGACGTCGACGCGGCACGGACTCAACCGTTTTGGGCGGCCACGCGTGCTCGCTCCCGCACCGACGCGACGACACCGCCGTCATTGAGGATGTCGGTGCCGGTGAGGTAGCCGGCCTGTTCGCTGGCACAGAAGGCGAGCAGGTCGGCCATCTCCTCGGGCCTACCCCAGCGCGGCACCGCGGCGTCGGCAACCATCGCGCCCGCGCCCGCTTGTTCCTCCAGTCTGCCCATCTCCGTGTCGACGGATCCCGGGGACACCGAGACGATGCGCAGACCCCGGCCGTTGAAGCGTTCCGCCTGAGCGCTCGAGTACCAACGGACGAAGCTCTTGCTCACGGCATACGCAATGCCCGACTGGAGTTCCTCGGGCACGACGGCACACGCGGCCAACATGTCGGTCATGAAGGCGTCGACATTCTGCATCGCCTGCGGGAACTGCACGGTTGGAATCATCTCGTCCGGTAGCAGGTGAGCCGCCATGGAAGCCACGTTGACGATCGCGGCGCCCTCGCCCGCTTTTTCGAAGAACACCTCGTTGACGTTGACGGTGCCGATGGCATTGGTGCGCATCACGTACTCGGCGTTGCCCATGCTCGGGCTCACGCCCGCGGTGTGAACCACCGCGGCAAGGGTTCCGAGTCCGGACGCCGTGTCGAACAGTCGGATGACCGCGTCGCGGTCGGTGACATCGCAGTTGACTGCCGTCGGTGACATGCCGAGGTCCTTGAGGGCGTGGACGGCAGCGTCGAGGCGGTCCTGCCTGACATCGCAAAGCACGACTGCATGGTCTCGACCGACGACCTTCGCCGTCGCCGAACCCATGCCGCCCGCACCACCGGTGATCACTGCCACTCGACTCATACGTGGAAGGTATACCGAATCGGGCGTGCTTTACAGATGCGGTCCCAGGTGTCAATCAGGGCGTGGCTGTCTGGGTGCTTTGCGGGAATCGAAATCGTTTCTTCATCGTTATTAAGGTTTGTCTCAGCTGTCACATGGGTAACTCCGGTAACAGTGGACATGCATGGCCTGCCCTAGCAGAGCGACGAAAGCGACGGATGGAACATTCACATGAACACAGTCCTGTACTCCAGCCCCACCGGCGTCGTTTATGAGACGCAGGCCTATACACAGGCCGACATCGCCCACCTGGTCGACGACCGCGGGCTTCAATGCCTGACCAGCGCGGACCGGCAGTTCGACTTCTGGTTCACGCCGGCACCGCAACGGTGTCAGAATCGCGTCAACCGATTCGCCACTGAACTCCTGCTGACCACAACGAATTTCACGGCCAAGTCCGTGCCGCTGCTCCACGGCGGCGTGGTCATTGCCACCCACGATGCCGACGGCGACCTCGACGGACTGAGCTGGCGCCAGCTCGATCTCGTCGTTGAACGATGCCGCGCGCTGACCAAGCGCGACGAGCGCACTCTCGCACGCCGGATCCTGCGCGACGCGCGTCGCGCACGTCGAGACACCCCGGTCGCGACGGTGCCAGCCGAGCACCGGACCGACTACGTCGTCACGCAGTGAGGCCGTCGGCCACGCGTGGCACGCGGTCGGTATCGGCGGTATCGAGCACCATCGCGGCGATCCGGTCGCGATGCTGCTCAGCACTGCCCAGCAACACGGCGTCCGTAGCGGCGCGTTTGTAGTAGAGATGAGCCTGGTGTTCCCAGGTGAAGCCGATGCCGCCGTGCACCTGGATCGTGTCGGTGGCGACGTGGGTCAGGGCCGCTGAGCACACCGCCTGCGCGATGCTCGACGAAAGCGCCGGATCGTCCGAGCCGTCCGACAGCGCCCAAATTGCATGGTATGCCGCCGATCTCGCGTGCTCGACATCCACGAGCAGGTCAGCGAGGCGATGCTTGACGGCCTGGAAGGATCCGATCGGGCGGCCGAACTGCAGCCGGGATTTCGCGTACTCGACAGACAGATCGAGCAGATGCTGCGCGGCGCCGACCTGTTCGACGGCCAGCAGCGCCGCGCCGACCTGCAGCGCGTGATCGAGTATGCGCGTCGTTTCCTCGGTGCCCGCGATCAACTGTGCGGGAGCGTCGGAGAACGTCACATTCGCCTCGGACCTGGTGAGGTCGAGCGTCGCCAACGGCGTGCGCTGCACTCCCGCCGCCCCGCTGTCGACGGCGTACAGCGCGACACCGTCGGATCCGCGCGCGGCGACCAGCAGCACGTCGGCGATGCCGCCGTCGACCACCTGGTTGACCGAACCCGACAGCTTGTCGCCGGCGGCGGTCACGGCGACCCCATCCGCGTCGAATACCCCGGCCCGGTCCTGCACCGCGACGGCCGCGGTGCGTCGCCCTTCGATCAGGTCGCCGAGCAACTCGTCACGCGCGACGCCTGAGGGTGCCGCGACCAAAGCCGGGATCGCGAGATACACGGTCCCGAACAGCGGACCGCACGCCAGCCGCGCACCGAGCTCCTCGACGGCGACGGCCTGATCGACCAGCGTTCCGCCCACCCCGCCGTCGGCTTCCGGGACGGACAGGCCCAGCACGCCGAGCTCGCCGCCGAGCCGTGCCCAGACCTTGGGGTCGAACGGCGGGTCCGATTCCATGAGCTGGCGAACCTTCTCTTCCGAAAAGTGGTCCGCGCTGAATTTCTTTACGGCTGACCGCAATTGGGCCTGCTCGTCGCTGAACCTGTACTCAGCCACGGGGAATCTCCTTCCACGGCATGCCGGAATCCGCGCGCAGATCACCGGGTAGTCCGAGAATGCGCTCGCCAAGGATGTTGCGCATCACTTCGGAAGTGCCGCCTTCGATGGTGTTGGCGCGGCTGCGCAGGTAGCGCTGCTGGATGGGACCCTGCCAGTCCCGATCACCGGTGCGTGCGCCCTGCTGGTAACCGTGGTACAGAAGTCCTTCTGGCCCAAGGAAATCCATACACCACTGATAGATGTGCTGATTCAGCTCCGCCCCGACCAGTTTGCCGACCGAGCCCTCCGGGCCGGGCCCACCGACAGTGGCGGCGGCGCGCGAGCGCTCCGACGTCAGCCGCTGCGCCTCAGAACGCAACCACAACTGCGTCAGCCGGTCCCGCAGCACGGGCGTCTGGCGCTCGGGCCGTGACGCCCAGAGCCCGGTGGCCTCCGAGATCGTGCCCGCGCCGCGACGGCTTCCGCTGCCGCCCAACGCGGTTCGTTCGTTCATCAACGTAGTCATCGCGACGTTCCAGCCATTGCCGACTTCGCCGAGACGGTGCTTGTCCGGGATGCGCGCGTCGGTGAAGTACACCTCGTTGAACTCCGCCTGCCCCGTCAGCTGACGCAGCGGCCGGGTTTCCACGCCGGCACCGTGCATATCGATGACGAAGTAGGACAACCCTTTGTGCTTGGGCACATCGGGGTCGGTGCGTGCGAGCAGCAGTCCCCAGCGGGCACGGTGCGCCAAACTCGTCCACACCTTTTGACCGTTGATCACCCAGTCCTCGCCGTCACGCACCGCAGTGGTGGCCAGACCGGCAAGGTCGGAGCCGGCGCCGGGCTCGGAGAACAGCTGACACCACAGGTCCTCGGTGGTGGCCAGGGGACGCAGCCATTGCCGCTTCACGTCCTCGCTCTGCGCATGCTCGCGGATGGTCGGCGCGGCCATGCCGTAGCCCATCGGATTCAGGCCCAGCGGCACCGGCCCACCGGCACCCTGCAGGATGCGGTCGGCGACGGCCTGCATGCCGCGCGATACCCCGAGCCCGCCGAGGCCCTCGGGGAAGTGCACCCACGACAGGCCCGCGTCATAGCACGCGCCAAGAAACTCGGGAATGGGCACTTGTTTGGGGTCGTGGTCGGTGACGACCGCGTGCGCCAACTCGGCGACCCGTTCGGCATCAGCGTCGTTGCTCATAAGAGCCACGATAGAAACTCGACACCCGTCGAGAAACATCGGGACCCGATGTCGGCGCGCCAACGCGCCTGTCGGCGCCAACGCGCCTCCCAAACCGATGTCGGCGCCAACGCGCCTCCGGCTAGCCGCGGTACTTCGCCACTGCCTCGGCGTACTCGTCGAGCAGCTTGAGCGACTCGTCGCGGGGCTTCGTCGGCAGCAGCAGGTTCACCTGATCCCATCCGAGGTCTTCGAGAGCCTTCCAGTACTCCGCGTCGATCGGCGTGCCGAACGTCGTCAACAGGACATCGTGGCCCCCGCCCTCGCGGATCTGCTCGAGGCGGCGGCCGAGGTGCTCGGCCGGGAAGGGATTGGCAATCCACCCGGCGTCGTGCCGGATGATGCGCTTGACGGCGGCATCGGAGTCGCCACCGATCAGGATCGGCGGGTGTGGCTTCTGGACCGGCTTCGGCCGCAGGTACGACGAATCGAAGTCGACGAGCTTGCCGTGGTACTCCGCGGGCTCTGTGGTCCACAGCGCTTTGATGGCCTCGATCTGTTCATCCAGCAGCGTCCCGCGCGTCTTCGGGTCGGTGCCGTGATTGCGCATCTCCTCGAGGTTCCACCCCGCACCGACGCCGAGCTGGAACCGCCCGCCGGAGATCAGGTCGATGCTGGCGGACTCCTTCGCGGTGATGATCGGGTCGCGCTGGATCTGCAGGGCGATCCCGGTGATCAACTGGATGCTGGACGTCACCGCCGCCGCCGCGGCCAGGGTCACGAACGGGTCGAGTGTGCGGTAGTCTTTCCAGCACAGTGGGATCCGAAGCTTGGAATTCACGTGACTTGAAGTCGCGGC
>JADMIO010830207.1_pt1 | contig 30350 bp, 27 predicted proteins | sample 8958161 | NCBI WGS metagenome assembly JADMIO01 (sample SAMN16585339, study PRJNA669376) | soil metagenome | isolation source: Crop rotation soil | place: USA: Cullars Rotation, Alabama | collected 2011 | reverse complement strand
GCCGCGACTTCAAGTCACGTGAATTCCAAGCTTCGGATCCCACTGTGCTGGAAAGGAGCACCAGGTCGGGACGCAGTTCGACGATGCGCTCGATCTTCGCGCTCGTGAACGCCGAAACGCGCGGCTTCTCCTTGCGTGCGCGCGGCGGCCGCACCGTAAAGCCCGAAATGCCAACGATGCGCCAATCCTCGCCCAGCAGGTACAGCGCCTCGGTCGTCTCCTCGGTAAGACAGACGATGCGACTCGGGTAGCTGCTCGAAGTGCTGTCGATGGCCACGCGGTTGCCGTCGGCGCGCCTTGCGCGGTAGCGCACATTCTGCCCGAGATTGCGCCACTTGCCTGCCGGTACTCGCCATGCAAGGCTAGCCGCGATCGACTCGGTAGGAACGCACGACAGGACGGTCTTTTTGCCCGCGCTCACGCCCCTCGACACCCTGCAGCTTCGCTTCGAGCACTGGCTTTTCGACCTCCCCGAGGAAGTCGGCGGCAAGGCGCTGCACTTGCTCGTCGTACCTTTGCGGTTCGCATACGCATTGCTGCGGGACTTTATCCGCGGCGACCTTGGGCTGCGCGCGATGAGCCTCGTCTATTCGTCGCTGTTTGCGCTGGTGCCGGTCATCGCGGTCGCGTTCTCGGTGCTGAAAGCGTTTGGGTACCACCGCGAACTCGAGCCGGTGCTGTTCGAGTTCCTGCGTCCCCTCGGCGTGAAAGGGTACGAGCTCACGGCGAACATCATGCAGTTCGTCGAGAACGCGCAAACCACGCTGCTCGGCACGGTCGGTTTCGCGTTCCTGCTCTACACCGTCGTGACGATGATCCAGAAGGTGGAGAGCTCGCTCAATTTCACCTGGCACGTCGAGCGTCCACGCAGCCTGACCAAACGCATCAGCGAATACCTGGTCGTGATGCTGGTCGGTCCGGTCGTCGCGGTCATCGCGGTGGTGCTGCTCGCGCAAATCGAGGCCAGCAACGTGATGGCGCGCCTCTCGGGGTTCGCGACTGGCAACCCCGAAGGCGGCTCGCACATTGCGCCGTACCTCATGATCATCGGTCTTTTCTGGTTCGTGTACGTCTACATGCCGAACACGCGCGTCCGCTGGCGCTACGCACTCGTCGGCGCGTTGTTCGGGGGCACGATGTGGGCAGCGGCAGCGGCCATCTTTGCGCGCATCGTCGTGTATTCCAGCAAGACGGCCGCGATCTACGCAGGCTTCGCCATCGTGCTGCTGTTCCTCGTCTGGCTGCACTTGAGCTGGCTGATGCTGTTGCTCGGCGCGCAGTTGAGCTTCTACGTGCAGCACCCGGAGCACTTGCGCACGGGGCACGGCGACATCCCGATGACCGGGGCGTTGCGCGAACGCATTGCCGTCGGCGCGATGTTCCTGCTGGGGGAGCGCTTCATCGATTCGGGTCCGCGCTGGTGCGTGTCGGACCTCGCGGACCGGCTCGACGTGCCTGCGACGGTGCTCAACGAAGTGCTGTCCATGCTGGAAGACCACGGGCTCGTGCTGACCGCCGAAGACGACAGCGTGGCGCCTGGACGCGACCTCGGCAGTATTTCCGTCGCGCAGGTGCTCGATGCGGTGCGCCACGAATTGCCGGACCCGCGGCGGCCCGAGCCACACGGCGTGCCCGCGGCGGACGCGGCCGCGGCATCGGCGGACGCGGCCATGCGCGCGAGCATGGCGGAGAAATCGTTGCGTGACTTGATCAAGCCACCGACTCCGACGGCTCCCGCCGCCACGACGTCGAATGAGCAGACTGGCTCGTGAGGGCTCAGTCGCCGGCGACGGTCATTTCCTCGACCAGGATCGAGCCCGTGCGTATACCGCCGCGCACGTCCATGTCCGATCCGATATCGACGATACGACGATAGATATCCTTCAAATTGCCTGCAATCGTGACTTCGTGCACGGGGTATTGCAGCTTGCCCCCTTCCACCCAGAAGCCGGCGGCGCCACGTGAGTAATCACCGGTGACGCCGTTGACGCCTTGCCCCATGAGCTCCGTCACGTACAGGCCGCGATCCATGAGCGCGAGCATGGCGTTGAAGTCACGGTCGCGGCCGGGCACGAGCAGGTTGTGCGTGCCCCCTGCATTGCCGGTCGTCCTGAGCCCGAGCTTGCGCGCCGAGTACGTGCTGAGCACGTAACCCAGCAGCTTGCCGCCTTCGACGAGTTCACGGTCACGCGTGGCGACGCCTTCGTGGTCGAACGGTGCGCTCGCGAGCGCCTTGGCGAGGTGCGGCCGCTCCGAGACGGTCATCCATTCCGGGAAGACCTGCTGGCCCGCAGCGTCGAGCAGGAACGACGCGCGACGGTACTGACTGCCGCCGCGGATCGCACCGATGAAGTGACTGATGAGTCCGCGCGCCAGGTCGGGGCTGTACAGCACGGGCACCTTCGACGTCGCGAGCTTGCGCGCACCGAGCCTGCGCACCGCACGTTCGCCGCTGTGGCGCCCGACACTGATGGCGTCCTCGAGATCGCGCCAGTCGCGCGTGGTGCTGTACCAGTAATCCCGCTCCATCTGCTCGCCGTCGACGCCCAGCACGGCGCAACTGATGCTGTGCACCGTGCCGGGATAGGCCGCGAGAAAGCCGAGGGAGTTGCCATAGGAACGAATGCCGCGGTGCGTGCTCACGCCGGCGCCTTCGGAATTGGTGATGCGCTTGTCGACGGCCATCGCGGCGGCCTCGCAGGCGATGGCGAGTTCGCGTGCTCGTTCGGGCGTGATGTCCCACGGATGGGAAAGATCGAGGTCAGGAATCGAAGTGGCCAGTTCTTCGCGGTCGGGCAGACCCGCACAGGGATCCTCGGCCGTAAATTTTGCGATGGTGCACGCCTTGCCGACCGTCTCGCGCAGTGCCGCCGGGCTCAGGTCGCCGGTGCTCGCCGTGCCTTTGCGCGTGCCGAAATACACCGTGACGCCCATGCCTCGATCGCGCTGATATTCAACGGTCTCGACCTCGCCCAGCCGCGCCGACACGCTCAAGCCGACGTCCATGCTGATGGCCGCTTCGGCCTGGCTCGCCCCGAGTGCGCGTGCCTCGCCGAGCGCGAGTTCGACGAGCGCCAGCAGGTCGGCGCCATCGGCCGCAAGCGCGGGGGTACGGTCGGTAACGGTCGGTGTACTCATCGTGCAGCGTGTCCTGGGGTCCCGGTTCAGCCCTGATTCTACAGCGGACCGGGGCCGCGCCCCCCGTGCTAGCATGAGTTTGGAGGCGGATTTAATGGCGCGAAGACAGGAATTTGGTGCTGAGTTCGAGGATGACGGCGACGCAGGCCCGAGCAAAAGCGAGCTGAAGCGCCAGGACCAGGAGTTGCGCGAACTCGGAGTGGCGCTCGTCGAGCTGCCGCTCGTAGAACTCGAGGCACTCGCGCTGCCCGAAAAATTGCTCGACGCGGTCATGGCCTGCCGCACGATCACGAGTCACGGCGCGCGGCTCCGCCAGCAGATGTACATCGGCAAGGTCATGCGCGACGTCGACGTCGAGCCCATACGCCGCGCCCTCGACCAGCGCAGTGAAACCGCACGCCAGCGCGTGCATCGCGAACATCTGCTCGAGCAGTGGCGTACGCGTCTCGTCGCGGACGAGGCCGCGGCGTGGACCGAACTCGGCAGTCGCATCGATCGGCAAGTGCTGCAGCAGTTGCGCTCGCTCGCCAAGCAGGCACGCGCCGAGCAGGACGCGGCCAGGCCGCCAGCCGCGGCCCGCCAGCTGTTCCGCAAGCTGCGTGACGCCCTCGCGGGCGCAGAACTGTAGGATTTTCGCGCGCCAAAGGTACAATGCCGCGGTGAAACCACTCGTTGGCATCATCATGGGGTCGACCTCCGACTGGGAGACCCTGAAAGCCGCTGCAGAAATGCTCGAGCGTCTCGGCGTCGCGCACGAGGTGCGCGTGGTGTCCGCACATCGCACCCCGGACCTGCTGTTCGAGTACGCCGCCAGTGCGCGCGAACGCGGCGTGCAGGTGATCATTGCGGGGGCCGGTGGTGCAGCACATTTGCCGGGCATGACCGCCGCCAAGACGTCGCTGCCCGTGCTCGGCGTGCCCGTGCAATCCAAGACGCTGAGCGGCCTCGACTCGCTGCTGTCGATCGTGCAGATGCCGGCGGGCGTGCCGGTCGGCACGATGGCGATCGGCACGGCCGGTGCGACCAACTCAGCACTGCTGGCAGCGTCCATCCTGAGCCTCACGCACGCAGACATCCGCGTCGCGCTCGATGCGTTTCGCGCCGCGCAAACGGACAAAGTCCTAGCGCAACCCGACCCGCGGTCACCGCCCATCTCCGCATGAAAATCGGCGTCATCGGGGCGGGCCAGCTCGGACGCATGCTGGCGCTCGCCGGCTATCCGCTCGACCTGCAATGCAGGTTTCTCGACACGAGCGCGGATTCACCGGGCGGCAAGGTCGGTCCGATCGTCACGGGCGCGTTCGACGACCCCGCCAGCCTCGAGCGCCTCGCCGCGGACGTGGATCTCGTCACGTACGAGTTCGAAAACGTGCCTGTCGCGGCATTGCAGCAGGTCGCGCAATCGCGCACCTGCCTGCCACCGGTCGAGGCACTGCGCGTGTCGCAGGACCGCCTGCTCGAAAAGCAGCTGTTCACGCGACTCAAAATTCCGACGCCGCCATTCCGCGCGGTCGACTCGCTGCAGGAGTTGCGCTCTGCCGTGAGCGAGCTCGGCTTGCCCAGCGTGCTGAAGACGCGGCGCCTCGGCTACGACGGCAAGGGCCAGCGTTACCTGCGACGCCCCGCCGACGTGGCAGCCGCCTGGGAAGCGCTCGGCGGCGTGCCGCTCATCCTGGAGGGGTTCGTCGCGTTCGACCGCGAGGTTTCCATCGTCGGCGCCCGCAGCACGAAGGGCGAAGTGCGTGCGTACCCCATCGTCGCCAACACGCACCGCGACGGCATCCTGCGCGTGACGCTCGCGCCGCACCGCCATGCCGCGCTGCAAATCGCAGCCACGAAGCACCTGCAACGCCTGCTGCGCCATTTCGATTACGCTGGGGTGCTGACCATCGAGTTCTTCGTGCGCCGCGGCCAGTTGATCGCCAATGAAATGGCGCCGCGCGTGCACAACTCCGGGCACTGGACGATCGAGGGCGCGGTGACTTCGCAATTCGAGAATCACCTGCGCGCGATCCTGGGCTGGCCACTCGGCTCGACGGAGCCGGTCGGTCACAGTGCGATGGTGAATTTCATCGGTACGATGCCTGAACGTGGTGCGCTACTGGCGCTCCCGGGCGTACACGTCCACGACTACGGCAAGACGCCCCGACCCGGCCGCAAGCTGGGCCACTGCACCATCGTGGCCCGCACGGCCGCAGAACGCGACCGGCTGGCCCGCAAGGTATTGAGGCTGGTCGCGGCCTGACTGCGCGGACGGACGGGTTAAGCAACCGTCCCGGTGGTTTTTGTGATGGGCGTCTCCGGGCGGCCCCCCGTGGCCTCCCGTATAGTAAGCGGCGCAGCAACGAGCACCGGCATGTACCTCGAACATTTCAAGCTCAAGGAATTGCCTTTCCGGCTGAGCCCGGACCCGGCCTTCCTGTATCCGAGCCAGATCCATTCGCGCGCCAAGGCGTACATGGAGTCGACCATCTGGTTCACGGACGGCTTTGTCGTCATCACCGGCGAAATCGGCTCCGGCAAGACGACTTTGATCGAGACCTTCCTGAAGGAGATCGACCAGGACGTGGTCGTGGCGCAGATCAACCAGACGCAGATCTCGCCCATCGAATTCCTGCAGACGTTGCTCGCGCAGTTTGGCTTCAGCCCCTTCCGCATGCGCAAGGCGGAGTTGCTCGCGACGCTGAACAACTTCCTGATCGAGCAGTACGCCAATGGCCGCAAGGTGCTGCTCATCGTCGATGAAGCGCAGAACCTCACCAACAAGGTGCTCGAAGAGGTGCGCTTGCTGTCCGGCGTCGAGACCACCAAGGAAAAGGTGCTGCGCATCATCCTGGCGGGCCAACCCGAGCTGAACGACAAGCTCGACTCGGCCGACCTCGTGCAATTGAAGCAGCGCGTCCGCCTCCGTTTTCACCTGAACGCGCTCGATCTCGCCGAGATGTCGAGCTACGTGCGTCACCGGCTGGCCATCGCGGGCTCGGCGGGTCGCGAGATTTTCGAGCCCGACACGTTCGATTTGATTTTTCGCTACACCGGTGGCATTCCGCGCCTGACCAACACGCTCTGCGACACCGCGATGCTCGCGGCATTCGCGGAGGGCGAGGAAACCGTCGGCGTGCAGTCGCTGCAAGCCGCCGTGAACGAGCTGCAGTGGCAGGAATATGCGAGCCGCACGCACACGGACCTGCCGGTCTCGTTGCTCGAAGACACGGCGCCGCAGTCCCGGCCGCCGGTCGGCCGTGTCGTGCTGTCGCTCAAGGGCGAGGTCATTGCAGAATCGCTGCTCGTGCCGGGTCGCTTCGTCATCGGACGCACGTCCGACAACGACCTGCAGATCGACAGCAAGTTCATCAGCCGCCACCACGCACAACTCGTCACGACCGAAGAAGGCACTGTACTGGAGGATCTCAACAGCACGAATGGCGTGTATCTGAACATGAAGCGCGTCCGCCGGCACCGCTTGTCCTCCGGCGACGTCGTGCGCTTCGGCATGCACGAGCTTGCCTACGCCCGCATCGAGGCCGATGACGCGCGCCTGACGCACACGACGGTGCTCAGCGCTCCGGACGAAGACGACGACGACGACAGCGCCGACAATGGTGAAGACAACGACGGCGAGGTTCGTACGTCGGAAGCCCGCGGGTTCTGAGGCCGGCTTTTACCCAAGCGTCGATGGTATTTGCAGGCGCTTGCTCGTGCAGCGCGCGGTTCCTGAACGCGTTCTTATTCGTCCAGCGCGCGCGGATTGTAATCGACCTGCGCACTGCGATAGTCGCGGCGCTTCATCCACAACACCATGCCAACCGTCGCGAAGAGCGCGCCGCACACGAACGCCACGCCGCGAGGTCCCTGCGCGGTGAACCAGGCGAGTGCAAAGCACGCCACGCCGGCGGCGATGCTTGCATAGGGCACCGCTTCGTACACCGGGCGGGGCAGCCACATGTACTGCTAGCCCGTGCCGCCGACCGTAAGCGCGTCGATGCGCAACGTCGGCTGGCCGACGCCAACCGGCACGTCCTGCCCTTCCTTGCCACACGTACCGACGCCATCGTCGAGTTGCAGGTCGTTGCCGATCATCGAGACGCGCGACATGACCTCGGGCCCGTTGCCGATCAGCGTGGCGCCCTTCACTGGCCGCGTGATGCGGCCGTTCTCGATCAGGTAGGCCTCGCTCGCCGAGAAGACGAACTTGCCCGACGTGATGTCCACCTGGCCGCCACCGAAGTTGCGGCAATAGAGGCCCTTGCTGACCGAGCCGATGATTTCGTCCGGTGCGTGCGCGCCGGGCAGCATGTACGTGTTGGTCATGCGCGGCATCGTCAGGTGCGCGTAGCTTTCGCGTCGGCCGTTGCCGGTCGGTTGCACACCCGTGAGCCGCGCGTTCAGCTTGTCCTGCAGGTAGCCCTTGAGGATGCCGTCCTCGATCAGCACCGTGCACTGCGTCGGCGTTCCCTCATCGTCGACGTTGAGCGAACCACGGCGCGCTTCGAGCGTGCCGTCGTCGACGATCGTCACGCCTTTTGCGGCGACCTGCTGGCCGATGCGGCCGCTGAACGCAGAGGTGCCCTTGCGATTGAAGTCACCCTCGAGCCCGTGACCCACGGCTTCGTGCAGCAGCACGCCGGGCCAGCCAGCGCCGAGCACCACCGTCATCGTGCCAGCCGGCGCAGGCACGGCTTCGAGATTGACCTGCGCCGTGCGCACGGCTTCGCGCACGAGATGCCGCCAGCGCTGCGAGGCCAGGAACTCGGTGTATGCAAAACGGCCACCACCACCGGCATAGCCCTGCTCGCGGCGCCCTGCGTGCTCGATGATCACGCTGACATTGAGCCGCACGAGCGGGCGCACGTCACCCGCCAGCGTGCCGTCGCTGCCCATCACGAGAATCGTATCGTGGGAAGCGGAAAGACTCGCCATCACCTGGGTGATGCGCGAATCGAGCGCGCGCGCCTCGCGATCGATTTCCTCGAGCAGCTTCACCTTGTCGCGGTCGTCGAGCGACTCGACCGGATCGATGGGCAGGTACAGGCTGCGTCCGCCGGTCGCGTGCCAGGCCTGCACCGAGCCATTCGCGCCGGACGCGGAGATCGCTCGTGCCGCGTGTGCGGCCTCGAGCAGCGCGGGCAACATGACTTCGTCCGAATAAGCAAAGCCGGTTTTTTCGCCGGCCAGCGCACGCACGCCGACGCCCTGCTCGATGCTGTGGGCGCCATCCTTGACGATGCCGTCCTCGAGCGCCCACGACTCTTCACGCGTCGACTGGAAATAAATGTCGGCATGGTCGACAGCGTGCCCCATGACATCGCCGAGCACGTTGGCGACGCGGTTCTCGTCGAGCTGTGCCGGCGCAAGGAGCGCGGTACGCGCGACGTCGAGCGGGTCGCGCTGGCCGAGCGCCGCCGTCAAGGCAGCGGGTTGCGGGGCAAACATGGCGGGCGGGATGTTCAATTTCATGAGGTCTTTGCTGGTGCAGTCGAGTCGAGCTGGAGCCGGCGATGGGCGACGGCAGGGAAATTCTGCCGGACTTCACGCTGGCGTGCGAAGTCCAATTCTGCCGTGACAACCCCGGTTCCGCGCGGCAATCGCGCGAGGATGCGTCCCCAAGGGTCGATGATCATCGTATCGCCGTGGGTTTCGCGACCGTTTTCATGAAAGCCGGACTGCGCCGGGGCGATGACGTGGCACAGGTTCTCGATGGCCCGGGCGCGCAGCAACACTTCCCAATGGGCACGGCCGGTGGGCGCGGTGAATGCTGACGGCAGGCAGAACCAGTCCGCTCCCTGGGACAACAGGTTGCGGAAAAGTTCCGGAAAGCGCAGGTCGTAGCACACCGATAACCCGAGCCGCCCGAGCGGCGTGTCGACGACGACGGGATCGGCACCCGGCCGGACCGAGCTCGACTCGCGGTAGCTCTCCGCGCGGCCGGGAATGTCCACGTCGAACAGGTGAATCTTGTCGTAGCGCGCGACCTGGCGGCCGAGCTCGTCGAAGACGAGACACGCAGCCGCCACGCGCGGCTCTTCCGGCAGGCGCATCGGGATCGTGCCCGCGACGATCCACAGTCCCAGCTCGTTCGCGGTAGCACGCAGGAAATCCTGGATAGGCCCAGTCCCCGGCGCTTCGCTCAGTGCGAGCTTGTCGGTTTCGCTGCGCCCCATGTAGGCGAAGTTTTCGGGCAATGCCGCGATGGTCGCACCGCGTGCGTGCGCCTGCCGCAGGAGCAGGTCTGCGCTCGCGAGGTTCCGCGCAACATCGGTGCCCGACGTCATCTGGATAGCTGCAACTGTGGTCAAGGCTGGCCTCCCGCGGCGGGCGCAGTGCTGGCCTCGCTCGCCTCGCTGGCAACGTTCGCGGACGCGCTCGCGGACGCCGACATGCGTTCCACGACCGGCGCGGACCATGGCCCGGTCACGTGATAGTACGCGCGGGTCAGCCCTTGCAACTGCCCTTTGAACAGCTGCGACAACAGCAGCACGCCCGCGCCCACGACGGGCCCCGCCGCGAACGCGCCGGCCACTGCCAGCGGTCCACCCGGGTTGCCACTGACGATGATCGTCTGGTCGTAATCCTCGGCCTTGAGCCCGGTACGGCCAGCGACGCCAATATCCACCGCGGCGCCTTTTACGAGCAGGTTCTGGGTGTGCGCATCGCCGTCGCGCAATTCGAAGTCACCGTGGATCTTGTCGAAAGCGAGCCCCTTGTCGGTCACGTCGCGAAAATCGAGGGCCAGGCGACGCGGCAGGTGCGCCACGCTCAACAGGCCGAGCATGCGCCCCGCGCCCGGCTCGACGTCGCGCAATTGGCCGTCTTCGAGCGTGAGCTTGAGGGTCCCGTTCAGCTTACCGAGCATGTCCGCAGAGGGTCCGCCCGGCCACTGCAGGTTGGCGCTGAAATGCGCCTTGCGCGCTTCGATCGAATCACGGTAGCCGAGCGCACGTTCGGTCGCGGCGAAATCCGTGCTGTCGAGCGCGAGCTCGACGCGTGTGCGCGGTGTGCCGCTTTCGAGCAGCCAGCTGCCGCTGCCGGCAATGTTGAATTCGGGCGCCGTCGTCGCGAGCGTCTGGAACACGAGTCCGCGTGGTTCCTTGACCAGTAGCGCCTGCAGTTTGCCGAAGCGGCGCCCCTGCCATGCAAAATCATCGACGCGTGCAGTGATGGCTGGCAGCGTGCGGGGATCGGTTTGCGGTGTTGCGGCAAGCGCAGACGTGCCCTCTACCGCGGGTTCCGGCACGAGGTACAGCCGCTTCATGTCGAGCACGAGAGGTCGGTCATCCCCAAAATCATCAGGCACGCTCACGAGGCCCTGCGCCTGCGGCCCGTTGACATTGATGCGCCAGGTCTCGCCATCGAGGCGCAGTCGCGCCGTGAGGTCGTCAAGCCGGTGACCGAACACGGTGGCGTGGGCCAAGCGCACGTCGACCGGGCCCAGCCATTCGCTCAGCCGTCCACCGCTGCCCGCGCCGGTGGCCCTCGCACTCCCACCGAGGCGCGTGGCGGCGGGCGTAACCGGGGTGCCAGCCCCGCCACGCAGTGCCAGCCACTCACCGAGATCGAAGTGCGGCCAATCCCCCGACACGTAGAGGCCGCTCTGTGCCGGCAGGCTGACGGGTTGGCCGTCGAAGCGCGCGGCGCCGCGGTCGAGCCGCCAACGGCCGTCCCGCTCGGCAAACCGCAGCCGTGCCCGGGCAGGACCGGAATCGACGACGACGTCATCGAGATGCGTGCCGGGCAGGTCGAGCCGGACGCGTGTCGGCCGGGCCTCGCCCGGTGCCTTCGCAAAGGGCCTTGGCGCAAATATCTCGAGCCCCGTGAGCGGACTCGCGACGTTGATCTGCACCGGCCAGCGGCCCTCGCTCGAGCGCTTTTCGACGTGGCCGCGCAATTCCCATGCCGTGGTGCCCGCCATGCGAATTCCAGCAGGCAGTCCGATGAATGCCGGCAGACCCGCGCCGCCCGCAGTGCCCCGCGCGGTGAAGTCGATGGCCATTGGCACGTCGACGCCGGTCTTGCCCGGCACTGCCGTGAGTTCGAACGGTCCGTCGAGGATCGAGCCGCGTACGCCCTGCAAGCGCACCTCCTGGTTGTGCAACTCGAATTTGCCCGTCACCGCGTGCGCGGGTGCGCGGAGCAGCGGCGAGACGACGTTGACCCCGTCGAGATCGGCGTGCACGACGTAATCGGGGGTGCGCTTGACACCCGCCGGCGGTTGCAAGTCGGGCGCCATCACGGGCAAGACGAGGGTGGTGGCGTACCGCGCGTGACCTGAGCCGGAAAGGTCCATGAACACCTTGCCGAGACGCTCACCGAGCGGACTGGCCTGCAAAAACCCGAGCGCCGTGGCCAGGTCGCCGGTGCCCGCACCCTTGATCGCGAGCACCGGGTACTTGTAATCCGCCAGCCGGAACTCGGCGCTGCCGAGTCGCAGGCCGGCGACCTGCCCGGAAGCAAGCTGCGCGGTGATGCTCGAGTTGTGAAACTCAGCGTGACCCATGGCCGCGGTCATCGGCGCAAAGCCCTGGGCGTAGTCGAGCGTCACGTTCTTCAGGTCGATCGAGGCGTTGAAGGTGCCTTCGCCATTGCGGAATGGAAATTTCCGGATCGGGCCGTGGCAGGCAACCTTGCCATTGACGGCGCGTCCCTGCTTGAACGCGTTGTCGAGCCACCCGAGGGTTTTCTCGTGCATGCGCCCGACGGGCAGGACACCGGGAACCATCGTCACGTCGTCGACATCCACGTTCGCCGTCAGATCGAGCACGGGCGACACATCGGCGCCGAGGTACGCCACGTTGAAATTTGCATTTGCGCGCGCGTGTGGATGCACGAGACGCGCGTTCCGCGAACCGAGCACCCAGGCCTTGCCCTGGCGTCGCCACGTGACGTCGGCGTCAACCGTCGTGAGCTTGATCGGTGCGCGAAACATGCGCGGCCAGTCGAACGACGGCTGCCTGGCGCGAAGCTTCAGCGCGCCGCGCTGCTCGGTGCCCTCGAGAGTGGCGGTCACTCCGGTGAAGCCCGGCATGCGCGCGCTCGGCTGCACACCGAGACCGGCTACGTCTGCGGTAACGGAAAACGCGAGCGTCCCGGCATCTTGCGGGCGCGATGCTTGCAGGTGCAGTGAGGCGATGCGGCCCGTCGGCCCCAGCCCTGCCCACCTGTCGAACGAGTGCGGGGCCAAGGCCAGGGCGAGTGGCCACAGCGAGGGCAGGTCGACCGACTCTGCGTCGACCTTGAGCTCGAAGGCGGCATCAGTGCGGCCGCGCAACGTCGCCTCGATCTTCGCGCCAGATTTCGCACGCTCGCCTGCCGCGGCCGCGAACAAGTCGTGCGCCACGAATTTCCAGGTGCCCGCCTCGTGGCGCATGCGCACATCACCCTTCAGTACCGCGTAGTGCGCCTCGGCCGGCAGCGCTGGCGCCGGTCGGTTCAGGTCCGTCCGGGTCACGGTCGCGTATGGCAGCTTGCCTTCCTGCTGCTCGGTCCGGACGGCGGAGACGTCCACCGCTTCGATTCGCGGCACGGTGCGCACGGGCAGCCGCACTTGCACGCTGCGCAGGTCGAACTGCAGGCGTACGTGCCTGACACTGCCCTCCGCCGCTGTCACCACGATGCGGGCGGCACCGTGCCCGGCCAGCGGATGTGCGACCTGCCGCGGCAGGCGATCGCTCAACCCCGCCAGTCGCAACTCGTCCGTGCGCAGTTCCACGCGCGCGTCGAGCCGGCGCAGGTTTTCGAGCGAGCCCTTCAGCCGCAGCGAGAAATCGACGCGCTTGCCGAGCGATTGCGGCAATTGCGCGCTGCCTTCGGCCAGCACGAACCCGCGGTCGCGTCGCACTTCGAGGTCGAGGTCATCGAGCTGCACGGGCGGCAATCCGTCTTCCATGTTGCGGTAGATGACGGTCGCGTTTTCAATCACGAGGCGACCCGCGGGCAGGCGATCCAGTTCGAAGGGTGGTCGGTCCGACGGTTGATCGCTCTGCCCCAGCAGGCGGATGCGGTCATCGCCGAAGCGTACGATCGTGACGACGGGTGCGACGAACCGCACGCGGCCGGCCACCAGCTGGCCCGTCCGGAAAAAGTTCCAGACGTCCAGACCGACGCTGCCCTCGCGCGTTACGAAGAGGGCCTGCGTGCCCCCGGTGTCGAGCACGCGCACGTCGCGCAGCACGATTTCCGGCCCGTACCAGCGCAAGCGCGCATCGAGCTGCGAGTATTCGACGTGCATGCGCGTCTCGCGCTCGATCCAGGCCTGCAGCTTTGCGGCGTGCCCCGGCACGTACAGCAGCGCGAGGCGCAACGCCGTGATTGCGAGCGCACCAGCGATCAGCAGCGCAGCAACGATACCCGCGACGATGCGCCAGGCCCGGGCCGACGGCCCGCGCGTTGCGGCCGCCGCTGACTTCACATGAGCACCACGTCGTACTGGTCGAGCAGGTACAGCGCCTCGGTCTGCAGCCGGATCGGCTTGCCCACCAGCACTTCCAGTTCGCCGAGCGCAGCCGATTCTTCATCGAGCAGGCGCTCGATCACGTCGGAGTGTGCGAGCACCATGAGCTGCTGGAAGTCGAATTGCCCCGCCTGGCGCAGGACCTCGCGAAAGATTTCGTAGCAGACCGTTTCGGCGGTCTTGACGAAACCACGGCCTTCGCACGCGGGACACGGTGCGCACAGCTGGTGCGCCAGGCTTTCACGCGTGCGCTTGCGGGTCATTTCGACGAGCCCTAGCGGCGACACCGCCGAGACGTGCGTCCTGGCGTGATCCTTGGCGAGCGCTTTCTCGAGCGCCTGCAGCACCTGCCGGCGGTGCTCCTCTTCTTCCATGTCGATGAAGTCGATGATGATGATGCCGCCAAGGTTGCGCAGCCGCAGCTGCCGCGCAATGGCGACGGCAGCCTCGAGGTTCGTGCGGTAGATCGTTTCCTCGAGGTTGCGGTGGCCTACGTACGCGCCGGTGTTGACGTCTATCGTGGTCAGCGCTTCGGTCTGGTCGATGATCAGGTACCCGCCAGACTTCAGCGCCACTTTGCGATCGAGCGAGCGCTGGATCTCCTCCTCGACGCCGTGCAGGTCGAAGATCGGCCGGCTGCCCGTATACCGCTCGACGCGCTCGCCGAGCGCGGGCATGAACGTGGTCGCAAATTCCTGCATGCGTTCGCAGGTGCGCTCGTTGTCGACGAGCACGCGGTCGACGCCCTCGCCGACTAGGTCGCGCATGAGCCGCAGCGGCAGTGGCAAGTCCTCGTGCACCAGCATGCCTGCGCGTGCCGTCGCTGCGTTTCTTGACAGCAGCTCCCATAGCTTGCGCAGGAACAGCATGTCAGCGCGCAGCGCTTCGAGGCCAGCGCCCTCCGCAGCGGTGCGCACGATGTAACCGCCGGACTCGCCGGGCGTGACGAACGATTGCATCGCGGCGCGCAGGCGCGAGCGCTCCTCCTCGTTTTCGATGCGCGCGGAGACGCCGACCCCGTGGCCGAACGGCATGTACACGAGATAACGCGACGGGATCGTGACGAACGTCGTGAGGCGCGCGCCTTTCGTGCCAAGCGGGTCCTTCAGCACCTGGACCAGGATGTCCCCGCCTTCGCTGACGAGCTCGCGGATGTTTTCGGTGCGCGGCGCCGCGTCGGCGCCTTCGGCATCGGCGGGCTGGACGATGTCGGAAACGTGCAGGAACGCCGTGCGCTCGAGCCCGATGTCGATGAACGCGGCCTGCATGCCGGGCAACACCCGCGACACGCGACCTTTATACAAATTGCCGGTGAGGCCGAGCTTGCTGGCGCGCTCGACGAACAGCTCCTGCAGTACGCCATTCTCCAGCAGCGCAGCGCGGGTCTCGCGCGGACTCACGTTCACGACCATCTCCGTACTCATCCGCTCGCTCCCAATCGAGTAAGACCCAGCACCGGCGCGAGCAGTTCCCAGGTCTCGAAGAGCGGCAGGCCCATTACGCCGGAATAGCTGCCGGAGAGCTGCCGGATGAAAATGGCGGCCTTGCCCTGCACGGCATAGGCGCCCGCCTTGTCCGCAGGCTCGCCCGTTTCCCAGTACCAGTCGATTTCGCTGGACGTCAACGGGCGAAAGGCGACGGTGCTGCTGCTGAGACGTGCGGCCGCACCACCCTCGTGCAGCACCGCAACGGCCGTGTGCACCTGGTGCTCGCGGCCCGAAAGTCGCGCGAGCATCGCTGCGGCTTCGTCGCGCCCTGCTGGCTTGCCCAGGATAGCGGTGCCGAGCGCCACGGTCGTGTCGGCAGCGAGCACCGGCCGACGCTCGACCTCCGCCAAACCCTCCCACAGTGCGCGCGCTTTGGCCTGCGCCAGCCGTAATGCATACGCGGTTGGCACTTCGCCTGCGGCCGGTGACTCGTCGATGTCGACGGGCCGCACCTCGTGCGCGACGCCGATCTGGCGTAGCAATTCGCCTCGGCGCGGTGAAGCAGAGGCTAGGTAGATCGGACGGTGCATGGCGAGCCTCAGGCCGGGAGACAACCAAACGGGCATTGAAGCCCGCCGCGGCCCCCGGTGTCCATTCGGCGGCACGTACCTGCGTCACGCCCTGTGATACGGCAATCCCTTGAGCACGCTTACGGCCCGGTAGAGCGCCTCGGCCACCACGACCCGGGCGAGGCCGTGCGGCAGCGTGAGCGCAGACAAGGACCAGCGCAGCCTGGCCTGCCCGTCGACTTCGGCAGCGAGGCCGTCGGGCCCGCCGATGCAAAAGATCGGCACGTCGCCCTCCTGTGCGCGCGCTTCCAGCCAGCGGGCGAGGTCCGGGGTCGTCAGCGCCTTGCCGCCCACTTGCAGGGCGACGAGGTGCGGCCGTTCGCCCGCGGCCGCCAGCATGCGTCTGCCCTCGGCTTCGATGGCGCGGCGGGTGTCGCCGCCGCTGCGTTCGCCGAGGGGAATCTCGGTGAGTTCGAGCCGGTACTCACCGCGCAGCCGCGCCGCATAGTCGTCGAACCCGGCGTTGACCCAGGCGGGCATGCGCGTGCCCGCGGCAAGTATGCGCATGCGCATGGTTACCGCGGCCTACCGTCCGCCGGGCAAGGCGGCGTCAGCCGCGCGCGGCGGGTCCTGGCCGCAACGCATGGCCGTCGCACGCAGCAGATCAGGCACGTTTCGCGGCGCTGCTCTCCCAGAGCTTTTCGAGCGCGTAGAACTCGCGCACGCGTGGCAGCATCACGTGCAGCACGACATCGTGCAGGTCTAGCAACACCCACTCTCCGTCGCGCTCGCCTTCCATGCCGTACGGACGGAACCCCGCCTCCTTACAGCGCTGCACGACCCGGTCGGCAATCGATTTGACGTGCCGGTCGGACGTGCCGCTCGCAACCACCATCGTGTCCGTGATGTCGGTGATGCCCCGCACGTCCATCGCTTTCACGTCGATCGCCTTCATGTCATCGAGCGCATCGAGCACGACGTCCTGCACCGTCCGCCTGGTCCCCGCCGCCTTCGCCACTTTTGACGGCGCCCCACGAGCCGGGGTTTTGGCCGCCACTTTGCGCACCGCGGGCTTGCCGGTAGCGGGCGCCGCACCGGTGCCTGGCCGCACCGCGGCCCTGGCTTTTACGGGGGTTGCGGCGGCGCCTTGCGCGGGCGCGCGACGCGTGGCTGCGACGCCAGCCGGTTTGCGCGCAACGGTGCGCGGCGTAGAAGACCTGGGTACGACGGGACGTTTGACTGCCATGCTCACCTCGTAGTTTGCGAAGAACGATAACAACCCGTCGCGCGTATGCGTGCGCCGACGGCGTCCGGTACCAGGTACCGGGGATCGTGGCCCGCGGCGAGCAACTCGCGCAGGCCGGTCGATGAAATTTCCAGTTGCGTGACCGCGTGGACGTAGACGCGGCCAGCGGTCATCTCATGCAAGTCGTCGATATTGCGCGTGCCTCGATTCGACAGCATTTGCGCGAGCGGCCCGTCGCCTGGAGGTGTCGCACCGGGGCGATGTGCCACGACGAGGTGCGCCAGCTCGTTGAGTTCCTGCCAGCGATGCCATTGCGTGAGGCCGGTGAACGCGTCCATGCCGAGGCACAGGCACAACGGCCGCCGTGGGAATTCAGCGCGCAACTCGGTGAGCGTCAGGACCGTATAGGAAGGTCCGCGCCGGCGCATTTCGCGATCGTCGACGACGAACCCGGGCTCATCGCCTGTCGCCTCGCGCACGAACTCCAGGCGCAACGGTGCGGTTGCGAGCGGCGCATCACGGTGCGGTGGATCGCCCGCGGGCAGGAAGCGCATCTCGCCGAGCCGCAGCACGTGCAGCAGCTCGAAGGCCGTGCGCAGATGACCATAGTGAATCGGATCGAAGGTGCCGCCAAAAATGCCGAGCGGTGCAGTCATCTAGCGCTCATGCGGCGGCGAGTTCGACACCCGCGATGCGGGCGACCAGTCCCGACAACTCGACCCAGGGCTCGCCCGGGATATTGCCCTTGACCACGCGATCCGCACGCGCAGCGGCGTGCAGCAATGGCTCGATGTCGTCACGGCGAAAGCGCTGCAGCGCGACACGGAGCGGTCCCTGGCGGTTGAACCACACCTGCTCCGAACGAAAAATGCTGTCGAGGTCCCGCTCGCGCTCGGCACGCTGCAATACGCGTGACAATGCGCGCAGGTCGTTCAGCAGGGCCCACAGAATCAGGGGCTGCCCGACGTCCTCGCCGCGCAAGCCGTCCAGGATGCGCAGCGCGCGCGTCGCGTTGCCGAGCATGGCGGCCGCCGAGAGTTCGAACACGTCGTAGCGCGCGTTGTCGGCCACGAGCTCGGCGACGTCGGCAGCATCGAGATGCGAGTCCGGGCGCAGCAGTGCGATGCGCTCTATTTCCTGCTGCGCGGCCAGCAGGTTGCCCTCGACACGGTCAGCCAGCAATTCTGCTGCGTCGGATGCAAGAGTGACGCCGCGTTGCTGCAGGCGACGCAGGATCCAGGCCGGCAGGCGGTCGCGCTCGATCGGCGTCCCGACCATGACCAAGCCGTGCTTCTCGAACTCTTTTACCCACACGGTGTTCTGCGACTTTGGCTCGAGCTCCACGGCCACGAGCAGCACCGTGTCGGCGGGCGGCCCCGCAGCCAGGGCCGCTAAGTGCTTTGCCGCCGTCGCGTCGGGCGCGTTGCGCAATTTCAGTTCGATGAGCCGCAGGGTCGAAAACAGTGACAGGCTGTTGGCGTCCATGAGGAGCGCTTCCCAGTCGAAGCCGCGCTCGACGAAATGCACTTCGCGGTCACCGTACCCATCGCGCCGGGCACGCTCGCGTACGAGCGCGCAGCCTTCGTCGATGAGTAGCGGTTCGACTCCCGTGATGAGGCAGACGCGCGGCAGGGAGCCCTTCGCCAGGGCTGCCTGCAGTGACTCGGGAGTGGTCCTCACTTCCGGTCGAAGTTCGCGTTGCGACGTGCGTATGGGCGCATGTGGGACCGATTATGAGCGCAAAGCGGCGGCCGGGGCCAGCAGTCGTCGCGCCACCGCATTTTGCTGCCGGGTCCGCCACCCACGTTTACAATCTGCGGATGGCCACACCCAGAAAAAAACTCGAGCCGGCTCCCGCCGCGACCCGGCGCGAACTGTATCCCGCGATCGAGCCGTACCGCTCCGGCTGGTTGCGGGTCTCGACGACACACGAAATCTACTGGGAGGAGTGCGGCAATCCACGCGGCAAACCTGCCGTCTTCGTGCACGGCGGTCCCGGCGCCGGTGCCGATGCGCGTTCGCGACGCTTTTTCGATCCGGGCAAGTACCGCATCGTCGTGTTCGACCAGCGCGGTTGCGGGCGCAGCCGACCGCACGCGAGCCTCGAGGACAACACCACCTGGCACCTGGTGGCAGACATGGAAAAACTGCGCGAGCACCTTGGCATCGACCGCTGGCTCGTCTTCGGCGGCTCGTGGGGTTCGACCTTGTCGCTGGCCTACGCGCAGACCCACTCCAAGCGGGTCACGGCCCTGGTGCTGCGCGGCATCTTCCTCTTGCGGGAGTGGGAAATTCACTGGTTTTACCAGCACGGCGCGAATGCCCTTTTCCCCGACCGCTGGGAGGCATACGTCGGCGCGATTCCGCTCGCCGAACGTGACGACCTGGTGGCGGCCTTTTACAAGCGACTCACGAGCCGCAATCGAGCGACGCAATTGAAGGCTGCGAAGGCATGGGCAGTGTGGGAAGGCTCGACGAGCTACCTGCGCATCAACGAGGCCAACGTCTCGAGCTGGGACACGGACGAGTTCGCCATCGCCGTGGCGCGCATCGAGTGCCACTATTTCGTGCACCGTGGTTTTTTCGAGCGCGAGGACCTGCTGCTGCGCAACGTCCGGCGGATCCGCAAGATCCCCGCGGTCATCGTGCAGGGTCGCTATGACGTGGTGTGCCCGATGCGCAGCGCCTGGGACCTGCACAAGGCCTGGCCCGAAGCCGATTTCCGCATTGTGCCCGATGCGGGTCATTCCGCACTCGAGCCTGGCAACACGCACGAACTCGTCTCGGCGACGGACCGCTTCGCGCGGTAGCTGCACGCCTGACTCACCAGCCGTGCTCGCCTTCCCGTGTGCCACCGCGCCAGGACCACAGCGGTTCTCGTCTTGCTCGTGCAGCGGGCCGTCGCGCGTCCATGGACGGCGCGCGCGGAGGCTACATGGAAGTACTCGTGCCGTCGCAAGACGAGGACAGCTAGTGAGTCCGGCCCAATTTGTCAGACGCTGCACGGGAAGACGAGCACGCTTGGTGTGTGGCTAGTAAGCGCTCACGCGTCCGTCCACCACGCGACGAATTCCTCGAAGCCAATCGCACCATCGCGGTCGGCGTCGATTTCGTCGAAACCGATGCGTGCCTCAGGCTTGGCCATGGCGGGATCGAGCTCCAGCATGAGCGCCACGAACTCGTCGAAATCGAGCACGCCGTCGCCGTTGAGGTCGTTCAGGTCGAAGGTCTCGCGCAACTCGGCGAGCTCCTCCCGGTCGAGTTCGGTCATCGCCTCGAGGCTCCACGCTACGGTCGGGTGAATACTCTACGGCACGGGTCGACCTGGATTGCTTCACGAAGCACCCGTCAGCAGTCTCCGGAAATCCCACGGCATGCAGGCGCTGCGACCGCCGCCGTGGCGAACGAGCATTGGTGACTCTGCAAATTTTGCCGACGAGATGGCCGGACACGGCACAGAACCGTACTGCGGCGGCAGCCTGCTAAATCGAGCCGAGGCGGCGCAGCACCAGCGTGGTTAGATCGAGCCGAGGCGGCGCAGCACCAGCGTCGCGAGATCGCGCGCCATGGCCTCGCGCAAGCCGTCTTCTTCCCGGTCCTTGGCGAGCACCTCGGTTTCGTCGAAGCTCATATTGCGCGTGAGTTCGAGAGGCTGTGACTTGAGCACCTCTTTGCCCGCCCGGTCAACGGAATACTCCACCGCATAGAAAACCTCGTATTCCTGCGGTGTGTTGCGCGCCGAGACCGACAGCACGCGCCGGCCCGTGTGGTCCTGCGAGATGCGCAGCACGGTGCCGGCTGCACGCGCCGACGGCACGACCTCGCCACCCGCCCGCTCGATGGCGCGCCGCAATTCGACTGCGAACGGGGTCAGCAGGTCTGGACTGAGGATATAGATGCTGCGGCTCGCTTCCGGCAGCGTGACCGCGCCTTGCAGCTGGAAGCCACAGCCTGCCAGCAACGCCATGCAGCTGAAAACGCAGGCTGTGCCCACCGCACTGCGTGCTTTGTCACGGAAATCGCGCACCTTACACGACCAGGTTGGCAAGCTTGCCGGGCACATAGATGAATTTGCGCAGCGCCTTGCCGTCGATGAAGCGTTGCACGCCTTCGTTCGCAAGCGCGGCCTCGCGTACCTGTGCTTCCGCTGCATTTGCAGGCACGGTCACGCGTCCGCGCAACTTGCCGTTCACCTGCACGACGACCTCGACCTCGTCGCGCACGAGCGCCGTTGCATCCACCAGCGGCCAGTGCTCGTCTATCACCGCCCCGGCATGACCGAGTTCGTGCCACAACGCGTGGCAGGCGTGCGGCACGATCGGTGACAGGCCGAGCACGACGATATCGAGCGCCTCCTGCATGACGGCGCGTCCCGCGGCAGAGCTGTCGTCAAACCGGGCCAGCGCGTTCATGAGCTCCATGACCGCCGCGATCGCGGTGTTGAACGTCCGGCGTCGCCCGATGTCGTGCGTCAGCTTCGCCAGCGTTTCGTGCACCTGGCGACGCATCTCGCGCTGCGCAGGCGCAAGCGCGGCGGTGTCGAGCGGCGTATCGACGGGCCCGGCATTGACGTGCTGGTGCACCGCCTTCCACAGGCGCTTCATGAAGCGGTACGCACCCTCGACACCCTCGTCCGACCACTCGAGCGTCTGCTCCGGTGGTGCCGCGAACATCATGAAGAGTCGCGCGGTGTCGGCACCATACTGCTCGACGAGCGATTGCGGGTCGACGCCGTTGTTCTTCGACTTGGACATCGTGCCGATGCCGCCACTTTCCACGGGCTTGCCGTCCGCACGCAGCGTCGCGCCAATGCGCGCGCCCCGCTCGTCCGTCTGCACGTCGACGTCGGCGGGATTGAAATACACGACGCGTCCTTCCGCAGGCTTTCGGAAGTAGATCTCGTTGAGCACCATGCCTTGCGTCAGCAGCTTGTTGAACGGCTCGGCCACCTTCGTGAGACCGAGGTCGCGCATGACGCGCGTCCAGAACCGTGAATACAACAGGTGCAAAATCGCATGCTCGATGCCGCCGATGTACTGATCCACGGGCAGCCAGTAATCGGCGCGCGCATCCACCATCGCGCGATCGTTGCCCGCACTGGCGTAGCGGAAGAAATACCAGGACGAGTCGACGAAGGTATCCATCGTGTCCGTCTCGCGACGCGCGGGCTGGCCACACTGCGGACACGTGCACTCGAGGAATTCTCCGTGGCGGGCGAGCGGATTGCCGCTGCCGTCCGGCACGAGGTCCTCGGGCAGCTTCACTGGCAACTGGTCGTCCGGCACCGGCAATACGCCGCAAGTTGCGCAGTGAATCAGCGGAATCGGGCAGCCCCAGTAGCGCTGGCGCGAGATGCCCCAGTCCCGCAGGCGGTAATTGGTGCGGCGCCGGCCCTTACCCTGTGCTTCGAAGAATTTGGCAAACGCATCGAAGGCTTCGTCGAAATCGAGGCCGTCGAATTGCCCCGAGTTGATGAGCCGTCCGTGCCCGACGTACGCCTGTTCGTCGATGTGCCCGAGCGAGCCGTCCGCCGGCTGCACGACCTGGTGGATGCGCAGGCCATAGCGGCGCGCAAACTCGAAGTCGCGCTGATCGTGTGCGGGCACTGCCATGACCGCGCCCGTGCCATAGCTCATCAGCACGAAATTCGCGACCCAGACCGGTATTGGCTCACCGCTGATCGGGTGGATCGCGTCGATACCGAGCGGCATCCCGCGTTTTTCCATCGTCTCGAGCACGGCTTCCGTGACGCCGGTGCGCTGGCACTCGGCGATGAATTCCTGCAGGTCGGGATTGTCGCGCGCCGCGCGCTGGGCAAGTGGATGCTCCGCGGCCACAGCCATGTACGTGACGCCCAGCAACGTATCCGGGCGTGTGGTGTAGACACCGAGCGTGCCGCCGCCTGCCACGTCGAATTCGATCTCGAGACCTTCGGAGCGGCCGATCCAGTTGGCCTGCATGAGCTTGACGCGTTCCGGCCAGTCCGGCAGCGAGTCGAGCGCGCCGAGCAACTCTTCCGCATAGCGCGTAATGCCGAGGTAGTACATCGGGATTTCGCGCTTCTCGACCAGCGCGCCCGTGCGCCAGCCGCGGCCGTCGATGACCTGTTCGTTCGCGAGCACCGTCTGGTCGACCGGGTCCCAGTTGACGACGCCGGTCCTGCGGTAGGCGACGCCCATCTCGAGCATGCGCAGGAACAGCCACTGGTTCCAATGGTAGTAGTCCGGCTTGCAGGTGGTGACCTCGCGGTGCCAATCGAGCCCGAAGCCGAGCGACTGCAACTGCCGCTTCATGTACGCGATGTTGTCGTACGTCCACTTCGCCGGCGGCACGCCATTTTGCATCGCTGCGTTTTCCGCCGGCAGGCCAAACGCGTCCCAGCCCATCGGCTGCAGCACGTTGTAGCCCTGCATGCGCATGTAGCGCGAGATCACGTCGCCGATCGTGTAATTGCGCACGTGTCCCATGTGCAGGCGCCCGCTCGGGTACGGGAACATGCAAAGGCAATAGTATTTTGGCCGGGACGGGTCTTCGCCCGCGGCAAAGCTGCCTTGCGCCGCCCAGTAGGCCTGGGCTTGCGGCTCGATGGCCTTGTGTTCGTAGCGTTCGTGCATCTTGTTTCGATGGATCGGCGTTGAAAAGCGCGGGCGAATTGCACAGGATACTATCAACGGCTTCTAGGGATGGGCGAGCCATGGGACTGCTGGACGACTTGCTCGGCGCCGCGACTGGCAACGCACAGCTTGGCGCACCGGGCCGGTCAGGCTCCGCACCCGCACCGGGCACTCGGCGCGAAGGTGCCGGTCGCTCGGCATTGATGGCCTTGCTGCCGATCGTGCTGGCGATGCTTGCCCAGCGGGGCCGCACGCAGGGTCGTCAAGGCGGGGGTGGGCTCGGCGACATCCTCGGGCAGGTGCTCGGCGGCCGGTCAGGCGCGACTGGAGGCACAGGCGGCCTCGGCGATATCCTGGGTCAGGTCATGGGTGGCAGCGCCGGCCCTGCCGGCGGCCTTGGCGACCTGTTGCAGCGCTTCGAACGTCACGGCCACGGCGACACTGCGCGCTCCTGGGTCGCGACCGGGCCAAACCCGCCGATCGAGCCCGATGCGATCAAGCAGGTCTTCGGCGCCGAAGGCGTCGGCAGCATCGCAAGGCAGGCCGGGCTGAGCGAAAACGAAACCGCGGCAGGTCTTGCGCAGTTGCTGCCCGCGGTCATCGACCATGTCACTCCGCAAGGCCAGGCGCCGGAAGGCGACGAACTCGACGGCAAGTTGCAGGAGCTGTTGCAGCGCTTCATCGCCTGATCGCGGCGATCACCACATTGCGAACCAGCACCACCCGGTACTGGATCAAATTCACGCAAGGAGAAGGGAACATGACTCGTTCTAAAGCCGTACCGTTCATGGCCGCACCCTGGCTGCTGGTCGCAGTGTTCCTGGGCACCCCGGCCCTGGCGCAGGACGCGGGCAAGACCCCCGCCATGACGCCCGAGCAGCAAGCCGAGATGGATGCATACATGAAAGCCGGCGCGCCCGGGCCGCAGCACAAGCGACTGGCGGCCAGCGCCGGCAGCTATGAAGTGACGATGCGCAGCTGGATGGAGCCCGGTGGCCCGGCAACCGAAGAGAAAGGCACCGCCACGCGCACCATGATGCTCGACGGTCGCGTGCTAGCCGAAAATTTCAAGGGAACGATGATGGGCGGCCCGTTCAACGGCCACGGCATGATGGGGTTCGACAACGTCACCGGCAAATACTGGTCGACCTGGATGGACAGCATGTCGACGGGGCTGATGGTCAGTCAGGGCACGTGTGACGGCAAGATGGCGTGCACCTTTACCGGCAGCTGGAACGATCCGATCAAGAAGGTGCCGGTCAAGTCGCGCATGACGACGCGCTGGACGAGCCCGACCACCGAAGTCTTCGAGATGTACGGGCCGGACAAGAAAGGCGCCGAGATGAAGATGATGGAGTTGACGTACACGAAGCGTTGAGCCATCGCCGCGCCGAGCCGTAATTTCGCGCGGCTCGGCAGCGGCCCGTCATCGTCAACTCGTCTTCTTGATCAGCGCCATCGCCGAGCCGATCAACGCCGACACTTCGGTGAGGTTCCCGGGCACGATCATCGTGTTGTTCTTCTGCGCGAGGTGTGCAAACGCGTCGACGCCTCTCTCGGCGACTTTCAACTGCACCGCCTGCTCGCCGCCTGGCGCGCGAATGGCTTCCGCCACGAGGCGAATCGCCTCGGCATTGGCGTTGGCCACGGCAACGATCGCCGAGGCCTCGCCCTGCGCCTGGTTTATCTGCGCCTGGCGTTCGCCTTCGGAACGCTGAATGGACGCTTCACGTTCACCCGTGGCGATGTTGATCTGCTCCTGCTTGCGGCCTTCCGAAGCCGCGATGAGCGCGCGCTTCTCGCGCTCTGCCGTGATCTGCGCCTGCATGGACCGCAGGATTTCCGCTGGCGGTGTCAGGTCCTTGATCTCGTAGCGCAACACCTTGACGCCCCAGTTCTGCGCAGCCTCGTCCAATGCATTGACGACGGACGCGTTGATGGCGTCGCGCTCCTCGAAGGTCTTGTCGAGTTCCATCTTGCCGATCACCGAGCGCAGCAGCGTTTGCGCGAGCTGCGTGATCGCGAACACATAGTTGCTCGAGCCGTAACTCGCGCGCATCGGGTCCGTAATCTGGAAATAGATGATGCCGTCGACCTGCAGCTGGGTGTTGTCCCTGGTGATGCAGACCTGGCTCGGCACGTCGAGCGGCACCTCTTTCAACGAATGCTTGTACGCGACACGCTCGACGAAAGGCACGACGAAACTGAGCCCCGGCGTGAGCGTGCGATCGTACTTGCCGAGGCGCTCCACGACCCATGCGTGCTGCTGCGGCACGATCTTGAGCGTTTGCTGGATGAAGATGATCGCGATGACGGCGATGACGAGTGCGACTTCCATGGACCTGACTGCCTTGTGCGAAGAACGAAACGATGATGGATGGATCTGCGTAGCTGGACAAACCCGGGACTTACGGACTCAGCGCCTGGCGGCCGGCTCGAGCACGAGCCAGTTGCCTTCGATGGCGCGGATGACGTGCTCGCCCGGTTGCGGCGTGGCGCCGGGGGCGAGCCGCGCCGACCACACCGAGCCGCGATGCTTGACTTGCGAGGTGCCGTCCGCGGACCAGCTCGCCACCTGCACGCGGTCGCTGATGTCGAGGTTTACGTCGCGGTTCTCCGCTGCGACATTGGGCGCGGGCTGTCGCGCGCGCCGCCAGTGCAGCAGCACGGTACCGCCGCCGCCGACGATTGCCGCAACGACGATCTGCGCGCTGACCGGCACTCCGAGGTGCGCCGCGATCGCACCGGCCGCAAAGCCGAGCGCCAGCATCAACAGGTAAAACGTCCCTGTCGCGAGCTCAACCGCCACGGCAGCTCCCGCGAGGACCCACCATATCGTCGACAGTGACATGTCCATGCTCGTCTCTCCTCAAATTGCCGCAAACCGGTACACGCCGTCGGCGCCGAGTTCGCGCTGCACGCGCTGCGCGTGCCACAGGTAGTGCAGGTGCGCCAGCGTCTCGCCCATGGCAAGTAAGCGGTGAAAGCCGCGCAATACGCGTCCGTACATCACGGGCAGGCATTCGAAAGCAGTGCGCGGCTCGATACACGCCTCCCGCAATGCCTCGAGTTTTTGCAAGTGATGCGTGCGGACGACCTCGATACGCCGGTGCAGGCCGCGAAACGGCTTGCCGTGCGAGGGCAACACGAGCGTGTGTTCGGGACAGCTGGCCGCGAGTTTCTCGAGCGTAGTCAGGAAATCGTCGAGCGGATTGCCCTCGGGCCGGCTCGCGAGCACGCTCACGTTCGGTGAAATCGTCGGCAGCACCTGGTCGCCGCTGATCAGCACCGCGCCCGCGGCATCGTGCAGGCACAAGTGACCGCGGCAATGGCCGTCGGTCTCGATCATGCGCCACGAGCGCCCCGCACCGGTGAGTACATCGCCGTCCGCACAGCCCTGCGCCAAGGGCGGCACGCCCTTGAACCAGGTGTCATCCCTGGTGTTGCGCCGCTCGGCCGCGGGCGGCATCGCCATGCCGTGTGCCTCGATGTGCTGGAACGAGCGCTGGTACAGCACCTCCGCGGGCGTCGCGAGGTATGCCTCCACCGACGCGTGCGCAAACGGCGACATCCACAACGCCGCGCCGTGCTGCTGCGCGAGCCACGGCGACAACCCCATGTGGTCCGGATGATCGTGCGTGATGAAAATGCGGTGCAGGCGCTTGCCGCCCAGGTACTGCGTCGCAAGCGTGCCCCAGGCTTCACGGCAGACTTCTTCTGCCATGCCGGTGTCGACGAGCGTCCAGCCCTGGTCGCCGTCGTCCATGAGCCACACGTTGATGTGGTTCAGTTCCATCGGCAGCGGAATGCGGGCCCACCACAGGCGCTCGCCGATCTGGCGGGCGTGCCCGGGCTCTGGGGGCTGCACGTCCAGGTAGTCGAGCGCTCGCGGCGGGGACGGATAGAGTTCGCCTTCCGCGGTCATTGCGCCACGATGTTCGCTCATACCCGTTCGTCTCCGCGCCTTCGCGCCGCTGCCGCCAGGCCCAGGCCGGCCAGGATGAAAATGAGGACCGAAGTATTGCCGAACCGGACGTATGGCGTGAGCCCAATGCGCGGTTGCACCTCGCCCGTCAGCACGGCGGGCTTGAATTGCGGCAGCCGCTTGAGCACCGAGCCGTCGAAATCGAGCAACGCGGTTACGCCATCGTTCGTGGCGCGCAACATCGCGCGGCCGCTTTCGAGTGCGCGCATGCGGCTGATGTCGAGGTGCTGGTGCGGTGCGGTCGAATCGCCGAACCATGCATCGTTGGTCACGTTGACGAGCAACGTGGAGGCGCGCGCGAGCTGCAGTTGCTCGGAACCGTAGGCATCTTCGTAGCAGACGGTCGGTGCGAGAGCCTGCCCGCCTGCGCGCAAGGGCCTTTGGTCGTCGGCCCCGGGCTCGAAGTCCGAATACGGCAGGTTCATGAGCCGCATCCAGTCGCGCACCATGGGCGGTACGGGAAAGAATTCGCCAAACGGCACCAGCCGGCGCTTGTCATACCACTGCTCGCCGTCAGTCGCTGAAGCGGCGACCACAGAGTTGAAATACGAACCCGTGCTCTCATCACGCCGCAGCAGGCCGGTGATCAGGTCGGAGCCTTGCGCCCTCGCCGCGGCCACGACCTGCTGCAGGTACGGACGAATGTCCCGCTCCAGCGCAGGAATGGCCGACTCGGGCCACACGATGACCGCCGCGCCGAGGTGCGGCAACGTGAGGTCCCAGTAGAGTTGCATCGTGCGCTCACGCTGCCCTGCCACCCACTTCATCGACTGCGGGACCGCGCCCTGCACGAGCGCCACCGACAGCGGCGCGCCGGTGGGTTGCGTCCACTCGATGCGGGTTGCGGCAAAACCGGCCGTCCACAGCAACAGCACGAGCAGCAGCGCCGCGATGCGTTGCCGGCGCGTCCCGAGCAGCACGGCGACGACCGCGCCGGCCGTGAGCGCGACCGTGATGCTCACGCCGTAGACGCCCACGAGAGGGGCGTAGCCGCGCAGCGGCGTCGTCAATTGGCTGTAACCGAGCGCAAGCCACGGAAAACCACTGAGCAGCCAGCCACGCAACCATTCCACCAGTACCCAGAGCAGCGGCAGCGCGACGAGCCAGCGTGCCAGGCCCGTGGGGGGCATCCAGCGCGACGCGACGTACCCGACGGCCGCGCTGTACGCACCCATGATCGCGACGAGCCCCAGCATCAGCAGCAGCGCGATCCAGACCGGCGCCTGGCCCACCAGGTGAATGCTGTGATACAGCCAGTACGTTCCGGCGAGAAACGTGGCGGCCGTGAAGTAGAAGCCGCGCCAGGCGGCTTCGCGCGGAGTGACGTCCTGCCACAACAGGAACAGCACGGCGGGACAGAGCACGGCGAGCCAATGCACGCTGAAGGGTGCAAACGCCACCGCCAGCAGTGCGCCAGCAGCCGGCGCGATCCAGCGCCCGCGTCGCGACGCGGCTTGCAGCACGGCCGGCGTCGACATCGCCTAGCCGCCGTCCGGGATGCGCAGGTCCAGTTCGCGTGCTGTCGTCACGCGCAGCGATTCGATGTGACGGCGATCGGCCCGCGCAACCTTCAGTTCGAGCCCGCCGATCTGGATCGCCTCGCCACGGCGTGGCACGCGGCCGAGTTCGTGCAGCACGAGGCCTCCGATCGTGTCGAATTCCTCGTCGGCGAAGCGAGTGCCGAAGGCAGTATTGAAGTCTTCGATCTTGGTGAGCGCCGGCACGGTGTAGACGCGATCGCTTTCCTTGCGGATGCCCTCGCCTTCGTCCACGTCGTACTCGTCGCCGATGTCGCCGACGATCTGCTCGAGGACGTCTTCGATCGTGAGCAGCCCCGACACGCCGCCATATTCGTCGACGACGATGGCCATGTGGTTGTGGCTGACGCGGAATTCCTTGAGCAGCACGTTGAGCCGCTTGCTCTCAGGAATGAATACCGCGGGGCGCAGGCACTCGCGTATGTCGAAACTCTTGCCGCCGTCCTCGGTGTAATACCGCAGCAGGTCTTTTGCGAGCAGGATGCCTGCCACCTCGTCCCGGTCTTCACCGACGACGGGAAAGCGCGAGTGGCCCGACTCGATCACCACGGGCAGGATCTTTTCCGGCGCATCGTCGCGCTGGATGACGACCATCTGCGAGCGCGGCACCATGACGTCACGCACCTGGATTGCGGAGACTTCGAGCACCGACTCGAGCATTTCGAGCACGTCCGCGTCGATCAGGCCGCGGTCGCGCGCATCGGCCAGCACGTCGGCGAGCTGCTCGAGGTCGCGCGGCTCGCCAGAAAGCGTATCCGCGAGGCGCCGCAGCCAGCCGCCGCTCGATTGACCGTTGTGCTCGGTACTACTCATACAGTGTCTTGCGTGACCAGGAGATACGGGTCATGAAACCCCAAACGGCGGAGGATTTCCACTTCGAGGGCCTCCATGCGGCGGGCCGGGCGCGGCCGCTCGTGCTCGTAGCCCAAGAGGTGCAGCGTGCCGTGCACGACCATGTGGGCCCAATGCGCAACGAGCGGTTTGCCTTGCTCGCGGGCTTCGGCAGCGACGACGGGCGCACACACGACGAGGTCGCCCAAGACCCCGGCGTCGACCCGCTCGGCCTCAGAAGCGGGGAACGCGAGCACGTTGGTCGGCTTGTCGTTGCCGCGGAACGCCCGGTTGAGGCGTCGGCCCTCTGCTCTGTCGACAATCCGCACACAGATGGCGCACGGCGCAGCGAGCACTGCGGCGCGCCGGGGCGGCAGTGCGGCGAGTCCGGCGGTGTATGCGGCACGAGCCCACCGCCGCAGCAGGCGGGCGCCCGGGACTCCGGAGCGCTTCGTCGCACTCTGCAGCTCGACCCGCAACGTGTTCGCCGCAACGGCGCGCGACGCGCTGTCTGCGCGCGAGCTGCGCGCGCTCCGTGGCGCGAGGGTCGGGAAA
>JADMIO011827090.1_pt1 | contig 30356 bp, 33 predicted proteins | sample 8958161 | NCBI WGS metagenome assembly JADMIO01 (sample SAMN16585339, study PRJNA669376) | soil metagenome | isolation source: Crop rotation soil | place: USA: Cullars Rotation, Alabama | collected 2011 | reverse complement strand
CTTTCCTGGCGCCACCCCGCCTTCCTGCCCCGCGCCTATGTGGACGTCGGCATCGACGAGGACGGCGACTGCGTGCGCGTGGCCGTCGCCGACTGCCCGGCCCTCCACGAGAACGGCGGCTGGTCGTGGGCTGCGCTGATGGACGATGTCGCGCTGGCCGCCATCGTCCACGGCGTCGACCCCTGTGCCAGCGTCGAACGTGACGGCGAGCGGGAGTGGCTGGTCGGCCCCGGTACCGATCCCGCCCCCGAACCCCCCGAAGTCACCCTCACCCGCTTCAGCACCGGCGCCTCGTTCCGCCTCGAGCCCTAAACCGCAAGTGTCGGTGTCGAGTCGTGGTTTTTGTTCGATTTTCCACCGACACGTGCGGTGACCAGCGGTTTCGTGCGGGGGTCGCTCGGGTACGCCAGGCGTGGGAATGGTGGTCGGCGGCCGACCGTTGGAGGGAAGATGCCGATCAAACGCCTGAATCACGCCGTGCTCTACGTGCGCGACGCCGAGAAGGCGGCCGCGTTCTACGGCGACGTCCTGGGGTTCCGCAAGGTGGGTGAAATGCCGGGCGCCGTATTCCTCCAAGCCGAGGCCTCCACCAACGACCACGACCTCGGCCTCTTCACCGTCGGGACCACCGCGCAGCCGTCGGCCGCCGGTCGTGAAACCGTCGGGCTGTACCACCTGGCCTGGGAAGTCGACACGCTCGAGGAGCTCGAGCGCATCGCCCACGCGCTGCAGGAACGCCACGCCCTCGTCGGCGCCAGCGACCATGGCTCGACCAAAGCGCTGTATGCGCGCGATGCCGACGGGATCGAGTTCGAGGTGAGCTGGCTGGTTCCGGCCGACCGGCTCGACGCCGCCGCCCTCGAGGGCAAGTCGACGATCCGCCCGCTCGACATCGCCAAGGAGAAGGAGCGCTACGGCGCCACGACGCCCGGCGGCGTCGGCGTCTCGACCGTCGTCTAACTACCCTCGCGGTCCATGACGACTCGCGAGGGCCGCTTCAGCGACGACCAGCTGTACTACCGGATGTGGGAGGCGAGCGCGCCGCGGGCGACGATCGTGCTCTCCCATGGGTACGCCGAACACAGCGGCCGCTACGAGCACGTGGGCGACGCGCTGGCCGGCGCCGGCTTCAGCACCTGGGCGCTTGACCACTTCGGCCACGGCCAGTCGCACGGCGAGCGAGCCAGCATCGGCTCGCTGAGCCGAGCCGTGGCCAACCTCGACGCCTTCGTCGACCTGGTGGCGACGCAGGACGGCGGGTTGCCGCGGTTTCTTCTCGGTCACTCGATGGGCGGCCTCATCGCGACGGCGTACGCCGAGGAGCACCAGGACCGGCTGGCCGGACTCATCCTGTCGGGCGCGGCAGTCGCCGTGTCGCCCGCGCTGGAGATGCTGAAGGACCTCGAGGAGATTCCCGAGATACCGATGGGCCCGCTGGTGTCGCGCGACCCCGACGTCGTGAAGGACTACGAGAACGACCCGCTCAACTACCTCGGCCCGATGCCGCGGGCGATGATCGACGCGTTCGGCGACATCGCCGGCGTGCGCGACGGGCTCAGTGAGATCACACTGCCGATTCTCGTCATGCACGGCGAGGCCGACGCGCTCGTCCCGTCGCAGGCGAGCGATGACGTCGCCGCCAACGTGTCGTCCAAGGACGTCACCCTCAAGATCTGGCCCGAGCTGTACCACGAGATCTACAACGAGCCCGAGCGGGCCGAGGTTCTCGCTACCACCATCACCTGGCTCAACGCGCACCTCTAACGCATGACGCCGGAGGACCTGGTCGAGATCGAGGCCATCAAGCGGTTGAAGTACAAGTACGTCCGCTGTCTCGACCAGAAGTTGTGGGACGAGATCGCCGAGTGCTTCACGCCCGACGCCGTCGCCGCGTATAGCGGCGGCAAGTACTCGTTCGAGGGCCGCGACGCGATCATCGCGTTCCTCGTCGAATCGATGGGCGCCGAGGACTTCCTCAGCGCGCACCGCGTCACGCAGCCCGAGATCGACGTGGTGGACGCCACTCGGGCGACGGGGACATGGGGTCTGGTCGACGAGGTGCTGGTCAAGCAGCACAACGTGCGCGTCCGCGGCGCCGCGTTCTATACCGACGAGTACGTCAAGGTCGACGGCCAGTGGCGCATCGCCCGCACCGGGTACACGCGCACGTTCGAAGAGTTCCTCCCGCTGTGAGGTTCACCTACGCCGAGGCGATGATCGACCCGTCGTACTGGCTCCCGCTCGGCCAAGCGGTGGAGGACGCCGGTTACGACTCGATCACGATTGCCGACAGCCTGGCCTACCCGAAGGAGTCGGACTCCACGTACCCGTACAACCCCGACGGCAGCCGCGAGTTCCTCGAGGACAAGCCGTTCCTCGACCCGTTCGCGCTGATCGCGGCGATGGGCGCGGTCACGAGCCGCCTGCGGTTCACGACGTTCGTGATCAAGTTGCCGGTCCGCTCGCCCGCGCTGGTCGCCAAGCAGGCGGCGTCGGTTGCCGTGCTCACCGACAACCGCCTCGTTCTCGGCGTCGGCACGAGTCCGTGGCCCGAGGACTACGAGCTCACCGGCGTGCCGTGGGCCAAGCGGGGCAAGCGGATGGACGAGGCCATCGACATCATCCGCGGCCTCACCACCGGCGACTACTACGAGCACCACGGCGAGATCTACGACCTCCCGCCGTTCAAGATGACGCCGGCGCCGACGCGGCCGATCCCGATCCTCATCGGCGGTCACCACGAGGCCGCGCTCAAGCGAGCCGCCCAGGTAGGCGACGGCTGGATGCACGGCGGCGGCGACCCCGCCGACTTCCCCGGCCTCCTCGCCCGGCTGGCCGAGCTGCGGGCCGAGGCCGGCACCGCCGACAAGCCGTTCGAGATCCACGCCATCTCGGCCGACGCCTACACGCTCGACGGCGTGCGCCGCCTCGAAGACCTCGGCGTCACCGACGCCATCGTCGGCTTCCGGTGGCCGTACGGCGTCGAACAGGACACCGAAACGCTCCAGCAGAAGGTCGACGCGCTGCGCCGCTTCGCCGACGACGTCATCGCCAAGGTCTGAAAATTCTTGGCCGAACTCCTCAAGCCCTAGTCACTCCCGCCGATACGGACCTAGTCACAACGGACTAGAGGCACTAGCTAGGAGAGCAGGAAGCGCGATGGCGACAACGGGTCAGGCACTGGGGACGATGAACCGGGTGGAGCGGCTCAGCCAGGAGGAGATCGCGCTGCTGACGGTCGTCCGTGCGAGCCGCGGGCGCATCGACGCCGCCGAGGCGGCCCGCCGCACGGGCATGCCGAAGGGCCTGGCCGCTCTCGGCATCGAGCTCCTGGCCTTCCGGGGGCTCGCCGTCTGACCTGGCTGGCTAGCGTCGCCGGGCGTGGAGGACCTCCTCGACATCGACCGGCTGACCGGCTGGATGGACGCCAACGACGTAGGCGATCGGGGCGAGCTGGTGGTGGCTCGTCCGATCGCCGGCGGCGCGTCCAACGAGATCTTCGAGATCACCCGCGGCGACGCCCGCATGGTGCTCCGGCGCCCGCCCCGCAACGTTCCTGAAGGCCGCAACGAGACCATGCTGCGCGAGTTCCGCGTACTGACCGCGCTCGACGGGACCGACGTCCCCCACGCGCCGGCGATCGCGGCGTGCAACGACACGTCGGTCATCGGCGCCTGCTTCACCCTCACCGGGTTCGTCGACGGCTGGTCGCCGCTGGGCCTCGGAAACACGTGGCCGGCGCCCTTCGACACCGATCTCGACGCCCGCGCCGGCCTCGCCTACGAGTTGGTCGACGGCATCGCCCGGCTGTCGCAGGTCGATTGGAGCGCCCGAGGCCTCGATGGCTTCGGCAAGCCCGACGGCTTCCACGACCGCCAGGTCGACCGCTGGCTCGCGCATCTCGACGCGTTCAAGTTCCGCGACCTGCCCGGCCTCGACGACGCGGCGGCGTGGCTGCGGGTTCATCGCCCGAGCCGCTACGAGCCCGGCATCATGCACGGCGACTACCAGTTCGCCAACGTGATGTACGCGCACGGGGCGCCGGCGCGCCTGGCGGCGATCGTCGACTGGGAGATGACGACCATCGGCGATCCGCTGCTCGACCTGGCGTGGGTAGTGATGGGTTGGCCCGACCCCGACGAGGACCGCACCAGCATGAGCTACGTCGACTACAACGGCATGCCCACGCGGGCCCAGCTGGCGGCGCGCTACGCCGAGGTCAGCGGCCGGCCGGTGGACGAGATCGACTACTACGTCGTCCTCGCCCGCTTCAAGATGGCCGTCGTCCTCGAAGGCGGCTACGCCCGCTACGTGCAGGGCGCGGCCGACAACCCGAAGATGGAGGCATTTGGGGCGGTCGTGCTCGACATGGCGGCCCGCGCCGGTGAGCTGGCCCGCGCCAACTGAGCTAATGAAACAAACCGTGTGCGACCCGTCCGAGGGGGGAGGGCGGGACCGCACACAGTTTGTTTCAGTGACGGCGGGGCGACACCGGCACGATCGCGGGCTGCGCCGTGACGTGACCGCGGATGAACATGCCGATCAGCGGTGCGGACACCACCGAGGCTGCCAGCCACATGGTCACGATCCGGGCAATCACACCCGAATCATCGGCCGATCGGGCGCCGACCTTAGATCTATTCAGGCTTCTGTAGACGCGCCGCCACTTGCGACACGGAGGTCACGAATTCGAAGACACGGTCCTGCGTCGTGGCGAACGATTCGCGTACCTCATCGAGGGTTGCACCGAGCCACCCTGCTAATGCCGGCAGTTCGTAGGAGACGTACAGCTCTTCTTTATCCCGGGGTGGTCTGACGACGAAGGGATGAACCGCGACGACGGCCACTGGCTGTCCGTTGAAGTCGGCCGTACCGAACAGGCTCGCGTCGCTCGCCACCACCTTCCCGACGAAGGCGTGCTCGAGCAGCGCCTCGGCGACGCCGTACAGCCCTCCACAACCGTTCGCCGCGGCGGCGCGGCGCAGGCGGTCGCGCTGATCAAGATGTTGGCCGTCATGCGCGCTCGCCCGATGGACGAACAGAGCTTCAGCATCATGCGAGATTGCTGAAGGATTCCCCGCTTGCGGTTCTCGCTGGTTCTCGCGACAGGCCACGAGAACCGCGGCGCCTATGCCAAGCGAGCCGACGGAGGCGGCGACCAGGTGGCTCGGCGTTCGCCCATACGACAACACCGCGGCCCCGGCGGCGAGACCCGTCAGCGCCACCCCGAGCTGCCACATGCCGTCGGCCCGGTTAACCAGCCGTTTAAGTTGCTTCTGCGCGCTCCATACGAACTCACGAAGCTGCTCGAACCACTCGTGGCGAAGAGTGTGCGCTGGAAACCAGCTCATCACCTCGTCAGGCGTCGCTCGATGGAATTCTCCTTGGCCCGCATAGACGAGCGCAATGAGGAAGGCGGCGGCGGCGGCGAGAAACAGGCAGCTCGAGACGAGCGCCCACCCCGCGTCGCCCGCGTGTGCGTGAGCTCGAGGCGGTAGAACAACGAACGCCGATGTGAGCGTAAAGCCAGCCAAAAGTGCCACCGGCGTGCCGCCGAGATAGCTCGACATGCGCTGAAGGCCGGCCGCCTCGACAGCTTTCGTCCAGACGAACAGTTCCTTGTCAGAAGCAGCCACTGGGACACACCAGACACCCAGATGCGTGCTGCCGATGGCGACAGGCGGCGCATCGGGTCGGAAACGCGTCTGGCGGATTCATTGGTCGCATGACGAGTGAGGCGACGTCGGTCGCCGTCGCGTCAGCGCCGAGCTCGCCGGTCATGTCAGCTACTAGACCCCGCCGCCCGTGAACCTCAAGTAGTTGCTCGACTGTGATCGTGTCGCGGTCGGGAGTAACGATGACGATCTTCTCGTTTTGTTCGCCGCCCTCAACCACCACCCCGGCAAGTTGCCATGAGCCGCTTGCCGCGGAAGTCCAGAGCGTGGTTCCGCGCTCGAAGCGCGGGACGACGTCGCCAAGCTCGTCAGGTTCCATGGCCCCCTCCCCGTTGTCCGCAAAACAGCGTACCGACGAGGGCCTACTGGGCGTCGAGCAGGGTGGGATCGGCGGCCAGCTCGCGGCGGGCCATGGCCTCCCAGAACCCGATGAAGCCTTCGCCGTTCGAGCGGCGGAAGAATGAGCGGGCCGGGTCCGGCATCTCCCGTCCGCCGCCGACCGCTTCGACTTTCCACGCGTGCTCGCACCGTTGCTCGAAGGCGACGGCGCGTTGGTGCGCGGCTCGCACCGAGCCAGCGAGGAGAAACACGCCGTGGTTGGCGAGCAGCGCGATGTCGGCGTCGCCCATCGCAGCAACCGCCTTCGCGGCCGACGCCGGATCGTTGACCGGACCGTCGTACTCGTCGACCACGACGACCTCGCCGCCGCCCAGCGCCGAGCTTTGGTCGTAGACGGGTGGCACGCGGCCCGCATCGGCCCAGATCACCCCGTAGCGCGAGTGGTTGTGCACGGCGACGGCGACGTCCTCCCGCTGGCGGTGCAGCGCGAGGTGCAACGGGATCCCCAGCGGCGCCGGCCAGTCGCCTTCGAGCACGCGGCCGTCGAGGTCGATGCGGATGACGTGCTCGGGCCGCAGCTCGCACCACAGCAGGTACCACGGGTTGCACAGCAGCGTGCCGTCGGGCTGGCGCATCGTGATGTGGCCGGCCAGGTGGTCGTCGTAGCCCTCGCGCCACAGCGTCCGGGCGAGGATCACCAACTCCTCGCGCGGCGTCAGGTCGGGGAGGAGCTTCTCGGCAGTGGGCTCGAAACTCACGGCTTGACGACGTCGGGCAGCGGGTGCCGGTACAGCTTCGACGCGTTCTCGCAGCACATCATCCGCAGTTCGTGGTCGGGGATGTGGCCCCAGTACTTCTCGATCGTCGCTTGCGTGTCGGGCCACGTGCCGTCGCCGTGCGGAAAGTCGACCTCCACCATCACGTTCTCGACGCCGAGCACATGACGCGTGTCGATGGTCGAGGGATCGTCGAGCGTGCACCACCAGAAGTTGCGGCGTAGTACGTCGGCCGGGCGCATGTCCCAACCGGCGCCGTAGCCCGAGCGGTCGATGATGTTGTCGAGGCGGTCGATCAGCATCGCGACCCAGCCGATGCCGCCCTCGGACATCGCGATCTTGAGGTTCGGATACTTGACCGGCCAGCCCGACCACAGCCACTCCGCGCACGCCGTCAGCGACAGCTGCCCGAACAACGTGGCGCCGAGCTGCACGGCGATGTCGAAGCAGCCTTCGGGATACTCGCCCATGCCCGACGAACCGACGTGCAGCGAGATCACGGTGTCGGTCTCGGCGCAGGCGCGGATGATCGGCTCCCAGTACGGGAGAAAGATCGACGGCAGGTCGATCTTGTGCGGCCGCTCCGGCAGCGCGACCGAACGGAAGCCTCGCTCGGCGTTGCGATAGATCTCCTGCGCGCCGAACTCGGGGTCGTTGAGGTAGGTGATGCCGAGCGGGATGATGCGCTGCGGATACGGCGAGTACCACTCCTCGAACACCCAGTCGTTCCAGGCGCGCGCTACTGCCTTGCCGAGGTCGGGATCGGACGCGTGGGTGAACACGCGGCCGCAGAAGCCGCTGATCATCGACGGGAAGTTGAGCGAGGCCCACACGCCGTTGATGTCCATGTCCTTGATGCGCTCGTGGATGTCGTAACAACCCGGCCGCATCTCGGTGAAGTTCGACGGCTCCATCTTCATGGTCTCCATGCGCCGGCCGGCGACCGCGTTCATCCCGACCTGGCTGTACGTCTTGCCGTCGAACTCCCACACCTCGTGGCCCCGCTTGTTCCGCACGATCTTCGGCGCCAGGTCCTGGTACGCCGCCGGCAGTCGCCCCTCGAACATGTCGGGCGGTTCCGACCAGGTGGTCGTCCACCGAGATCACCGTGTACTTGACCTCCGCGGCTCGGGCTCGGGGAGGAACAGCGCCGGATCGAGCGTCGTGCTCATGAGCGCGCAAATGATCGAATCGTCACGTCACTATTCGAGCACGTCCCGCGTAGAGTCCGCGCATATGGCGAACGAGATCCTTGATGCAGTGCGGGCGGCGGCGCCGGTCATCCGGGCCGAGGCGGCGGCCGGCGAGGAGGCGCACCGGTTGACACCCACCGTCGTCGACGCGATTCGCGACGCGGGCGTCTTCCGCATGACGATGAGCAAGGCCCTGGGCGGGCCGGAGCTGACGCCGCTCCAACAGCTCGACGTCCTAGAGGCGTTGGCTGAGGCCGACGGCTCCGCCGGTTGGTGCGGGATGATCAACAGCGACGGCGGCTACGCGACCGCGTTCCTCGATTCGACCGTCGCCAAGGAGATGTACACCTCGCTCGACATGCCCACCTCGGTCGTCGCCGCGCCGGGCGGGCAGTCGGTGAAGGAGGAGGGCGGGTACCGGGTGAGCGGTCGGTGGTCATTCGCCAGCGGTTCGCCGCACTGCGAGTGGTTCTTCCTCAACACGATCGTGCTGGTCGACGGCGAGATGCAGCCCGGTTCCGAAGGCCTCCCGCTGACCCGCATGATGGGGATTCCCGCGTCAGAGGTCACGGTGCACGACACGTGGCGGACCACTGGCCTCGCCGGCACCGCCAGCGGCGACGTCAGCGTCGACGGTGTGCTGGTGCCCGACGACCGCACCTTCAACTTGCTCGGGGGCGACGCGCTCGATCCATCGCCGCTGTACCGCTGGCGGTGGATGTTCTTTGCCAACGTGCCGGCGGTCCCGCTCGGCGTTGCGCGCGCCGCCATCGCCGAGGCCATCGACGTAGCCATGAACAAGGTGTCCATGCCGGCGATGACGCTGGCGCGCGACGACGCCGTCGTGCAGATGAACGTGGCGCGGGCGACCGCACTGGTGAACTCCGCGCGCGCATACGTGTACGACACGGTGGGCGCGCTGTGGGACACATTGCAGGCGGGCGACGACCCGAGCGGTCGCGTCTGGACCGACTGTCGGCTGGCCCTGACGAATTCGTTCCACGCATCGAAGAAGGCGGTCACGCTGCTGTACGAGGCATTGGGGACGGCGGGCATCCACCGCGCCTCGCCCCTCGACCGTCACCTTCGCGACATCACGACGATGAGCCAGCACGTCCTCAGCCAAACCAAGAACGACGTCGCCGCCGGCCGCGCGCTGTTGGGCCTCGATCCCCAAGCCGTCGCGTACTAACCCGTCAGCCGAGCCGCCAGGTCGGTGTGGCCGGCGTGGTCGGCCCAGCCGGCGGGCGTCGACCGAAACGACGAATCGGTGACGGTGCGGTCGGCGCCGCGTTCGAGCAGCAGGTCGACCATCGCGGCGTCGCCGTTGAACGCCGCGTAGTGCAGCGCGGTCGCGTGGTGCGGGTAGCCGTCCGGTGCGTTGACGTCGAACCCAAGGCCGGCCATCAGCCGGACGGCGTCGAGGCGGCCGCGGTCGGCTGCGGTGGCGAGATGGAACGGTCGGCGGGCGATGGCCGCGGGTGCGAGCGATACGTCACCGCGCCGCCCGTTCATGCAGTCGCCGAGAAAGTGCTGCACGTCGTCGGCCGGCGTGGCGCCCGCGTCACGCAGCATCTCCACGACCTGGTCGTTGCCGTTGCGCGCCGCCAGTTGCATCGGCGTCTCGCCGGCGTAGATCGGGTGGTCGGTGCCGAGACCGTCGAGGTTGGCGCCGACCTCGATCATCAAGCGCGCCCACCGCGGCCGGTTCTTCTCGGCCGCGTTACGCAGCTCGTTCTCGGCGAGCTGTGCGGGCGACGGGTGCGTCTTGCCGAGCCGCTGGTGCCACGGACCGCCGTCGCCGCCGCCGAAGCCGAATTCAACCATGATCTCGAGGTGCTCCGGATCGTCGAGGTCCCAGCCGATCAAGCTGCGGTTGTACGTCGTCTGCGCGTCGTTGGGATCGGCCCCCGCTTCGAGCAGCATGCGGGCCACACCGGGCGCGTTGACGTGCGGCGGCTGGCCACCTTCGCCGCCGCCGAACGCACCGGTGAGCGCGGTGAACGGCCACGGCATGCCGTACCAGAGGTAGCCGGCATTGGGATCGGCGCCGGCGTCGAGCAGCACGCGCACGACCCCGGTGGTGTCCGCGCGCGGAATCCGCGAGTACGTCGCGTACAGCAGCGGCACCCAGTCGTAACCGCCGCCTTCGGCGTGCACGAGCAACGGATCGCGCTCGAGCAGCGACCGCACTGTGTCGGCGTCACCGGCGGCGGCCGCAGCATGGATACCGGACGGGACCTCCATTTCTGCCGCCCGCTGCCACCGGTCGGCCGAGTCCTCGCCGTAGTTGAGGCAGGCGAGCGCGGCGAAGTCGGTGGGCTTCGACGTGGGTCGTCGCGTATGTTCGGCCACGACCCCGAGGTAGGCGCGCAGCTTCGGCCACGAGGCGAAGTCGTGCTGGCGGGCGATGACGAGTTGCGCATCTGTGAGCTTGAGTGCGGTCGGGTCGGGTCGCTGGGGATGGAACTCGGCGACCACGTCCGCCGCGCCGGCATCGCCGGCGCGCGCCAGCTGCTGAAGCAACTTCGCACGACGCTTCATGGCGTCGATCGTCGGATCGTTGGGGAGCGGGACTGTGGGCACAAGGCCTCCTTTCCGTTACTGCCCGTTGTCCGCATCCGCGGGCCGGAAAAGAGGTGGCCAGTGGAGAACTGGAACCGCAACTGCTCGGGTGGACAAGCCTTTCCGCGGACCGGCGGCGCCCCGCGCGCCGCCCAAACGTTACCGTGCGCGCATGGCTGAGACGCTGCCGCTCAACGCGTTGCTGGGTCAGGCCATCGCCGCGCTGACGGATCCGGACCTCTCGCCGTCGCTTCCGGTCTGGGCGAACGTGCTGCGGCCGGTCGGCGACGGCATCGCGCTCAAGGACCTCCCGGCCGCGGCCCGCCTGTCGAAGCGGGCGATCCGCGCCGCGGTCGGGGCGGCCGAGAAGAACGGCTGGTTGGTGACCGAGAACCGGACCGTTCGTCTGACGGCCAAAGCCGAGGCGGTTGAACCGCCCGCCGATGTGTGGCCGGAATTGCAGCCTCCGTTGCGGGCCGTCGTCCACCAGCTCTATCTCGAGTGGCCGCACTATCCCGCCGGCTACGGACCGGCCGACGACTCGACGACAGGCAGCGTCTACACCGCCGGCGGCGGGCTGATCGATTCCAAGGTTCCGACCCACGCCGACGACTGGTCACCGGTCGCGCGTGAGGATGTCGACGGGTCGAGCGTCGTCGGCCTGCCGACGTACGCACTGCTGTCCCAAGCGTTGATGGCGTTCGCCGCCGATTTCGAAGAGCTGTGGATCGGCGGCCTGCACCACGCGGCGACGGTGTTGCGCCTCATTCCCGACGACGGCGCACCCATCAAGGATTTCCCGCTGCTCGCCAACCTTCCCGGCAACGGAAAGTCGGTGCTCGAGCGCCACCTCTACATCGAGATCGGCGGCAAGCCGAAGACTGCGTACCTGACCTCGCGCGGGAGAAACACGCGCGACAACTACGCAGCGACGGTCGGACGCGTCGAGGAGCGCTGGAGTCCGAAGTACGGCGCCGACAACGTCGCCGCGCTGCGGGCTGCGCTCGAGTCCCTCCACCTCGACCCTTCACTGCCGCACCACGTCGTCGGCTCGCTCGTCTAGCCGGTTCGGCAAGCTGGTGTCCGGGTAGACCGCCCATCGATGCGGTTTCGCGACAGCGCCCGGCTCGACACGTCCGAAGTGTCCGACCAGCGCAGCCGCCGCGGTCCGGTGATCGCCGGCGGGGGCGGGCTCATCGGACTGATCGTGCTGGTGGTCAGCCTGTTGCAGAACGGCGGTGGGCAAGGGCTCCAGATCGGCGGCGCCCCCGCCGGAGGCGACAACCGCGACCTGGCGCAGGAGTGCCGCACCGGCGCCGACGCCAACCAGCAAGAGGACTGCCGCATCGTCGGGGTGGTCAACAGCGTGCAGGCCTTTTGGCGCGGTCGCGTCCCCGGTTACCGCGACGCGACGACCGTGTTCTTCGCCGACGCTACGTCGACGGGATGCGGCTCGGCGACATCGGCGGTCGGGCCCTTCTACTGCCCCAACGACTCGACGGTGTACATCGACTTGGGCTTCTACGACGAGCTGCGCCAGCGGTTCGGTGCGCACGGTGGGCCGTTCGCCGAGGCCTACGTCATCGCCCACGAGTACGGCCATCACATCCAGAACTTGCGAGGGATCTTCGCTCGCGAACAGGACGGAACGACGGGACCGCAGAGCAGTTCGGTGCGCCTCGAGTTGATGGCCGACTGTCTTGCCGGTGCATGGGCCAGGGGCGCCGTGGAGACCGGTTTCATCGAGTCGCTCAGCGAGGACGACATCCGTGACGGCCTCGACGCGGCGGCGTCGATCGGCGACGACCGCGTCCAGCAGTCGGCCCAGGGCCGCGTGAACAGGGAGAGCTGGACGCACGGTTCGAGCGAGCAGCGCCAGCGTTGGCTGCTCGCCGGCTACCGGGCGACGAACGGTGACGCCGCCTGCGACACGTTCGCCGTGCCGCGCGTGTGACCCGATACCGTCACCACGATGGCGACGATCGTGATGACGGGTTCGGCGGGCGGGATGGGCAAGGCGACGCGAGCGCGCCTCGAGGGAACCGGGCACGGGTTCCTTGGCGTCGACGTGCGCGACGCCGAAGTGGTCGCCGACCTGTCGACGCCTGACGGCCGGGGCACCATGGTCGACTCGGTCCGCACGCTGGCCCCCCATGGCCTCGACGGCCTGATCGCAGGCGCCGGTGTCATCGGTCCCGACGCGGCGTCGGTGGTGTCCATCAACTTCTTCGGCGCCGTCGCCACGCTGCGCTCGCTACGGCCGTTCCTCAAGGAGGGCGCCTGCGCGATCGCCATCAGCTCCAACTCGACGACCACGTTTCCCGGCATGCGCGCAGACCTGGTGGAGGCGTGTCTCGGCGACGACGAGGCCGCCGCGCTCGCGGTCGCCGGTGACATGGATCCGGTCGCCGCGTACCCGGCGACAAAGCTCGCACTGGCGCACTGGGTGCGGCAGCACGCGCCGGAGTGGATTGCCGGAGGTGTACGCCTCAACGCGGTGGCGCCCGGCCTGATCAGCACACCGATGACGCACGACACCGAAGACGCTGTCCTCGGCCTCGGCAAGATCTACCCAATCCCGATCGGCCGGGCCGGGCGCCCCGAAGAGATCGCCGCGTTGCTGCACTTCATGTTGTCGCCCGAGGCGAGCTTCATGGTCGGGTCGGTGGTCTTCGTCGACGGCGGTACGGACGCCGCCATGCGGGCCCGCGATTGGCCGGCGCCGCTGCCGACTTAATCGGCGAGCGAACGGAACGCGGCGACGACGGTGTCGAGCGCGGCGCGCGCCGTGCCCGGGTCGTTGTCGTAGAACTGGCGCAGGAAGACGTTGATCGTGGTGGCGCCAGCGGCCACCAACGCGGGAATGGCGTCGAGGTGGCGCGTCGATGCCTGCAATCGCAACTCGCTCGGATCGCGGCCGGCGGCGATGAACGCGTCGCGCAACACGCCGACGTCGCGCCCGATGTCGTCCGCCGTGGGACCGCCGACCGGAATCCAGCCGTCGCCGAGTTCGACGACGCGGCGCACGTTGCGGGCGTGCAGTGTGCCACTGAACCACACGGGCACGCGCGCCTGCACCGGTCGCGGCTCGCACCATACGTCGGGCACGCGGCCCTCCCACAGCGCCCGGCACTCGGCGATGGTCGACGTCAGCAGCTCGCCCCGGCGGTCGAAGTCCGCACCGACCGCCTCGTACTCCTCGCGCTGCCAACCGGTGCCGACGCCGAGGTCGACGCGCCCGCCCGACAGTTGATCGAGCGTCGCCACCGTCTTGGCCAGTACGGCGGCGGGCCGTAGCGGCGCGATCAACACGCTGGTGCCGAGCCGCACGCGCGTCGTCACCGCGGCGACGGCCGACAGCACGCTCAGCGGATCGAGCCATTCCCCGTCCGACGCGGTGGGGAAGCGGCCCCACGGGTACTGGTCGACGTTGGGTCCCAGCACGACGTGGTCGCTCACCACCAGGCGGTCGACGCCGGCGTCCTCGGCCGCGCGGGCGAGGACGAGCAGCCCGCGCCAGTCGCCGCCCGGTGCGGTGCCGAAGCTCGGGAGCGACACCGTGAGCGTGGCAGTCACTCGTCGCGAGCCCAGTCGATTTCGAGGCGACGCTCGGCGATGCGCCACCCGTCGACGCCCCGGGCGAACGCGTCCTGGTAGCGGATGGCGAGGATGCGGGCCCGGCCGTCCTTGATCTGGTGCGCGATGCAGTACGTCTCACCTGTCGCGCCATCGCCTTCGACATGGACGGTCTGCTGCCCGAGCTGGTGGAATGTCGCGTCGTAGTGCTCCAGCTGTTGCAGCGCACGCGCGATCTCGACGGGTCCGCGCCGCGTCGTGTCCCGTACCAGCAACTCGCCGTCCTCGGTGAACAGCGCGGCGACGTCATCGAACCGACGGCGATCGACGCCCGTCGCGTAGGCGACGACGAGGTCGCGCAGCGCGTCGGTGTCGGCGTTACTCACCCGAGGACCGCGTCGGCGACGCGGGCACGGTGGAACGCGGTGTCGCCGTAGGTGCGTTGCAGCACCCACGCTCGCTTCATCCAGAGGTGCAAGTCGTACTCGAACGAGTAGCCGATGGCGCCGTGACATTGCAACGCGGCGCGCGCCGCCAGCGCCGACGCTTCGTTGGCGTACACCTTGGCGAAAGACACGTCTCGCGGCGTCGGCGCGTATGCGGCGCGGTACACGACGGGCCGGGCGTAGCTGACTTTCAAGTGCGCGTTGGCGAGGTGGTGCTTGACCGCTTGGTAGCTGCCGACCGGCACGCCGAACTGCTGGCGATCCTTCACATAGTCGACGGTCATCGTGATCATGCGGTCCGCCAGGCCGACCAGTTGCCCGGCGGTCCCGAGGGCGGCGCGATCGTCGACGCCGCTGGCGCGCCACCACACCGACTGGTCGACGAGCGTGTCCGGCGACTCGCGCACGTCGATGCCCACGGCCCGCTCGACGAAGGGCCCCGGAAGCGCGGCCCGGCCGGTCTCCTCGAACACCAGCACCAGGTCGAGGTCGGTCATCGACGGGTCGAACACGCCGACTTCCTCGAGGAGCTTCCATACGTTGGCCGCCGCGTCGCGGTCGGCCCACGCGGCGCGCACGATTGCCGGCGGGCACTCGCGCTCGAGCAACGACCGCACCGTGTCGCGCAACAGCAGCTGCTCGTCGCTGAACGCGAACCTCATGTCCTAGGCAGTCCCAACAGGCGCTCGGCGATGATGTTGCGCTGGATCTCGTTGGTGCCCGCGTAGATGGGGCCCGCCAGTGCGAACTGATACCCCTTCATCCACGCGTTCTCGGTGACCGCGTCGTCGCCCAGCAGTCCGAGCGCGGTCTCGTGCAGCGCGATGTCCATCTCCGACCAGAACACTTTGCTCAGCGACGACTCGGCGCCGACCGCGCCGCCCTCGACCAGCCGGGTGACCGTCATCTCGGTCGCGTACTTGTAGGCCTGGGCCGCCATCCACCCGTCGGCGACCGCGCCGCGCAACTCCTCGTTCGGGCGGTCGCGATAGAGACCGACGAGCCGGTCGACCACGGCCATGAAGCGCCCCGGCGAGCGCAGCGACAGCCCGCGCTCCGAGCCGGTCGTCGCCATCGCGACCGACCAGCCTTCGTTGACGCCACCCAGCACGTCGGCGTCGGGCACGAAGGCGTCGTCGAAGAACACCTCGGCGAAGCCGGCGTCACCGTCGAGCTTGTCGACCGACCGCACGGTGACACCGGGTGTGCTGAGGTCGACGAGGAAGTACGTCATGCCGCGGTGGCGTTCCGCCGCCGGGTCGGTGCGGAACAAGCCGAACAGATGCGTGCAGAACGCGCCGCGCGTCGTCCATGTCTTCTGGCCGGTGAGCCGCCAGCCGCCGGCTTCGTCGTCACGCGTGGCGCGTGACGTGATGCCGGCCAGGTCGCTACCTGCGGCGGGCTCGGACCAGCCCTGGCACCACATGTCCTCGACGCCGGCCATGCGGGGGAGGATGCGGTCCTGCTGCTCGGGCGTGCCGAACTCGAACACCGTCGGCGCCAACAGGAAGATCCCGTTCTGCGCGACCCGCTGCGGCAACCCGGCGGCGTAGTACTCCTCCTCGAAGATCAGCCACTCCCAGAGCGATGCGTCGCGCCCGCCGTACTTCTCCGGCCACGACACGACGGCCCAGCCGCCGTCGAACAACCGGCGCTCCCACTGGCGGTGGACCTCGAAACCATCGGCGGTGTCGCCGGACGGCATGGGCAACTCGGGCTTGTTGGCCGCCAGCCACGCCCGCGCCTCAGCCCGGAACGCCTCCTGGTCGGCGGTCGCGGTCAGGTCCATGCGGCCACGGACCGTAGTACCGGCTCAGCTGATGGCGTCGCGGTACAGCGCCATCGCGGTCCGGCGCATCAGGCGGACGGCGTCGGCGCGCGACAGGCCGGCCACGTCGATCAGCCACACCAGCGACTCGATGCCGGTCGCGCTGCGGATCCCGAGGACGAGCTCGCGCAGGCGCTTGGTACCCAGCGTCGGCCGCAGCGACTCGAGCGCCTCGGTGAGCCACGGGATCGCCCGGCCCTGGCGTAGGGGCAGCTCCGACGCGTCGCCGAGGGGGTCGAGCGAGAGCCGCAACATCGTGCGTTGCTGCGGCTCGGTCTCGAGCACCAAGGCGAGAAACCTGTCGATCACCAACGCCAGGCGCGCCTCGGGATCGTCGGGTGCGTTTCCCGGGAGCAGCGACGTCGCCGCCGTCTCGGGATGCGCCGCCGCCAACAGCGCCCGCTGGTTGGGGAAGTAGCGGTAGGCGGTCGTGCGCGACACCGATGCCGCGTCCGCTGCCGCTTCGACCGTCGGCGTCTGGCCGGTGGCGACCAACTCGCGTGCCGCGTCCACGAGAGCGCGGCGCGTCCGCTGTTTCTGCGCCGTCCGCCCTTGGAGCTCGTAGGCCGTTGACATCGTCTTCATAGTACCGTACTGTCATCATGGTACTTAAGTCCCACAAACAATTCTACGATGAGATCGAAGGGAAGCACGCAATGGCGAAGCCGATCATCCTGCAGGCGGGCGAGGGCGAGAAGCGGTGGTTCTACGGCGGCGGCGTGCACACGTGGAAGGTGACACCGGACGACCTCGGTTCGTTCTTTCTGTTCGAGGACGAGATGACCGAAGGCAAGGTCACGCCTTGGCACGCGCATCCCACGAGCGACGAGCTGGCCTACCTGATCGACGGTGAGGTCGAGCTCAAGATCCGCGACCAAGAGGCGCGCGTATCGTCGGGCGGTATGTGGTCGGTGCCCCGTGGCACGCCGCACGCGTTCATGGTCGTGTCGTCGACCGCCCGCATCCTCTCCTTGCAGGCGCCGGGCGAGGCGGGCCGGTTCTACTGGGAGGCGGCGGAGCCATTCGTCGAGGGCGCCGACCAGGGGGTCGACTTCGAGCGACTGGCCGAAGTGGCAGCGTCGACCGGCGCGACCAAGATCCTCGGCCCGCCGCCGTTCCTCCCCGCCGCCCACTGACTGCCGCGGCCGCTGAGGTGCCGCGCCGGCTCACCTAGAGTCGGCGCATGGCCACCAAGACCAAGGTGCCGGCGGTCGAGGGCTGGTTCACCACCGACGATCCGCCCGCGCTGCTCGGGAGCCGCTGCGAGTCGTGCGGCACGTTCGCTTTCCCGAACGAGACGATGTTCTGCCGCAACCCTGCGTGCAGCGGCACGTCGTTCGCCGAGGTGGCCCTAAGCCGGCGGGGAACCGTGTGGTCGTACACCGACGCCCGCTACCAACCGCCGCCGCCGTACGTGCCGACGAGCGATCCGCACGAGCCGTTCTCGATCGTCGCCGTGGAACTGGCCGATGAGAAGATGGTCGTGATGGGCCAGGTCGTGGCCGGCGTCGACGTCGACCAACTTCAGATCGGCATGGAAGTCGAGCTGGTCGTCGACACGCTGTTCGAGGACGACGACAACGAGTACCTGGTCTGGAAGTGGGCGCCAGCGTCATGACGCCCGAGAAAATCGCCGTATTGGGTGCCGGCATGCACCCGTGGGGCAAGTGGGGCCGCAACTTCGTCGAGTACGGGTTGGCGGCGGCGCGCGACGCCATGACCGACGCCGGCGTCGAGTGGACCGACATCCAACTCGTGTCCGGGGCCGACACGATCCGCAACGGATATCCCGGATTCGTCAGCGGCGCGACGTTCGCGCAGGCGCTGGGCTGGTCGGGCGCGCGCGTGTCGTCGGTGTACGCGGCGTGCGCGGCGGGCGCCACCGCGATCAACGCCGCCCGTGCGCAGATCCTCGCCGGACTGTGCGACGTCGCTCTCGTCGTCGGCGCCGACACCACGCCGAAGGGTTTCTTCGCGCCGGTCGGCGGCGACCGGCAGGACGATCCCGACTGGCTGCGCTTCCGTCTCATGGGCGCGACCAATCCCACCTACTTCGCGCTGTACGCCCGCCGCCGCATGGAGCTGTACGGCGCCACCGAGGACGACTTCGCCGCGGTGAAGGTCAAGAACGCGCGCCACGGGCTCGGCAATCCCTATGCGCGTTACCGCAAGGAGGTCACCGCCGAAGAGGTGCTGTCCTCGCCGATGGTCGCCGACCCGCTGCGCCTCCTCGAGATCTGCGCCACGTCCGACGGCGGCGCCGCGCTGGTGCTGTCGTCGATGGACTTCGCCCGCTCGCGCGGCGTCACGTCGCCGGTGACGATCAACGCCGTTTCCACTGTCACGCCGCGGTTCCCGAACTCGGTCATCGAGATGCCGAACTTCGCCACCGACTCGGCGGTGTCGGCCTCGCTCGTCGGCGTGCCCACCTTCCGCGACTCGATCGCCGCCGCCGCCTACGAGGAAGCCGGCGTGTCGCCCGAGGACGTCGACGTGGCCGAGGTCTACGACCTGTCGTCGGCCCTCGAGCTCGACTGGTACGAGAACATCGGGCTCTGTAAGGAGGGCGAGGCCGAGAAGCTGTTGCGCGACGGGGACACCACCATCGGTGGGCGCGTGCCGGTCAACCCGAGCGGCGGGCTCTCGTGCTTCGGCGAGGCCATCCCCGCGCAGGCCATTGCCCAAGTGTGCGAACTCACGTGGCAGCTACGCGGCCAGGCCGACGGCCGCCAGGTCGAGGGCGCCACGCTGGGCGTGACGGTGAACCAAGGCCTGTTCGGCCACGGCAGCAGCGTCATCGTCGCCAAGTAACGCTCCGTGAACCGCATCGCTGAGGGGCGCGAGGCGGAGGTCTTCCTCGGCGACGACGGGCGCGTGCTGAAGCTGTTCCGCCTCGCTGAGTACGGCGACCGCGCCGACGGCGAGGCGACCGCGCTGCGCACGCTGGCCGCCGCCGGGATCGGCGCGCCGGCGGTGTACGAGCGGGTGGAGGTCGACGGTCGACCCGGTCTCTTGATGGAGCGGGTCCAAGGGGCCGACCTGCTGACGGTGCTCGGCGCCAAGCCGTGGCTGGTGTGGCGGGCCGGTCGCACGCTGGGCGCGGTGCACGCGGCCATGCACGAGGTCGTGGCGCCCGACTCGCTGCCCGCGCTCAACGACGCGTTGCGCGGTCGCATCGAACGAGGGGTTGACGGTGGCGTGCTCGATAGCCGCCTGGCTGACTTCGCCCTCGGCGTGCTGTCGGCGCTGCCGCAGGGCGACCGGCTGTGTCACGGCGACCTGCACGTCGGCAACCTCCTCGGCACGTGGGACGAGCCGGTCGTCATCGACTGGGGCGACGCGTCTCGCGGCGATCCAATGTCCGACTACTCGCGCACCGTGTTGCTGCACCGCATCGGCGAGCTGCCGCCGGGGATGCCGCGGCTGCTCCGTACGCTCGCCAAGATCGGCCGCGGCCGCCTCGTCGCCAGCTACCGCCGGGCGTACGGCAAGGTGCGGGCGGTCGACGAGGCCGCCGTTGCCCGGTGGAACGTCGTGCGCGCCGCGGCGCGCTTCGTCGAAGGCATCGAAGGCGAGTACGACGCGCTCACCCGTTTCCTCGAGAAGGCTCGCGGCCGTGCGGCGTAAGTCGGTGGCGGTGCTCCTTGCGATGGGCTTGGTGTCGAGCGGGTGCGGCGGCCGGTTCAGCGCGTCGGAGAAGGCGACGTTGCGCGGTGTCGCCGGCAACACCGGCGCGACCGTCGCGCCGACCGGATCGTCGGACGACACGACCACGACATCGATCGACACCGGCCCGACGATCCCGGGCCAGCCGCGGGCGCAGGGCGGATCCGCCGCCGCGGCGATCGGGCCGTCGACGTGCACGGCGAGTGGCGGCGCCACCGATGTCGGCGTGACCGACAAGGAGCTGGTCATCGGCAACGTCTCGATCCTCAGCGGGCCCGTGCCCGGCTTCGGGCGGACGTCGCAGGCGGCGACGCAGGCCTACGTGGACTACGTCAACAGCCAGGGTGGCGTGTGCGGGCGGCGGTTGCGGCTCATCGCCGGCGACGACCGCTTCGACAGCGGCGGCAACCGGTCGGTGACCGAGGAACTGAGCAAGAAGGTGTTCGCCTTCGTCGGCGGGTTGTCGGTGGTCGACGACGGCGGCGCGATCGCGCTGCAGGGAACCAACATCCCCGACGTCGGCATCGCGCTGTCCGACGGCCGCATCAAGCTGGCCAACAACTTCTCGAGCGCGCCGATCGACCTGCCCGACGGCGGCAACGGCTTCGTGCCGGCTCTGCGCTACTACAAGAGCCAGGGCGCGTCGCGGGGCGCGGTGATCTGGCCCGGTCAGCCCATCGCCCGGGCCCGGGCGCAGGGGTATGTGCGCGACATGCAGCGGGCGGGCATCAACGTCGTGTACACCGCCGAGTCGGGCGTGACCGAGACGAACTACAGCGGGTTCGCGGCCAAGCTCCAGCAGAACAATGTCGATGTGCTGGTGACCGCGCTCGAGGTGTCGAGCATGGCCAGCCTGGCCCGGGCGCTGAAGCAGCAGGGCTACCAGCCGAAGTTCGCGTCGTACGGGCCGCAGGCCTACGGGAAGCAGTTTCTCAAGCTGGCCGCCGACGCCGCCGAGGGTGTGATCATCAACATCGCCTACGACATCTTCGAGGACCGGGCCACCAATCCCGCCGTCGACCGCCTGGCCACGTGGTTCGCCCGATCCAACCCCGGGCTCGATCCCGACTATTTCGCCATCATCGCCTGGAGCGCGGCCGACCTGTTCGTCACCGCGCTGCGCAACGCCGGTGGCGCGCCGACGCGTGATCGCGTGCTGGCCGAGCTGCGCAAGATCACGTCGTTCGACGCCGGCGGCGTCCTGGCCCGCAACAATCCGGCGGGTAAGCACTGGGCCGACTGCTTCCTCATCGTCAAGGTCGAGCACGGCGCGTGGCACCGCGTCGAACCGCTGTCGCAGGGCTACCACTGTTGACCGCCGGCCGCGCCATCCCGCCGCTGTCGATCCTCGACCTCGCCATCGTCGAGCGGGGCACCACGGTGCGCGAGAGCCTCGACGCGACCGTCGCCATGGCCCGCCACGCCGAGGCGCTCGGCTACCGGCGCGTCTGGTACGCCGAGCACCACAACATGAAGGCGATCGCGTCATCGGCGACGGCAGTGCTCATCGCCCACGTCGCCGCCCACACGTCGTCCATTCGCCTGGGCGCCGGCGGCATCATGCTGCCCAACCACTCGCCGCTGGTGATCGCCGAGCAGTTCGGCACCCTCGCCGAGCTGCATCCCGGGCGCATCGACCTCGGCCTCGGCCGAGCGCCGGGCAGCGACCAGGTGACCCAGCGGGCCTTGCGCCGCGACCCCTCCGCCGCCGACCGCTTCCCGCACGACGTGGTCGAGCTGCAGGGCTACCTCAGCGACGAGTCGCGCATCCCCGGCGTCGAGGCGGTTCCCGGCAAGGGCACGGCGGTGCCGCTGTACATCCTCGGATCGTCGCTGTTCGGCGCCTCGCTCGCCGCGGTACTCGGCCTGCCCTTCGCCTTCGCCTCGCACTTCGCCCCCGACGCCCTCGAGGCCGGCATCGCCCTCTACCGCGAGCGCTTCGAGCCGTCCGACCAGCTCGCCGAGCCCTACGTGATGGCCGGCATCAACGTGGTCGTGTCCGACGACCGGGCCGACGCCGAAGCGCAGCTTCTCCACGCGCAACGCCGGCGCGTCGCCCGCTTCGTCGCCCCGGGCCGCCACCTCACCGACGACGAAGCCGACGAGATCCTCCAGTCCCGCGCCGGCATGCAGGTCGCCCACATGATGCGCTGGACCGCGGCGGGCGACCGCGCCGCCGTCACGCGCAGCCTCCAACAGTTCACCGGCCACACCGAGGCGGACGAGTTGGTTGTGGTCTTCCTCTCGCCGACGCTTCCGCAACGCTTGCGATCGGCCACCCTCCTGGCCGAGCTCGCTCAGGCGAAGTAGCCACCAGCGTCCCCAAGTATCAGTTTTGATACGTAGTGCACCCAAGATCGCGGCGGCGTCCGGGTTTGCACCGATTCGACGGCGGCCCGCGACAACTTGGGCGACATTCGTTACAGCTGGAAGACGATCGAGAACCCGGCGCCGTAGCTACATCGTGTAGCGAAGGTTGCGGGCGGCCCGGTCACCCAGCTCGGCGTCGCCGGTCCACGTGATGGCGCCGCTGTCGATCGGTCCCTGCGGATCGATGCGACCGCACGCCAGCTGGACGAACGTCTTCGAGTCGGTGGTGACCTCGACGTCGGGGCTGTCGAGTCCGTCGACGACCTTGGCCTTCCCGTCGACCATCGCGTACAGGTCGCGCCTGACCGGACCGGTGAGGTGGAAGGCGATGCTCTTGCCGTCGGGCACGCCGACCTTCTTGCCGACGATGTAGCCGAGCGACGCGGCCACTTGATCGACTGCGATCTCGGCGGCGAGGCCGCCGTCGTCGGTCTCGATGCCGAGCGGCGTGGTGATGTCGCGCTCGTGGACCCAGAAGTCGAACACCCGGATGTCCATGAAGTCGCCGTAGGTCTTCGGCCCGACCGGCGTCCACGAGGGCCGCTCTACGTCGGCCTGCGTCAGCGCCGCCACCTCCCGCCGGCGGGCGTCGAACACCTCGGTTACCGCCGCCGCGAACGTGGCGTCGTCGAGGTCGGCGGTCGCGGCCACGAACGCCGCCATCGGGTCGAACGACGGCGCCGACGCGTTGTCCTCCGGCAACCAGCCGGTCAGTACGGCCTCTATGCCGGCAAGGTGGGTCACCACCCCGCGCACCGTCCAATCGGGGCACAGCGACTGCGTCGACCACTGCTTCTCGTCGAGCGACGCGCACAGCGCGCCGATCGCGTCATAGGACGACTCCAACGCGGCCCGCACCGTCGCAAGTTGGCTCATTGCGCCGTAGCGTCGCGTACATGGGGATGTCGATGCACGAGACAGTGACCGGTGACGACGTCCGCGCCGCGGCGGCGTCGGTCGTCGACCTGCTCACGCCCGCGATCGACGGGTGGGACCGACCGGCCGGCTCGCTCGAGTGGTCCTGCCAGGCGACGCTCAATCACGTCGTCGACTGCATCTACTGGTACGCGTCGAATCTCGTGCGGGCCGGCTCGCCACCAACGCCGGCCGAGTCGCCCGCCGTCGACCCGGCCATGGGGGTCGCCGGTCTCGTCGACTCGCTGACGTCGGCCGGCGCGTTGTTGGCCCGGGTCGTCGACACTTCTCCGCCGGACGCCCGCGGCCACCACCCCGCCGGCGACGCCGACGCGTCGGGCTTCGCCGGCATGGGGTGCGACGAGATCCTCGTGCACGGCTACGACATCGCGTCAGGACTCGGGCTCGCGTTCACGCCGCCCGTTGATGTCGCGTCGCGCACCGTCCGGCGCCTGTTCCCCTGGTCGCCCGACGACGCCGACCCGTGGGCCGCGCTGCTGTGGTGCAACGGCCGCGCTGCGTTGGGCGCCGCGGCGCCGCCGGGCACCGAGTGGGTGTGGTGGTGCCGACCGCTCGACGAGTGGGACGGCACCATCCCGCGCTGGGGCGGATGACCGACTACCCGCGCGTCAACCTCGACGTCGAGAGCTACATCGCGCAGATCACGTCCGACGGCGCGAGCGGCCGCTGCTTCATCTGCGACATCGTCGCCGGCGCCGAGGGCCACCGGGTCATCTACCGCGACGACGTGTGCGTCGCGTTCTTCAACCGCTACCCACGCCTCGTCGGGTACGTCCTCGTCGCCCCGCTCGAGCACAAGACCCAGCTCGTCGACGACTTCACCGAGGACGAGTACCTCGCCCTCCAGCGGCGCGTCTACGCCATCGGCCGCGCCATCACCCGCAGCGTCGAGACCGAGCGGCTCTACGCCTTCAGCCTCGGCAGCAACCAGGCGGTGTCGCACGTCCACTGGCACCTCGCGCCGCTCCCGCCCGGCGTCCCCTTCATGGAGCAGCAGTTCGAAGCCGTCAACCGCGACGACTATCTCGACATCCCCGATGAGGACAAGGCCGAGCTTGTGCGAAGCATTGCGGCGAACCTCGAACTCTGACGGTGGAGCGCTGCCTGATCTTCAAGAACTGATTGCGGCTCTGGTTAGTTCCTCGGCAGGTCTCTGAACGGCGCCGACTTGTCCGGCCGGGGTTCGGCCGGGAGGCCGAGCACGCGTTCACCCAGGATGTTGCGCTGGACCTCGTCGCTGCCGCCGGCGATGCGGATCGAGGGCGCCGACAGGAACGAGTCGGTCCACTCGTTGCGGAGGGTGCCGCCGGGGCCCTGGAGCGACAGCGCCAGCTCGCCGAGCGCCTTGTTGTGTTGGGCGTAGAAGAGCTTGAGGGTCATCGTCGCCAGCCCGCCGCGCGCGCCGAGCCAACGAATGAGCTCGATCCGCGAGTACGCCGCAGCGAGCGCTTGTCGCACGACCGGATCGTCGGCCCGGCCAGAGGCGCGCGCCGTGGCCAACAGTTGGTCGAAAACGGAACCCCGGCCGCCACCGCCGCCGATGGCGGTGCGCTCGTTGGCGAGGGTCGTCATGGCCACTGCCCACCCGTTGTTGAGGCCGCCGAGGATGTTGGCGTCGGGCACACGGGCGTCGGTGAGGAACACCTCGTTGAAGTGGGCGGCGCCGGTCATCTGGCGGAGGGGGCGGATCTCGACGCCGTCCTGGCGCATGGGGAACAGGAAGTACGTGATGCCCCGGTGCTTGGGAACGTCCCAGTCGGTGCGGGCCATGAGTATGCCGAGGTCGCTGTTCTGCGCGCCGGAGGTCCACACCTTCTGCCCGTTGATGATCCACTCGTCGCCGTCGCGCTCGGCCCGACAGGTGAGACCGGCGAGGTCGGAGCCGGCGCCGGGCTCGCTGAAGAGCTGGCACCAGATCTCGTCGCCCCGCATGAGCGGCGGGAGGAAGCGCGCCTTCTGCTCGTCGGTCCCGTGGGTCTCGATGGTGGGCCGCGTCATCGCCATGCCGACCATGAACGTGCCGAGGAACACGTTGACCTTCATCAGTTCGTCGGCGACGACGGCGGCGTGCTCGTGCGGCACGTCGATGTAGCCGGCGTCGTACAGCGCGGCCTGCCACGCCTTGGCGACGGCCACGTCGCTGGTGCCGAAGCCGGCGCCCACCGGCCCGAGGTTGTGGTCGGCGATCCACGCCGCCACTTCCTTGCGGAAGGCGGCCAGCTCGGCTGACTCTTCTACTTCGACGTCGGTCGCCAAAACACGATCCCCAATCCGTCTTCCACCTTCACGGTGTACGCCTCGACCGCCATGCCGATGTGCACGTCGTCGATCGAACAGTCGGTCACGTTGCTCATCATGCGCGGGCCCTCATCGAGCTCGATCATGGCCACGACGTAGGGCAACTCGTCCTTGAACGGCTGGGCGTGGTTCTGCCGGATGACGGTGTAGGTGTGGACGGTGCCCCGCCCGGCCGACTCCCGCCACTCCGGCGTCGACGCGCACGACGTGCACATGGCCCGTGGATAGAACTGCCGGTGCCCGCAGCTCGGACACTCCTGGTAGAGCACCTTGCCGTCGGCCGCCGCCGACCAGTAGGGCGACGACACGTTGTCGGCCTGGGGGAGCGGGCGTCCCTCCATCGACGGCGCGCTCATGCCGAACCGCCTGTTACCCCTGCCGCCCAAGTTGCCTGCCCGGCCGGCCAAGCTCGGACAAATCGCCGCTTCAGCGGCGATTTGGGCGGCGTGGGTAACGAAACTGTGACTTGGGTGCGGGGGGACTGCGCGCTCACGGGTGCTCGTTTCCGAGGACGACGGCGCCCATGCACGACAGCCAGCCGCCGGAGCCGCACGCCAACGCGAGCTTCGCGTTAGGAACCTGTGCATCGCCGCCTTCGCCCCGCAGCTGACGCGCGGCTTCGATCAACAGGAAGATGCCGCGCATGCCGGGGTGGCAGGAGGACAGCCCGCCGCCGTCGGTGTTGAGCGGCAGGTCGCCGCCGAGCGAGAGCCGACCACCCTCGACGAAGGCGCCGCCTTCGCCCTTGGCACAGAAGCCGAGGTCTTCGAGCAACAACAGAACAGTGATCGTGAACGAGTCGTAGAACTGGATGGTGTCGATGTCGGCCGGCGTCACTCCCGCCCGCCCGAACGCCTCCTTACCGGCCAGCACCGCCGAGGTGCGCGTGTAGTCCGGCATCTGGCTGATGTTCCAGTGCGTCTCGCTGCCGCCGGCGCCGAGGATGTAGACGGGCGGCTTGCGCAAATCGCGAGCCCGCTCGGCCGTCGTGAAGATCACCGAGCCGCCGCCGTCGGAGATCACGCAGCAGTCGAGTTTGTGCAGCGGGTCGGCGATCATCCGACTGTTGAGCACGTCGTCGACGGTCAGCGGGTCGCGATACATGGCGTGGGGGTTGAGCTGCGCGTGGCCGCGCACCGCCACTGCGATCTCGGCCAGTTGCGCCGACGTTGTGCCGTACTCGTGCATGTGGCGCTGCGCGGCCATGGCGTACGCGCCGACGAGCACGTTGCCGTAGGGCGCCTCGTACTGCAGCGGCCCCGGCACCCGCTGGCCGGGCGTGAGGAATCCCCGCGTCCCGAGCATGCGGCCCATTGACGACACCAGGTTGGAGCCGTACGTCACGAGGATGGTGTCGGCCAGGCCCTCCTTGATGGCGGCGGCCGCGTGCTGCGCGTAGAACTCGAACGACGAGCCGCCCGTCATCGTGTTGTCGATGTAGCGGTGCGTGATGCCGAGGTACTCGGCCATGTCGACCGCGGTCTCGCCGCCCATGCCGCCCGCGCACATGTAGCCGTCGACGTCCTGAAGCGCGACGCCGCTGTCCTCGAGGCACCGCTGCATGGCCAGCACGTGGTGCTGGATGTGATCGAGCTCGGGCGCGACCGGGTAGTCGCTCAGCCCGATGCCGGCGATCACCGGCGTGCGGTCGGCCATATCGAGAACGTGTTCTACTACCTCTCATGAGACTGTCGCTCGGGCTCGAGACGAGTCGATCGGACCGCCCTGAGGAATTCGTCACCGCCGACGCCATCGCCGAGATGGCCCAAGCGGCCGAGGCCGCCGGCTTCGACGCCGTGTTCGTCACCGACCACCCGTTCCCGGATGACCGCTGGCTCGACGGCGGCGGCCACCACGCGCTCGACCCGTTGGTGGCGTTGGCGTTCGCGGCCGCCGCCACCACGACGATCGGCTTGCACACCAACCTCTTCGTCCTCGCCTACCGCAACCCGTTCCTCTCGGCCAAGGGCATCGCCACCCTCGACCAGCTGTCGAACGGCCGGGTCATCCTCGGCATCGGGGCCGGCTACCTCGAGCCCGAGTTCGCCGCGCTCGGCGTCGACTTCGACGAGCGCAACGACCTCACCGACGAGGCCATCGTCATGATGAAGCGGGCGTGGACCGAGTCCGGTGTGGTGGCGACCGGCGCGCACTTCGACGCCAGCGCCGGCCACACGATGCTGCCGCGACCGGTGCAGCCCGGCGGACCGCCGATCTGGATCGGCGGCAACAGCAAGCGGGCCATCCGCCGCGCCGTCGACCTGGCCGACGGGTGGATGCCGATGCCCAACCCGGCCAAGTACGCGGAGCGCCGCCGCAGCCCCGCGCTCGAGAGCCTCGACGACGTGAAGGCGGGCATCGCGTACGCGCAGGAGTACGCGTCGTCGGTGGGACGCACCGACCCGATCGGCGTCATGTACGCGCTCGGCCGCGACACGCCCGACGCCTTGCACGCGGCCGGCGTCACCGACCTCTACACGGTCGTGTGGAAGGCCAACACCCGCGCCGAGTGGCTGGCCGAGGTCGAGCGCATGGGCAAGGAAGTGGTCCCCGGCGTCAAGATGCTCTAGCGCCTTACACTGGCCGCGAGGGGAGGAACGGTGGAACGTCGTCGCGCAGGTGTCTCATTCCTATTGGCGGTGGCTTCGGTCTCCGTGTGGCTCGCCGCTCCCGCAGAGGCGGCGCCAGCGGGCCAGGTCACGTGCGGCCAGGTGATCACGCAGAGCGTCAAGCTGGCCAACGATCTCGTCGACTGCCCGCGCCACGGCTTGGTGGTCGGCGCGCCCAACATCACGATCGACCTCAACGGTCACACCGTTGACGGCAACGGAACGTTGTTCGACCCGTGCCCGGCCGACGAGCCGTGCAACGCCGGGATCGCCAACAGCGGCGTCCGCAACGGCCGCCCGTTCAACGGCCATGGGTTCCCCGGGGTGACGATCAAGAACGGGGCGGTTACGCAGTTTGCCGAGGGCGGCGTCTACATCGTCGGCACGAGTGACAACATCGTGCGCGGCCTGCGGACGGCGACGAGCGCGTTCGAGAGCGACGGCGTCCATCTGCGCGACTGCACGCGCTGCCGGATCGAAGACACCAGCGCGACGGCGTTCTCCTTCGGCATCGTCGTCGAGCGCTCGAACGACGTGCGGGTGTCCAACAGCGACGTCCACCACAACCAGTTCGGCGGAATCGGCGTGTTCCTGTCGCAGGCCGTGACCGTCGCCGGCAACCGCGTCCATGACCACGCGGACGCCGACGCGATCGTCGTCGCCGCCGGATCGCAGGGGAACACGGTGCGTTCGAACACCGTCTTCGCCAACGGTGGCGGCATCGGCATGAGCGACGCGTCCGACCACAACGTCGTTGTCGACAATGCGGTGCGCGACAACACGTTTGTGGGGATCTACAGCGTCGGGAGCACCGGCAACCAGATCCTGCGCAACCGGGTCAGCGGCAACGGCGACGGTTCCGAGGGCGGGATCCATGTGGTCGCCGACCCGGGCAACGCCGACACGGTGGTCTCGGGCAACACCGTCAACGCCAACCACGGCGACGGCATCCTTGTCGACGACGGCAACACCGGCACCGTTCTCGAGCGCAACCAGGCCAACCGCAACACCGACGACGGCATGGACGTCGACAGCGCATCGGCGACGCTCCGGGGCAACGATGCGCGGAACAACGGCGACCTCGGCATCGAGGCGGTCGCCGGGGTCACCGACGGTGGGCGCAACCGCGCCGGCGGCAACGGCAACCCCGCGCAGTGCGTCAACATCGCCTGCTCTAACTGACGCAGACTGCGTGAGTGACCACGTCTGATGTGCGCGCCGAGGTGCGCGAGTGGCTCGAGTCGAACTGGGACGAGGAGCTGTCTCTGCGCGAGTGGCGCGAGCGGCTGGTCGACTCTGGGTGGGCGGCGCCCTCGTATCCGGCCGAGTTCTACGGGCGGGGACTCGACCGCACCGCCGACATGATCGTCGACGAGGAGATGGGCAAGGTCGGCGCCGTCGGTGTCCCGGCCGGTGTGTCGACGGGGTTGGCGGGGCCGACGATGCTCGTCCACGGCAGCGACGACGTAAAGCGTCGGTTCCTGCGGCCGATCCTCACGGGCGAGCACACGTGGTGCCAGTTGTTCAGCGAGCCGGGGAGCGGGTCGGACCTCGCTGGTCTCACGACGCGCGCCGATCGCGACGGCGACGAGTTCGTCATCAGCGGCCAGAAGGTGTGGAACACGAGCGCGCACCACGCCGACTACGGACTGCTCGTCGCCCGCACCGACTGGGACGCCCCGAAGCACAAGGGCATCACCTACTTCGCCTTCCCGATGCGCCAGGACGGCGTCGAGGTGCGGCCGCTCAAGCAGATGAACGGCTACCAGTCGTTCAACGAGGTGTTTCTGACCGAGGCGCGCGTACCGGCGGCCAACGTGATCGGCGACGTGGGCGAGGGCTGGGGCGTCGCCGTCACCACGCTCGGCTTCGAGCGGGCTAGCTTCGCCGCCTTCGCCCGGCGCCGACCGATCACCGGCACGGGGCGAGCGGCGAAAGAGGCGCAAGCCGAGGCCGACAGCTACTTCCAGACGTACGTCTGGTATCCGCAACGGGCGGGGCGGCCGGACCTGGTGATCGAGCGCTTTCCAGCACATTGGGATCCTAAGCTTAGAATTCCACGTGGACAAGTTGTCGCGG
>JADMIO011875098.1_pt1 | contig 30360 bp, 22 predicted proteins | sample 8958161 | NCBI WGS metagenome assembly JADMIO01 (sample SAMN16585339, study PRJNA669376) | soil metagenome | isolation source: Crop rotation soil | place: USA: Cullars Rotation, Alabama | collected 2011 | reverse complement strand
TTTTACTGGCGCGAGCGCCTCGAGCCGCAGCTCGAGCGCGCGGTCGCGGCCGGGCGCGCGACGCCGCGGCTGCGCACCGGGGCGGAGCGCTTGGCGGCGCGGCTCCCCCAGCTGGTCGGCCCCACCGAGCCGCCCGCGCGCTTGCACGGCGATCTGTGGAGCGGGAACCTCCACGTCGACGCAGCGGGCGCCCCCTGCCTGATCGATCCGGCCGTGTACGGGGGCCACCGCGAGGTCGATTTGGCGATGATGAGGCTATTCGGCGGCTTCGGCGAGCGCGTCTTCGCGGCCTATCACGAAGCATTTCCGCTCGCGCCCGGCGCCGCAGAGCGCGTCGCGCTGTACCAGCTCTACCCGCTGCTCGTTCACGTGAACCTGTTCGGTGGCGGGTACGTGCGCTCGGTCGAGAGCAGCCTTGCGCGCTACGTCCGACTTGATTAGGCCTCCGCGCATGGCAACTGCGGCGCCGCGCCTCGTCACGATCAGCGACGGAGAAAATTTGATCGACGCGCTCTCCGAAGCTTGCGGTAAAGCCGACGGCTGGGTCGCGGCGGTCGGCCACGTCGACTCCGTCGAGATCCGCGTCGCCGGCGAAGGCGCCGACGTGCGCAAGCAGCTGCGCGGCCGGCTCACGCTGGCTCAGCTCTCCGGCCCCTTCGGAGGCCCCTATTTCGCCACGCTGTCTCGTCACTCGAGCGTCGGCTCGGAGCTGGTAGCCGGGCAGTTGCTCGGCGCGCGCTCGGCGGGCGTCACCGCCACTTTGTGGACCGCGCAAGGCAGCGTGCGCGAGTTGGTCGACGCCGCGCCGCCGCCCGATGAACCCGCACGGGTCGAGCCTCCCAAAGCCGCTGCCACCGCGCCCGCGGCCTCGGGTTGGGCGGCCGTCGCGCAAGCCGCCGCCGCAGATCTCGCCGAAGAAGACGCCGAGCCTCAACGCCCCGAGCGCGGTGACCTGGTGCGGCACTTCGCGTTCGGCCTGTGCGAGGTCTTGCAGGACACCGGAGACCGCTTGAAGCTGCGTGACCTGCACGGCTCCGGCCGCATCCGCGAGATCGCGGTCGACATGCTGGAGATCTCGCCGCCCACCGTGCAGAACAACAAGCGCGTCTTCAAGCTCAGCCGCAAAGGTTGAGCCGCGACAGCGCTGGTTGCTTGTGGGGCTGCCGCGCTGCGGCCTGCCTCGCAGAAGCTCCCGTGGCGTTGCCTGGCCACCCCGCGCCGGCGAGCTTCGTGCCGTCGCCAGTCGCTCGGTCACCGAACAGCTACATTGCAAAACGAGCACCGCGCTGCCGCCACGAGCACCGCGGCGCCGCGTAGTAGGTTGCTCGAAACGGGCGCGGCGCGGTTGCGGCGCTTGCATCACGACTTGAAAGCGCGCCGTCAAAGCTTCTATAGTGCGAGGAATATGAAGAATATCTTGGCCGGACTCTCAGTGGTGGCATTGCTCTCCGTCGTCGGCTGCGGCAGCGACAAGGACGACAATTCGAGCACGAGCACGCCGGCGGCGGCCTGCAAGAGCGTCGTCGCCGAGACGTGCTCCAAGTACTTCGGCTGTCTATCGAAAGACGAGACCGACGCGCTGAGCGCCAGCATCGGCAACAACGAAGCAGATTGTCGCACCAAGCTGGAGCAGTCGGCGTGCACCGAGCAGAAGCTCAAGTGCGATTCTGGCGAAACTTACAGCTCGAGCAAGGCCAGCGAGTGCCTAGACCAATTCAAATCGCTCAGCTGTGACGAGTTCTCCCAAGGGACCTCTCCGGCGGCTTGCGACGCGATCTGTCAGTAGCCTAGCGAGGTGAAGCAGCGCGCCCCTCGACCGAGTCCGGGCGGGGGGCGCTCACGCCGAGCCGTTTAAGGGCGCCAGCTATACGGCGGCGGCGCTGTCACGTCGGTCGTGCTCGTGGCGCCGCCAACGGTGCTGTCGACGAATCCGAAGTAGGTGCCGCTCGACTTGTTCAAGCCTTGGCCGCGGTATTCGATGTCGCCCACGAGCTGGGCGGTGCCCGAGAGGGCCTGGTCGCCTTCGTAGAAACCGAGCGGGTAAAACGTCGAGGCAGCTTTAGCGGTGCCGCTCACGCTGAAGCCGTTCATCAGTACCGTGAGCGCGCTCACGGTACCGCCCGTTACCGTGGTGCCGTTGGTCACGATCGCGTGATCTTCGATGCGCGCCGTGCCGGACACGGTGCCTCCCAATACTTGGGCGTAGGGCCCGACGTAGACGCTGGCCGGCACGGTGCCGACCACACACCCATTGCCGTTGCTGTGACGGCTGCCCGAGGCGCAGGCGTCGAGCGCGCCGCTCTTGAAGCCGTCGGGCCAGGCCCCGCCCAGCTCGACCATCCATGGATAACGGTAGATGGTGTTGTACGGCGCATCCCACATGATTTGCTTCTGAACCGCGGGCGTGGCGGTGACGACCAAGAACAAGGCCTCACCGGCCCCGACGCAAAATTCGAGCGCGCCGTCGGCGCCCGCCTGTAGCGCACTGTAGCGTGGCGTCGTGATGCCGCTGTCGGTCGCGACCAAGCCCCAACGGAAGTCCGAGTCGCTGCCGCTCTGCGTGACACCCCGGAAGGTCACCGTCACGCTGCTGGCGTTCGGCTCTGGGTACAGCCGCACGATGTTGTAGCCCCAGCGCTGCGGCGCCCAGCCCGAAGGCGTCACGAAGCGGCGGTTGGCGGCGAAGCGCTCGTCGAGCGGCTCCAGCATGGTCTCACGCACGCGCCGCTCGGGCTTCGACTTGTCCATGATCGAGCCATAATTCTGGCGATAAATCGCGCTTTGGCTGCCGCCGGCGGTGGGGGGCGGGTTTTGGTAGTCCCAGGTCACGTTGTGCATCGCCCACTCGCCGAAGAAATCGTTGAGCTGGCTCAGTGTCCAGCCGCGCGTCTTCATTATTTGCGAAAACGGGTCGTTGCTGGGCGCGCTGGTCCAGATTTCGTTGACGGCGCTGTAGCAGTACTTGTCCTTCAAATACTCCATGAACTGCCAGTTGCAGTAGCGGTCACGGGTGGAGCCCAAGTACACGTGCGGCGCGTTCACGCTCAGCTCGGAACAGTGCACGTCGCTGCGGTACTCCGTGAGCTGATGGGGCATGAAGTTGGCGTGGCTCTCGTAGATCCAGCCGCAGGTATTCGACTGGTTGCACGACATGCCGCCGCTCACCGACTGCACGGCGTGCATGAACTCGTGGGCGAGGCCCCAGTGGTCTTTGAGGGCGCCGCTGCCGATCCACATGCCCATGCGGGTGGCGGTCCAAGCGCCGCCGGTCAAGCCGTAGTCGGAATGGACGTGAATGCTGGCTTTGGTTTTGTTAGCGGAGTTGCAGAGCGGCTCCTTGAAGTAGATGGGCGCGCCGAAATACGTCTTCCAGATCGTGTTCTCGAGGGTGTCGAGCGCGCCCTGCGCGGTGGCGTCGCTGATGGCCTCGTCCGAATAAATCGCGAAGTGAGCCGACTCTTTGATCAGGCTGAACGCAGAGTGGTCGGGATCCGGGCCGCCCGCCGTCCACGTGCCGCTCGTACAAGCCGGCGCCGACGTAGGACAGCTCGATGCCCACGCCGTGCTCGCCGTACCCGGATCGCAGACGCCGGGCGTCGCGCCTCCTGAGCCGCCCGCCGCCGCGCCCCCGCTCGAGCCACCCGCGCCGCTCGCGGACATGCCGCCGTTGCCGCTCGTGGCCGTGCCGCCCGAGCTCGCGGCGCTACTGCTCGCGTCCGTGCCGCCGATCGCCGTTCCGCCACCGACGCTGGCGCTTCCACCGCTGCCAGCCCCGACGCAGCTGCCGCTTTTGCAACTGGCGCCGGCTGCGCAGGCCTTGCCGCACGCGCCGCAGCTGGCGGTGCTGGTCTGCGTGTCGACACAGCTGGCGTCGCACTGCACCAGCCCGCTGTCGCACTTCGATTTACAGGCGCTCGCTGAACAGACTTGGCCGCTTTGGCACGCCACGCCGCACGCGCCGCAGGCGAGCGGGTTCGACGTGAGATCGACGCAGCTCGTGCCGCAGCTGGATTGGCCGACGGCGCACCCCGCGGCGCCGGGCGGCGAATCAGCCTTCGCTCCGTCACCGCAACCCAGCGCCAAGAGCGCTGCCGTCACCAAAGCCGAGCTTGCGCGTCGCATTGCAGGGAGAGTGACGCGCGGGCGCGTTGATGGATCAAGCAAGCGCGAGGCTGGCCGCGCAATGGTGAGTAAAGGTAGTCAAATCCCGCAGGTTTTCACCGGCGTGAGCTGGAAAGAAGGCTTCGACGGCCGCGAGTGGGCGCGGCAACGAGACCGGTTTCCGACACGACAGCCTTCTGCCGAGCGAGCTGCGCGGCGGCAGCCCCCGCGGCCTCAGTCATCGATCAGGGGCGGGGCCAAGGCCTTGCTAGCGCAACCGAAGCGCGGCCGTGGCGGCAGGTCTTCGAGACTGGGGACCAGCGTGAGCCCGAACTGCCCGGAGGTGGGGCCGGCGATCGGCGACGAGACGGTGCCGGACACGGTGCCGCAGTAGAAGTCGGTCGCGCCGCAGATCGTGCCGTGCAGCGTGAGCTCGGACGTGATCGGCACGCCTGGTAAGATCGCGTTGGCGCTGCCGGGCAGCGTCGACTCGGCGGTGGGAGCTTCGAAGCTGCCGTCGTCTGCGATCTCGTAAGGGCCGACGACGAGCGGCTCGCCGACGCGCGTTTGGCGATCCGTCGCGTCGAGCGCGCGGTATTCGTATCTGACGGCGGTCTTGCCGTTGAGCTCCGGGGTGTCGATCTGGCCGAAGAACAGGATCGCGGCGCCAGGCAAGGCGCTGGTCTCGAGCGCCAGCACCGCGAGGCCGCGAACGACGCCCGGGGCCGGGGGGTGGCACTCGCCGTCGTCGCCGGAGCCGGCCGCGCCGTCCATGGTGCGCGAGCCCTGGGCGGCTTCGTCGGCGCGCTCTTCGAAGCGGTTGAAGCGGCCTTCGGCGTCCGCGCAGCCGCCGCCGAGCAGGCAGAGCGCCGCGAGCAAAAGCCGCCGAGACTTCATCCTCCGAACGATAGCGTTCCGCGCTAGGAGAGGCTAAAGGTTTTGGCTTGCTCGGCGCCCGTTTCGTCCGCTTTTTTGCCGGCTTGGTGCTCGCCGCGGCTTCGGTTACGACCCCGGCGCGTGGCAGCGGCTTCGCGGTGGCGCGCTTCGGGGGCGAGCACGGCCACCCCGTGACCGATAACCCTACGGGTTTATACTTCAACCCCGCCGCGCTCCGCGCCGAGCGCAGCGAGCTGTTCATCGACGGCCTGCTCGGGCTGCGGCGGCTGACGTACACGCGCCGCGCCGCGCCGACCGACGCGGTGGATCCGCCCGGTGCGGCGGGGGCCAACGTCGGCCGCGCGCGGCTCAGTAACTTCTTGGCGAGCCCTTCGCTGTGGCTCGCGGTGCCGCTCTCTTCGCGGCTGGTGCTCGGGGCGGGCGTGTTCACGCCGTTCGGCGGGCCGTTGCGCTGGCAAGAGCGCGAAGCGTTCGCCGGCTCGCGCTACCCGGGTCCGCTCGATGGCGTGACGCGCTTTCATGCCATCGAAGGCTTGTCGATCACGAGCTACGGGTCGCTCGGCGCGAGCTACGCGCTCGCTGACAGCGGCTTGCGCCTCGGCCTGGCGCTCAACGTGATGTACACCCGGGTCCAAGACGTGCGGGCTTGGAGCGGCGGCGGCAACAACGTGGCCGGCGAAGGCCGCTCGCTGCTCGACGTCGATGGCTTTGCGTGGGGCGCGGCGCTCGGCGCTTTCTACGAAGACGCGTCGGCGCGCTGGCGCTTCGGGCTCTCCTACCAATCGCGGCCCAACGGTGCGGGCGGCATGAGGCTGCGCGGTCGACTCACCAACGACATCGGCGGACCGAGCAGCGCTAACGTCGAATTACACGAAGATCTGCCCGACATCGTGCGCTTCGGTCTCGCGTATCGGCCACGCCCCAGTCTCGAGCTGCGTGTGTTCGGAGCCTGGGAGCGCTGGAGCGCGTTCGCGCGGCAATGCGTGACGCCGGCCGGCTCCGACTGCAACTTGACGTCGAACGGCGGGCAGCCAGATGGCGGCAACGTGCTGCAGAACGTGCCCCGCAGTTTCCATGACGCGCTCGAGGCGCGCGCTGGGCTCAGCGTTTGGACTTCGCGCGAGGTCGAGCTATTTTCGGGCATCGGAGTCATGAGCGAGGCCGTGCCCGACGCGGCGCTCGAGGCCAGCCTGCCTGACTTTTTCGGGGTCACGTTTTCGCTCGGCGCACGCCTTCGCGTCTCCGATGCGTTCAGCGTCGGTGGCTCTCTCTCGCACATCGTCTCGCCGGCTCGTAGCGCGAGCAGCCGCTATCAAGCCTACGATCCGCCGAGCAGGCTACCCGACGCGAGCGGCCGCTATGCGCAAAGCATCAGCTACGCGGATCTGAACGTTTCCGTGCGCTTTTAGGCCCGCCGCGAGAGCCGCGCCGCGCGATGCTCGCCGCTGCCCCGACCATGGCCGTGCACCGAGCGCCAACCCGCTCGCCCCTCGAGGATGCCTCCGTCCGCCGTCATCGCCACGACCATGCCGGCGTCGGCGATCATGCTGACGAACGGCGCTTGCCACTGCGGATCTTGCCAAACCGGACGCCAGCTCAGATCGCGAGCCGGATCGCGCACCCACAACCGGCCGAGGCTGCACACCCACTCTCGATCGAGCACGTCCATCGCGGCGGCGGTGAGCGCGGGCGCGCCCTCCGCCACCGAGCTCACCGCTTCGTTGCCTTCGACGCGCAGGGCGACGCCGTCACTGCCGACGACGAGGGCCAGGCCGCGCTCCGGCTCCGATGCGCCGCTCACGAACGCTCGCGTGCGCGGCGCCAGCAGCACCGTCGTCTCCCATTGTGTCGGCGTGTAGATCGAGCAGAAGCCGGTGCCTTGCTGCATGCGACCGCAGATGATCCAGCGCTCGTCGTCGAGCCGCATCAGCCCCGCGACGTAGGCCACGCCTTCGAGCGGCAGCGGCTTGAGCCAGCGCCGCGCAGCCATCGCCCACAGCTTGGGCGGCTCGCCCGGGCGTTGGCCGACCGCCGCCAAGAGATCATCGAAGCGGCCGCTCGCGTGCGAGAACGCGACGTGCGGATCGGGCGCGCGCACCACTTCGCGAACGCCCTCCGTCGAGTAGACGGCGAGGGTGCCGCTCTCGCCGCCGACCAGCCAACCGCCGGCTTCGAAGCGCCGGGCGAAGGCCATGCCGGCCGGCAAATCGCGGGCGACGTCGCGCGCCGGCACCCAATCTTGGCCGTTCCAGAACTCTGGACCATTCGAGGTGAAAGCGAAGCAGTGCCCGTCTACGTCCCAAGCCGCGCTCAAGATCACGCGATCGCCGCCGGGCGGATGCCGGGTCGTCCACGTCCAGCTGCTCACGTCGCCGGGAGAGGCGAGGTTCAGCAAGCTGTTGACGAGGCGGCGGCTGGGCTTGGGCGGATCGCGCGACTCGGTGAGCCAAGGCAAGAGCGCGTTGGCCAGCTCTTGAGCGTCTTGATGGCGCTGATCGGGCGCGAGCGAGGTCGCGCGCGCCAGGACTCCGTCGATGGCGCGGCAGGCTTCGGGGCGCTTGCGCAGCTCCGGCGAGAGGGCCCGGCCCTCCAAGATGCTGCGGCGCTTCTTGTCGCGCATCATCAGCATTGCTTGCACCGGCGTGTCGGCAGGAAAAAACTCGTCGCCCGTGAGCACCAAGTAGACCAGGCAAGCGAAGCTGAATAAATCGGTAGTGACGCCGCTCGGTCCCAAATCCGGCATGCACTGCTCGGGCGCGGCGTAGCCGATCGTGCCCACGGCCACGCCTCCGAACGTCGCGCTGAGGCCCGAAGGACGCGCGATACCGAAGTCGGAAATCTTGAAAATTTCCGCCTCGCCGAAGCCACAGCACAAGATGTTGCCGGGCGTCAGGTCGCGGTGCACCACGCCGACCGCGTGGATCGCCGAAAGGCCGTTGGCCAAGCAACGCACCATGTGCGCGGTGCGCGCGCCGGTGAACGCTTCGCCGGTTTGCTCGATGTGGTAGCTCACACGCTCGAGCACGGTCGTGCCTTCGACGCCGCCATGCACGTACTCGACCGCGAGCCACGGCGTCGCGGGGTTGGTCGGCCCGTGCATGAGCGCAGCGCCGGTGTCGACCAGCCGCACCACGAAGGGGCAAGGCGGCACGCGCTCGTTGAGGCGACCGAGCGCGACGGCTTCTTTGAGGACCACGAGCGCGGCCGCGCGATCCGAGCTCGGTCCGAACGCGGGGCGCACCAACTTCACGACCACGGGTGACAAGCCCTCCGGCGCTTGGCGGAGCGCCAGGTAGGCCGAGCCCATGCCGCCTTCGCCGACCTGCCGCTCGAGGCGGTAGCTCACTCCGGGCTGGAGCTCGGACGAAATGACGCGTCCACCGATCGAAACAGGGGAGGAGCTCGTTGGTCTTTCGGACATGCTGTCGTGGCCCCCGAAACGCTGGAGCGTCCCACCCCTGGTCGCTCCTCAAGGTATCACGGCCACGGTGAGCCGGGGTGGGCTACGAAGTGACTGAAATGACTAGGTTTTGCGCTGAGAGACCAGCGCCACCGCGAAGTCACGTTGCCCGGCCTTGACGCTCCCCATTTCCGGAGGCTTATACCGGCCCATGGCAGCCGTTCGCGACTTCATCACGCATCATTACCGCCACTTCAACGCCGCAGCGCTCATCGATGCCGCCAAGGCCTGGGAAGATCACCTGGCCAAAGGCGGGAAGATGCTGCTCACCATGGCGGGGGCCATGAGCACCGCCGAGATGGGCTTGGTCATCGCGGAGCTCATTCGCAAAGACAAGATCCACGGCATCTCGCTCACGGGCGCGAACCTCGAAGAAGACGTGTTCAACCTGGTGGCCCACAACAGCTACCGCCGCGTGCCCAACTACCGCGAGCTGCGCCCCGAAGACGAGAAGGCGCTACTCGACAAGGGCCTGAATCGCGTGACCGACACGTGCATCCCCGAGCACGAAGCGATGCGCAAGATCGAGAAAAAGATGCTCGCGCTCTGGGATCGCGCTCAAAAGAAGGGCGAGCGCTACTTTCCCCACGAGTATTTCTACCAGCTGCTGCGCAGCAAGGAGCTCGAGCCGGAGTACGAGATCGATCCCAAGGGATCGTGGCTGCTGGCCGCCGCCGAGAAGAGCCTGCCGCTATTCGTGCCGGGCTGGGAAGACTCGACCCTCGGCAACATGTTCGTGGCCGGCGTGGTTCGCGGTGAGTACGGCTATCAGGTGATGAAATCGGGCCCCGAGTACATGGGCTCGCTCATCAGCTGGTACAAAGAGACCGACGCCAACCACTCGATCGGCTTCTTCCAGATCGGCGGCGGTATCGCCGGCGACTTCCCGATCTGCGTGGTGCCGCTCATGGATCAGGACCTCGAGTGGAAGGTGAAGACCTGGGGCTACTTCGCTCAGATCTCCGATTCGACGACTTCGTACGGTTCGTACAGCGGCGCGCCTCCCGGAGAGAAAATCACCTGGGGCAAGCTCGACGTCGACACGCCGCGCTTCATCATCGAGTCCGACGCGACCATCGTTTTCCCGTTGGTGGCGGCGTATCTGCTCGATCTGTGAGGTCGGGCCGAAGCCGGCGCGTCTCGCTCGAGCCGCGCCGGTTTCCGCTTTCGGCGTCCCGCCGCCCGCGGCGCTTGACGGCGGGTCGTGAACGTCCTCGCGACGCGCGTCGTCCTGCGCGAACGCACCTTGGCTTCCTTGCAGAAAACTACTGTGGTGGCTCAAGGCCAAGTTGGACGAGCAACCCCTCTCGGAGCGGAGGTTCGGAGGCCTGTCCGATCGGGCTACAAATGCTAGGCTTCGACACGAAGTGGCAAACGCGTCGCCGCCCGTAGCTGAAGAAGCAACCACCTGGCCCGAGCGGCTGCTGACGGCTGACGAATGGCTGTTGCTCGAAGAAGACGAGGGTGGGGAATGGGTGGAAGGTCGGCTCGAGGAGGAGGAAGTGCCTGACTGGACGCACGAGCTTACGGTATCGTGGCTGATCCGCGTCATAGGCGCGTGGCTGGGAGGCAAGGGCTTCGTCGCCGGCTCGGAGCTCAAGGTCTTCACGAGCCCGACTCGCGGGCGTAAGCCGGACGTGTCGGTGATCCTGCCTGGTCGCAAAGCACCTCCGCGAAAGGGCGCGCAGCGTGTCCCCCCGGACATCACGGTGGAGATTGTCACGCCCACGCCCCGGGATGAGCGCCGCGATCGCATCGAGAAGATGGCCGAGTACGCGCGCTTCGGCGTCACGTACTATTGGCTAGTCGATCCGGCGCTGACCGCTTTCGAGATCTTCGAGCTGACGCCAGGCGGCAACTATCAGAAGCTGGTCGGCGTTACCGGTGGCGTGATCGATCCGGTGCCGGGCTGTACTGGCCTCGTCATCGACGTCGATGCGCTGTGGGCCGAGCTGGCACGGCTCGGCGACGACGACGAGAGCTGACGTTACGGCGCTTCGCCGAGCTCGGCTTCGCGCCTATCGTGGCGCTTCAAATCCCTCTTCGGCGGCAAGCCGAAGAAACGAGCGTACTCGCGGCTGAACTGTGAGGCGCTCTCGTAGCCGACGCGAAATGCGGCCTCGGCGGCGCTGGTCGATGACGTGAGCAGCAAGCGGCGGGCTTCGTGGAGCCGCAGTTGCTTCTGGTACTGGAGCGGGCTCAAAGACGTGACCTTCTTGAAGTGCGCGTGGAATGACGAAAGGCTCATGCCGGCGGTGTGGGCCAGCTCCGACATGCTGAGCGGCGCCGCGTAGTCGCGCTTCATGTGCTCGATCACGGAGGCGATGCGCTGGGTTTGGCTGTCGGCGATACCGACTTCGCGCACCGCGTCGCCATAGGGGCCGCGCAAGAGCCGGTAGACTATTTCGCGGATGACCAGGGGCGCCAGCACCTGGGCGTCGACCGGGCTGGAAAGGCAGGAAAGGAGCCGATGGAAGGCGGCCGTCATGGCTTCGTCGCGGCCCACGAAGATGGCGCGTTGGCCCGTCGCGGCTTTGCGCGGCTCGACGCTCTCGGAGCTCGCGACCAGCTCGAAGACCTGCGCCGGCTCCACGTCGAGCACCAGCACCAAGTACGGCTGGCGGCGCGTCGCTTCGATGACTTCGCCCGTGATCGGCAGCTCGACCGACGAGTAGAGGAACTCATTTTGGCCGTAGCGCAGCTGCTCGTCGCCCACGGTTACGATCTTGGTGCCTTGCACGATGAAGCACAGCGACGGCTTGTGCACGGAGTGAACACGCGCGTAGCGGGCGTCGGCGCGGATGATTTGCAGGCCTGCGATCGCGGTGCGGTGCAGGCCCGGCTGAGGGGCGGCGCGCATCGCTAAAGTCACGATCTCGGCGGCCATGGTGCGATCGTGCAGCCGTTTGGAGGATTAGGCAAGACGCGCGGAGGTTCGGGAAACCCAACGCCCGCGGCGGGAGCTAGCTTCTGTTCATGGCAAACAACGTCTGGTTCGTGACGGGAGCATCCAAAGGAATCGGCCTGCTGCTCGTGCAGCAATTGCTGGCGCGCGGCTACCGCGTCGCCGCGACCTCGCGCAGCGTCGAAGAGCTGGTCAAGCGTGTCGGCGCGGCCAGCGAGCGCTTTCTACCGCTGAGGATGGAGATCGTCGACGAAGGCTCGGTCGGCAAGGCGGTGGCGGCGACGCTCGCGCATTTCGGCGCGCTCGACGTGGTGGTCAACAACGCGGGCTACGGCCAGTTCGGCGCCGTCGAAGAGGTGAGCGACGCGGAGGCGCGCCGCAACTACGACGTGAACGTGTTCGGCACGCTCAACGTGCTGCGTGCGGCGCTGCCGCATCTGCGCGAGCAGCGCTCGGGCCACATCTTCAACATCTCCTCGATCGGCGGCCTCGTGGGTGGATTTTCGGGGTGGGGCGTCTACTGCTCGACGAAATTCGCGGTGGCGGGGCTCACCGAGTCGCTGCGCGCCGATCTCGAGCCGCTGGGCGTGAAGGTAACGCTGGTCTATCCGGGCTATTTCCGCACCGAGTTCCTCACTTCAGGCTCGCTCTCGCGCCCCGCGCGCCGTATCGCGGCCTACGCGGGCGCGCGCGAATCCGAAGCGGCGCACACCGCGCAAATCAACGGCGCGCAGCCGGGCGATCCGGTCAAAGCCGCCAACGCGCTGATCGACGTCTCCGAGCGCCCGGACGCGCCGCTGCATTTGTTGCTCGGCAGCGACGCGGTGAGCATGGCCGAGAAGAAAGTGGCGCAGGTGCAGCAAGAGCTGGGCGCGCTGCGCGCCATCAGCGTCGCTACGGACTTTTGACCGGTCCAATGACGCGCGTGCGCGGCTGCGTGACGCTCGGTGACGGTGGACGTTACCGAGCACTCCCAGCGCCTTGGGGACGCGCCCTGCTACAGAGTGGCGACCCCCGACGCCAGCTCAATCGTCGTCCTCGGAGTCGCCCGCTTCTTCGCTCGAGCTTTGCGGCAGGAGCAGCAAGAGCCGCTGGTGTCGGAGGAAGGCGCCGACGTTGGGGCGTGCGAGCAGCCCGGCGCAGAGCGCGCTGCCGAGCGCGAACGCCGGCAGAAACACGCCGGCGGAACCGCGCCGCGCGTAGGCGCCGTACGCGAAAAAGGCCGCGCTGATCGCGCCGCTCGCGAAGCCGAGCACCAAAATCGCGCGCGCGCCGCGGTTACCTTGATGGGTGAGGGCGAAGGCGACGAGCACGAACAGCGCCACGCAAGGCAGCAAAAAGTGGAACGTCTCGGCGACGCTCGACAAGAACAAGAGCAGCGACACGTACGCGGCGCCGAACATCGACGAGCGGCCGCTCTCGATCTCGCGATCGAGCTCGCTCACGGCCTCGCGCTCGGGCGCGGACATGGCTCAGTGAAAGGTTTCGGATTCGCGCAGCGCGAAGGGCGCGATCTCGGCCAAGAAGGCTTCGCCGCCGGCCGTCACCATCTCGTATTCGCCGTGCATGGAGCCAAACGGAGTCTTGAGCGGGCAGCCCGAGGTGTACTCGAAGCTCTCGCCGCTCTTGAGCGTAGGCTGATTGCCGACGACGCCGGGGCCGCGCACCTCTTCGACGTGGCCGTTGGCGTTCATGATCACCCAGTGGCGATTGACGAGCTGCACCGTGTCATCACCCAGGTTCGTGATCGTGACCGTGTAGAGGAAGAACCACTCGCGCTTGGCGGGATCCGAGTGAGACGACGAATAACGGGCGTTGACGACGACGCGCACACCGCGCGTGAGGGCTTCCGAGCTCGGCACGGCGCGTAATATACACGCGACGTGGCGGCCTGCCGCAGCTGCCGCGCCCGTGTAGCTCGGCCAACCGTTCAGGCCGGCGTTGGGGGCGGCTTGCCACGCTGGGCGCCGACCGATTGCGGATACACTCCGGCGCCTCAGCTCATGGCGGCTCAAGTCACCTGCTCGGTCGCGCTCACGCTTTTCCTCGTCTCGTGGCCGCTCATGGCCGCTCCCCCCGAGTCGCAAGATCCGGCTCCCGAGCAGCCTTCGGCGCCTCCGGAAGAGCCGGCGCCGGCGCCACCGCCCAAGGTCGTGCCGCCGAAAGCACCGGAGCGACGGGTTTCGCTCTCGCCCAAGCCAGCGGCACCGCCGCCGATCGGGCGGACGACCTTCGACGTCGATCCGCTCGCGGATGGCTCGATCATCGGCGCCTCGCTCGGGTTCGCCTTCATTCTCGATTTGATCGATGCCACCGGCGAGATTCGTCCGCAGCAAATCTCCGCCGATTTCGATCGCAGCCAGCTGCTCTCCATCGACCGGGCGTCGGTGTCGCGCAAGCCGAGCTCGAGCGCGGCCGGGTACGCCAACCTGGGGCTGCTGACGACGGCTGGGTTTGCCGTCGTCGATCCGATCCTGAGCGGCATGCGCGAGCGCAGCGTGCAGTCCGGCATGGTCGACGCCTTCATGTACGCCGAGTCGATGTCGCTGACGTTTGCGCTGACCGACATCGTCAAGATCGCGGTGCGGCGTCCGCGCCCGCAGGCTTACGCGGAAGCCGAGCAGCACCGCGGCGATCCGCTCTACTCGAACAGCGACACCGACAGCTCGCTCTCGTTCTTCTCCTTGCACTCGTCGATGACGGCCGCAATCGGCGCCACCGCGACTTACCTGGCGTTCGCGCGCTCGCCGCACAGCCCGCGCCCGTGGATCACGCTCGCGCTCGCCGCGGGCCTGTCGTCGTTCGTGTCGGTCGAGCGGGTGAGGGCCGGCAAGCACTTCCCGTCGGACGTCATCGCGGGCAGCTTGGCAGGCGTCGCCGTCGGCATGGTCGTGCCGCACCTGCACCGCACCGATGACATCAAGCAGCGCCGGGTTTGGGTCGGCTTCAACCCGGGCCATGACTGGCAGGGCGAGCGGCGCGGCGTTCTGCAAATTTCTGGCAGCTTCTAGCAGGCCTGCGTTTGCTGGTCGGCCAATCGGTTGGTCAATCATTCCAATGGCTTGACCACCGGGGTTGACTCGCGAGGCTAGCCGTTGGACCCCACGGGCCGGAACGCTGTGGCTGCCTGTTATTTCGACGTCGATGGGACGCTGGTCTCCAGCAACCTGGTTCACCCCACGCTGTACTACCTGATGAATCAGGGTACGCCGCTGCAGAGCGCGCTCAAGCTAGGCCGCGCCCTGCTCGACTCGCCGCGGCTGATGCTCGCGGAGATGGTCGACCGGCGCACTTTCAACGAGATGCTCTTCTCTTCGTACTCCGGCACCAGTGAGGACCGCATGGTGCTGCTGGCGCAAGAGGCCTTCGACAACGTCATGCGACCGTCACTTTATCCGGGCTCGCGCGGCCTGGTGGAGAAGAGTCGCGCGGCGGGGCACGACGTCGTGCTGGTGTCGGGCGCGCTCGAGTGCGTGCTCGAGCGGCTCGCGGAGCACTTCGGCGGCGCCGAGGTGATCGGCAACCGCTTGGAGATGAAAGATGGCGTAGCCACCGGCAAGCTGCTCAAGCCCGTGGTCGCGGGGCCCGAGAAGGCCCGGCTGATCCGTGAGCACGCCGCCGCCAAGGGCTACGACCTCGGCGATTGCTTTGCGTTCAGCGATAGTTACTCCGACGTTCCGATGTTGAGCGTCGTGGGCCACCCGGCCGCCGTTAACCCCGACAAGCGCCTCTCGTGGCTCGCCAAAGCGTATGGCTGGCCCAGTTTCGATCTGAGTCACGCTGCATGAATCATCCCTCTCTCGTCACCCTGGAACGCGACAGCGCTCCGCGAGTTCTCTTTTCTGGCGATCGGCTCGTCGAGGTCGATTTACCGGCTGGGACGCGCGTCATTTACCCGAAGCCGCCGATGGCCGCCTTGCGCGACCCCGACGCCGCGATCCGTTACGCGATCAATCACCCGATCGGCTCCGATCCGCTCTACGCGAAGCTGAAGCCGGGCATGCGCGTGGCCATCGCCATCGACGACATCTCGGTGCCGTTGCCGCCGATGAAGCGCCCCGACGTGCGCGAGCGCATCTTGACGATCGTGCTGGAGATGCTGGCCGACCATGGCGTCTCCGACATCGAGATCATCGTCGCCACCGGCATCCACCGGCGCATGAAGGGTAGCGAGATCCGCCACGTGGTGGGCGACAAGATCTTCGACGCTTACTGGCCGGATCGGCTCTACAACCACGACGCCGAAGACAAAGACAACATGGTCGAGATCGGCACGACGCCGCACGGCGAGGTGCTGGAGCTGAACCGGCGCGCGGCCGAGAGCGACCTGCTCATCTACGTGAACCTGAACTTCGTGCCCATGAACGGCGGCATGAAGTCGGTGGCGGTCGGCCTGTGCAGCTACAAGAGCCTGCGCCCGCACCACAACCCGCAGACCATCGCCAAGAGCGACAGCTACATGGATCCGGGCGGCTCGCAGCTGGCCCGCGACATCGAGCGCATGGGCAAGCTGGCCCACAAGAACCTGAACATCTTCACCATCGAAGCGACGGTGAACAACCAGATGTTCGACAAGTCGCTCGACTTCTTGATGAAGAACGAAGACGAGCTGTCGGGCCGTGAAAAGGCCATGCTCAAGGGCCTGGTGATGACGACGGCGCGGCTGCCGCAGCCAGCGCGCCAGGCCATTTTCGACCGCTTTCCGGCGCCTTACGGCATGACCGCGGTGTACGCGGGCGCGACGGCGGAGGTTCATCCGCGCATCATCGAGAAGAACTTCGAGCAGTACTGCGTACCGATCGAGGGCCAAGCCGACGTGCTGGTGACGGGTATTCCGTTCATCAGCCCCTACAACGTGCACGCCTTCTTGAACCCGCTGCTCGTGCAGGTGCTGGCGCAAGGCTACCTGTTCAACATGTACCGCGGCGCGCCGCTGGTGAAGAAGGGCGGCACGCTCATCATCACCCACCCGTGCACCGACAAGTTCGATCACGAGCAGCACGCGCCGTACATCGACTTCGTGCACCGCCTGCTACCGGAGACGCGCGACTCGAACGTGCTCCGCGAGCGCTACGAAGAGAAGTTCGCCAAAGATCCGGCGCTCATTCAGATGTTCCGCTCGGGCCACGCCTACCACCCCGCTCATCCGTTCTTCATGTGGTACTGGGGCGAGAACGGCCGCCAGCACATCGGCCGCGTGATCGTGGTCGGCGCCGACAACGAGTACATCCCCAAGCTGCTCGGCTACGAGACCGCGCCCAACATGGAAGATGCGCTCTATCGCGCCAAGAACGGCCAGAACAAGAGCCTCGACATCACGTGCTTGCACGTGCCGCCGATCGTGATGGGCGACGTCACCCTGCCGGCTTCGACCTCGAACGGGAGCCATTCTTGAGATGGTAGAGACCGCGCTCGCCAAAACGAACGGGCACACGCCGCGCCTCGAGCTTCGGCGCTTGCTGGCCGGCAAACGCCTGGTCGTCGTCGGCGGTACGGGATTTTTGGGCAAAGTGTGGTGGGCGTATCTGCTCAGCCGCTTCCCCGATATTGGCCACATTTACCTGAGCCTGCGCCCCAAGCGCGGCAAAGACGCGCAGCAGCGCTACGACGAAGAAGTGGCGACCAGCGAGGTGCTCGACGCCTTACGGGGTGAGCACGGCCTCGGCTTTCCCGAGTTCTTGCGCTCGAAGGTGACGCCGATCGCGGGCGACGTGATCCAGCCGTTCTGCGGCTTGAATCCGGATTTGCGAGACGCGCTGCGCGGCAACGTCGACGCGGTGATCAACGTCTCAGGCGTCGTCGATTTCGATCCGCCGCTGGACGAAGCCCTCGAGGTGAACGCGTTCGGCGTGAAGAACCTGGCCGCGTTGGCGCGCGACCTCGGCAACGTGCCGCTGCTCCACACCAGCACCTGCTTCGTCGCCGGTAGCCGCACTGGCCACGTGCCGGAGGCAGACCCGCGCGAATTTCCGTTCCCGCGGGCTGACGAGCTCGACAAGTCACACTGGGATCCGGAGCGCGAGATCGCCGAGTGCTTGGACGTGATCGAGCAGGCGCGCCACCGCTCGAACGACATGTTCCGGCAGAGTAACTTCTTGGATGAAGCCAAGAAGAACCTGCACAAGCGCGGCGAGCCCGCGCGCGGCAGCGTGCTCGAGGGTGAAGTCGCCAAGGTGAAGCGCAAATTCGTCGAGGGGCAGCTGGCCGACCTCGGCATGGAACGCGCACAGTTCTGGGGCTTTCCGAACACTTACACGTACACGAAGTCGATCGGCGAGCAGATCGCCCTCAACTCCGGGCTCAAGGTCGCGATCGTGCGGCCTGCCGTCGTCGAGTCCACGAACGAGTACCCGTTTCCAGGTTGGAACGAAGGCATCAACACCAGCGCGCCGCTCATCTACATCATCCGCCAAGGCGGGCTGCAGATCCCCGGCTCCGAGAACTTCCTCGACGTCATCCCCTGCGACATGGTCGCGGCGGGTTTGACCTTGGCGCTCGGCGAGCTCCTCGAAGGCCGCCACAAGACGGTCTATCAGCTGGGCTCGAGCGACTCGAACCCATGTACGATGCGCCGCTTCTTCGAGCTCTCGGGGCTCTACAAGCGCAAGTACTACCAGCGCACCGGCAAAGGGGGCCCGGTGCTGAGCTACCTGCAGTCTCACTTCGAAGGCGCGATGCTGTCGAAGGAGCAGTTCAACAACATCGGGCCGCAGAAGATCGCCAACGGGGCGCGCTCGCTCGCGGGCTTGCTCAAGAAGGCGGCGCTCGGCCCGGTCGCGCCGATCTTGGAGCCGGCGGCGACGGCCATCTCCGGCTTCGCGCGGCAGCAAGAGAACGTCGGCAAGATCTTGGGCGTGTTTCTGCCGTTCGTCGCCGAGTTCGAGTACGTGTTTCGCTGCGACAACACGCGCGCCGCCTACGCGCGGCTCTCGCCCGAAGAGCAAGCCATCGTGCCGTGGCGCATCGAGCAGCTCGACTGGCGCAAATGGTTCCTCGAGGTGCACGCGCCCGGCCTCGAAAAGTGGGTATTCCCGCAGATTGACGAGCGTTTGAAGCGACCCAAGCGGTCGCCCGAGCCGCACCAAACCCTGCCGGCGTTGCTCGACGAAATGGCCGATCGCTACGAGCTGGCGGTCGCGCTGCAGCGCACCGAGGCGGAAGGGCTCTCGAGGCTCTCGTTCCGCGAATGGCGTGAGCAAGCGGGCGCCGCCGCTGCGCGCCTCATCCAGTCCGGCGTGAAGCCTGGCGATCGCGTGCTGCTCGCCGCGGCGAACCACCCGGCTTGGGCCATCTCCTTCTTCGGCATCTTGATGGCCGGCGCGACGGTGGTGCCGCTCGACGCGGCGGTCGACGCCGACGTCGCCGCGAACCTGCAGCGCGCTTCGGGCGCGCGCGTGTTCGTCTCCGATCGCAAAGTGAAGGACCGCGTCGGTCCGGCGCTCGGGGGCGTGAATTTCTTCGACTACCTCGAGCTGAGCCAGAAGGGCCCGCTCGGCATCGGTCTGGCCGTGCAGGCCGACGACGTGGCGGCGCTGATCTACACCAGCGGCACCACCGGCAATCCGAAGGGCGTCGAGCTATCGCACGCCAACTTGTCGGCGCTGGTGGCGGCCTTGGCGCCGCTGTTCCCGCTCGGTAAGGGCGATCGCGTGCTCTCGGTTTTGCCGCTGCACCACACCTTCGAGCTCACTTGCGGCATGCTGCTGCCGCTCTCGCGCGGCGCGCGCATCGTTTACCTCGACGAGCTGAACGCCGAGCGCCTCGAATTTGGCCTAAAAGAAGGCAAAATCACCGGCCTCATCGGCGTGCCCGCGCTGTGGGAGATGCTCGAGCGCCGCATCTTGGCGCGAGTCGCTGAGCACGGCACCGTCGCGGCGCGCCTGTTCGACGTCGCGGTGGAACTGAACCGCAGCCTCGGCAAGTCGCTCGGGGTCGACGGCGGCAAGCTGCTGTTCGGCACCGTGCACCACGCTTTCGGCGGCAAGCTCCGTTACTTGGTCAGCGGTGGCGCCGCGTTGCCGGAGCGCACCCACAAACTGTTCTCCGGCCTCGGCATGCACCTGGCCGAGGGCTACGGCTTGACCGAAGCCTCGCCGGTGCTCACGGTCGCGAGCGCCGGACCCAAAGCGCGGCCCGGCAACGTGGGTCGGCCGATCCCGGGCGTCGAAATCAAGATCGACCAACCCAACAACGACGGCGTGGGCGAGATCTTGGCGCGCGGCCCCAACGTGATGCTCGGCTACTCGGGCGATCCGGAAGCCACCGCGCAGGTCATCGACCGCGATGGCTGGCTGCGCACCGGCGATCTCGGCAAGCTCGACCGGCGCGGGCGGCTGTCGATCGTGGGCCGCGCGAAAGACGTGATCGTCGCCTCCAACGGCGAAAATGTTTACCCCGACGACGTCGAGGCGCGCATCGGCCAGGTGTCGGGCGTGAAAGAGCTGTGCGTGCTGGGCATCCCCGATGGGCGTGGTGGCGAGCGCGTCGCTTGCGCGGCCGTCGCCGATCGCGACACGGACTTGCCCCCCGCCGCGCAGCGCGCGAAGGCGAAAAAAGAGCTCGAAATCGCCCTCAGCAAGCTGCCCAGCGCCCAGAAGCCGGCGCTGGTCATGATCTTCGATCGCGATCTGCCGCGCACCGCGACCCGCAAGGTGCGGCGCGGTGAGGTGCGAGCCGAGATCGAGCGGCGTGAGCGCAGCGAAGAGTCGGTGCGTCCCAGCGGGCCCGTCGACGGCGCGGCCTCGCTCGTGCGCAGCACGATCGCTGCCATCGGTCGCCGGCCGGTCTCGAAGGTCACGCAAGACCAAGCACTGCGCGGTGACCTCGGCTTCGACTCGCTGATGTTGCTCGAGCTGCTGGTGGCGATGGAGACGGAGCTGGGTCGCTCGCTCGACGCCGAGCGCGTCGCCAGCGCCGTCACGGTCGGCGACGTCGAAGCCTTCGTGCGCGAAGCACAGAACGCCCGCCGGCTGGCCCCCACCCAAGTCGTCGAAGAAGCCGAAGAGCTCGAGCTCGACATCCCGGAGCCGCTGCGCGAAGCGGCCATGGCTTGGATGGGCATGGCTCAGCACGGCTTCTACGACCGCGTGCTGCGGACCAAGGTCTCGGGGCGCGCGTTCATTCCGCACAACCGCAACACCATCATCGCCGCCAACCACGCCAGCCACCTCGACATGGGGCTCGTGAAGTATGCGCTCGGCAGCTACGGCGAGAAGATGGTTTCGCTCGCGGCGCAAGACTACTTTTTCGAGGGCAACAAGTACCGCAAGGCGTTCTTCGAGAATTTCACGAACTTGGCGCCGATGCCGCGCGGCAACTCCCTGCGCCAGGCCCTGCGTCAAGCCGGCGAGCTCATCGAGCACGGCAAAACCGTGCTGATCTTCCCGGAAGGCACCCGCAGCACCGACGGGCAGGTGCACGAGTTCAAGTCGGCCGTCGGCCACTTGGCGAAGCACCACAACATCGACATCTTGCCGATCTGGCTGGGCGGCACGCACCGCGCGCTGCCCAAGGGCGCGACGGTGCCGAAGCACCGCGAGGTCGAAGCGCGCATCGGCGCCCCGCTCGAAGCGCGGGAGATGCAGCGCCTCACGGCGGGGCTCTCGGCCGCGGAGGCCTCGCGCATCATCACGCGCTTGGCGCACCGCGCAGTCGTGCTGCTGAGCCAAGGCAACGTGCTCGACACGCGCGAGCTCACAGCCGAGCAGGTCCGTGAGTCGCTGCCCCCGCCGGAGCCTGAGTCGCTCGAGCCGGTGTTTCGCGAGCTCGAGCAGCGCTTCAAGGCGGGCAGCGTGGGCCAGCCGATCAGCTTCTACTTTTCGCTCGGCGACAACGAACGCTGGACGGTCAAGGTGACCGACGAGTCGTGTGAGGTGGTGCCCGGCAAGATCGCCAGCCCCGCCGATTGCGTGCTCAAAACCACGCCCGACATGTTCACGCGCATCGTGCGCGAGCGCTACACGCCGTCACCCGCGGAGTTCATGAGCGGGACGGTGAAGAGCAACAACATTCAACTGCTTTTCACCTTCCAAAAGGTGTTTCAGCTGGAGAGCGCGGCGCCGTGAGCAAGTTTTGGGTTGCAGGTGCGACTGGATTTTTGGGCTCACACCTCGTCAAAACGCTGAGCGAGCGTGGCCACCAAGTCGTGGCGGTCTCGAAGAGCGGGGGCGCCGGCGTCGACGCGGTCGACGTATTGGACGAGCGTGCCGTCGCGGACAGCGCGCGCGGCGCTGACGGCGCCTTCTTGGTGACGGGCCGCGTCTCGCGCGACAAGTCCGACGCGGAGCTGCTGCACCGCGACAACGTGCTCGGCACCGAGAACGCCCTGCGTGCGCTCCGCGCGGCCGGCATCAAGCGCGTCGTGGTGGCCAGCACCAGCGGCACTTTGGCGGTGAGCAAAGACTCCGCCGCCATCGCTGACGAGACGTGCCGCGCGCCTCTCGAGCTGATCGCGCGCTGGCCGTACTATCGGACCAAGCTGTACGCCGAGCGGGCGGCGCTCGACGCCAACCGGCCCGGCGAATTCGAGGTCGTGGTCGTCAACCCGAGCCTATTGCTGGGACCCGGCGATCTGCGCGAGTCTTCCACGGGTGACGTGCGCTTGTTCTTGGAGCGCTCCATTCCTGCGATTCCCGCCGGCGGGATGGCGTTCGTCGACGCACGCGACGCAGCGCTGGGCATGCTCCAGGCGTTCGAGCGCGGCCGCGCGGGCGAGCGCTACCTGCTCAACGCCAAGAACCTCAGCATCGCCGCCTTCTTCCAGCGCCTCGAGCGCATCAGCGGCGTGAAGGCGCCGCTGCTACGAATGCCGGCGTCACGCCCGGTTGCGCTCGGCCTCAACCAGCTCTTTTCGAAGGCGGTCGAAGCGATCGGCGGGCGTAGTCCAGTCGACCCAGTTAGCGTCGAAATGGCCCAGTACTTCTGGTACTGCAGCGCCGAAAAAGCCGAGCGTGAGCTAGGCTTCGTAGCGCGCGATCCGGGCGAAACGCTGCGCGACACCATCGAAGACTTGGTGAAGCGGCGGGTGGTGGCGGTGCGTCGCGACTCTCACCTCGCCAGCTTCGCCGATAGCTGAACATCGCCGGAACCTTCGCCGCGCATCGGTTATTCCGATGGAACGGCGCGAGCTTTAATCGGTTCTATCCTCGACACACCCGTTGAGCGTCCTTATACGCATTGGGAGGTTAAAGCCGTGTTCAAGCGCATTTCGCTCTTCATCCTGACCAACCTGGCCATCATGGTCGCGCTCAGCGTGCTCTACGCGGCGCTCACGGCGCTCGGCGTCATCGATGCGTCGCGCGGGCTCGGCGCCTACGGCCCGCTGATGGTCATGTCCGCGCTGTTCGGCTTCGGCGGCGCCTTCATCTCCCTACTCGCCTCCAAATGGATCGCGAAGTGGACGACCGGGGCCAAGGTCATCGACGCGCCGCGTAACGACACCGAGCGTTGGCTGTTCGACACGGTGGCGCGCCACGCCAACCGGGTCGGCATCAAAATGCCCGAGGTCGCGATTTACGACAGCCCGGACATGAACGCCTTCGCGACCGGCGCGACGCGCAACAGCTCGCTCGTCGCCGTCAGCAGCGGCCTGCTGCAGCAGATGCAGCGCGCCGAGGTCGACGCGGTGCTCGGCCACGAGATCGCCCACGTCGCCAACGGCGACATGGTGACGCTCACCCTGCTGCAAGGCGTGCTCAACACCTTCGTCATCTTCTTCTCCGAGGTCATTGGGCGCTTGGTCGACTCCGCTCTCCGCGGCCGTGACGACGAGCGCGGCGGACCCGGCGTCGGCTACTGGCTGACCAGCATCGTGGCCCGCCTGGTGCTCGGTCTCTTCGCGGCGCTCATCGTCAACTGGTTCAGCCGTCGTCGCGAGTTCCGCGCCGACGAAGGCGGCGCCAGCTTGGCCGGTCGCGACAACATGGTGGCCGCCCTGCGCCGCCTGAACCGCTCCGAAGAGTCGCACCTGCCCGACGCCGTCGCCGCTTTCGGCATCACGCCGCGCCCCTCACGCTTCGGCGCCCTGTTCCGCTCGCATCCCCCCATCGAAGAGCGCATCGCGCGTCTGCAGGCCGCGCACTGACGCGAATGCGGCTTGGTCGATGGGCGAGTGGAGCATCCGGGCAGCTCCGACCGCTCCGCGTCAGTCGGGACGGCTGACCGCGGTTTTTGGCGACTTCATGGCGTCGCCGGGTCCTGACCCGTAGGCGCGTCGACGTCGGGTCTGTGTACGCCGAAGTCCCCTCCCGCGAGGAACAGAGACAGCGCCAACACGGCGCAGGTGCAAAAGCAAGCCGCACCGAGTAACGCCGCGACGAATGGCGAGTGACGAGCGCCCCACGGAGCCTCGCCTTCGCTCAGCGGAAGCGTGCGGTCGAACCGCTGGCGAAGGCGCCCAACATGCCACGTGCCGAATACCAGGAGCAGAGGCACCGGCAGCAGGATACCGATGTACGCGCCAAAAGCCGCCACATTGACGGCGTAGAGCAGCAGCAGCTGGGCACCGAGCCAACCTGATGCGGCAAACAAGAGCTGCGCCACCAAGCGCCGCGGTGCTTGGCGCGAAACATAGGGATGCAACAGCGGAGCGGCGCTCGTCGCGATGACGAGCGCCGCGCACCAAAAAGCGAGGGGTTGGTAGAGCCCGAGCAGAGCAAGGCACGGGGTGAGAATCGCAAAGCGAAAGTAGGCAGCCAGCGCTACCAGGGCCGCAGCGGCGAGCGCTGCAAGCAGCAAAGTTAACCGCCAGGTCGTCGGTATGTGCGCGAGTCGCACTGACCCCAGCCGTGGCTCGAGGAGCGCGAGCTGGAGCCAAATCAGCGCCGCCGCGGACGTGATGAGCCCACTCGCCGCGCTCGGCGAGAGACGAGCGACCAGCGTTGAGACCGAAGCCGCGCTCGCCCCCTTCAATGGGCACTCCAACCCATGCGAAAGCCATTGCTTAGTCGGCAGCCCTCCGGCACGCAGTGCACGATCCACGGCCGCGCTGCCGCCGGTGACTCCACTTGTCGCCAAGTCGTCCCAGCGTCGAGCGTTTCGTAGGCGTGAGACTGCGAGTCGAGCAGCAGGCCTCGCTCGTCGGCGAACGACAGGCCGCGCGCGGCAACGGGCAGCGTCAGTTTCGCGAACGAGCGCCCCCCATCGCTGCTGCGCATCAATGAGAACTCTCGCGTCGCAGCGAGCTCGATGATCAACATGACATCGCCGCGGCGTGTGACGCTCAATCCGGCGCCTCTGAGGCTCGATTCGTCGATAGGGAGGGTCGCGCGCACACTTGGCGCGAAGCCCAGCCAGGCCACAACCTGAAGCTGCGTGCCTGAGGCGGCCAGGCTGTACAACGCAGGCATTTCCGGTTGAGAGAGAGTGATTTGCTGGGAACAGCGAGTGGTGAGCGCTACTGATTGACGACCGCTTTCGGTGTTGAACAATAACGGGTAGGCGGCCTTCTCGCAGGCGCGGTTGATCAAAAAAGTAGTGGCGCTGAGCACGTGAAGAGCGGGCCAGCCCCCACGCCACACCGCCGCGAGCTCCAGGCCGACCAACTCGGAGCGCTGCAATGTGTTTGTCGACGCAGAGGCATGGATCAAGACGAGTGGAACCGCTCGCTTCGGGCAGTGACCGAGCAGGCCTAGCCCCGTAATCTGTAGGGTGTAGACGTCGCAACCATCGAGAGCCGTCACTGGCGAGTAGTGTGGTTCTTGCCCGAACCGCGCCAGTGCCGCTTGATAATGAAAATCATCGACCTCGTTGCGCAAGCTGAGCAGTCGTGAGCCCCCCGGCAACGCGATGCTCTCGATGTCGCGCACGCCGCCGAACCACATCGGTGGCGCCTCGACGAAGTGAGCCGATATTTCCGCGGGAGCGCGCGGCGCCGCCGAAGGAGCGGGTGCACTACTCACGTTGCGCAGCGGTGGGGCGTCACCTCCATTCGCGCAAGCCGAGAGTAGCCAAGCTACCATCAAACCTTTGCGGAAGCTGCTGACCATGCGCCTAGCGGTGGGTGCCGGAGCAGGGCTTCATGCGCGGGCGCTGCTCACCGTTGAAGACCGGTTGGCGTTCGCATCGCTTCGACGCGCAAGCCACAGCGGAACGCACAGGATAGCGAAGGCGACCAGCAGCCCCGCGCAGCCGCCCCAACCGGCGGAGGCGGGCAACCCGAGGACTGGTGGCACGAGTAGCCAAACATCGGGCCACCAGGCGCGACGGAGCTGCGGCGCCTGCTGCTCGATGCGCCCACCCCCCAAACGATCACCGAGGGTGCGAGCGGACGGCCCTAACAAAAACAAAAAATTGAAACACCACAGCGCCATGGGGGTGCACCAGATCAGGTAATTCTCGAGCTCATAGCTGCAACGGGCGGCAGAGCAGGCCGCGGACGCGCCCCAACCGCCAAGCACCGGCAGGAACATGACCGCTACCGCCGCTAACAATTGACGGAGCGGGCGCGCGCCGACGACAGCGAGGCGCGTGTAACCGAAAGCCAACGAAGGCTTTTTTCGCGCCAGCCGCACCAGGTCGACCACGAACCAGAGAAACGTTGCGAACGCCGCGAGGCTTCCCCACAAGAAAACGAGCAAGAGCGGGCCCATGCCGCGCATACTGCGGCCCTCGCCGCTCGCGGCGAGGCCGACGAACACTGCGAGAGGGGATAGAAGCGGCCCTGCCACCACGACGCCTGCCGCGAAGCGCCGCCACCGCAGCGACGTGAAGAGCGTTGGGCTCGCCATCGGCCAGCGTCAGCGACCTAAACTGCAAGTGAATTCAACTCGAAGAGCTTGAAGTTCAGACATCGTTGGCAGCATGGCGTGATGACGGCAGCTCTGACCTCTCGACATTGGGGCAAGCACCATGACTTGTTCTTAATACACCCCGTGTGTTACGAAGCCCTCATGTGGAAGAGGGCCGGCGCTAAGTTTGTTGGCCTGGGAGCGGTGTGCACCGCGTTCGCTGGTTGCGGCGGTGGGGACACGTCTTCGCAGCAGGCGTCAGCGCCCTCGGAGGCTGTTTCGGAGCAAATTCAACCGCTTCAGCAGACGATCGACCAGCCGATCTTTTCAGGACCCGCCTCCACTTTGGCGGGTGATGGGCAGCCAGGCTTCGTCGACTCAGCTAATCCCCTGCAGGGTCGATTCAACGATCCCGCCGGCGTCGCCGTCGCGGCGACCGGTCCCAACGCCGGCACCATTTACATTGCCGATTGGGGCAACAACAGCATTCGCCGCATCAAGCCCGACGGCACGCTGGATACGTTCATCAAGGGTAAACCGAACCTCATCGTCAACCCCCGCGGTGAGAAGCCGCTCGACGGTTCGGCGGCCGCTGGCTGGACTTCGACCACATTCACATCTCGAAGCGATGCCTACGCCTTCGACGGCTCGTCGTACCTCTGGGGTGGTCCCGTCAAGAGCGCCACGGCCACGCAAATGGTCGACTTTGCGACGGTGGGGGCTGGGTCCCAAAATGTTCACTTCTCTGCGGTCGTGAGAGCTAGCGATCGTGTCGCCATCAAGGGCGAGTATTTGACGGCGGATCTGGCCGTCACCCTCGCGACGTTTGACTCAGGTTGGATGACGACCACGCAGTGGAAGACGTTTGTGGACGAACGTTTAGTGTCCTCTACTGCGAAGAAGTTGCGTATCACGTTGAGCACCGGCCTAACGCAGGGCACGGAAGCCAACGGGTATGTCGATGCTCTCCAGTTTCGCTTGATGCCCAAGCTCTCCGACGGCGACCGCGGCTTAACTGCTCCTACGGCGGTTGCGGTGAAAGCGAATGGTGATGTCATCATCGGCGGTGAGGGCGTGACGATCGCGAGCGCAGACGGCTCGACGCTCACCCCGCTCTCGGTGGCGGGCGGCTACATCGCGCCGAACCGCGTTTCGAGCATTTCCATCGTCCCTGACGATGGCTACGTCTATTTCGCCGACCCCACCAGTAATCTGCTGCACGTGCGCTCTGCGAATGGTTTTGGTTACTACGCGAACGTAGGCGGTGCTGTGAACGACGAGCCAATGGCGGTGGCCGCGCAGTCGAAAAATGCGACGACTCACCGCGTTTGGGTGGCTTATCGGCACGAGGCCAAGCTCTACTTGTCGGAGTGCCCCAAGCGCGAAAACCAGAACGCCGTCACGTCAGCGTGCACCGGCGTCACGACTTACGGTTCGAGCTCGGCTAGCCTGACCGACGACACTGACGGCACCGCTGGCGGTGAGCGACTCGGTTATATCAACGGGCTCCTGTTTGGCCCGTTCGGCGATCTGTTGATCTCTGAAGAGAGCAACCATGCGATTCGACGCGCAAGCGGAGCATTTACGCGCACCTTAGCTGGTAACGGTTCGCCCGGTCTCGTGAACGGATTGTGGATGAACGCTAGCTTCTGGTCGCCCAGCGGCTTGGCACTCCAGGGCGGCGACGTCTTCGTCGCCGATCGCAGGAACAACGTGATCCGCAAGATTTCTTGTGGCGCAACCAGCCTTTGCGCTGGGGCGAACGGGCCGACGTGCGACACGCTACCCGTCGACGACCACGTCGAATGCACGACCGACACTTGCGAAGTGCTCGCCATTCGTCACGCACCCAAGGCCGCGGGCGAACTGTGTCTCGACGGCAATCTGTGCAACGGCAGCGAGACCTGCACCGCGGCAGGCATCTGTCAAGCCGGAACCCCGCCGACTCTGGACGATAGCAAGGCGTGCAGCGCTGATTCTTGCGATCCCGTCTCCGGCGTAGCGCACACCCCGCTCCCGTCGGGTACTCCGTGCTCCGGCACCGACCCATGCCGCGCTCTGAGCGCGTGCAACGGATCTTCGCTCGATTGCCCTGCGGGCGCCCTGCTTTCGACCAATGACTTCAACGACTGCACGGTGGATTCTTGCGGCGTGACGGGCGTCATTCACACTCCGAAGGCAGCCAGCACGGCGTGCAAAGTGAGCGCCGCAAGCGCCGCGAATGACGGCACGTGCGATGCGGGCGGCGGTTGCGTGCCGGCCAACGTCGGCTCTCTGAATCCGGGGACCGTCGACCGCACGGTTGCGACTCCGACGAGTGATCTGTTTGACGATTTCTTGGCCAGCAACGGGGGTGGTCAAACGGGGTCGACCGCTTGTGTAAACGATGCGGCACACCCCGCGTGTGCGTTCGTTCCTACCCATATGGCCCTGATCCGTGGGACCGTGGCCGACGTTAGCGGCACTGGCATCGCCGGGGCCACAATCACCGTCGTGGGACATCCTGAGTTCGGTCAAACGCTCACACTCGCAAACGGTGAATACTTCCTGGTGGTCAACGGAGGGTCCCCGTTGACAGTACGGGCGAGCAAGACTGGCTTGTTGCGGAGCGACCGTCGTGTTTCGCCCGCTTGGGGCGGCACCGATCTGTCCCAAGACATCGTGCTCGTGGCGTTTGACACTAAAGCCTCCGCGGTGGCGCTCGGATCCAGCGGCTTGGCGTCGAGCGTACTGGTGTCGGGCACCCAAACGCCGGCCAATTATAATGGCGATACCTCGAATGCCCGCACCGCGGCCGTGTACTTCCCGCAGAACGTTAAGGCCTACGCCAACGGCGCTCAGATCACCAACGGCGTGAAATTTCGAGTCACCGAGTACACCGCAGGCGGTCTCGGGCGAACTCGTATGCCGGCCGACATTGCGGCCAACACCATGTACACCTACGCGTCCGAGTTCACGCTCGAAGACGCCGCCACCGGCGCCGTTTATGACAACGTAACGTTCCCGGAATCAGGACCGCCGGTCTTCGCCTATGTAGACAATTTCTTGGGATTGAGCTCCTGCGCGAATAAAGCGTCCGTTTTGGCCGACTGCCGAGGCGACATCGTTCCCGTCGGTTACTACGATCGCCAGGCCACCACCTGGCAGCCGATGAAGAGCGGCCAGGTCATCAATATCGACGCCGTAACCGGTGGGGTCGCGACGGTGTCTGGCGTCGACCCCGCGCAGGTTACCCTCGACGAACGGACCCGCCTGGGCGCCGCATACGCCGCTGGCACGAAGCTCTGGCGTCTACCCATCGCGCACTTTTCGCCGCTCGACTTCAATCTCGGCATTGGCCCGCCAGGTTGCGAGAACCAAAGCGGTACGACCGTCTGCCCCGGTTCGGTCCAAGCTCAAGCAACCGGTGGAGATGATGGACCTGCATGCGGCTCGTGCGCCAAGACGGGCTCGATCATTGATGTCGAGCGTCAGGTGCTGCGCGAAACTTTCCCCGTCGTCGGTACGCCTTTCTCATTGAATTACAGCAGCGAAAATTCGCTGGGGTATGCGTGGAGCAAGACGCTCGGGGTGGATCTCGATAGCTTTCCTAAACACTCTAAGTTCCGGCAGTTCGTGATTGACTTCAAGGTGGCGGGCAAGCGGGTCGCCTATGGCGGCATCGGCCCCATCAGTGGCGCCTATCCGAGCTGGGTGTTCCCCAAGAGCTATCAGACGAGTTGGGACGGTCGAGATCAAGACGGTCGCGCGGTGCAAGGCGCCATCACGGCGACGCTCGATGTCGGAGCCATGTACACCGCCGAGCCGCTCAGGGTGCAGACGTTCGGTAGCGGCTCGGGTCCAGTTACGGGACTGCCCAATGAGATAGGCGCGCTCCGGACGGATCCGACAATAACCCTCTGGAGCCGCCGGACCAAGCAGCTCCAGGTTTGGGATGCTTCAGCCCTTGGTTTCGGCGGGTGGACACTTAATGCCCATCACGCCTATGACCCGAGCGGCGGCGTGATCTACATGGGTGACGGAACCCATCGCAAGGTCGACGCGGTTGGGGGCGGCGTACTGTTGCTCGTTGCCGGAGCACCGGTTGCGCCGGCGTGGAGTCCGGACGGCACCGCTGCCACCACTGCTGCCTTTAAGACGATTCAATCACTCGCGGTAAACCGCGACGGCGAGGTGTTCGCGGCCATTCCGTCGGACAGTGTGGTTCGCAAGATTATTTCCAGCACATTGGGATCCTAAGCTTAGAATTCCACGTGGACAAGTTGTCGCGG
>JADMIO010001199.1_pt1 | contig 30361 bp, 25 predicted proteins | sample 8958161 | NCBI WGS metagenome assembly JADMIO01 (sample SAMN16585339, study PRJNA669376) | soil metagenome | isolation source: Crop rotation soil | place: USA: Cullars Rotation, Alabama | collected 2011 | reverse complement strand
GCCGCGACTTCAAGTCACGTGAATTCCAAGCTTCGGATCCCACTGTGCTGGAAAGGTTGATCGCCAGCATCGCCGTGAGGCCAGCCGTACCGAGGATCATCGCGGTGCGCGTCGACATCTTCCTGGGCAGCGGCACCAGCCAGTCCGCTTTCACCCGCGCCCGCTGCGCATACCCGCCCCAGACGAGCTCTCCGACCCGCCACCCAGTGAGGATCACCGCCTGCCCCGGGTGGTACCGCCCGTCACTGCTCTCGACCACCCGCCCCGCGAAGTCGACCCCCGCAACGTGCGGGTACGACCTCACCAGATTGCCTAGCCCGTTGAGACAGAGCGCATCCTTGAAGTTGAGCCCGGACCACTCGACGGCGACAAGCACCTCGCCGTCCGGCAGACTCGAGTCGCTCACGGTGTCGGCCCGACTGGAGATCGTGCCGTCCGAGCCCTTTGATGTCACGAGTGCGCGCATTTGGCGCCAGATGCTCAGGCTAGAAGGGCGCCGTCAATGCGTTCGCGGGAACACCGGCCTTGCCGAGAGCCGTCGCCAGGTACGCGAGCAGCCCCGGATCCCGGACCTGCCCCGAGAGCCATGGCATGATGCCCGCGCGGCGCAGGGTTTCCATGGTCATGAAGCGCGGCAGCAACTCATCGACCACGTCTTTGCGCGAGAGCGCGTTCGCCGCCACAAGCGCAATTGCGGTGCCGATCTCCCCGCCGCCAAAGCGAGTGGCTCGCCGCGCCGTTTCGAGCGCCTCCTCATAACGCCCTGCCCGCAGGGCGTTGATCGAGATCGGGTAGAAATACCAGGGCGAAGGATACGGCGTGTCGGCGATCGCCCGCGCCGCCTGCTCGCCGCTCAGCTCCCACTTCGCGTTGCGGAATAGCGTGATCGCATAGCCGGCGCGAGCATCAGTGTTGAGGGGGTTGAGTTCGAGGGCTTCGATGTAGTCCTGCTCCGATGCCTCGAAGCGCTCCTGCCAGTTCTTAATGGCGCCAACATGCTCGTAAACCAGACTGCGCGGGGAGAGTTGCAAAGCCTCCTCCGCCTGGGCCAGCGGCTTTTCAAGTGCCTGCCCGAGATCGCCCGCGGGCAGCATCCGGTTCACCGCCACACGCATCTCAAGGTACGCCGTCGCCGAGAGCGCAAGCGGCAGGTTGGGTTGATCACGCAGCAACCGTTCTAGGCACGCCAGCGCATCGGCGATGTCCGACGAATTCCCCGTCTCGCGCGCGACATAGTAAGTGAGAAGGCAGACGTAGCTGTTGATCGCCGGAAGGGGCCGGCTTTGGGAGTCGAGCCACACCCGGCCTCGCATATGAACAGGTCCACGGAACGGTCCGATCTCGCGGACTATGGCATGCGCCAGACTATCGGCTGCCTCTGTTCCACCTGTCGGGCTTGGCACGGGGAGCTGATAAGTGGCGTTCCAGATCGAATCGCTGCCCCCACCAGACAGAGTCGCCGTCACCTCGATTCCCTGCCCTGCCGGATGAATTACACCCGACACCAGGTAAACTCCCTCCCCGGGTGGTTGGGTCGGCAGGCGACCTTTGTCGGCAAGAGCGGATGTGATGTCATCGAAGGGCTGGAGGTCGTCGCGGACCCCGACCGACAGTTGCTCACCGAACCCATCAAGCGCCGTCAGGCCGGTCAGATTGGAAAATTGCCCGACCAACACTTCCGGCTGAATCGGAGCGGTAGGAGCGACCGGCTCGGCGGACCGAAAGGAAAAGTAGAGCACAACTCCCAGGATCACCGTGCCAGCGAACCCCAGCGCAAGATCGCGCAGCCAACGCCCTCGCAGAGTGCGTGGGCGGGGCGTGGACGCCGGAGCGGCGACTGGCTCAATGATTGCCGTTTCATCCTGATCTGCAGCCGCCTCCGATGCCGGTTCCGCGCCGATCGCCCGCAGTTCCGGCACATAGCGGCCGACCGGCAGATCGATCCGGATGCCCGTCTGCGCGTGTCCCTCATCGTAGAATTGATTCAGCAATGCCCTGAGCCGTCGCGCCTGCACGCGCACGATGGGATCGCTCTGCGGGTCGAACGACTGCGGTCGGCCGAAGACATCGACGGCGATCGAATACGCCTTGATCCCGGTCTCCTCGCCCTTGAGCTTGACCGTGACGATGTACGACAGGAATTTCGCCAGCTGGGGAGAGCGGGCGATGGGAGGCCAGGCGAGGAGCTCTTCAAGCGCCGCTTGAACCCGGTCCTCCGGGAAGCCATCCATGGATCGTATTGCCCCTCCAAACAGCAGAACAGTCTGCCGATTTACATGTAAAGAGCAAGCGCGGTTACGTGGGCATAACACCGATGTCCCTTCCCGCCCCGTAACGAAATCGTCATATGCGGCCATTCGCTGCACTGCGCAGACGTCGGCACGCTTCCCGTGCCGGCAACAGAGGCATTCCTCTGAATCTGCGCCCTCCGGGCTGGCGGGACTGTTCGACCCAAAGCGGCCACCCGCGCAAGCGGCGAGGGAAGTTGTGCGATGAACCACATCATGACGGCTGAGCAGCCATTCCTGGCGCTCATAGACGATGACTCGCATTCTGCCAGGCTGATGTCCCGTATGCTGTTGGCGCACGGGGCGCCGAACATCATCTGGCTCGACAACGTCGCCGTCGCCCAGACCACTCTTCGCAGTTTGCTTGCAAACAAAGCATCTCAGCTGCCCGGACTTGTCGTCGTAGACCTCAAGGGCTCTTCGGCCGCGACGGCAGAGTTCATCAGCAATCTCCGCAGCATGCCCGGCGGCAAGGAGCTGGTCATCGCTGCCGTCTCACCGACCCTGGCGCGTAGCACCCGCGAGGCTTTGATCGAAGCCGGCGCGGACGCCGTCTTTGAGCGTCACGCCGATATCGATGCCTACCGCCGCGAGGCGGCAGGAATAGTCAGTTACTGGGTGCGCAACCAGCGCCTCCAAGCAATCGGCACGTAGTCACTGCGTCCACAGGCTACGTGTCGGGCGGGGGCAGAGCTGCGAGGCGGGTAACCGCCGACTGCATTCCCAAGCACTGCCCCCGCCGCTTCATCTCCGCGACGCCGGTTCGCGTCGCCTCTTGCCTACGACTTCGACTTCTCTCCCAGTTGCGGCGGGCCTGATCACTCTGGGCCACGCAGACGGGCGCGGTCACGGCTTCCCCTCCCTCTCGCCGTGGCCGCGCTTCGAGCGCTTGACGGCTCTCCTATCTCCGCATCTTCTTCCAGCGGAGATGGAGGTCGAGATGCTGCGCATCATTGCCGTTGCTCCCGCTGTCCTTGGGTTGCTGATGGCGCCCGTGGTCGCCCAGGAGGATGACGCAGCGGACGAGTTCGCTATGCCGACGTTCCTCGGCGTCGCCGTGGCGCAGGCGCCAGAAGCGGGCTTGGGCGTGTGCTTCGCGGAGACAGCCCAGGAGGGCATGCAGTGCGCGCAGAACCAATGCATGGACGAGAGCGGGCTCGGGCCCGAGGACTGCGCCGTCAACCTCTGGTGCTACCCGCACGGATGGGTGGTCCAACTGGCCGTGATGCACAAGGAAGGTATCCACTGGGCCAAAGTCATCTGCGACGAGATGAGCCGCGAGGATATGGACAAGGCCGTTGCCGCCTATTGCGACAACGACATGTTCTCCGACTGCATCCCGATGCACATCTGGGACGCCGACGGCAACACCATCCTCGACTATCCCAAAGACGAGTAGCGGCAGCCGCGGGCCCGTCTCTAGTCCTCGGTGGTCGAGCTTCTGCGAGGCTTCTCACCGCCTATGACCTTGTGCGACAGGTAGCGCAGCGCCGTGAGAACGATCAGCGCGACGACGGCAACAGCGACGGCTATGAGATAATAGCCGAGGGCCACTGCGACACCAATCGCGCCGGCAAGCCACATTCCCGCGCCGGTCGTCAGCCCGTGAACGTTACCGCGCTGCTGGAAAATGGCTCCCGCGCCAAGGAAGGCGATGCCGGCTGTTACCGCCTCCACGGCACGCACCGGATCAGGATTGTTCGAACCGCCCTCGAGCGCGGTGTGGTAGATCTCGAACGCCAGCATCGTGAACAGTGAAGCGGCCGTGGCAACGAGGATATGAGTCCTTAGCCCCGCTGCCATGCTGTGGGCTTCGCGCTCGTAGCCGATCACAGCACCGAGCGCGGCCGCAATCAGCACGCGGATGAGCATCACATGCTGTGGCGTGTGGGTGTCGACATAGCCGATGACCGAAAAATCCATGACACTGCGATGTTTGTGACAGTTTCATGAACGACAGGATGGGGCGCCGGTTCCTTATTCGGAGGTGTAGGTGTCGTTGCCGGTTCGCAAGAGCCGCCGCGGTCCACTGCCTTCAGCGGCGAGCCTGTCGCCCGGATTCATCAGCGGGCAACTCTGCGTTGACAGGCACCCGCAGCCGATGCAGCCGAGCAGCTCGTCGCGCAGCCGCGTAAGCAGCGTGATCCGCCGGTCCAGCTCCTCGTGCCAGGTGCCCGACAGCCCAGCCCAGTCCTTCTTATTGGGAACCCGCCCCTCCGGCAGCGCCGCCATCGACTTAGCCACATCGCCGAGCGGGATGCCCAACTCGCCTGCCAACCGGATGATGGCAAGACGGCGCAGCACGTCGCGCTCGTAGCGACGCTGATTACCACTGGTCCGATGACTTCGGATCAAGCCTTTGCGCTCGTAGAAATGCAGAGCAGAGACGGAGACCCCCGACCGCGCCGCGATCTCGCCAACCGAAAAATCCTTCGCCATGGGCGAGATTTCCCTTTACCTCAACTGAAGTTGAGGTTGTAGGTACCACGCCGGTCGAGCCGTCGTCACTGTGCAAGGCCACTGACGAGTCGAAATGGTGGCATGCGCCACGTCATGGTCGCATGAGGAGCATATCGCTCCGCCGCCCAATGGAGATGAAGATGGCATCCAAAGACTCTGGTTGGCGCGAGCTGCTCGCCGGCGGCAACGGCCTCCGCGTTGCCGTCTTTGCCGGTGGCGTCGCCGTGACGGCGATCGAGGTCTACATCGGTTCGACGCTGATGCCCTCAGTGGTCAAGGAGATCGGGGGTCTTGAGCTCTTCGCCTGGGTCACGACCGTTTTCATCGTGGCCTCGATCGCAGCCTCGATTTTCGGAGCTATCCGCCCGTTCGGTTTCGGACCGCGCCACAATTATCTGATCGCCGCAGCCGCGTTCGCCCTCGGCAGCCTGATCTGCGGCCTGGCGCCGAGCATGCCTGTGCTGCTCATTGGGCGAGCGCTCCAAGGATTCGGCGGCGGTCTTCTTGGTGCTCTCACGTACATGATGGTGCGTCTCGTATTCCCAGAGCACCTTTGGCCGCGTGCCTTCGCGCTAATCTCCAGCATGTGGGGAATCGCCACCCTGGTTGGCCCGGCGATCGGCGGTCTCTTTGCCGAGTTCGGCGCATGGCGCTGGGCCTTCTTCGTCCTCGTTCCCACCTCCGCTCTCCTCGGACTCGGCGCCATCCGCGTCCTACCCGCAAAGAGCAGCGAGTCGGGTATGACGAGCGTGCCCGTCGTTCAGGTTGGCCTGATGATCGCTGCGGTCCTCGCGCTCTCCGTCGCTAGTGCGTCGACTGGCGATGCCCTGCTTGCGGGCGGCCTGACGGTTGCCGCCCTCGTCATGATCGTCGTCCTCGGGTTCGTCGAACGCCGTGCGAAGCAGCGGCTCCTGCCCACCGGCACCTTTGTCTTCGGGTCGGTACTCGCCACGATGTTCGCGGCGATGATCCTACTGCAGATATCAATCATCAGCGACGTGTTTGTGCCGCTCTTTCTTCAGCGGCTGCACGGCGTCGGGCCGCTTGTCGCGGGCTACATGGTTGCACTCCTCGCCGTGGGCTGGAGCACAAGCTCGATGATCGTCGCCGGCTGGACCGATGGCCGAGCCCGCATGCTGATCGTCGGCGGTCCGATCCTTCTCTTGATCGGCGCGATCGGGCTCGCCTTTTTCGTCGGCCACGAGAACCCGAGTTCGAACATCCTGCTACTCGCGTCGATCGGCCTATCGCTGCTCTTGATGGGCGTCGGCATCGGCGTGGCGTGGACCCACCTCACACCACGCGCCATGAAGGCGGCGCCTCAAGGAGAATACGACGTCACATCAGCCGCCCTCAGCACGCTGCAACTCTTCGCCACGGGGATGGGCGCCGCGGTCGCCGGTTTCGTCGTGAACATCGCCGGCCTTGCCGGAAATGGCTCGGCGGCAATACCTGCCAACTGGCTCTATGGGCTTTGGATCGTTCTGCCGCTGCTGGCGCTGCCGCTAGTGATCGCCATCGCTCGCCGCGAGACCAGTCCGGCGGCCCTGCCGCAACCAGCGGAGTAATGCGGTCCAGCGATCAGGCCGCCGCAGCGTAGAAGGCCTTGACGAGCGCGCCCTCGAGCTTGCCCGCCTCGGCCATCTCTTCGAGCACCGCGATCGCCTCGTTGGTTGGCTTGGGCGGTTTATAGGCTCGGCGCTCGATCATCGCGCCGAAGACATCGCAGATCGTGAGAATGCGTGTCACATCGCCGATGGCCTTCCCGCACAGACCGTCTGGATAGCCGCTGCCATCGAGGTATTCGTGGTGACCGCGCACCGCTGCCAGCGTGTCGGCAGAAAGGTCTGCGTTGCCGCGCAAGTGATCGTAGCCGAGCGCCGGATGGGTCTTTATGAGGTCGATCTCGAACGAGGAAAGCTTTCCGGGCTTGTCGAGGATCGCGACCGGCACCGCGGCTTTCCCGATGTCGTGCAGCAGCCCGGCCACCGTGAGCGTTAGAATATCGCGCCGGCTCATCCCTGTGGCGCGGCCGAATGAACTCGCGAGACCGGTCACGATCAGGCAGTGCTGGAACGTGCCCTCGTGGTGACGGCGGACGGTATCGACCCACGAGGGCAGACCAACTGCCCCGATCGCGTCCACGATGTCTGTTCCCGCAGAGATGACCGCCGGCATCTCCACTGCCTTGCCCGAGGTCAATGCCTCAAACATGTTACCGATGGCGGCGGCAGCGGCGGCGATTGATGACTCCGCCAGGGCCACGTCGGCGGCGGACAGGGTATTCGCACGAAAGAAAGCGGCGATCCGCGCGTCGAGCTCGTGCCGGTTGAACGGGCGGCGCACAAGTTCACTTGCACCCGCGATGCCGGCATGGATCGTCTCAAGCCGCCGGCCAAGATCGACAGAAAAGATCTTGAAGCAATTTTTGCGACGCCCAGCGAGCGCGTCTCGGAGCGGCTTTACATTCGATCCGAGCGTGAGATCCACGTCGACGGCAACGACTTGGGCATCCTTGATTTTGTCCCGACTAACATCGCGGATCGAAACACATCGACCGCCGCACTGCCCGATCAGTTGCGCATTGCGCTGCTGACCAGAAGCGTCGACCACAAATAGTATATTCTGCGCTGCCCCAGAACTACCCATTCGAGCTTACCCAAAAAGCGCTCGAAGTGTATCAAGTGCTGGTTAACTCGCAGTAACTCGCCTAACACACTGAGATAGTTACAAAATCAAACGGTGCGCAACCATCCGCCATCGACAAAATAAGTCGAACCCGTCGAGTAAGTCGCCTTGTTTGAGCAGAGAAAGACGAAGAAGTGCGCCAACTCTTCGGCGGACGCGAACCGCTTCATGCCACCGGCTTCGTCCGCAACCCCTTGTAAATGCGCATGATATCCGTCTTCGCCGGCGAGCTGCTTGGCGGTCTTGACCCAATCCGGCGTGAGAACTAGCCCAGGATTGATGGTGTTAACCCGAATATGATCGCCGACGACCTCGTTGGCGAGCGTCTTGGAGAACATCATGAGCGCGGCTTTGGTCGTGTTGTAGATGGGTTCGTACCAGAGCGGCTGCACGGCGCAGATCGAAGCGTTGTGAAGGATGACGCCGCCACCCTTGCTCTTCATCTGCGGGACGAGACCCCGGCCTAGCCGGACGGCCGCCATGACGTGCAAGTCCCAGTAGTACTGCCACTTCTCGTCCGTCGCGTCGGCGATCTTCTCGTTTGAGCCGGTGCCGGCATTGTTGATGAGGATATCCGCACCGCCCATCGCCTGGGCCGCCGCGATCACCGCGTCACACCCCGCGGCAGTCGCGACGTCAGAAGCGACGCCCGATGCCTTCACCCCGAACTTGCCGGCGATGTTCTTGGCCTCAGCCTCGACGCGGTCCTTGCCGCGAGCCGTGATGACGATGTGCGCGCCCTCGGCCGCGAGCCCTTCCGCCACCGCCAGGCCGATGCCGACGCTGCCGCCGGTGATGACCGCGACCTTCCCCTTGAGCCCCAGGTCCATCTTAGGAGTCCATCCTGATCTGCAGCTTCACGTCTGTCGGTCTTGCCTCCACCGCGCGATCGAAGGCCTTGACCGAATCCTCGAACTTGAAGGTCTCGGAGATCAGCGGCTTGAGGTCGACCCGTCCCGACGCCATCAGCGCGATCGCCCGGTCGTACTGGTGCGCGTAGCGAAACACCGAGGCGATGGTGATCTCCTTGACCGACAGCGACGCGATGTCAAACAGCACGTTCTCGACGGGCAGGCCCACCACGACGATCGTTCCGCCCGGCCGCGCCAGATCGACGATGCCCTGCCATGCCTTAGGCGAGCCGGAGCACTCGAAGATGACGTCAGCGCCCCAGTTCTCGGTGAGCCGGTTCACCTCGTCGGCGATCTTTGCCTTGGTGATGTTGACCGGGATGATCCCCTGGTACTTCCCGGCGATGTCGAGCTTCGGCTGTGCGAGGTCGGCGATAATCACGCGCGCACAGCCACCCGCCAGCGCGGCGAGCGCCACCATCGTCCCGATCGGGCCAGCCCCGAGCACGACGGCAGTATCGCCGGGCGTGATCTTCGCCTTGGTCGCCGCCTGCATGCCGACCGCGAACGGCTCGACCATCGCTCCTTCGGCGAAGCTCACGTTGTCGGGCAGCTTGAACGTGTAGTTGGCAGGATGGACGACAAACGGCGTCAGCACCCCGTGAATCGGCGGGGTCGCCCAGAAGGTCACGGCGGGGTCGACGTTGTACATGCCGAGCCGCGAGGCACGCGAGTTAGGGTCTGGCACGCCCGGCTCCATACAGACGCGGTCCCCGACCTTCAGGTGCGTCACACCCTGCCCGACTTCAACGATCGCGCCGGCCGCTTCGTGGCCAAGCACCATCGGATCGTTGACGATAAACGGGCCGATGCGGCCGTGCGTGTAGTAGTGCACGTCGGAGCCGCAAACGCCGACCGTATGTAGCTTGATCTTCACCATGCCCGGACCAACGTCCATCGGCAGGTCGATATCTCGGAGTTTCAGCTCGTGCTGCTTCTCGAGCACGAGGGCACGCATCATCGTCATTGGACTTGAGAGACTTCCTCGCCGACCTGATAATGATGGGCCGGTCCGCCCGTGCCTTCGGCCGGTGGCTTCATCGCCCCGGTCATGATGGCGACGGCGTCCGACATCGAGAACACCTTAGGATCGATGACGGCGATCCGCTTCCCAAGGCGGTGGATGTGAATGCGGTCCGCGACTTCGAACACGTGTGGCATGTTGTGCGAGATGAGGACTATCGGCAGGCCGCGCTTCTTAACGTCCAACATGAGCTCGAGCACGCGGCGGCTCTCCTTGACGCCAAGCGCTGCAGTCGGCTCGTCCATGATCACGACCCGCGATCCGAACGCCGCTGCCCGCGCCACAGCGACACCCTGCCGCTGACCACCGGAGAGGGTTTCTACTGACTGGTTGATGTTCTGGATGGTGAGCAGTCCGAGCTCGCTCAGCTTCTCGCGCGCGATCCTCTGCATCTTCGAGCGGTCGAGCCTTCGGAACACCTGCCCAGTCCAGCCGGGCTTCCTCAACTCGCGGCCGAGGAACATGTTGTCGGCGATCGACAGCGCCGGCGACAGCGCGAGGTTCTGATACACTGTCTCGATGCCCGCATTGCGCGCGTCCATCGGTGACTTGAAGTGGACCTGCCGCCCCTCAAGCAGGATCTGCCCGCTGTCGGGGATCACGGCGCCGCAAAGCGCCTTGATCAGTGTGGACTTGCCGGCGCCGTTGTCGCCGATGACGGCCAGGATCTCGTTGCGCTTGAGGTCGAACTCGGCGTTGTCGAGCGCCACAACGCGGCCGTAGCGCTTGTTGAGACCCCTGCCCTGGAGGACATACTCGCTCTCGCTCATGCCGAAATCTTCCTGATCCACTGGTCGATGGTCACGGCGACGATGATCAGCACGCCGACAGCAAAATCCTGCCAGAGGACGGCAAGTCCCGAGAGCGCAAGTCCGTTGCGAAACACACCCACGATCAGCGCGCCGAACAGCGTCCCGATGATCGAGCCGCGGCCACCGAACAACGACGTGCCGCCGATCACCACAGCGGTGATGGAGTCGAGGTTTGCTGTCTGTCCCGCTTGCGGACTGACGCCGCCGATGCGCCCGATCAGCACCCAAGCGGCGATCGCGCAAATGACGCCTGCAAGCGAATAGACCGCGATGAGCACCCGGTTGGTGTTGATACCGGAGAGCCGGGCGGCGTCCGGATCATCACCCGTCGCATAGACGTGCCGGCCGAACGGCGTGCGGGCGAGAATGTAGGAAACGACCACCGCGAGCACGATCATCAGTACCGAGCCGTAGGTGACCACCCAGCCCTTTAACCAGGGCAGGTCGAGCCCGAAGAAAACGCCGATGTCGTAAAGCTTGAACAGCTTGCCGAGCCAGAGAAGGAACGGCGCCGCCGCCTCCATGTCCTGCGAGCGGATCGTTTCGCTGTTCGAATAGAACGTGTTGAGCGCGCCGAAAATGCTCCACGTACCCAGCGTCACGATGAACGGCGGCAGCCGCAGCATCGTGATGATGAGCCCATTCACCATGCCGCACGCGAATCCGCAGAGGATGCCCAGCGGGAAGGCGATAGCGATCGGCACGCCGAACACCACGGCGGTGCGACCCATCACCACGGAGCAGAGGATCATGATCAGGCCGACGCTGAGGTCGATGCCTGCCGTCAGGATAACCAGCGTCTGCGCCATGCCGAGGATGGCGACGATCGTCACCTGTTGCAGCACCACAGAGAGGTTGAGCGGGGAAAGAAACTTGCCCGGAGCGGCGACCGTAAAGATCACGACGCCGACCAACAGCACGATCAGCGGGATTAGCGTGGGGAAGTCGTGCAGGATGCCCTGCAACGTGCGGATGATCCCCTTGCGGTCGTCATCGAAGTTGGCGACCTCGGTCGCGCTGCCCTTCAGCCCCTTCTCGGCGCTGGTCGAGCCGACAGCATCATCGCTCATTGTTGCCCTTCCTCCCCTAAGGACATCCACCTTATGACGAAGGCCCCCACGCGGCGAGTAGCGACGTGAGGGCCTCCGGTTAGTTCAGATCGTCAAATCAACCCCAGCAGAGCTCGGTGCCCTTGGTGGTGTCGATGGAGTCGACGCCAGCGACCGGCTTGTCGGTGATGAGCGTCGCACCGGTATCGAGGAAACCAGCGGCCGCATCGATCGGCGGAATGGTGCCGGAAGCGATCGCTTCGAGCGCCATCGAGGCCATCTTCAGTGGGTACTGCTGGCTGGTCGCGCCGATGACGCCCGACTTCACGTTGGCAACACCGGGGCAGCCACCGTCGACCGAGACGATGAGCACGGAGCCATCATCCTTGCCGACAGCCTTGAGGGCTTCCCACGCACCAGCCGCGGCCGGCTCGTTGATCGTGTAGACCACGTTGACGTTCGGGCACTTCTGCAGCGCGTTCTCCATCGCGGTGCGGCCCTTTTCCTGGTCGCCCTGGCTGATTTCGTGCGTGCAGACGCGCGGATCATCCTCGTCGCCCCACTTGTTGGGGTCCTTCACGTCGATGCCGAAGCCGGCCATGAAGCCCTGGTCGCGCAGATAGTCGACGGTCGGCTGATTGGTGGCGAGATCGAGCGCCACGATAACGGCGTCCTTGGCCTTATCGCCCAACGTGCCGGCGGCCCACTTGCCGATCAGCTCGCCGGCCTTGCGGTTGTCGGTGGCGAAGGTCGCGTCAGCGGCGTTCATCGGATCGAGCGGCGTATCGAGCACGATCACCATCAGCTTCGCATCGCGAGCCTTCTGGATGGTCGGCACGATGGCCTTTGAGTCGGACGGAACGATCGCGAAGCCCTTGGCCCCGGCCGAGATCAGGTTCTCAATGCAGGCGACCTGCCCGTCATTGTCGCCGTCGAACTTGCCGGCGCACGAGATCAGGTTGAGGCCGAGCTCCTTGGCTTTTGCCTCGGCGCCTTCACGCATCTTCACGAAGAACGGGTTGGTCTCGGTCTTGGTGATGAGGCCGACTGTATCAGCGGCAAGAGTCGCGCCGCCAAAACCAATAGATAGAACCGCACCGGCAATCGCTGCCGCGAGCAGTGTCTTCATTCCCATGTTTGTCCTCCCATGGTGTTGCACGCATACGCCCCATCGGCCTGCCGCCGATCCTTTTGGTGGGCGCAAGGCCCGGACGTTTGGGCACAATAGAGGTGCCCTGTTCCCGAGCCGAGGATGCGATGTTCACCGCATCAGTCCCCGCGAGTCAATTAATTTCATCCAATGGATTTATTAATTGACACGTTGCGTTTTGCCGTCCCAGAGTGCAGCCGCTTTCGCGAGAGAAGTCTTTGTAATCGATTGCAAAATCGCGGCGAAGACAGGCGTTACCGCGTAACCGCAAGGGTTTCCGCGCGACGGTTCAAGCGCATGAGGGGGGAATAGTTGGTCGGCGAAGCGAGCCAGGGAAAGCAATCCGCTTGGCCCGGCGCCTCGAGCCGGGGCACCAACCAGCTTGGCGTGCGCGTCTACAACGAGCGGCTTGTTCTATCGCTGATCCGGCGTCACGGCGAGCTGCCCAAGGCCGACATCGCTCGCCAGACCGGGCTCTCCCCCCAGACCATATCGATCATCATGAACCAGCTGACGGACGACGGTCTGCTTCGTCGCGGCAAACCGCAGCGCGGCAGGATAGGCCAGCCATCGGTCCCCTACTCGCTCGATCCGGAAGGCGCGCTCGCATTTGGCCTGAAGATTGGCCGGCGCAGCGTCGACCTTTACCTTATCAACTTCGTCGGCGAGATCATCGAGGCGCTGCACAAGACCTACCGCTACCCCACTCCCGAGGGCATCCGGCAGTTTGCCAGTAGTAGCATCACTGAGATCGTCGGGCGCCTGCCCGATCGACTGCAGGCCCGCATTGCGGGACTCGGCATCGCAGCCCCTTATGAGATGTGGACATGGCACGAGGAGATCGGCGCGCCCAAGACGGAGATTGATGTCTGGCGCACGATCGATATCCGTGCCGACATCGCCAAGCTTTGCCCTTGGCCGGTTTACTTCGCCAACGACATCACGGCGGCGTGCGCCGCTGAGCTGATGTTCGGAAAGGGCGCCGACTACATTGACTACCTCTACGTCTTCATCGGCTCGTTCATCGGCGGCGGCCTCGTACTCAATGGCCATCTGTTTCCCGGCCGGACGCAAAATGCTGGTGCCCTTGGCTCCATGCCGGCCCAGGTAGGTCGGGACCCCAAGGGCCGCAGCCCGCAACTCATGAACGTTGCCTCTATTTACGTGCTGGAGCGCAAGCTTGTCGCTGCCGGCAAGAGTGCCGACATTCTCTGGCAGTCGCCTGATGATTGGGGCGAAGGGTTCGGTAGTGAGGTCGATGACTGGATCAACGAGGTTGCCGCCAGCCTCGCCTTCTCGATAATCGCGGCGATTGCCGTCATTGACGTCGAGACCGTAATCGTCGACGGCGCCTTTCCTGCGGCGATCCGCGCCCGGATCATCGCCGCGACCAATGCCGAGATCGAACGATTGAATCGTCAGGGACTTTCGCCGTTCCGGTTGATCGAGGGTTCGATCGGCAACGCTGCGCGCGCGATGGGTGGCGCCTCCCTCCCGCTGCTCGCCAATTTCACGCAAGATCGCGAAGTCTTGTTCAAGGACAACGCCTAGCGCCGAATACCGGCCATTCCGGTAACCAGTCTGCAAGCAACGCAGTCCTATTCTCGGACCAGTATTTCGAGTACTTGCGTATGTTTTCCAAGTCGCGACGCCTACGCCGCTGGCAATTCTCGGTGGGGGTGATCGTACCCACCGCACTGTTGCTCGTGCTAACGGCTGCAGCCGTCGGAGCCTTCGTTCTCTGGTCGACGGAACGTATCGATGAACGGGCCCGCGGGCGCGACACGACGCTCGTCGCCCGAGCCATCGAACACAAGATTGCTGAGATCCCACGGGTGCAGGAAAGCATCGCGATCTGGGACGATACGGTCAACTACAGCAAGACGAACTTCGACAAGGACTGGCTCGACAATAACGTCGGCATCTGGCTGCACGACTACTATGGATATGACGCGAGTGCCGTCATCTCGGACGCCGACAGGCCGATCTATACCGCAGTGGGAGAATCCTCTCCGGCGCCTGACTACTTCGTCGCCGCGTGGCCCGCAATTGCACCTCTGGTTGCAGAGGTCCGCCGGAAGATCGCGGGCGGGGCGCTCGAGGCGCACAATCAGTACGGCGATCCCTACCCTCACGCTCTCGACATCGCGACGGTCGCCGGCAGCCCAGCCGTCATCAGCATCGTTCCGATCGTCCCGCAGACCAAGGCGATTGTTCAGCCAAGGGGTACCGAGTACCTGCACGTAACGATCGACTACCTCGATGACGGCTTCGCCAAGGTGCTCCACGATGACTACGGGTTCGACAACGCACACTTCACGCAGGCGGCGCTGACCGACGGCCACCACGCCAGCTACCCGTTGATCGACCACGACGGTCGCTTGGCAACCTTTTTCGAATGGCGGCCGAACCTACCCGGCGACGAGTTGCTGAGTCAGACCGGGCCTGTCATGGCGATCGCCTTTCTGGTCGCCTCCATCCTTGTCGTCGCACTTGTCAGGCGCCTGTGGAAGTCTTCGACTGCTCTCGAGGGCGAGCGCATCGCCGCTAAGCACCAGGCTGCGCACGACGCGCTGACCGGTCTCCCCAACCGGGCGCAATTCGACATTCAGCTTGCCCGCGATCTGGGAGACCGCCGCAACCGCTCCGCAGTGGCGCTACTGGTTCTCGACCTGGATCGCTTCAAGCACATCAACGATACCCTTGGACACAACGCCGGTGACGATCTTATCTGCGCGGTCGGCCAGCGGCTCGCGGAGCTTATCGGTCCCGCAGATATTCTTGCGCGCCTCGGAGGCGACGAATTTGCCATTATCCATCCCTGCCGCGCGGGCCCAGCACAGGCGCTGAAGCTCGCCAACGCAATCGTTGAAGCCATAGCCAAGCCGTTTGACGTGTCAGGCAGCGAGGCATTCGTCGGGGCCAGCGTCGGCCTAGCCGTATCCTATCGGGATGAACGCGACCCGCAGGACCTCATGCGCATGGCCGACATCGCCCTCTACGAGGCCAAGGCCCGCGGCCGCAGTCGTGTCGTCGTTTTCGAGGAGGCAATGAACGCCCAGCTTCAAGACCGCCATATGATAGAAGCGGAGCTGCGCGAGGCATTGAGGCGGAACGACCAGCTTTCCATCGCATTGCAGCCACTGTTTTCCGGACGATCGGGCGAGATCGTGGGAGCCGAGGCGCTGGTGCGCTGGAACCACCCCAAGCTTGGCAGCATCTCTCCTGCGCGATTTGTTCCAATCGCGGAGGGCGCGGGGCTCATAGAGCCTCTGGGGGAATTCGTTCTGCGCAAAGCATGTGAGTTCAGCGCCCGCTGGCCCGGCAGGCGCATCGCCGTCAATATCTCGCCGGCGCAGTTGCTCAATCCGCGGTTCCCCGAACGGGTATTCGACCTGCTGGTCGACACCGCCATGCGACCATCCGACCTGGAGCTCGAGATCACCGAAGGCATCCTGCTCGACAATCAGACGGCAGCACTCGAAGCGATCAACACATTCCGCAAGGCCGGTATCCGCATTGCGCTGGACGACTTCGGAACGGGATACTCTTCGCTCAACTATCTCAAGCGCTACCCTGTCGACTGCATCAAGATCGATCGCTCCTTCGTTGCACAACTGGCACCGAAGAGCGCATCGGTCGCGATCGTGCAGGCAATGGTCACTCTCGCCCACGCTCTGGGCATCGAGGTAACCGCCGAGGGCGTTGAAACGCACGAGCAGATGACCATCCTTAAGGGCATGGGCTGCAACATGTTTCAGGGCTTCCTGCTCTCCCCACCCGCCGCTGAAGACGTGATCGAGGCGAAGTTTCGTCGGACGGCGGAACGGCGCGCCAAGAGCGTCGCGAAAGTCGCTTGATTCGTCACGCAGGCTGAACAGCTCCAAGCAGCGTGCTTAAGCGAATCTCACGCTGCCGCAGGCCATTTCCGTTTTCGGCGGGAGCCGCCCACTTATCCGCCAACACTCCCTTTTCGAAAAGAGCAATCAGCAGCGGTGCTACATAGCTCTTACGGCAGATCGCCGGCGTATTTTGCAGGAAGGCGGCCACGCTCTTGATGACGTCGTTCACCTGACGTCGCCGCGCTGTTGGGCTACTGCCGGGATCAAGCTTGGCGAGTGCCTCGCCGGCCAACGCGCTGGCGTGCAGTGTCCTGAAATCCTTAGCCGAAACTGGCACGCCGCCAATCTCCTTTAGGTAAGCATTGATTTCATCCGTCCGGATGGCACGAGGCTGTCCTGCGTCGTCGCGGTACATGAGCAGGCGCTTGCCGGGAATGGTCTTCACCTTCGCGATGGCCGACGCAAGCGAGGGATCTGCCAGGAGGTAATGAGCCTGCTTTCCACTCTTGGCAGGAAAGCGGATTTGGACCTCCTCGCCCCGAACACTCACATCGCGAGTGAACAACGTCCCCGCGCCCCGAGTGCCATTGGTCACCAGGTAGCGCTCGCGGCCTACCCGCATCGCTGTCCGGTCGATGAGCGCAACCCCGATAGCGAGAGCCAGTGTCTTGTCCCCGGCGGGCGCCTCAAGATCTTGCCGAACGCGGCGGCGCATCCTTGGCAAAGCTGCTGTAAGGGCGGTCAGGTTGCGCTGCTTGCGCAATGTCCGTCGCGTCTCCCAATCGGAATGATAGAGGTACTGGACGCGCCCCGCAGCATCGGTGCCGCAGGCCTGGATGTGCGCCAGGGGATCAGGCGCGATGCGGACGCCACTCCAGGCGGGCGGAATGGCTAAGTGCCGCACGCGTGCCCGAGTGGCGGGATCGCGCACGACGCGGCCTCGCGCGTCGACATAAGCAAACCCCTTCCCGTGCCGGCGGCGTTCGATCGTCAACGCGTCGCTGGTGACATGCCGCAGCCTTGGCATGATGCCCTCGATTAACCGCCGATCGTGTTTCCAGCAGGTTGCGCGAGGAAAAATATCCAAACGGCGGCGAAGGCCAGAACAAGGATCACCGTGGAAATGATCAGAACCCGCAGGTTCATTTGTCGCCTGTTGCCCTGACGGACTTCCGTCGTGGACTTGTGGGCGTCATAGGTTTCCATTCGTGGGCTCCCGGAACAATCGTCCATTCTGAACGCCCGGGTTGTCGGCGTAGTTCCAGTTTCCCTTGACCGGCCGGTCTAGCCGAGAGACGCTAGCGGAGTTCCCTGCGAACTTGCGATCCATGGCGTCCCTCGAGCCCTTAAGCCGCATGATCAAAGCCGGCGCCGGCGAGATTCCGGCCGACGTGGTCATCAAGAACGTCCGTATGCTCGACGTCATCACGGGCGCTCTCACCCACACCGATATCGCCATAGTCGGCGACCGCATCGTGGGGACCCATGGCTACTACAACGGCATGCGCCTGATCGAGGGCGACGGCCGCTTCGCGGTGCCCGGCTTCATCGACACGCACCTGCACATCGAATCTTCTCTCGTAACGCCGTTCGAGTTCGATCGCTGTGTTCTGCCGCATGGTGTGACGACGGCGATCTGCGATCCCCACGAAATCGCCAATGTGCTCGGCGCCGACGGCATTCGCTACTTCCTCGACAATGCCGAACGCACGATTATGGACCTCAGGGTCAATCTCTCCTCGTGCGTGCCGGCGACGCCCCATGAGACGAGCGGGGCGCGGCTCGAAATTGCCGACCTTCTCAAGTTCCGCGGCCACCGGAAAGTTATTGGGCTGGCCGAGATGATGAACTATCCGGGCGTGCTGGCAGCCGATCCGGGCATCCTCGCCAAGCTCGAGGCGTTTCAAGGCGGGCACATTGATGGCCATGCGCCGCTGCTGACCGATCTGGCCCTCAACGGGTATCTCGCTGCAGGCATTCGCACCGATCACGAGGCTACCACCGCCAAGGAGGCGCGCGAGAAACTCAGCAAGGGAATGGCGATCCTCATTCGCGAAGGATCGGCCAGCAAAGATCTCAATGCGCTCGCAGAGGTGCTCGACGAGGACACGTCGGCCTATATGGCGCTCTGCACCGATGATCGCAGCCCTCTCGATGTCGCTGAGCAGGGGCACCTCGACTATTCGATCCGAGCATTGATCGCCAAGGGCCGCCCGCTGCACCATGTCTACCGAGCGGCGAGTCACTCCGGTGCGCGGATTTTCGGCCTGAACGACAGAGGATTGGTAGCTCCGGGCTGGCGCGCCGACATCGTGCTCCTCGACGACCTCCAAGAGTGTCGGGTTACCAGCGTCATCACTGCTGGCAGGCTCGTGCGCCCCGATATCTTCACCGGTCGCACGCCGGTGCCGCCGGTCGGTCTGGCCTCCATGAAGGCCAAGGAGGTGACGCCGCAGACATTCCGAGTGCCGGTGAACCCCGGTCGCAACCTAACGCCCGTGATTGGCGTCACGCCAGGCAAGATCATCACGCAGCGCGAAGAAGCGACCCTTGAGATCGGTGCCGATGGCACCCTGCCCGACGTCGAGAACGGCATCTGCAAGGTCGCCGTGATCGAGCGGCACGGCAAGAACGGCAACGTGGCAGTCGCGTTCGTCAAAGGCTTTGGCATCAAGCGCGGCGCCATCGCCTCCTCGATCGGGCATGACAGCCACAACATCACGGTCGTCGGTGCGACCGACGAGGACATGACGGTCGCCGTCAACCGGCTGATCGCGCTCGGCGGAGGATTTGCCGTCGCCGATCTGGGCGTGGTGAGCGCAGAACTCGCCCTTCCGATCGCCGGTCTCATGAGCCTTCTTCCGTACGAGAGCGTCGCCGAGAAGCTCGTCGCGCTCCGTGCCGCCGCCAACGCGATCGGTTGCCATCTCCCCGAGCCGTTCCTCCAGGTGGCGTTCCTCGCGCTTCCCGTTATCCCTCATTTGAAACTCACCGATCGCGGGCTGTTCGACGTCGACAAGTTCGAGTTTGTGACGTGAACCATACGATCAAATGAGCATCGGCAGTCGGCTCCTCGCCGACCTCTACCGCCTGCCCAAGCGCCTCGCCGGAGTCACTCGAACCCGGAACATCCGCGTACCGATGCGCGACGGCATCACGCTCGAAACGGAGCACTTTGCACCCAAGCTCAAGGGCAATCACCCGACCATTCTGATGCGGGTGCCATACGGTCTTCGAGGATTCTCCACGATTGCCGAGTGCTACGCCGAGCGCGGTTACAATGTCGTACTGCAGGCGTGCCGCGGAACCTCGCGCTCCGAGGGTGATTTCGACCCGCTGACTCGGGAGCGCGAGGACGGGCTGGCTACCCTCGGCTGGCTGAAGCAACAGTCTTGGTTTGACGGGCGGCTCGGCCTCACCGGACCAAGCTATCTCGGCTATGCCCAGTGGGCCATCTGCGACGCCCTGCCGCCCAAGTCGGCGATGGCAACAAAGGTCACCAGCGCCGAATTTCGTTCGGTGGTTTTTCCCGGCGGCGCTTTCCACCTCGGGCTCTGGCTCAGCTGGCTGCAAACGGTGGTGGGCATTCGCGACAACGCGCTGTTCTTCGGTCAGCGTGTCCTCACGGGCAGCATCGAAAAGCGCACGCTCATGGCGTCGATGAAACTACCGCTAGCCGATGCAGATCGGCGGGTGACCGGCCATCCCGTCGCGTTCTGGCAGACGTGGCTGAAGGACGCGATCGACAATGACGCCTTCTGGGAGGCGCTCGACCATACGCATCGGCTGGGTCCCCGCACACCTCCCAATCACTTCCTCTCCGGCTGGTACGACTTCATGATCGATCAGCTTCTTCGTGATTATGAGACCCTCGTTTTGTCGGGACAGCGGCCGTACTTGACGGTCGGACCGTGGTTTCATGTCAGCCCTGAACTGCAAGCGGAAAGCTTTCGCGAAACGCTGACCTGGATGGATGCCTATCTACTCGATAAGCGCGACAAGCTGCGGGACTCCCCCGTCAAAATCTACGTCACCGGACTCAATGCATGGTGCGAGTTTGAGCACTATCCGCCAGGCCCGTCCGACATCCAGATCTGGCATGTGCACCCTGCCCGCGTGTTGTCCCAACGCCCCGTTGGGGCTTCGCCGCCCGACACGTACCGCTATGACCCGAGGAAACCCACGCCCAACGTTGGCGGCGCGATCTTTGCATTCACTGGCGCCGGGCCGGTCGACAACCGCGAGCTCGAGGCCCGAAGCGATGTCCTGACTTACACCTCTGAGCCGCTGTTCACCGCGACATCAATCATCGGCAATGTACGAGTAACTCTTTACGCGCGCGCCAGCCTGCCCACAGCGGATTTCTTCGTGCGGCTCTGCGACGTCGATGAAAAAGGCGCGTCGATCAATATTTGCGATGGCTTCGTGCGGATGACCGCCGCGTCACCCGCGATGCCGGATGACATTTGGAAGATCAACGTGAAGCTTCATGCTACGGCGCACACCTTCAAGCGCAACCATCAACTCCGCCTGATCGTGGCAAGCGGTGCGCATCCCCGCTACGCACGCAATACCGGGACCGATGAGCCGCTCGCGACTGCGACGACGCTGATCCCAGCAGATATCGAGATCTTCCACGACCCCTTGCATCCGACCGCGGTTCACCTGCCGGCTTTCGAAATATGAAAAAGGGCGGGATTGCCCGCCCTTTTACATCGTTGTTTGCCGTTTACTGAGTGACCGGGAAGCCAGCAGTCTTGCAGTCATCCGCGGTCAGGCCCGCGATGATGGTATCCCAGTTCTGCTCGGCAGCAGGATCCGGGTTCGTCGGAGTCGGCTCGCCACCCTGCGCGGCGACCGATCCCGTAGTGGTCTGGTCTGTCGAGGACGCGCCACTGTTGTTGTCCTGCGTTAGGCTAGCGGTGCTCTGAGCCTGAAGACCGGCACAGGCATCCTTGAACTTCTGCACCTGATCATCCGGAATAGCGCTGCCATTGAACATGTTCTGGGCATACGCGGCGCCGGAGATAGAGAGCGCGGTGACCAAGGCGACAGAAGAAATAATGGCACGGAGTTTCATATGAGGTTCTCCATTCTTGTGAGGCCGGACGTGGCCTGTCCCTTGAACTAAGCGATCTTCTGATGGTTGCAGGGAGCACTTTTCACGGGAACGCGATCATGGAGAAAAAATGAACCGAAGCCGGTCGATTGTACGCAGCCGACTGCTTCGCGAAGGCGGGAGTAGCTAAACGGCTTTGACTCGGAGACGGGCAGCATGGAGAATTGGCTCCGTGTACCCTGACGGCTGGTCGACACCCTCTAGGGCGAGATCCAGCGCGGCCTGATATGCAATCGACTGCGGATTGCCCGCCATCGGCTGATAGAGCGGATCTTCCGCGTTCTGCTGATCGACAACCGCAGCCATTCGGCCGAAGACCTCCTCGACCTCGGCGCGCGAGACGATGCCGTGGTGCAGCCAGTTTGCGATCGCCTGCGAAGAAATGCGACAAGTGGCACGGTCTTCCATCAGCGCGACGTTGTTGATGTCCGGCACCTTCGAGCACCCGACGCCTTGATCGACCCAGCGCACGACGTAGCCCAAGATACCCTGCGCGTTGTTCTCGACCTCGCGCATGACCTGCTCGCGGTGCAGCGATTTCGGATCGAGCGTCGGCATCGAGAACAATGTTGCAAGTGTTGGCGTAGGTTGGTTGTGCCGCCGCTTCTGCGCCTCGAACACATCGACCTGATGGTAATGCAATGCATGCAGCGTCGCAGCGGTGGGCGACGGCACCCACGCAGTATTAGCGCCGGCGTTAGGGTGGCCGATCTTGGCCTTCAGCATCTCAGCCATGTCGTCGGGCCGCGCCCACATGCCCTTGCCAATCTGCGCCTTGCCCGCGAATCCAGCCGCGAGACCGATGAGCACGTTGCGGTCCTCGTAGCCCTGTATCCACGCTTCGGTCTTGATCTCGTCCTTGCGCAGCACCGGGCCCGCATTCATCGAGGTGTGGATTTCGTCGCCCGTGCGGTCGAGGAACCCCGTGTTGATGAAGAACACCCGCTTGCGCGCCTTGTGGATACAGGCCTTGAGGTTCGCCGACGTTCGGCGTTCCTCGTCCATGATGCCGATCTTGATGGTCTCGGGCTCGAGCCCGAGCACCTTCTCGACGGCCCCGAAGATGTCGCAGGCCAGATCGACCTCGTCCGGTCCGTGCATCTTCGGCTTCACGATGTAGATCGCGCCCGTCGCCGAATTGTTGCCGTTGTCGTGCAGTGCGCAAAGCGTCGTGACCAGAGCATCAACCAGCCCCTCGCCCACTTCGTTGCCACTACCATCGAGCACCGCGGGCGTCGTCATTAAGTGCCCGACGTTCCTGCAGAGCAGCACCGCTCGGCCCTTGAGCGTCAGGCTGCCACCCTTCGCATCGCGGTAATGCCGGTCCGGTGCCAGTTTGCGCGTAACGGTCTTGCCGCCCTTTTCGAACGTGTCCTCGAGGGAGCCGTTCATCAACCCGAGCCAGTTGCGGTAGACGCCGACCTTGTCCTCGGCATCAACGGCGGCGACCGAGTCCTCGCAGTCCTGGATTGTCGTCAGCGCGCTCTCGACCACGATGTCGGCGAGTCCAGCCGAATGCGTCCGCCCAATCGGATGGTTCTTGTCGATCACGAGTTCGACGTGAAGCCCGTTGTGCTGGAGCACGATCTTCGCGGTTTCGCCACCCGCGAACCCGAGAAACTGCGATTGATCCTTGAGCGCCGTCGGCCCGTTGCGCGTATCGATGGCGAGCGCGCCGATGCCCTTGGTCTCGGCGACGACGTAGGCTGTGACGTCGGCATGACTGCCCCTCGCCAACGGAAATGCTTGATCCAGGAACTGAGCGGCCCAAGCGACGACGGCTTCGCCACGCTTGGCGTTGAACCCTTTGCCGGGTGCGAGATCGCCGGCCCGGGCAATTACGTCGGTGCCGTACAGCGCGTCGTACAAGGAGCCCCAGCGCGCATTCGCAGCGTTGAGTGCATAGCGGGCGTTGTTGACAGGCACGACGAGTTGCGGACCGCAGACGGTTGAGATCTCTGGATCGAGCCCGGCAGTCTCGATGGTGAAATTGCCTGGCTCGTCGACCAGGTATCCGATCTTTCGGAGAAGGGCTTCGTAGCCGACGGGATCGTTGGCGACCGGGCCATGCTCCTTGTGCCAGGCATCAATATGCTTCTGCAGGTTGTCGCGGATCTCGAGGAAGGCGCGATTGCGCGGCATGAAATCGCGAACGAGGTGCGACAGCCCGGCCCAGAACATGTCCGCAGTAACGGCCGTCCCAGGCAGGGCTTCACCCTCGACGAAGTCGACGAGCAGCTGGTCGACCTTGAGGCCGGACTTATCGAGATACGCCACTGACTTTCCCCCGCTCCAACGCCGACTTCATAGCGTTCCCCGCCACGTATGTCTCGACCACCGCACGGTCGTCGCCGCATGTCTGCAGCAGGAACAGTTCGTTGCTGAGGCTATCGACCGTCTCCATGCGTAACGCCATCTGCGGCGTCGCGCCCGCGTTGAGAACAACGAGGTCGGCATCCTTGCCCGCTCCGATCGAGCCCACGTTCGCGTCGAGGCTCATCGCCCGGGCGTTGCCCAGTGTCATGTGATAGAACGAGCGCAGCGGATTTAGGCGCTGGCCGCGCAGTTGCATGACCTTGTAAGCCTCGTCCAGCGTCCGCAGCATTGAGTAGCTCGTGCCGCCGCCCACATCGGTCGCCACTGCGATCCGCACGCCGTGCGCATGCTGCCGGTCATAATCGAACAGCCCCGAGCCGATGAACAGGTTCGAGGTGGGGCAGAACACAGCCACCGACCCGCTCTTTTCGATCACCTCGGTTTCGCGGTGGCTCAGATGGATGCAGTGACCCAAAAGGGTCTTCGCGCCTAGTAGGTGATAGCGTTCGTAGATACCGACATAGTCCGGCAGGTTCGGATAGAGCTCCTTGGCGAACGCGATCTCCGCCATGTTCTCGGAGACGTGCGTCTGGATGTGGAGTTCGGGAAACTCGCGCGCCAGCGCCTCCGCAGCTTCAAGCTGATCGGGTGACGAGGTGATAGCAAAGCGGGGCGTGATCGCGTACTGCGCCCTGCCTTTACCGTGCCACTTGGCGATGAGGGATTTGGTGTCGTCGTAGCCCGATTGGGCCGTATCGCACAGGCCTGGCGGCGCATTGCGGTCCATCATGACCTTGCCGCCGACCATCAGCATGTTGCGCTTCGCAGCTTCCTCGAAGAACGCATCAACTGACGTCGGATGCACTGAGCAATAGGCCGCGGCCGTGGTCGTGCCGTGCCGCACAAGCTCATTGAAGAACGCCGAGGCGATGCGCGAGGCATGCGCGAGATCGCCGAACTTCTGCTCCTCGACAAAGGTGTAGGTGTTGAGCCATTCGAGCAGCGCGCCAGCGTACGAGCCGATCACCTGCATCTGTGGAAAATGGATGTGGGGATCAATGAAGCCCGGCATGACGAGGTGCGGGCGATGGTCGATCACCTGATGGTGCGCGGCGGCCTTCGGGTTGAACTCGCCGACCATGATGATCTTCCCGTCACCGATGACAACCGCACCGTCTTCAATATAGCGGTAACTCGCCGTGTCGCTGAGCGACTGCGGCTCCTCGACAAACGTAAGCACACGGCCGCGCAGCACCTTGACGTCGGTGGCGTCCATCAGTTCGAACCGTCTCGGAACCAGGCGACAATCAGCGCGCGTTCGTCGTCGGTCATCTCGGTGACGTTGCCCGGTGGCATGGCATGGCTGTAGCCGGCCTGCATGGCGATCTGCTCGGCATGGTTGGCGATCGCCGTAGGGTTGTCGAGGATCACGTTCTTAGGCGCCTCGGCGATCCCTTCCCACGCCGGCTCGGCTGAATGGCACATCGGGCAGTGGCTCTGGACGATTTGCGACACCGCCTCGAAATGCGGGCTCTGCATCAGCACTGCAGCCTGCGGCGACGGAGACGTCTCGACGCCGGTCGGGAGCTTCGGCCCCGACGATAGCCACGCAATCAGGGTGAAGATCGCGATCGCGGCGGCCCACGTCCAATGTGGGTTGCCCTGCCGCGCGTGGCGGGTGTTGAACCAGTGCCGGATGATCGCTCCCTCAAGGAAGATCAGCGAGGCGATGAGCCAGTTCCACTGCGTCGCGAACGCCAGCGGATAGTGGCTCGTCAGCATGAAGAAGATGACGGGCAGCGTCAGGTAGTTGTTGTGAAGCGAACGCTGCTTGGCGATCTTGCCGTACTTGGCGTCTGGCACGCGGCCCGCCTTCAGGTCCGCCACCACGATCTTCTGGTTGGGGATGATGATCATCGCGACGTTGGCCGCCATGATCGTCGCGGTGAACGCGCCCATATGCAGCATTGCAGCGCGGCCGGAGAACACCAGCGTATAGGCGTAGGCCATCGCCGTGAGCACGACGAACAGCGCGACCATCAGCCCGCCGGTAGAGTTCCCGATCGGGGATTTGCAGAGTAGGTCATAGATGTACCAGCCGAGGACGATCGAGCCGAGCGAGATGAGGATCGCCGCCCAGTTCGGTACGTCGAGCACATGGCGGTCGATGAGGAAGAGATCGGCGCCGAAATAGTAGACGACGACGAGCAGGCAGAACCCCGAGAGCCAGGTGAAATAGCTCTCCCATTTGAACCAGGTCAGGTGCTCGGGAAGGAAGTCGGGCGCCACCAGGTACTTCTGGATGTGGTAAAAACCGCCGCCGTGCACCTGCCACTCCTCGCCGTGAGCCAGCGACGGCAGGCTTGGGGTTTTGCGCAGGCCCAGATCCAGTGCGATGAAATAGAACGACGAGCCGATCCACGCGATGGCGGTAATGACGTGCGTCCAGCGCACGGCAAAACTCAGCCACTCCCACAGGATCGCGAAATCGGTCATTACATTTAGCCCTCACCCACCTCGCTAGCGCGAGGCACCCTCTCCCGCAAGCGGGAGAGGGGAAGAGGCGCACGTCTCACAGTCGGTTTCCCCTCTCCCGCATGCGGGAGAGGGACGGCGCGAAGCGCCAGGGGGAGGGCCAGTACTAGCTTCGACGAGCAGATCAGGCAGCGCTTTCGACGCCCTTGACGAACCAGTCCATCACCGCAAGGTCGCCGATCGGGATCACCTCGCCTTCCTTCACCCGCAGCGTGCCCTCGGTGTCGTAGATCGGGCCAGTGAAGATGTCGAAGCTGCCATCCTTGTAGCCGGCGATTATCTTGTCGGCCTCCGCGGCGACGTCACCAGGCAGGGACTTGTTGTAGGGCGAGATCACCACAGTCCCCTCCTTGAAGCCATCCCACGTGTCGGCAGACTTCCAGGTACCGTCGAGCACCGCCTTAGTGCGCTCGACGTAGTACGGGCCCCAGATGTCCTCGATCGCCGTGAGATGCGCGTTGGGGGCGAAAGCGGACATGTCGGCGCCCTGCCCGAAGCCATGGAGGCCCTTCTGCTCGAGGATCTGCAGCGCCGCCGGACTATCGGTATGCGTCGTAACGATGTCGCAGCCGAGGTTGACCAGCGTATCGGTGGCCGCAGCCTCCTTCGGCGGATCGAACCAGCTGTCGATCATCACCACCTTGAGCTTGGCGTCCGGGTTCTTCTTCTGCGCCGACAGCATGAACGAGTTGACCCCGAGCACCACCTCCGGGACCTTGAATGAGCCGAGGTAACCGAGTGTGCCGGACTTGCTCATCATGCCGGCGATGGTGCCCAGTACCGCGCGGCCCTCATGGAACTTGCTGTTGTAGGTCGCGAGATTGTCGGCACGCTTGAAGCCCGTGCAGTGCTCGAACTTCACGTCCGGGAACTCAGAAGCGACCTGTACGGTCTGGTCCATATAGCCGTATGAGGTCGTGAAGATCAGTTTGCAGCCGGCATTGGCAAGGTCGCGGATCGCCGGGATGGCGCTTGCGTCTTCGGGGACGTTCTCGGTGTAGATGGTCTCAACCTTATCGCCGAGCTCGCTGTTGACCTGCTCGCGGCCCTTGTTGTGAGCCCACGTCCAGCCATAGTCGCCGATCGGGCCAAGCAGGATGAAGCCGACCTTCAGCTTCTCTTGCGCGAAGGCGGGGCTACCGATCAGCGGCAGTGCGGCGGCCGCGGCGCCGGTCTTCAGCAGTGTGCGGCGGTTTAGAATTGTCATTGGACGCGTCTCCTGTCTTGTCGTGACGTTTCTAGTTAGCGGGTAGGAAGGGCTTGCCGAGGCAAGCAGGCGCGTTGCCGCCGCCCGACTCGCGCGACGAGATGATGGCGAGGACGACAACGGTCATGACGTAGGGCATCGCTGCCCAAAACTGCGATGGCACCTTCTGAAGGAGCGGCAGGATCTCGCCGAAGCCATTGCCCTTGGCGAAGAGCTCGAGCCACATCAAGACGCCGAAGAGGTAGGCGCCGACGAGCAGCCGACCGGTCTTCCAGCCGGCGAACACGACGAGCGCCAGCGCGATCCAACCGCGGCCGGCGGTCATTCGCTCTGCCCACATCGGGGTAATGACGAGCGAGAAGTAGGCGCCGCCGATACCCGCCATGGCGCCCCCGAACGCGACCGCTGCGTAGCGCACCGCGACTACCGAATAGCCCAGCGAATGGGCCGAAAGGTCGTTCTCGCCCACGGCACGGAGGATGAGCCCGGCACGCGTCGAGCGCAGGAACCAAGCGACGACGAACACCATAATCAGCGCGAAGTAGACAATCGGCGAGTAGCCGAAGAACACCTGGAGGATCGGGTGCTTAGCAAGCTCCGGCGGGAACGGCGAGCCAAACGGGACGACGATACGGCCGACAAAGCTCAGTCCCAGAAGCGAGCTCACTCCGGTCCCGAAGATGGTTAGCGCAAGGCCGGTCGCCACCTGGTTGGAGTTGAGGGTAAGCGCGAAGAAACCGAAGAGCACCGCTCCGAGCGCCCCTGCCAGCGCCGCGGTCACGACGGCAAGATAAGGATTCCCGGTCATCACAGCGCCGGCAAATCCGCCGATCGCGCCGAGCAACATCATGCCCTCGACGCCGAGGTTGAGGACGCCGCTCTTCTCCGCGACGAGCTCGCCCAACGCAGCAAGGAGAATGGGGGTCGACAGACCGACAATGGTGATGATCGAGGCAGCGACGTCGAAGGTCATGGCCGCCTACTCTCCGGGAACAATCGCCGGCGCCACTTTTTGCGTCCGGACGACCCTCACGCGATACCGCACGAAAATATCGCTAGCGAGAATGAAGAACAGCATCATCGCCTGGAAGATGCCTGCGGTGGCATCGGGGATGTGCACCGAGATTTTCGCGAGCTGCCCGCCCACGTAGGTGACTGCGAGCATCACGCCGGCGATCAGACAGCCGATCGGATGCAGCCGCCCCAGGAAGCTCACGATGATTGCCGTGAAGCCGTAGCCCGACGGGAAGCCGAGGTCGATCTTCTTAAGCGCACCCGTTAGCTCGAGCGCGCCCGCTAGGCCTGCCATTCCGCCGCCGATGAGCATCGCGAGCCAGATCGTCTGCTTGCTGTCGAAGCCGCCGTGTCGAGCAGCATGCGGCGCGCTACCGACCACGCGTACCTGAAAGCCGAAGACGGAACGCGCCATGACGATCCAGAAGACGAACGGCAGGATCAGGGCGATCAGAACGCCGAGGTGGATCGTCGTTCCTGGAAAGAGGATCGGCAGTGTCTGCTCGGGAACAAGAGGAGCCGTCGCCGGGAAGTTGCGGCCGTTGGGATCTTTCCATGGGCCGCCGACCAGGTAGCCGAGCACCTGCAGCGCCACGTAGGTCAGCATCAGGCTGGAGAGGATCTCGTTGACCGACAGCCGGGTACGCAGGAACGCCGGGATCGATGCCCATGCCGCTCCGCCAATGAGGCCGGCGAGCACCATCGCCACGATGACGATCGGCCCCCCCGCACCACCCGCAGCCAAGCCCACGCCCGCCGCACACAACGCCCCGATGATATATTGGCCCTCGGCACCGATGTTCCACACATTGGCGCGGTTGCCGATGGAGAGCCCCAGCGCGATGAGCACCAATGGTGCGGCCTTCACCGCCACGTCCTGCCATTTATAGGAGGCGAGGAACGGCGTGATGAAGATGTCGATCACCGCCCGCTGGCCGTCGATGCCGATGGCGTCGAACACCACCATGCCGACGAGCATTGTCAGCGCCACGGCCGCGATCGGCGTCACGACGAGCATCAACCGGCTCGGCTCGGGGCGCTTCTCCAGCTTAAACCGCATGCGCCGGCTCCAGCTGGATGTGGGTGGTAGCGGTTGCTTCCGCGTCACCGTGGATGCCGCCCATCAGCAGGCCGATCTCGTTGATGTCCGCTTCGCTGACCTTCATGGCGCGGCTCAGCCGGCCGCCATTGATCACTGCGAGCGTATCGCAAAGCTCCAGCAGCTCATCGAGGTCCTGGCTGACGACGACGATCGCAGAACCTGAGGCGGCAAGATCGACAAGCGCCTGCCGGATGGACGCAGCGGCACCCGCGTCGACGCCCCAGGTCGGCTGGCTGACGACGAGCACATCCGGCCGCTGCAGGATTTCGCGGCCCATGATGTACTTCTGAAGGTTCCCGCCTGAGAGCGAACCGGCGACAGCCTCGGCACCCGTCGCCTTCACTGCGAAAGTCGAGATCACTTCGCCGGTGTAGCGGCGCGCCTTGCCGGGGTTGATGAAACCCGAGATCGCCAGACCCAATCGGTCTCGAGCTGTTAACACCGAGTTGTCCGAGAGTGTGAAGTCCGGCACCGCCGCGTGGCCGTTGCGCTCTTCCGGAACGCTCGCAAGACCCTTGAGCCGCCGCTCCTTCGCGCCGAGACTACCAATGGCTTCGCCGTTCACCCGAACGGCCTGAGTGTCCATTGTCGTCTCTTCGCCGCTCAACGCCAGCAGCAGCGCGGTCTGGCCGTTGCCCGCTACGCCGGCGATGCCGAAGATCTCGCCGGCGTGCGCCCGGAAGCTGATGTCCTTGAGCTTTCCAGCACATTGGGATCCTAAGCTTAGAATTCCACGTGGACAAGTTGTCGCGGCCGCTTCTATAGTGTCACCTAAATACTAGTGACTCCAGCGTAACTGGACTGGCCACAGTTAGGCCGCAAATGTAATCACACTGGCTCACCT